>Ga0008836_100393_pt1 | contig 30678 bp, 23 predicted proteins | sample HotLakConsUCCR28_FD_62214 | JGI IMG/M metagenome (GOLD analysis project Ga0008836, IMG submission 62214) | Hypersaline microbial mat communities from Hot Lake, Washington, USA - Hot Lake Consortium UCC-R28 (Hybrid Assembly) ... | reverse complement strand
CTTTGCCAAAACCATCCCTAATACCCAACGTGATTTTCCTGAAGAAACGCTGAAACCATTGCTGTTAACAGCTTTTGGAGCGTCGGGAATTGTTACAAAAGATGCGAATAAAGGATAGCGTCGTGACCAGGGGCACTATGCTGCGCTGGAGTACTGCCAAGCCATCGCTCATCAACTGACCCACCGCCAGAGTGTCCCCGGTCTTCAGATAACACGAAAAGCCCGAGACATTGAGCTTTAGCTAAAGCTTTAATGGCTGACAGAACGCTGCCGAGCTTTCCCAATCCGAGGCTTTGGCCATGAGCACTTATGCTCTGTGCCAGTTGCGCTCAAAAGTGGACTAGCCTTGGCCAAGGCTACCTTGTGCCAGTTGTCTCAATGCCTGGTTTTCCCGTTCTTCCTAAAAGTTGCTGCTAAAGCTCTCGATTGGCCTGGATGCCTTGCGTAGAGAGAGCTTTCGCATAAGATGCAGCTGCGGAGGGGTTGCGGCGCGGGCAACTAACCTAGGCCACTATGCGGTTCGATGGGCTACTCCCAGGTGCTGGAGCCTTAGCTTTCCTGGGAGAACGAACACTCCACCGTAATCTTGAGATTCACACTTTAAACCGGAGAGGGACTTTGAATCTGGCCCCCTTTCTCATACCACTGGAGATTGCTATAAGGATCTACTTGGCATCTCAACCTAAGTAATCTTGACAGTTATGTTCAGCTTCGCTAGAGTCTAACCATTCGAACAAGTCAGCCTAGTCTATTGGTACTGAGTACCTATAGAGCGGGGGAACCAGTAAAGGGGCTAATCTCCGAGTTCTAAATACCCAAATGAGGGTAATCGGAGAAGGACATCTCTCAGTCCTAGCCCGTCAGCTAACCTCGTCGGCATTGAGGGGAGACTGAGTCGTCAGCATTTTTATAATGGTTGGCTGCTTCAGTGCCCTAAGTCGTGTTATCACGGCTTGTTCGCTGTCCATGACAAACCTCTAGGAGGCTCTCATGCAGCCCAAGTCCCGCACCCGTGTGGCGGCCCGTTTGGGGCGGCCAAATCCGGCTACAAAGACATTTCGTTTTCCTTGGGAAAGGATTGTATTGCCAGCGATCGCATTCGCTGCTGTTTTGCTGCTCTGGTGGGTAATTGCCACCTTCTTTACTACGCTGATGCCGACCCCGTGGGAAGCATTGGTAGCGAATCTCGACTACATTCTCAACCCCTTTTTCCGGCGTGGGCCGGGCAATTTGGGCATTGGCTGGCTGCTTTTGGCCAGTCTACGCCGGGTCATGCTGGGGTTTTTGTTAGGCACTGTAGTGGCTATTCCGGTGGGATTTTGGATTGGTCTCTCGCCTAAGGCGATGATGGCGATTAATCCCTCGGTGCAGCTGTTTCGTCCGGTGTCTCCGGTAGCTTGGTTACCCATTGCTCTAGCAATCTTTAACCTGGCTAATCCATCTGCTATTTTTGTGATTTTCATTACCTCATTGTGGCCGACGGTAATTAATACCGCTCTTGGGGTTGCCAGCGTGCCCAAAGACTATTTAGACGTGGCACGAGTGTTAGAAATGCCCCGCTGGCGGCAAATGGTCAAAATTATCTGGCCTGCCAGTTTGCCCTACATCTTTACCGGACTGCGGCTGAGCTTGGGCATTGCCTGGCTGGTGATTGTCGCTGTCGAAATGCTCACGGGCGGCATCGGCATCGGCTTCTTTATTTGGGACGAATGGAATCGGCTTAGCCTTAGCTCGGTATTTTTGGCGGTCATTGTAATCGGCCTGACTGGACTGGTGCTCGACTACGGTATTACCCTACTTCAGCGATGGGTCACTCACCGCCCTGTCAAAGCGACATAGCACCCAAAGCAGCCGACCAGATCCCGTAGGGTGGGCACTGCCCCCCAACCCCACTCCCTCACCACCTCAAGCCACAAGGATTAGAGCCATGAATACGATCAATCGGCGATCGCTCCTCCAGGGGGCGGTCGGGTTTACGGCAGGGCTAGCGGCTACGGCTTGCGGTCAAGCCCTGCGCCAAGGCAGTTCATCGCCCAGCGGCGGCGCGGCGGCCCAGGCCGCCAATATCGAGCAGGTGATTGACCCCGCCACCCTAGAGCGCTCCAGCATTCGGGTGGGCTACGTGCCCGTCAACGACTGCGCCCCCTTTGCCGTGGCCCAGGCCAAGGGCTTCTTCTACAAGTACGGGCTAACTGTCACCCTCAATCGCGAGGCCAGTTGGGGCACCTCCCGCGATGGCGTGATTTTTGGCCGACTCGATGCCTCGCCGGTGGTGTCGGGGGCGGTGACTAATGCCCGCATTGGTGCAGAGGGTGCCCGCCGCGCTCCCATGAGTGCTGCCATGACCATTCACCGCCATGGCAACGCCATGACCATGAACCCCGCCATGTGGGAAGCAGGTCTGCGCCCCTGGCGCGAGTATGGCGGTGACCTAGAAGCCTTTGGCCGCGACTTTCGTGGCTACTTCGCCGGGCTGGCTCCTGATCGCCGGGTGTGGGCCACGGTACTGAGTTCAGCTATCTATGAATACTTCATTCGCTACCTGTCGGCGGCGGCAGGGGTTAACCCCCTAGAGGAGTTCCGCGTCATCATTATTCCGCCGCCGCAGATGGTGACAAATGTGCGCATTGGGGCGATGCAGGCCTACATGGTGGCCGAACCCTGGAATACCCGCGCCATCACAGGCAACGAGGGGGTAGGCTTTACCTTTGCCCACGGCAAAGAAGTATGGCGAGGCCACCCCGATCGGGTGCTGGCGGTGATGGAAGACTTCATCGAAGAAAACCCCAACACTTACCGCTCCCTGGTCAAGGCCATGATCGAAGCCTGTCAATACTGCGATGACCCAGCCAACCGGCCCGAAGTGGCAGAAATCATCTCCGATCGCTCCTTCACCGGGGCACCGCCAAAGTTCACGGAGCCAGCCCTGGTAGGCAACTACAACTACGGCGGCTTTGACGGCCAAGATCGCACCGTGCAAATGCCCGACAGCACCATCTTCTTTAACCTGCCCGACGATCTGCCTCAACCCGCTGGCGACCACTCCACCTTTTTGTGGCAGTCGCAGTCGCTCTGGCTAATGACCCAAGCCACTCGCTGGGGGCAAATTCCCGAGTTCCCAGCCGACGCCGAGGCCAAAGCCCGCCGGGCCTGGCGCACCGATCTCTACCGCGAGATCGCCGCTGAAATGGGCATTGCCTGCCCGGCGGAAGACTACAAAGTAGAGCCGGGGGAGGTGTTTATTGACGGCATGGCCTACGACCCCAGCGATCCGGTGGGCTATTTGAATGGGTTTGAGATTCGAGCGAAGAGTCCACAGAAGATTTTTATGGGGTGAGGTTGCACGTCGAAACGTCGAAACGTTCAAACCTTCCAACGTTCTAACGCTCAAACCCTTTTCCCTCACCTAACTGCACTATCTAGGAGAAAACCATGGTTAAGTCAAATCAATATCCTCAATCCACCAGCCAACGACAGGTTGAGTTTGAAACCGATTTTCTAGTCATTCAAGATCTGGTGAAGGCCTACCCCAGCGCCAGCGGCGACCCCACTGTGGTGCTCGATGAGATCAATCTCTCCGTCGGGGCCAACGAGTTTATTGCCATCATCGGACACTCGGGATGCGGTAAATCGACGCTGCTCAAAATTGTGGGTGGCCTAGAGCAGGCCACCTCGGGGGCGGTGTTTTTAGAGGGCAACCCAATCAAAAAGCCGGGATCTGAGCGCATGATGGTGTTTCAGCAGTATTCGCTGCTGCCATGGCTGACGGTGCGCGAAAATGTGCGCCTGGCGGTGGATGAGGTGTGTGATCGCCTCTCCCCCCGCGATCGCAGCGACCTGGTGGCAGAACACCTGGCCATGGTTAACCTGACTGCCGCCGCCGCCAAATACCCCGACGAGCTGTCGGGCGGCATGAAGCAGCGGGTGGGCATTGCCCGTGCCCTGGCCATTCGGCCCAAAATGCTGCTGATGGATGAACCCTTTGGTGCCCTCGATGCCCTCACCCGCAGCCGCCTACAGCGCCAAGTGCTCGACATCTGGGAACGCAACCCCCAGGCGGTGATGATGATTACCCACGATGTAGACGAGGCAATCTATATGGCCGATCGCATTGTGATGATGACCAACGGCCCTAATGCCCATATTGGCGAAATTCTAAAGGTGCCCTTTGAGCATCCGCGCGATCGCTCAGCCTTGCGCGAATCCCAAGAGTACTACGACCTCCGCAACCATGCCCTGGGGTTCCTCGACAGCTACTTCGAGCAAATGGCTGGTTAGCACGTCGAATAGAGTGCGTTAGACAGGATGCTTCCCATTGAATTAAGTGGAGCTATTTACACTCTGGGCTCTGCATTAACTTGCCAAATCTATCAGTTCTAAAGAACTAGAAGGTTCTAGGTTCTTTAGGGTTGGGAGATGCGTCAAGACCGTTAGCTTTGAACCAAATAACATCCTCAAGCCCAACCGTTCTCATTATCAGAGTGGTTGGGCTTTGCAGTAGCATGACGAGTTTTAAGCTCTGTGTAGTCATTGGCGGTAGATTATGGCTCAAAGGGCTACAACAGCTCATCTAGCCTAGGGCTCACCTCCGTGAAAATCCCTAGGGATCGTAGACTTCTCTATTAATAGCAAGGGTAAAGCACTGATCTACGACTTCGGAGCGATCGCATGCCACCAAAATTAAAACCACCCAAGATCCTTATTAGGACAGATGACTTACATCCAGAGAAGATGTTTTTTGATCAGAAAAACGATCCTCTTACGACAATAACTCAACCAAAACACTGCTTGCATGAAATGAATTCTAATTTGCTGGTAAAGCTCAAATTAATTGCATTGTTATTTAAGTAGCCAGTCATACAATTTAACAATTGACTTGTCGCTCTTTGTATTCTTGGGCTAGACTAAGAAAATATCGAACAAGTCAGCCTAATCTGCCAGCACAGCCTTTAGACACTCGTCTCCTAAGTATTTGTGCTGCTAGAGCGGGGGAACCAGTAAAGGGGCGTATTTCCGAGTTCTATGTACCCAACTATGGGTATTCGGAGAAGGACATCTCTCAGTCCTAGCCCGTCAGCTAACCTCGTCGGCATTGAGGGGAGACTGAATCGTCAGCATTTTCACAGTGTTTGGCTGCTTCAGTGTCCTGAGTCGTGTAACCACGGCTTGTTCGCTGTCCATGACTAGCCTCTAGGAGGGTCTCATGCAGCTCAAGTCACGTTCTAGCGCCCCGGCTCATCGTAAGCGGGGGGTGCGTCACAATCAAGCGCCATCCTGCGATGGTAGTTCCATGCTCAAGCCTATGCTGACTCGCCTAGAAACGGCGTTGGGCAGCGAGAGTTTAATGGAAAAAATGGTGTTGCTTTCCAGGTCTAATCCCCCTCGGGGATTAGATGAAACGGCAGAGCAAACCATCAATTTTGTCGTTGGCTACAACGGCTCTGCTAACAGCCAGGGGGCTTTGGATATTGCCCTTTGGATGGCTCACCAGACCCGCATGGTTAAACACAATCCAGTAGTTGTGCATGTAGTGTACGTGGTTGACCAAACCAAGCCCAAAACTATCGCCAATGCCGATCGCATTCTCTGGCAGGCGCGCTGTTTAGCTAGCGAGTGGCGCGGGTCGCTTAATGCTTACCTGCGCGTTGGTCAAGTAGCAACCGAACTCAGCAAAGTGGCAGAAGAACTGCAAGCCGAGGTACTAATGATTGGTTGCCAATCGGCCAATCATAGTCTAGTGCAACAGTTGGCTAATCAAACGCCTTGCTCAGTTTTAGGATTGCCCAAATAGCCAGCCAAAACTCTTTCAGGCTGACGACTTAGACTCGACCTAAATCTATCGCTGCTCAAGGTGGTAGTCGCTGGATAGATTGGGTGGTGGACTAGCAAACCCTAACGTTGGTTACGCTTTGTTCTACCCAGTCTACTCCCAAAAAATGTCGCCAGCCAGAGGTCTATGGTTTTTATTGTAAAGGTCTACCTTTACTCCGAAACCCACTAATGTTACTTAGCTAGGGAGATTTCCCATGAGTTATCAAAAGATTCTCGTCGCTCTCGATCAAACATTTTCGTCCAGCCTTGTTTTTGATTATGCATTGAAGTTAGCTCAGACTCACCAGAGCCAGATGCGGTTGGTTCATTGCCTAAGTATCAAACCCTACGAAAACCTAGGGACACTGATTGATGCTGGTGTCGGTTTGCGCAGTTCTACCCAGGTGCAGCAGAAGGAAGAGGCTACTCAACTACAGCACACTCAAGAAGCCCAGGCGTGGCTAGAACAATTGCGTATTGAGGCTCTAGAGCAAGATGTTGAGGTTGATTTTGTCTGTGAGACCGCTGCCCCTGGCCTGTTTATTTGCCAGTTGGCTAAAGACTGGAATGCCGATTTAGTCGTAGTTGGCAACAGCGGCAAAGAGGGGCTGAAAAAACTGATTTTGGGCAGTGTTAGCCAGTACGTGGCTAATCACGCCCCCTGCCGCACTATAGTGGTACCCAACGATAACAGCTCGGCAGCTGAATTTCCTGCGAATTAACCTGAATCTGGAGCGCTAATTAATTGTTGATTCTCTAGAAATGGATTCGTCAGCTACCTAGTTTAACCGTAACGTCCTTATTCTTTAGAGTGGCGAGTTACGGTTTTTTGTAGTCTAGGCTTCATAAGTATTAGTTTGCTAAATTTCTTCTATTCCTATCTCTAAGGATAGAAAATCACCCCGGTGAATGATGGTATATTGGGAAAGACATTTGTTTGTCAGCCTAATTTAGCCTTCCCTTATTCGTGTTTTAAGGGCTGTTGAGCTAAAGCGGGGGAACCAGTTAATTGGGGCGAATTCTGAAGAACGGATAGCTTTTTCGCTGTCTTAGTACTAGGAAGGACATCTCTCAGTCCTAGCCCGTCAGCTAACCCCGTCGGCGTTGAGAGGAGACTGCAATTCAGCCTTCTTTTGAATGCGCAGAATTTGTCAGTGTCCTTGGTTGGTGCCGTAACGCTACGGCTTTGTATCGACCTTGAACTCTGGAGAGAACTCAATGGAAACATCCTTGAGCCGAATTTTAGTAGCTCTCGATGGCACCCGTCGAGACAGTGAAGTATTGGGGTTTGCGATCGCCCAAGCCCAGCACCACAACGGCCATTTACTGCTGGTTCACTGCCTCAGCCCATTGACGCTAGCCCAACTCAATACTTGCATTGACGCGGGCTTTGGGCTGGTGCCTGCGGCTAAGCGTCAGCAGATTCAAAATCAGCACCTAGACGATGTCAACGCGGCCTGGCGGAAGTTGTGTGACTACGCGCTTCAGGCCCAGAGCCAGGGTGTATCGGCTGAGGTAACCTGTAAAGTTGGCGAAGCCAGTAGCCAACTTTGTACCCTCGCACAGCAGTGGCAGGCCGATTTGATCGTTATGGGCCACGGGGGCAAACCCAGCCTTAAATCGAGGCTGTTTGGCCGCGTGACTACCTATGTGATATAGCACAGCCCCTGCACTCTCATGGTAGTGCAGCCCAAACAACCGCCTGCGGCGGGGTCGCCCACCTGGGATATCCCTGAGCGCTGGATCGTTTCCATGTCCCCAATACCTCGTTGAGGGTTATCCCCCCGCAGCCTGCCTGTGACGGCTCAATATTTTCTATAGCTAAGGAGTCTCTTCAATGGAATCGATTCTAGGAATGCCCCTGCCAGTGGAAGATCCGATTTTGATCTTCGGCATTTGTATGGTGGTAATTTTGGTCGCCCCGCTTCTGTTTGAGCGGTTTAAGTTGCCAGGTCTAATCGGCCCAATTGTGGCTGGGGTAGTGCTGGGTACCAGTGTGCTAAACGTCCTAGAGCGGGGCCAGGCGATTGAGCTATTGGGCAATGTGGGGCTGCTCTACATCATGTTTTTGTCGGGCCTTGAGATCAACATGGCTCAATTTCGCAAAAACCGCGATCGCAGCTTAGTCTTCGGCATCATTACCTTTACGATTCCGCAGGTTGCAGGCACCATCATCTTCCACTACTTGCTGGGATTTGACTGGATTGCGGCGATTTTGATTGCTAGCATGTTTGCCTCCCACACCCTCGTGCCCTACCCGATCATCAGCCGCCTGGGCATTATGAAAAATGATGCGGTGGTGACCACTGTGGGCGGCACCATTCTTACCGACACCGTGGCTCTTCTGGTGCTGGTGGTGGTAGTCCGTGCCTTTGAGGGTGAGTTGACCACTATGTTCTGGGTGTCTCTGGCCCTAGCTATGGCGATCTACGTGACTGCGGTCGTCTACCTGCTGCCGCCCCTGGCCCGCTGGTTCTTTCGCAATGTGGAAGACGGCGGCAAGAGTGAGTTTGTGTTTGTGCTAGCGGTAGTGTTTATTGGCGCGTATCTGGCCAGCACTGTGGGCACCGAGGCCATTTTGGGAGCGTTCCTAGTCGGGCTGACCCTCAATCGGCTGATTCCTGAGCGCAGTCGCCTGATGACACGCATTCAGTTCTTTGGCGACGCCTTTATCATTCCTTTCTTTCTGATTTTCATTGGCCTGCTGGTGGATGTGTCGGTGCTGTTTAGTAGCCTCACTGCCTGGGTAGTGATGATCTCGATGCTGGCCACCAACGTGATTACCAAGTTCATTGCCGCTGGGGTGACCCGGCGCATTTACAATTACACCCCCGCCGAGGGCTGGGTGATGTTTGGTCTTTCTACTTGCGAGGCTGCCGCTACCCTGGCTGCCACCTTGGTGGGCTACGAGCTGGGCATCATCGGCGATGACGTGCTCAACGGTGTGGTGCTGATGATTTTTGCCACCTGCATTCTTGGCCCCTCGGTGGTTGATCGCTTTGGTCGCCAGGTGGCCCGCGAGCAAGAAGAACAGCAGTTTGAACCCCGCCAGGCCCCCCAGCGTATTTTGGTGCCGTTAGCCAATCCCTCAACCAGCGAATCCCTGGTGAATGTCGCGGCGCTGCTGCGCGATAACAAGTCTGAAGAGGCTATTTATCCCCTAGCGGTGGTGGCTGAGGAAGCTGAAGCCGAAAACACCGAAAGCAGCGTGGCCGCTGCCGAGCGCCTGCTGGCCCATGCGGTAATGCACGCCGTCGAACTCGACTTGGCGGTCAATCCGGTGACGCGGGTAGCCCGCAACCCAGCCTCGGGTATGGTGGAAGCTGCCATGGAGCGCCGCATTAGCGACATCGTAATTGGCTGGAACGGCACTCGCTCGGCCCGCCAGCGAATTTTTGGCTCAGTAATCGACCAAATGCTAGAGCAGGCTCCTCAGCAGGTGTGGGTATGCAAGCTTAACCACCCGGTCAGTACCTTTCAACGGTTGTTAGTGGTGCTACCCACCGTCATTGACCACAACCCAGGGTTTTATGAGGCGGTGCGATCGCTCAAGCACCTGGCCTACCAACTAGGGGCCTCCATTCAGGTCTTGTTGGTCAACGATGGGGCCGAACCCTACCGGCAGCACTTTGAAGACGTACCCATCGAGGTTACGACTGGGTTTGTGGAAACGGCCACCTGGGATGAAGTCCGTTCTACGTTGAAAGATGCCTCTACGGACAAGGATCTGATTGTGCTGATGAGTGCCCGCGAAGGCACTGTCGCCTATGATCGCGCCCTAGAGCGCCTGCCCCAAGCCCTAGCCGACTTGCAGCTGAGCTTTTTGGTGCTCTATCCCTCCGAAAAAGATGCCCAATCTTTTGGGGCTGCCCAGCCATTGTCGTTGGGCGATCTGCTCTCCCAGGAGCGGGTGCTGCTAAACCTTACGACTTCCTCCTACGAAGAAACCGTAGATGACCTACTGAGCACCGTGATTGATCGCGACGACCCCCGCCACGACAGCGTGCTCAAAGCCCTGGCTTTTGACGATGTGGGCTACGCTAGCGAGGTGCTGCCGGGGGTCATTATTTCCCACGCGCGGGTGCCCAAGCTCAAGGGCACCCGCCTCTGCCTAGGAGTGCATCGCCGAGGTATGCAGCGGGGCGAGCAGCCCATTCACGTGGTAGTGCTGTTGCTCACCCCTGCCCTGGGCACTACCCAAGATCACCTGGCCCAGCTGGCCGCTGTAGCCCAGTACTTTAGCCAGAATGAGATGCGCGACAAGTTGATGAACTGCTCTAGTGTGAATGAGATTCAGGGGGTTCTAGAACCTGTAAATTAAGAGCCTCTAGGTTAACTTTCGCCGATTCTAGAATGAAGTTCAGTCACCTTGAAGAAAATAGCTGTCGCCGTCTTGGCTAGGACATTATCGCCAGGGCTATAGCTTGGCTAAGATTGCGCAGCTACTGGGTCATAGCTCAGCTTCGATGACGGCGCGGTATGTCGAGTAATGTCACGAATGATCGAGCTTGGGTTTCCTGCGATCGCACCATTGGACCGCAGTGGGCTTGGGTTAAACCCACATTCCGCCCTTTGAAGTGTCACACTCAGGTATTAACCTTACAAGCCTTTGAATTCAAGGGCTTCAATGCTTGGCAGTGCAATTGAACTAGATCAAGTGAATTCTCAATTAGAGCTGGTCAATGAAAATCTGGCCGAAGAAAATTGCCGTGATCCTCATGCTTTCGTTCTAAATAGACCTCTTGCACATTAACCGAAGTATCTCGGCTAACTGAACAAACGGCTCAAAAGAACGAAAATCCAGGACGTACGTAATTTAGAACCGTCCTGATGATGAATGACACTTTAGCGCAAACCCTATCTGCCCAGCAGTTCAAGCGCCGGTTTGGGGTGCAGCGCGAGACCTTCAAGGAGATGGTCAACGCCCTCCAGCCCCTGTGGCGGGCTGAACCCAAGCCCGGTGCTAAACCTAAACTCGGCCTAGCGGCGCGGGTGCTGCTGACGCTGGAGTACTGGCGAGAGTATCGCACGTACTTTCATATTGGGAGTAGCTGGGGAGTCCATGAGTCAACAGTCTGCCGGATCGTCCATTGGGTTGAGACCACCTTAATGGCCTCCAGACGGTTCCGATTGCCTGGCAAGAAGGCCTTGGTCAAGGGCTTCGGCCGCCCATCAGTGGTGGTGGTAGATGTGACGGAAACCCCGATTGAGCGACCCAAACGCCACCAACGGTGGTTCTATTCGGGTAAGAAGAAACGCCATACGCTAAAAAGCCAATTCGTTGTTGACCCGGAGACAGGATGTATTGTCTGTACCTTTTTCGGGCGGGGGCGACAGCACGATTTCAAGCTGTTTCAAGCCTCCGGTGTCGCCATCCATCCTGAGACCGAAGGGCAGTTTGACAAGGGCTATCAGGGTGTTCAGCGGCTCCATAGCAACAGTCGGATTCCTAAAAAGAAGCCAAAAGGCGGCTCGTTAAGCCCAGAGGACAAGGCTTACAATCGCGCCCTAGCTCGCGAACGCATTGTGATTGAACACGTGAATCGCCGCTTGAAGATCTTCAGAATCCTGGCGGAGCGTTACCGCAACCGCCGTCGTCGGTTTGGCCTACGGTGTAATCTGATTGCTGCTCTATACAATTTTGAGCAATCTCAGGTCGCTTAACTCAACTGAGTTAACTTAATCTGCAAGAGGTCTATTAAGCCGATTGAAGCTTTGCGTATCTGTAATCGCGGGTAATACGCCACTTTAGGCACTTGTGGTATCTTTCGCAATGATCTACTCGGCTCAGTGTGACAATGACATTTGCTGGTTCAGGTTTGGTAACGCAGTTCTCTAAATGCTCGACGGGAAGTGCGATCGCTGTTCTCGCGTCCGCTCTGCTCTGCCCGACGGCGCAGGCTCAGCTTACCCCCGATGCCACTCTGGGAAACGAAGGTTCGAGCGTGACCGAGGGAGCCATTATCCGTGGCGAGTTTGCAGACCTGATTGAGGGTGGGGCGGAGCGCGGCAGCAATCTCTTCCACAGCTTTTTGGAATTCAATATTGATGACGGTCAGCGGGTCTACTTTGCAAACCCAGCAGCGATCGAAAATATCCTCAGTCGCATCACCGGAGACAATCCCTCCAATATCTTGGGCACGCTGGGAGTAAACGGCCCCGCCAATCTGTTTTTGCTGAACCCCAATGGCATCGTGTTTGGTGAAAATGCCGCTCTGGATATCACTGGGTCGTTTTATGCGACAACTGGCGAGGCCATTCAATTGGGGGATGAGGTCTTTAGCGCGACGGAGCCAGAGCAAAGCCAACTGCTAACGGTGAGCCCAAGTGTACTACTAGCAAATTATGTGACGGACAACTCCGGCGACATTGAGAACCGGGGGCGACTGGCGGCGATGGGGGATTTGTCGCTGGCGGCCACCAATTTGGACTTGCAAGGGCAGGTGGCCGCCGGAGGAGACTTAACGCTGATGGGACTCGACACGGTACAAATCCGGGACGCGGCAGACGCGCCGTTTATCGGGTTTGCCGGGGGCGATCTGCTGGTGCAGGGCAACGAGCAGGTGGATATTGTGGCGCTGAGCCATCCTGACAGTGGGTTGTACAGCTATGGGGATATGGTGCTGCGATCGGCCAACCCCGTCGGCGGCGATGCTCACTATCGAAGCTTGGGTGAATTTCGCATCGAAAGCTCAGATGGAAATTTTGGAAGTCTTTACAGCCCGAACGACCCAATTATTCTGGCGAGAGGTGATGTTAGTTTCGATGCTTATCAAGGAGCATCTTTACACATCTTTGCTGGCGGCGAAGTCAATATTCCAGGATTCATCCAGGTTATCGGGCCTGACGTCATCAATGGAGTCCGAGAAGATGTTGTACTTTCTGATGGGACCATTGTTGAAATAAGAGGTAATGAGCGACCAACTGTTGATATTCGAGCTGGCATCGATCAGACGTTAATAGCTGGTGAAGGTGGGTTTGGAAATGGTTTTATCTTCAATCCCTTTCCTAATCTCGGACCACCAACGCTAACTCCGATTCCGTCTAGCTCAGACATAAATTTAGGTGTAATTACTTTTACACCCAATAACGTCAATACACTCGGCGGGAATGTATTAATTACAAACCAGTATCTTCCTAATTCAGAGCTACCGGATGGAGACATCCAAATTTCAGATAGTCAGGACTTTCTGCAAGGTGCAGTGATTGATGCATCATCCACTTGGGGAGATGCTGGTTCTGTATTTATTGACGCTAGAGGTGACATCCAAATTGACGGCACCATTACAACAACATCGATTCTCAACAATGGTAATGCTGGTAATATTCAGCTTTTGGCCGCAGGAGATATCGAACTTCTATCGACAGATCCCCGAGTTTTTGGCATTGCTTTACAAGCAACTGGCCTGGTAGGTGGTGCAATTGATATAAGCAGTTCGGGAAGCGTTCTGCTTAATGGAAGTACGATCGCCTCGAACAGTCTTACTCCTGCTATCGGCGATAAGAGTGGGAGTATCAGTATTGATGCCAACTCTGTTTCCTTGGTAAATGGTGCTGGCATTGTTGCGTCAAGTGCTGGAGGTGCTGAAGCGGGAGACATCCAGATTTTTGCTGCATCTGAAATCGAGATTATCGGGGAAAACACCTTTATTCGTAGTGATACTGGTATTGGAACCGAGTTTTCTTTTCCCGATACTACTGCCTCAGCAGGCAATATCATTCTCGAGTCTGGATCTTTAAGACTTGATGGCGCATCAATTTCTGCACTGACTTTTAACCGGGGAAATTCAGGACATATTAATCTTTTGATTACAGTAGATACCACTCTAGAAAATGGTGCACGTATTGGTAACAGTATTCAACCAGGTTCCACAGGGAACGGCCAGCTTATCTCTATTCAGTCCGGCAGTTTAGACATTTTAAGTGGCTCGCAAATCCAATCTAATGTTGTGGGCTTTGATCCGTTTAGCCCATTGCCTCCGGGACAAGGTAATTCGGGTTCAATTGAAATTGATGTCGATACTGCGGTGAGGATTTCTGGTGAACAAGATGGTTTCCAAAGCGGGATATCCACTGTTACGCTAGTTGAGGCAAACGGCAATGCAGGACCAATTGAGCTGTCGGCAAAAGATCTAATTATTGAGGGCGGTGCGGCCAGAGCCGTGGGTATATTCACAAGCATACTAGGCACTGGTAATGCTGGAAACATAGATATTAACTTGGCTGATGAGCTTCAATTGCTGGGGACTTTGGCACAGATTTCCAGTGGCGTTCCTGGAGGCTCAGGAAACTCTGGAGACATATCAATTGAAGCAAATTCAGTTCAAATAGTTGATGGTGCCGGAATCATATCAAGCCATGCCGGAGTAGGCTCGGGAATTGCTGGAGATATATCCATAAATGCAGAAGATGAAATCGAAATTTCAGGTGATTTAGCAAATATTCAAAGCTTTCTAGGGCCCGGCATTCAAGGCCGCTCAGGGGATATTGAGATATCTAGCCCAACTTTATCGATTAATAACGGTGGAACTATTGCAACATCATCATTTGGCTTTGGCAGATCAGGAGACATTGCAATCTTTGCTCCGAATTTAGTCTTCCTTTCTGGTTCTAGCAGTTCAGGCGGGGCTAGCATCATTACGACCAACGTGGTTCCATTCTCTGTTGTTGGAGAAACAGATTTACCCTTTGCAGATATTGCTGTAGGAGATGCTGGAAACGTAGAGATCGAAGCAGGCAGGTTGGAACTTGTAGACGGGGGAATAATCAATACTGTTATGACGGGCACTGGCAATGCTGGCTCTGTCACCGTTTCGGTGACAGACAGCATTGTTCTTCGCGGGGTTGCACCAAGATTTCCCGGAGGAATTACCAGTCAGGTAGATCCTGGCGGTATCGGCGACGCAGGTCGAATCGATTTGTCCGCTAGGACTTTGACGGTTGAAAATGGGGCTCAAGTCAGAAGTCTGGCTAGTGGTCAAGGTAATGGAGCCCCAATTACAGTTAACTTAACCGAAGACCTCAGTATTAGTGGGAGTGGAAACTTCGGCGCTAGTGGACTTCTAAGCCTCATTGATTTAGGTGTTTCCGGTATTGGAGGGAATATCACTGTTAACGCCTCTAATCTTTTTATTGACGGTCAGGGGCAGATTAATGCCAGCAATTTAGGAACAGGGAGAGCTGGTAATATCACCCTCAATCTGGAAGGAGATTTACAGGCGGAAAATGCCGATATATCCACTTTCTCGCAAGAGGGTGGCGGTGGCTCTATCCATCTTACCGCTAGACAAGTTTTCCTTCGTCAAGATAGTGATATTACAAGTGCAGTTGTCAGTGGTGCTGAGAATGCTGGCAACATATTCTTCGACGCAGATTTTGTTTTTGCCTTTGATGATAGCGACATTACCGCTTTTTCCTTAGACGGCAGAGGTGGCAATATTGACTTCAGCAGAACTAGAGGATTATTTGCTGAAAATTATATTCCTGACAGCCCCCCTCCTTTTGATTTCAATGCTCGGGTAGATATTAATGCAACTGGTAGTATTGCATCTGGAGAAATCCTGATTCCAGATGTGAGTGTGATTGAGAACAGCTTGAATGAATTGTCTGGAGATTTGGTAGATACGGCGACTCTCACGGCAGGGAGTTGCATTGCTCGCGACGACGACAGCACTGGCTCTTTTGTGGTCACTGGGGGGGAAGGACTCCTGCAGCAGCCGGGGGGGGATCCGGTTTCGGTTTATCCGACTGGCACTGTGCAAACGCTGGCTGAGTCGCCCGAGCCCACTGCCGTCCAAGAGCCCCAGGGCGTTTATCAACTCACTGATGGCCGCTTAGTACTCAGCCATGAGTGCAATTGATGAGCTGTTCAGGTATTGCCCTTGAGTAGCTGAGCGACCGTGAGCTGCAACTCTGGAAAGGTGGGGGACGGGATGCGCTCATCGGCTTGATACACCGTCGAATCATAAAATTGATGCTCTAGTACATAGAGCGTCAGGGCTGCTTCGGTCGGATCAACAATCCAAGATTCGGGGATTTTCAAGAGACCATATTCAGACCGTTTAGAGCGATAGTCGTCCGTTCGCCTTGACTCACTTACGACCTCAACTACCAGGAGCGGCGGCGGCTCATGCAAATCGATCACCACGTCGCGATCGCCCATTGCTTGCCATTGTGCTAGTGGCAGCACCGTCATGTCAGGGATTCTCGACGTATCCTAACGACGACCCCGAGGCGATCTCACGCCCACCATCATCGCTTTCGCAGTCCACGGCAATTGCTGCCGCTTAATCTCATCGCGGAACTGATCGTACGAGCATTCGATAATGGCTCCATGCTTGCCAGTCCCTACACTCATTGGCCTCAGTTCCCCATCCACCAGCTCATACCGAGTATCAGTGCCATCTTCATCAGCGAGATAGTCGGCAAACGTGAGCTTGGACGCAGTGGTTGTCATGGTGCGGAGGACGGAGAGCGGAAGACGGCAATAGAAGCGTGCTACAGCGGAGCAATGGTGCAGAAACCCGGTTTCTCGTCTGTGAACAGCCAAATTGGCCAACTATGTGGATGCAGAAACCGGGATTCTAGCTCTAGGCCATTCTTGGGCCTGACGACATGAGGATGACGTGGCCTCTACATTACACCACCCGGTAAAATCGTGTCCGATGGTCTGCCTGGTGATGGCGGAACAAAAGGCTAGTATTGTCCGGAGGGTGACTCTGCTCCGGCAATCTGCCGTAATTGTTCACTGAGATTGACGATCGCTGATTCATCCAGCTGAGTTTCTAAATCAGCCAGATCCAGCAGCAAGTCTTGACGGAGCGCTTTCGCTTCCGGAGTCTCGGCGTCATAGACTTCGGCGAAGGCGTCGTACCACAGCCCGGCTCCGGCAAAGGCTCGGGCTTTCGCGACAGAGTCCTCAGGTAGTCCTATCGCTAAGGCAGTTGGCAGCCCTACCACTTCGATTTCGGCAGAGGTGTATTGTCCCGGTTCATTAAAGTCTTGATCGCAATAGAGCACGACCTGCCAGAGATACACTTCGCCGACTTCAAGTTCGTCCACCTCTGGGGGCAGGGTGTAGGCCATAAAGCCGCGTTGGCTGGTGTCGTACTGCGCAACATCAACGATCGCAAACGACCCATCATCTTCATAGCGATAGAGCTGAAACTCGATCGGATCACCGTCATCGCTGAAGTTATACCAAACAAAGGTGGGATTCGTCGAAGCGGTACGCCCGATGGAGTTGAGGCGGGGCGCGATCGCCGCGATTTCATCCCCGCAACCCTGAACGCCACCGCCCGTGTGATCTTCATTGGGATTCTTCAGATCTGGGGGTGGGTTGTAAGCCCGCAATTCTAGAGCGGCCCCGCCGGGAATTGTCGGCCCGCTGGGTCTGCCCGGCGAGGGCGGCGGATCAAACTCAGCTTCTGGCTGAGCCAGCGCCCCATAGTTGCCCATCAAAACGAGGCTGACGGCACTCCCGAGGCAGAACACTTGGCGAAAAAAAAGTAGATGATTCATGCTGAGTGATATTGGGGGCTGGGTTGATACTGAGTATATTCAGTATTTATACAGTTTTTGCCATGTAAAAAAGCAAGAATTTAGGTTGAGCAATAGTCAGCCTTCAGCGCTCAGGATGAGCATCCGAATGACTGCCCGATGTCAATTCATTTATTGGCTAAGTTTTGGGTGGCAAACATCCTTACCATAGGTAAGAATCAGTCACCGAACAACGCCCTTTTAAGTCAATCAATTTTCTGGTTTTGACACACGATTTGCCAGTTTTGGCAAAGTTAGCTTCGACCGAAAGACTTTTGAGCGTTGCAGTGGCCAGCGCAGTTCGCAGACCGATCCGGTTTCACAAATAGAGCGATGAAACTTGCCCCGTAATCGCCGAGCGAGGGCTTCCGCCTGCTGAGTGCCGCGTCCTTGCCGATGGGACTGAAGAGAATTTGGGTTACTACCGTTATCGGCTACCTGAATCAGATTTTCGGTCTCGGTGGCCATGCAGGTGACGGTTAGCCGTTTGGGATGATTGGCGTGTTTACCCACGTTGCAAAGCGCTTCTTCTAAAAAGCGACAGAGCGATCGCCGCTCTCTCGACGGTAGCCCATCGGTGGCTAACGGCTCGAACTTGATGATCTGAAAGCTTAGCGACTCAAAGCCTGGTAAGTCTCGGGTGAGCGTTTCTGCATAAATCTCGTATAACACCTCCGATAAGGGATTACGGAGATCAACAATCCGTTGACTGCTAATTTGCAGTTGCTCTTCAGTGGGGAGCGACTCCTGCAACAGATGAACATAGATTGTTCTGATCTCTTGATTGAGCAGTTCGAGTCGCGTCCCTACAGATGGTTCAAATTGCGCGCTCTCTTGCAATAAAATTGCCAATGTTTGCAGCGGCCCATTGTGAATGGCATCGTAAGTGCGCTCAATGATTTGCTGGCGTTCCTCAATGCGCTCTCTCAGAGTCGCTTCGTACAGCAAAAATCCTGGGAAAGAGAGCAGCAAAAAAGCGGCCAGCGGTGGCACCACGGGTAACCAAAGCCCGGCTGACCAGAGCGCCCCCAGGCAGATCGTTAACAGCAAACCACCCACAATAATGGTCGCGATCGCGTGTCTGAGGGTCGGCAACTTGAAGTAGAGCAAACAGGCCCCCACGCCCCCCCAAAGCACAATCCAAGCATATTCCCAGCCCGTGCTCCAGGTGCGAATCATGGGGCGATCGTCCAAAACTGCACTCAAAAGCTGACTCGTGACGTGGGCATGGATCTCAACCCCATACACCAGACCTGGATTGTCGCTATTGATCGCGGCAGAGTTGATCAAATCCTTCGCGGTGAGAGACGTGACGCCAATCAGCACGGCGCGATCGCGAATCAACCGTTCATCCACTCGTCCTGTCAGCACATCCGTCATGGAGACGACGTCGAAAGGCTGCTCACCGCTACGGGGGTTAATGAGCACCTGAATGCCTTCCGCACTACTGCCGATGTAGCCTCCCGCATTGGGTTGAAACCGAGGAAACTCCGCATGGCCAAAGCGCATGGTACCCACATCTCGGATGCCATTGTCGAGTACTAAATCCTCTTGGGCTAAATAGAGTTCCGTCAATTTCAAACCGAGAGAAAAGCGAAACCGATCAGGATCGGCGGCATCCACTGACGGTAGCGTCCCCAGATAAGCCCGACGGACGAATCCATCACTATCTAATGGAAAGTCAACAATGCCGACCCGGTCAGGCGGTAACGCCGGAGGCGGTTTGACGACATCGATAATGATGCCCGTGACCCTTTCGATCCCAATGATGTTGGGGCGTGCTCGTAGCGTTGCCGATAAAGCAGCGTTGCTGGGTTCAATGGGAACTCCTCGATACAGATCGACGCCGATGACGCGAGGGTTGTGCTGTGCCAACGCCTCGATGAGCTGTGCTAAGTCACCGTCGGAGATGGGATATTGCCCGATCTGTTGAATGTCGGCTTCGTCAATGCCTACAATCAGCAGTCTTTCATCTTTCAGTTCAGCGGGTCGCCAACGCAAGAAGCGATCTAGTGCTTGCCATTCAACGGCTTCTAACAGGCCCAAGGCCCGAGCCAGGATAATCAGGCCCACAATCGTGGTGCTGGGCAGCAGCCGCTTGAGCCAGCGGTGCGTTTTCAGTTTTTGCCAGAGAGTAGCTGGGGTTTCTATTTTTTTCATGGCAAAGCGGGGCAATGGGCCTAGTCGATCAGCCCCTCTTCACGGGCACGAATTTCGGTTTGGATCCGAATATTTTTGCCTTCTTCGGGGTAGACCCGCAGGACATCTTTGACTTTGCCCCAGTAGTGGCGCACGGTCCGTTCCGAGACATTCATCTGCTCCGCGATCGCCTTGTCTTGCAGGCCATCTCTAAAAGCAAGTTGCAGCACTTCCAACCACTCAGGTTTGATCTCCATGCCCGTGCGCATATCGCGAGGCGTGTAAATCAATCCCTTGAGGGACCAATCCACTTTTTCCAGCATTTCCTTGAGCGGCAACCCCTTGTCGGCGATGGTGAAGCCCCCCTGGTGCCGATCAATCACGGGACGCAGACGCACCAGCGATCGCACGTGGGCACTTTGCACCACAATGTTCAGTTCGGTGTAGGTCTCCATAATGTCGCGCAGCAAATCAATGCCCGACTCAATGGCTGAGGGCTCACCCGGTGCCGCCGGTATGGATAAGTCCATGACTAGCAAATCAGGCAATTCGCGTTGCAGGGCTTCGCTGACCGCTTTGGCCGTCATCGCCGTGTAGATAGTGGCATTGGGGTAGGTTTTCTGTAGAACACTCACCGTGCTGCTCAGAACAGATTCGTGGTCATCGACAGCTAGCAGCTTGAGAGAATCGGTAGAAGTCATGGCTTGTCTCAAAGACAGTTAAAGCTAAGGGGGATGAGCAAAGATGCGGGTCGGTCTAACGATCAGAGCAAAGTTATAGAGCTGAATTCTAAAGGGCTAAATCGACTGCGATCGCAGCTACCAATACCATACCCTTACTAGGGTTGATGCATTTTTACGATTCAGCAGTGCTAGACCAAGAAAGCACCCAGCCCAATGTCTGGGGTGGTGAAAATTGCTCATATTCGCCCCCGGTAAAGATTTGGAAGGTTTCCAGAAAAGGTGTCAGTACAGTAGATAACTCTTGTGCAAAGACCGTTGAGGGAGTCGCCTCATAGGTGATGTGATAACGCAGTTCCTTGCCCTGATGCTGTTGAGTCAGCGCGATCACACAACCCTGCGGGGGGGGAGCGGCGGCGGCGAGGTGTTTGAGCAAGGTTTGGGTGAGCGCAATCAACAGGCGGGTGTGCTCAATCGGTTCAACATCCCGCAGGTAGGGCAACTGTGTCTCCAGCGGCAACCTGCCTTGCCACGGCTGCAGGGCGTGCTGCAGGGCCAAGGGCAAAGACTCCTCCAGGTAGGGAGAATGCAAGCTACTACTCAGGTGTTCTAACCGCGCGTATAGACTATCTAACTCAGCCAAATGCTGGCTGCAGCCAGTGTCCTCGCCGCCTGCCTGCATTGAACACGACAGTTCCATTTGTCGGCGCACGGTGAACAAATCCTGCAATAAGCCATTGCGGATGCCATCAGAAACCTCGTTAAGACTTTGAGCCTGATAGCGATGCCACCAGCGCAACAACTCATAGGCATTAGGCGAGTCAGCACTCAATCTACCGGGAACTCCACAAATCATCTCTTTAGCTTAGGGATTCTTTTACCACTTGCGACCGCTAATTTAGGACATCAGGTTTGCCGGTTTAGGCAATGCGATCGCGCTTCGATATGTATGCGCGACGAGGAAGCTGACAGGTTTCTACAAATGGCCCTCACGGGTTGCCCATAATCGCTAGAGCCGGACATCAAAAAGGCCGCAAATTTACCGAGAAGTAAAAGCCATTTTCTTGTAAGGAGTTGCCCTCACTCCCTGGCGAAATCAGCGGAATGCCATAGTCAAGGCGAACGGTGAGAGCGCCTTCGTACTGCCACCGCAACCCTAAACCAGTGCCGAGCAAAAAGGCTGGATCGGGATTGGGCGTCTGATTATTCCACCCCCCGCCAGCATCAATAAAAGGCGTGAGTTGCAAGCCGTCAGCGATGGGAAAGCGGAATTCCGCCGAGGCGGTGATGGCGTTGTCGGTCACGATCTGGTTCTGAGCGTACCCACGAACGGTATCAAGGCCCCCGACGCTGAAGCGCTCTAGCGGCAGCAGGGAGTCGGGAGTCAGTTGGGCATTTATCCGCGTGACTAGCAAGTTGCCGGGGGAAAGCTGCTCAATCCATTGAAACTGCCCCAGCCAAGCAAAAAATTGACCATCCGTGCCGGTGTCATTGACGGTGGCATCGAAGATATCCAGGCCCAGGCTAAATTGCGATCGCGCCGCCAAAACAGTATTTAAGTCGCGATTCACCCAGTCCTGGGCAAACCGCACCGCTCGCACCTGCGACACCCCGTCTTCGGGGCCGATAGAAAATGAGAAGGGAATATCGTCGAGGATAAAGCTGCGACTCTCGCGGAGGTCTAACCCAATGCTGAGGGCAAATTCATTGGTCAGCGATCGCGTCAACGGTTGTCGATAGCTAAGCGAAAAGGTGTCACTGTCGCTGCGGATGCCCGCCTCGCGAAATTGTTCGTCGATAATCTCACTGGCGGATTGCTGATAGCCAATTTGCAATGTCCCGTCTAGCCCGTTGATGGGCACCGCATAGTTGATGTCGTAGGTATCGAGTCCCTCGGTCAGGTCATAACTCGCGGAGAAGCGATCGCCAAACCCCATGACGTTTAAGTGCGTCACCGTTGTAGTGCCCTGGTAAGAACCGATGCTGGGAGCGCGGTAATTATTGACGCCAAAGTCAAAGAAAAAAGGGTCAGCCTCGGCCAAATCAAGTATCAGCACATTTCGTCCGGGGCCACTGCCAGCGGTGAGCTCGGCATCAACACTTTGCAACAGCGGATCGACCTGCAAAAGCTGTAGCGCCTCTTCTAACTGACGCACGTTGAGCGGCGGTTTTGTCGCCCGGATCAGGCGATCGCGCACATACTCTTCGCGCAAATGCCCTAACCCGTTAATCTGAATTTGCTCAACCGCTCCCTCCAGCACCTGAATTTGCACCACCCCATCATCCAGCACCTGATTGGTCGGCACAAACGCGCCCGACGAAATGTAGCCCGCCTCTACATATAGATTGGTGATGTCGGTTCTCAGTGCTAGCAGTTCCTCCAGGGTGACTTCTCGACCTTCTAATTCGCTAACCAATGCGTCAATTTCCGTATGAAAAATCGTATTCCCCTCAACCTGAATCGCTTCGACCCAAAATGAGACTGGCGGCACCGCTTCAGGGGCAGGCGTGGGGGGCGATTCTTCTTCAAGTTCCACCGGGTCTTCGGGATCAGAGGGCAGTTCTGGCAATGGCTCCAACGACTCGGAAGACCCCGGCAAGCTTTCTTCTACTGGGTCAGGAATATCAGGAGGTCCCTGGGCTCCTGCGGGTAGACAAAGGTAGACGGCAAGAAGGCTGAGAACAAACGACGAGTGGTAGATGGCGTGATTCATTAAAGAAAATAATCCAGTCAGACGTGGGTGGCAAACCTTGTGAAAGTCGGTGGAGTCATAGCTTTTGCCCTGATTGATAGAGTTTGCGGATAACCGCTCAAAAGCTTATCGAATAATACTCTCAAGAGCCGCTAAAGCGCCTTTTCAAAATTAGCGCTGAGATTCTATGGGTCTATAGAATTGATAGAGAAGCTCGGAGAAATTAACGACAGACACTTAAAAATTACTTAAAAAATATCGAGGAATTCATCAACTGAGTCAACCCAATATGAAGCGATCGCAATCATTTTGAAAAGCATAGGCACAGACTGAACAAAGGTGCCTGATAAGGCCATCTGGAAAGCGACTTCATGGGCAATGGGCCTGCCGAAAATCTCTGGTTGCGGCTGTGTTTGACAGGCTGCTTCCAGGGTTGCATGCAACTGCACCAGCAGCGATAACTCTGTTTGGCCTCTCTGGGGGAGCGATAACTGACGATAGCGAGCCCCCACTCGGTTGATTAGCTGCTGTCTAGCCGCCCACACGATTGGCAGCAACCGTTCCCGCAAGGGGAGCGATCGCGACTCCACCCCAAAGTACTGCTCTAACCGCGACCGCTCCCATTCCCCCGGTTGGGTACTCTGGGCAATTTGGCGGGCAATTTTCAGCAGTTCCTTTACGGAATCCTGGGACGGCAGCGTGAAGCGATTGGGGGCAGGGGCGATCGGCTTGAGTGCATAACCAACGGTCGGGCGATCGTCAACACAAACAGGGGGGCAGGTCATCGTGATACCTATCACTTAACGATAGCCCTCACCATAAAGCTACAAAATTGGTCAGGAAAGCAACCAGCTGACCAATCATTTTGCCGTTTTGGGCAAAGTCGCTCTCCAGTTTTCGGTAAATCTAGCGACACTCGTGGCTGAGCACCAGGCGCCCATCGGCGAGTTGGTATACTCCCTCAGGTTCTTGCACGGCTGAGAGCGCAGTTGTCTCAGTTAGGACTTGCACAGTCCCCGTTGGGTAAGCCGAAATCGTGTCGCCTCCTGGCTGCTGCGGTAACCCGTCGCGCCCAGTCACCACAAAGGAACCTGCCGCATCGCTGCTGCGGGCAATGCAGCTACCTGCGGTGAGCACAGCAGTATCAACAATTTCACCAGCCAATTCGTTGAGACTGTTTTCCACAAAGCTGGTATCGAGGCTGCTGATTGTGCCCGAGGCAATTTCTCCATCTGCATTGACATCCACTCGGCCATCGCCATCAAATGGAGGCTGATTGTCAGGGGGAATCGTTTCGCTAAAGAAGTTGGTCAGCGTAATATTGCCACCTCGTCCACTCTGCGATCGCGCAATGATGTCGCTGTCATCAAAGGCAATCACTGCCGCCCCACCAAGCGTAATATTGCCGCCATCGCCAAAGCTCTCGGTAGTGATGTCGCTATCACCAATCAAAATCACCAGACCCCTTTCCGATCCCTCAGCAAGATTGACGAGAATATCGCCGCCAGAGGACTGCGAAGCTACGGTAGTAATATCGCTATCGGTCAATCGAAGCTGCTCAGGAGCGTTGATGATTACCGGCCCGGCGAAGCCGGTACCCTGACTTTGGCTAGAGATCTGGGCACGATTTTCCAGAATCAAGTTGGGTGCGTTAACCAAGATGCGCCCGCCATTACCAGTAGACTCCTCACGGGTATTGGCAAACAGCCCACTGGTTGGACTTTCGTTGCTGAAATCCTCTCTGCTTAAATCTTCGGTAGTGAGGACTTGCTGTAAGCGCGCGTCAAAGGTTACATCACTGCCACTAAAGCGAGCGGCATCCAATATGTTGAGCGTAATGCTTCCAGCATCACCACTGCTACTAGTACTCGTCACTACCTGCCCGCCATTCGTAAATTCAGCACTATTAGCATTGATAGTAATATCACCACTCGCAAAAGCATTGAAGGTTTGAGCATTGATTACAGCACCGTTAGCGACAGTTAACTCTTCGGTAGTTAGGTTAATATCACCCCCAAATCCCTGAGCATTTTCACGAGTACGCGCAAAGATACCACTGGCAACCCCTACTTCTAGGGCAACCCCATCGATAAAAGTTCTATTTGAGTTGACTATAATGTTACCCGCATTACCTAGCCCGTCAGTCGTTGCACCAAGGAATGCACCGTCACGAATTACAAGGCTATCCGAGTCGATCTGCAAATCTCCTCCGTTTCCAATCGCAGTAGTAAAGGCAACCGCTGAAAGCCCGCTTCGAGTGCCATCTCCACTACTGCCAATTAACTGAATATCGCTTGCCTGAACGATTAGATCGCCGCCATCTCCATTGCCCAGCGTCCCTGCATTAATGACAGCACCATTCTCTAAAATCAATTGACTGGCTTGAATATCTAGACTTCCAGCGTTGCCGTTTGCTCCTTCAGCAACTGAGGTGAGAATTCCGCTGGTCTGATTTGCGCCAGAAAGGTAGATGTTGCCTGACTCAATAAACAGGTTCCCGGCATCTCCATCACCGGCAGTAAACGCTGAAATAAAACCTCCATTTTGAATCGCCAGACTATCTGTCTGAATAAACTGATCTCCTCCACTGCCGCTTGCACCTTCACTGACACCGGAAGTGAAGCCAGTAAAAAAGATTGGTGAACCACCAGTAATTTGAATATTGCCTACTTCAAATATTTGCTGACTTGCATTTCCTGACCCGAATGTATCAGTAGAAATCACTGAACCATCTTTAAGGATTAGCTCATCAGCCCGAATTAGTACGTTGCCGCCGTTGCCAGAGGCACCCTCGTTTACATCGGAAAAGAATCCGGTCACAAAATCCTGAGAACCCCCTAGAAGTTGAATACTGCCAACCTCAAATGTTTGCTCTCCGGCGTTTCCTTGTCCCAAGGTAGCGCTATAAACGCTCGCTCCTTCTCGAAGAATCAGTTCATCGGCTTGAATACGGATATCACCGCTATCACCCGTCGCATTTTCATAAGTGCTGCTGTCAAGACTGCTAGCGGAGTCTTGACTGATAGGATCTATCCCTTCTAAAAGGGCGGTTTCAGCAATGTTCAGGGTAATGTCGCCACCATTGCCCGAACCAAAATTTGCGGTGCTTACCGTAGCACCCTCTAGCAGATTTAGCTGAGTTGCAGTGAGGTTGATGCTGCCACCGTCGCTGTCGTCAAACGTTCTACTAAATATACCGCTAGGGTTTTGGCCGTTAGCTGACACGCCGATAAATGTTGCCGTTCCATCAACGTCAATATTGATGTTCCCAGCAGAGCCGCCACCTGAGCCATTAGAGCCAATGTTCCCTCCGTTGCGAAGCTGCAACTCGTTGACGCTAATTTGAATCTCACCTGCTGGGTCAAAGCTGTTTGAACTCGCAGAAATTGAAGCTAGATCATCAAGAATCAAACTGTCAGCTGCAACTCGAATTGTGCCTGATTCCCCCCGTTCTCCAGAGGTGGTCGCAGAAATAGAGCTTAATAGAACATCAAAGAACGGGGAGACCAATAGCCGACGGCCAAAGCTACTCATGGTAATTGAGCCGTCGGCTTCAATAGTAATATCACCAGCATTACCGATATTCATTTCACCGGCTGGAGTATTAGTTCCAGAATTTAGGAAAGCTCCATTTTTCAAAATCAAATCAGTCGTTGAGATATGAATACTTCCAGCGGTTCCGGCCTCGGCGATTGTCCCAACAAAACTTCCATCCAGTTGCGTAGTTCCCTCAACATTCAGAATAATATTACCACCATCACCATCCCCAGACGCAGCAGCCGACAGACTAACATCACCAAAATTGGTCTCGCTATTAGCATCAACAATGTTCAAACTGCCTGCACGAATGATGATGTCTCCGGCTATTCCGTTTTCAACAATGGAGCTGTTCAAGTCAAAGGATTGATCTACTGTTGCAAAGATATCTACTGACTCTTTAGCCGTTAGTTGAATGGCTCCCCGCTGCCCTCGGTTTCCAGCTGTGGACAGAATGCTGTTTATCACTAAGATGTTGTCTCCCTGAATCTCTAAATTCCCTCCGATTGGCAACACTTCGGCAGTCGACAGATTCTCATCCCCATTTGTCAAGGCGACTTGAGAAGAAGCAATAACAAAACTATCTATTACTGAAATATTTTCACCCTGAATCAGAATATTTTCTTCTACAGTATCTTGCTCTCCTGACTCAAACGTCACGACGATGTTATCGGTAATCGCAATGTCACCATTAGCTAGCAGAGTGAGTGTCTCCTGAGCAGAAAGACTACCTGCCAGATCAAGCCGATTGGCTACTAGAGTTAAGCTGCCTCCTACCTCAAGTTGTCCCTGGCTGGTGATGTCACCTGAAGCAGTGGTTAAATAATTGCCAAACAGTACACTAGGATTTACTGTCAGCAGACTGCTTGATGCAGGGACTGTGGCACTATAAATGCCATCTCCAAATTGAATCGCCTCTGCTGTTGAGGCAAAGAAAGAGCCGCCAATATCAAGGGCGGCATTTTCGCCGAAGACGATACCGTTGGGATTGATGAAATAGAGGTTAGCGTCGGTTATGCCGCCAGTATCAGAGGTAGTGCCAAGGATACCCAAGATATTTGAAGGGTTGTTGCCAGTGACGCGGGAAAAGATATTGGCGATCGCATCAGACGGGGCAATAAAATAAGCTGCTCGTCCTTCATCAATGTTGAACTCTGCGAAGCTATGAAAGAGGTTTTGTTCACGAATAGCACCACCCTGAATGAGTTCGAGCGGCAAGCCGCCAGCGTTAAAAATGACTTGAGAGCCCTCAGCGCCTAAGGTGGCGTCGGGGATAATTTGGGCATGGATAGCGGTAGGCCAACACAGCACCGTAACTCCAGAGAGGAAGCGCAGGCAACGGGTGGTTATGGTAGATGTCATGGTGGTGCGGGTAGTGCAGTTTTCGCCCTTGACTGTAGCACTGCCCATTCCGGTCAGCGGGAAAGCCTTATTTGTTTTTAGCTCCCGTTTTGGCCTGCCAGGTTGCGGCAGCTCACTTTCGTGGCTGAGCACCAGCTAATTCCTTGATGCTGCCGGAAGTGCTGCGAGCAGCCCTGCCGATTTTGCTGAAAGCGGCAATCTAATTGGTTTGAGCCGGAAATTCTGGCGCTCGCGATCGCCGTAGCATAAGGAAAATCTTTGATTTGAGGAGGCAATTGTGAAAAAGCTACTGGCTCTATCGGCTTCACTGGCGATCGGACTTGTGGTGGCTAAAGTGCAGGCTGCCGAAGCGTTCTGCCCTCTGGATACCTACGATGGCTGCAACTATTGGGAGTTGCCTGGTTACCAGGGGCCTAATGTCACGGGTGGCTCTACAGCAGGCGCTGCGAGCAGCGGTGGCGCAACGATGACGGAGGCCGATTATCGGGCGCTGTACGACGCGGCTGCGCAATTGCCGCCAGATGTGCAGGCTGAATATGCGATGGCGATCTTAGCGTCACTGTATTCGGGGTGTACGGATGTGGGCTATCCGACTGCCAATTGTCAGTGTCTGGTGAATGATCTGCGAGGCGATTACAGCGATTTCCGGCTCATTTATATTGCCATCTACAACGATTACTACAAAGGTCTTGGGGAGACCGCTCATCCGTATCTGCAAGCTGCTGGCAGAGCGTGTGGGGTAGCGATATGAGGCCGTAAAGTCGCTAAGGGAAAGTTAGGATTTTGTTGTTAGAGCATCGGGGATGTCAGCTTTTTGGGCTTGACATGACTGAATCCCTAGAGCATCCGAACACAAGCGTCTCATCTTTCCCTTCCTTTGATTCATTGGGAGGTAATGAGATGATGCGACATCTAAGTGTCATCAGCGACAGCGATCGCTCAACACCAAGCGACCATCGACCAACTGATAAACGCCATCTGGCTCTCGGATCGTTGCGGCAGGGGAATCAGCCACCGCCCGCACTTCGCCCGTGGGAAAGGCCGACACGGATTCACCGTCTGGACGCTGGGGCAGGCCCTCGGCTCCGGTGACGACAAAGGAGCCCTCGGTGTCATCGCTGCGGGCGATGCAACTTCCGGCGGTCAGGGCTTCGGGGCTGACGAGGTCGCCGGAGAGGTCGTTTAAGCTACCTTCGATGAAGCCGGTGTCGAGCACGTTGAAGTTGACGGTGCCGGTGATGCCCAGTGCGGAACTGGCGGTAATGTCGCTGAGGGGGGTGCGCTGGGCTCGCGGTGCAATGCCAAAGACACCCCGCGCGTTGATAGTGACGTTCCCCCCAGTGCCCTCAAAGGCATCGGCAGCGATGTCGCTGTTTTCTTCGGGGATGGCGATGATGAAGGGCACGGAGATGTCGATGTTGCCGCCGTTACCCCCAGCCTGCTCGGTACCAGCAGAGGCAGAAATCAGGCTGCCGTTGCGCAGTAACAGCAAGTCGGTCAGGTTGATCGTGATGTTTCCCCCATCCACCGCCGCCGACTCAGCAATAATTCGTCCCCCGGCATCCAAAATGATTTCCGGCGTCGTCCCCGCTGCCCCAATGACAATATTCCCAGCAGCCCCAGTTCCACTTGATAGTACTGAAATTGTGCTTTGAGGCTCTAGAACTTCAGCAATTACTGGAATTAAGGAGGCACGCTCCGTGAAGGAAGCATCTTGACCAGATACAAGAATCCCTTCAGTAGCATCAATACGAACATTACCTGCTGCTCCGCCACCAAAGCTTCCAGTTTCTATTCGCCCACCTCCTGAAAGTTCAAGACGACCAACGGATAGAACAATATCTCCACTAGACTGTGTGCTCTCTGTACTAGCAAGGAGTAAAGCTCCATCTTGGATTTGTAAAATCGGCGAAGTGATCCAGATATCATTTCCTTGGCCCGAAACACTACTGGTTGAGGTGAAGATAGTAACGGGTCTTCCTGAAGAGGATGTCCCCTGAAGATTAACTCTGTTTCGAGCCTCGATTGTCACCTTTCCTGCATCACCTGCACCAAAAGTAAATGCTTGAAATTGTGCTCCATCTAGTATTTCCAGAGAGTCGGAGAATATATTTATATTGCCTGAATCACCGTTTCCGAAAGTTCCAACTACTGCCCCAGCGCCATCTCTAAAGCTTACAGAATCAGCGGTGACTTGTATATTTCCTCCGCTTCCATTTGCCAGAGGATTTACTCTACTAAGAATAACACTATTAAATGGCTGATCAGGATTTTCAGCACTTAGCAGTAGATCTTGCACATTAATAACAACATTTCCTGCATTCCCATTTCCTGAAGTAGATGTTTGTAGCTGTGCACCATTTCTAATTTCTAGGGAAGTTGCAGTAATCTCGATATTTCCGCCGTCTCCTCCAGCTGAATTGCTTACATCACTGAAGGCAGTACTACGGAAAATTCTGTCAGAAGTGGTGCCATCGAAAACAACACGGTTTTGGGCTGAAAGAATTATATTTCCAGACTGCCCTATACCTCTAGTCCCTGATTGGAGTTGCCCGCCATTAACGACTTCTATAGATTGGGCATTTATATCTATATTACCTCCTGTTCCTATCGCATTATCCTCGACTTCGCTCATGGCGAGGCCATTATCGAAAAGTACATGACTTGCAACCTCAATTGATATATTACCTGCATCACCAATACCGTCAGTCTCGGAAACTAATTGTGCACCATTAGAAACTTCTAAGGAATTTGAAGTAATCAATATTTCCCCACCTCTTCCCATAGCTCCTTCATCCACACTAGTACTCTGTCAAGATAGAATTGAGGGATAGAGACGCTTGAGCTTAATGCGTGCATCATCGGTGGTGAATCGCCAATCAATCTTGCGACTCTGACGATTCCGCTCTTCTTGCCAA
>Ga0008836_100388_pt1 | contig 30803 bp, 30 predicted proteins | sample HotLakConsUCCR28_FD_62214 | JGI IMG/M metagenome (GOLD analysis project Ga0008836, IMG submission 62214) | Hypersaline microbial mat communities from Hot Lake, Washington, USA - Hot Lake Consortium UCC-R28 (Hybrid Assembly) ... | reverse complement strand
CACGGAAATTCTTCTACAAGGGGATCTACACCCCACCACCTTCCTACGACAGGATCATACTGCCTGAATTCAGTCGTGTAGCTCCTGCCGGGGCCATATACCTCATCGTCGCCTTCCATACCGTTGAACCCATAGCGGTACGTCCCTGCACAACAATTTTCTAAGCTTTTCCAACCTCCTCACAACCTTTTTCCGGGCCTGCCGGCAGGTAAACAAAGAACATTTCGCCCCTTTGGACAACCATAAAGATAGTTTTTTCTTTTTCAGTTGAAAAATTTCAATTTAAAAAATGAATGAATTCCCGAAGGAACTGGCCGGGATTTGGTTTGATTGCTATCCCCTATTTATAACCAGAAGCATTTAAAAAGACAGTAAAGATTATCAGGATTACGAGAACTACTCCTGTTGCCCACAAAGTGGCATCTTGGGTGCTCTCCAATTTTAAAATATGAGCCGTGTACAATTTATTTAGTTTGTAATTTAAAAAGATCAATATCCCTGCTTCAATTAAAAGAATGACAAATAAGGAGATTCCGAACAAAGTAAGGTCCTCTCTAACATGTCCATCTTTCCATCTAAAGCTATCAGGTATAACCCAAGTATTTAAGTACATGTTGGCGTAGAGCAAGAACCAAGCAGAGCCTGTTAAATAAATGAGATTATATGTTATTAAGGCAAAAATTCTCATCTATTATTGCTGCTTGCTCTTCTCAGCAAATACAATAAAAGATAGAATCAAGCTTTTAGAAAGGATTGCTGCACCTATTAGCAAATTACTCATTAGCCGCATCTTCTGTATATCTGCCGTTTCAGAAATAGGTATCCCAGCTATAACTGTATCGACAACATACAGCAAAGCAGCTATAACAACAAGGAGTGAGTATTTCAAAAGGTTATTATTCAGACGATAATATAAAAAGACTACTCCTATCAAGAATGCTGTCCAAATCAAAACAACAGGAACCATCCCGACATTTGAACCAAAAGATTTAAAAACTTCTTTGATGGAGCCACCTACCAAACCACTCATTACAAACAGCATAAAATTATTCAGTACATAATCCAAAATAAAATAGGCAATGAGTGATGCGACTAGGATAATTAAAAACTTCTTATTTTCCTGTTTACTCATGACTCTTGTTCCATTCATCAATAGTAATCATTTTATCTCCTTGCATTACACCTTGGAAAACACCATCAGAATTTACTTTTATCCGGGCGTTAATATTTATATTAACATCACCTTCATTTTTTCTTGCTAGATCCATTGTAGGACCTGTTACCGGATCCCCTGGTGTGGCAAAATTTCCCAACCACAATGAGTTTCCTTCACTATCGTAAACAAATGATTCTTGATTAGGGAAGTTGTCACCACTTATAGTACCTGCAATACTTAAAACATGATCTTCTTTAATACTACCTTCTGTAGAAATTTTCAGCTTTGTGAACTGGTCAATATCCCAAGAGCCTGCCTGATCAGCATTATTTCCAAATGAATGAACATTTATGTTATTTCCTTCTGAGCGATCTCTAATATGAGTTCGGGATTCCGCACTACTAGAGCCATCAGCTCTCCTTGAAGTCGATCTACCTCCGAAAGCTTCAGTTTTAAAGGTTTCAGTGTCGTAATTAATAGAAGCTAACGTACGGTAAGAAGCTCCTCTATCTAAAGTATGCCCCCTGTCGTCTCCTTCATACAGAGCGAAACTTGGTCCAAAAGTTTTAAATGGCGCATAGCTCCTAGTCACAATGTAAATTGGGTATAGACCATCAGGATCTATGTAAACAATTGGGCTGTTAAATGCAAAACTATATGGAGACCATGCTGGCATTCTGGAAGCCATAGGGTCAACTCTCCATCTTCTACCAAGTCGTGGATCAAATCCCATATCCCCGAAAGACAAGTGATTACCCCTAACTTTTATTTCATCATCCTTTTCGTGACCGTTAAAGCCATAGCGGTACGCCCCTGCACAACCCTTTCAGATTTTTCTCAACCTCCCCTCACAACCTTTTTCCGAACCTGACAGCAGGTAAACAAAGAACGTTTTGCCCCTTTGGACCGCCATAAAGATAGTTTTTTTCTTTCAGTTGAAAAAAGGAAGGGTTTGTGCCGTTAGAAATCGATTTGAAGGCATTGATATTTTAAATCCTACTTTTTCCCTATTAAAAAACTAAAAATTTTACTGCTCTTCTAATTTTAATTACTTAAAGCTTTGAAAATCAAAATTATCAATTCCCTTAATAAAATTATAGCTCCACCAATCATTAATGCATATATGAATCCATTACTTTGATATTTCCAAATAGCATTAAATTTATGAATACCTTTTCTGTCCTGGTGGATTTCTTTAAAGTATAAATAAAGGCCCCAAAAAAATAAAATCAAACCTAATAATACCTTCATCTTATTTATTCCTTTGGACGGAAACCATCCACGATATTTACTGATGTATTAAAAATTGTTTGTAAAACCACTTGATCTGTGGTGTTAATTACACCGTGGTTATTTTTAAGATTTTTAATACCACGTGTACCATATCTTCCCACACCCAACATAAAAAGATCCGCTCCAGCAGAATAATAATTCCCTTCCAATAAATTCATTGAAAAACTGGCAACACCTGACGTTGTGGATACAGCAGAACCAACAGCCACTAGACCTACCCCAAGATGAGGTACAAATGGAGTGACTACAGTTCCAACCGCTAAAATCCCTGCACCCGTATACCCTACACCATCAATGGTGCTTCTAGTCATGTGTTTGGCAAAGGGCAAGGCTTCGCTCCTTATTCGCTTACTATTCGCCCTCATTTCCTTAACAACTGGATTGCTCATCACCTTGCCATGAGAGGTCGCTTCACCGGTTAAGGTAAACGCTGACATTGACCTGACACCCTGATCGATGCTACCGTCGGAATTGTATACCAACGTGTTGCCCGAGGCCTCATCCAATCCTACTCCCGATTTTCCTAAATATTGATCTCCTGACTGCGGGTCCAGGTCCTCGGCGGAGTTTACGTTGTCACGCCACTCAACCTTACCTTCCTTGTCCTTTACCCAGTCATCCGGGGCAAGGCCGGTAGGGTCAACCATTCTTAGCGGATTATCGAAAACGAAATTATATGGAGACCATGCCGGCATTTGACCTGAGAGAGCGTCAACACCCCACCAACTTGCTACGACAAAATCATACTGTCTGAATTCAGTCGTATAGCTCCTTCCAGGTCCATTTACCTCGTCGTCGCCTTCCATACCGTTGAGCCCATATCGGTAAGCCCCTGCACAATAATTAATAATCTAAATTAACCTAAACCATTAATATTTAAATCAAACACTGACTCATTATTTATATTTACTTTAATATTCCAAAAAAAACTACATCCATCACTGGCTGAAACAATTTCCTTTGATAAAATAGAGTTAAAATCTTTGAACCAAATTAGATTTATCCAAATAATTTTTTCCCCTTCCATATTCACAAACCCAACATATTGCCTCTTATATTTTTTTAGGTTCTTATGGATAATTGGACAATTTCCAACTTGATTAATCTGTTCAAAATTAAGTATTTCAATTTGCTTGGTTAATAATTCTTCAGCTTTTTGAACATCATTTTTTGTTGGGGTAAAACGTTCCTTCTGGTTTTTAATGGTCATCATTATAAAATAGCTGTCAGGGAAAATATATCCTTGGTAGCCTTTGCCATTAATAAAACAGCCGGGATTTAAAATTAAAGCTATTGAAATGAGAAATAAAAGTTTCATATTCTACTAATTGGGGTAATTTATAGGGTCTCCAGTTTCATTGAGTAATTTAGGACCATCAGGTGAAAAAACCCCTGGTAAATTTTCTTTTATCCCATAATGGGTTCTTAGGTGAAGGTTTAATTGACCCCTTAACACGTTTTCATAATAAACTGCTCTCCACTCCGATTTTTTTAATCCAGATTTTTTTGAATGGTATATTACACCTGATATTTGATTCGTGTAATCATTATCAAAATGTAATTGCCCTTGATTAGAATCTCGACCATGAAACAGTTCATGAGCTAGTCCAATAAATGCTGGTCTTGACCTATTTCCATCGGTATTAAACCCACTTTCCCTTGATTTAGGATTCCAATAAATTGTACCGCCTGAGCCAGTGGAGCCACTTAAATTTCCAGTCGCTTCTTGAACTTCTGAAATATTTGCCCCTGCTTTAAATGTTGAATTTGCTGAAAATATATTCTTTGAACCTCTCTTAATTGTGAAAGTGTTTTCTGAATTTACTAACTCATCAATTAAATTTTTTCCTTCAGCTCCTTTAGAAATATTTTCGATGGCATTTAAAGTTTGACCCAAAAACCCTTTGTATCTACCATCTTTCCCAATTCCTTTACCTCCATAATTTGTACCATCACGATTTAAGAGATTTCCATCATTGTATGTTAAATCAGAACCTTTATAACTCACTTTAACTGTGTCTCCGAGTGGATCATTGTACCAGATGGGACTTCCTTGCATGATCGCATAGGAACTAAAAGAAGGATTAGGTTTTGGGTCTAGGTTCCAACGTTGAACTACCCTTGGATCATACTCCCAAAACTCAGCAGTATAGTGGTTTCCAGGGCCTTTGATCTCATCAACTTTCTCTTGGGTGTTGAACCCATAGCGGTACACCTACGACCATTTCCCCGTCGTACCTGATCGTACCTGCTATATTTTACTCCTGATTGGCTACCGGCAGGACTTTAACGGTAAGCGAATCTATGACCTCCACTTCGTAGCCCAGGTTGATGTCCAGCTGGGCAGCCCCCTCCTTAAGTCTGGCAGCGCCCTCCTTACTTACCCGGGTATCCCAGGCATAAAGCCGCCTCAGATTAGACAGTCCGGCCAAATGATCCAGGCCTTCATTCCCTACCTCCGTGCCGTAAATATTCAGGGATTCCAGAAATTCCAGGTTTTTCAGATGGGCTAGACCCGCATCGGTGATCTCCGTCTTTTCCGCCCGCAGCCGGGTAAGGTTTTTAAACTGCCCAATGGCTGCCAAACCTTCGTCCGTCAAAGGAGTGTCTTTGACATCCAGCCAGGTAACCTGTTCCGGAAAATCTGCTGCCAATCTACCCAAAACCTCATCCACGGGATCCTTTTTGTACAAGGTGACTTGCAGCCAGTTGGCATCGTTGGAAAGGGGTTTGATGGCGATCCCTTCCTTCACGTAGGCATTCAGTTTCTCCTCATCCGGAGCTACTGTACCTTCCGCCAGGAGAATTTCCACGGCGGTTTTATTGGCATTGGGATCCGCCAGCGTGAGCAATACGGACTGTACTTCCTGATCTGCCTGCAGTTCTGCTACTTTCTTGTCAAAGGGAGCACCTTCATTGATCCACCACTCAAACAGCAGCACCTGCTCATCGGACAACTGAGACTTGCCCTTGGGAGGCATGTGATCGTCATGGTTTTGGTCCAGGTGGATCCTTTTGATCATTTCACTCTCCGCAGCATTGCCTGCCTCAAAGATGGGCCCGTTTTCGCCTCCCTTCAGCAGCGCCTCCCGGGTATGCATCTGCAGATCCCCCTTTTTCTTATCGGCATTGTGGCAGGAGTTACAGCGAATTTCCATGATGGGATGGATGATATCCGTATACACCACCGCCTCATCCAGGTTTTCGATCAGCTTTGGGCCTTTTTCCTCGATAGACATCCCCGCCAGTTTTTTTAGTCCATTGGGCATGTATTGGGTCAGGTAATTGGACCCGTGGGTAAGGGAGCCTCCATAATGGCCGGCTACCCCCAGAAACACCATCATCAGGGCAAGTGATCCCAGGTAAGCCCTTTTCAGTTTAAGGCTGCTTTTTTTCTGTTTTTGACCATAAAGCCACCAGGTACCAAAAGCAAAGAGTACCAAAAGTATACCTGCCCACTGATGGACAAACAACAAATCTTCTCCGTAATCTCCTGCCTGGGCCAGCATCAATCCCAGGATAGCCGTGCCCAGTGCAGAAATGGCTCCCAACCCCAATACAAAACCAATGGCCGGTTTCAGGTAAGCAAACTGTTCCCTGCGGGACAACAATTCCATCAGGAATCCCAGGGCCAGAAAGCCTATGGGAAGGTGTAACAACAAAGGATGAAATCTTCCGAAGAAGATGATGATTTCTGACGACTGCTCCATGTACTTATGCGATAACTTTTTTTACTACTTTTCCTGACACATCGGTCAACCTAAAATCCCTTCCCTGGGAAAAATAGGTGAATTTTTCATGATCCATGCCCATAAGATGTAAAATGGTGGCCTGCAGGTCATGAACATGCACCTTATCTTTGATCCCATAATAACCTATTTCATCGGTTTCACCAAGGGTAAAACCTCCTTTTACGCCGCCGCCTGCCATCCAAACCGGAAAAGCTTCGGTATGGTGGTCTCTGCCTTTGAAAGGCCATTCCCGACCTCCCCTGTTTTCCTGCATAGGGGTTCGGCCAAATTCTCCTCCCCAAACCACCAGGGTTTCATCCAGCAAACCCCGCTGCTTCAGATCCTTGACCAAAGCAGTCATGGCCTGGTCCACTGGCTTGCATTTAATGGTAAGGCCTTTGTCCAGGGATTCTCTTTCTGCCACACCATGCATGTCCCAGCCCCAATCAAACAACTGCACAAAGCGAACGCCCTTTTCTACCAACCTTCTGGCCAGCAGGCAGTTGTTGGCAAAAGAGGTTTTTCCCGGTTCTGTACCGTACATTTCATGGATATAATCCGGCTCTTCCCTGATATCCATCACATCAGGAACGGAAGTCTGCATGCGGTAGGCCATTTCGTATTGGGAAATGCGGGTGAGGGTTTCGGGGTCTCCGAATTCCCTGTATTCCTTTTCATTGATGCTGTTGATGGCATCAATGGTCTGCTTCCGGAGACTTCCGTCCATGCCGGATGGATTGGAAACGTAAAGTACGGGGTCTCCCTCAGACCGGCATTGTACTCCCTGGTATACCGAAGGCAAGAAGCCACTTCCCCAAACGGATTTCCCTGCATCCGGCGTATTCCCGCCTGAAACCAAAACCATAAATCCCGGCAGATCCTCATTCTCAGAGCCCAGACCATAAGTAACCCAACTCCCCATGCTGGGTCTCCCAAGCCTGGGCGAACCGGTCTGCAAGAGCAATTGTGCCGGAGCATGGTTGAACTCATCCGTATGCATGGTTTTGATCAGGGTCACATCATCCACAATGCTGGAAAAATGAGGTAAATTATCCGAAACCATCATGCCGGAATTTCCTCTTGGCCTGAATTGAGCCTGAGGTCCCAACATCTTGGGTATACCCTGGATAAAAGCAAACTTTTTACCTTCCAACAGGGATTGGGGACAATCTTGCCCATCCAGTTTTGCCAATTCCGGCTTGTAATCAAACAATTCCAGTTGGGAAGGCGCCCCTGCCATGTGCAGGTAAATGATTCGCTTGGCTTTGGGTGCAAAGTGAGGCATCTGGCTGAGCAATTCATCCACCTTTCCCTGCATGCCTTTCGGACCAGCCGAATGGTTGCAACCCACCAATCCACCCAGTGCCAGGGCTCCCAGCCCGGTGGTACATTGCTTCAGGAAATGCCTGCGGGTTTGGCTTTGCAGGTACCGGTATTGATGTTCTTCGGCGATGCTTATTCTTTTTCTCATGACTTCATCAGGAATTCATCCAAATTCATTACGGCATTGGCCAGTACGGTATAAATGGCCAAAGCTTCATTTTCTTCTCCAATCAATTGGCATACCGCCTCAGGCTGTGTTTCAAAATATACCTTGCTCTGTTGGTGCAGGGATTTTAAATCCTCTAATTTTTCCTCATTGATCCCTCTTCTTAGGGCCATGCTGTAGAGCAAAGAAAGGCGCTGTTCCTCATCATCAGAGGAATAGTCCAGCACTTTTCCAGCCAAAGCCAGGGCGGCCTCCAGGTAGACCGGATCATTCAGGGTAACCAATGCCTGCAAAGGTGTATTAGTCGCTATCCGTTCCGGCAGGCAAAACTCCCTGCTGGGCGCATCAAAGGCAATGATGGAAGGATAAGGACTTGTCCTTCGCCAAAAGGTATACAAAGCCCTGCGGAACTTGTCCTCTCCTTTGCTGGTTTGCCACTGTTCTCCACTGTAGACTACCTGCCAAATGCCCTCCGGCTGTTCGGGCATGACACTGGGTCCATACATTTTGTCACTTAAAAGTCCGGAAACGGCAAGGGCCTGATCCCTGATTTGTTCGGCGGTTAGCCTCAATCGCGGACCTCTGGCCAACCATTCATTCAAGGGATCCATTTCTTTGAGCTCCTCCCTGAAATGGGACGATTGTCTGTAACTGGCTGACATGAGCAGTTCCTTGAGCAGCTTTTTGATATCCCATTGCAGCTCATGCATGAACCTCAGCGCCAGCCAATCCAATAATTCAGGATGGCTGGGTGCAAATCCCTGGGAACCAAAATCCTCCAGCGAGGCGACAAGCCCCCTGCCAAACAGCTGTTCCCAAAATCTATTGACCATTACCCTGGCCGTAAGCGGGTTTTCCGGGTTGAAAAGCCATTGGCTGAATCCTAGTCTGTTGGGTGCGTACTGATCATCGAATGGGTTCCAAATGTCTGGTACACCTGTAGACACGGCCTCTCCGGGAACCATCCAGCTTCCCCTTTCAAACAAACGTGTTTCCCGCTTGTACCGTTCCGGCAGGGAAACCATTACCGGGGTGGTCTCTTTCTCCTTTTCGGAATTGTTTATTTCGTAAAATGCTTCTTCAACTTCCTGGTAGGCGGGGTTTTCTTTTCCTGGCAAGGAATGATGTAACATCAGCCACTCAAAGGTACAGGTCAACTCTTTTCCCTCCGTCCCTTCATACACCAGGTACAAGTCATGCTTTCCCTGAAGCTGCTTTATAGGTAGGGAAATAACCTCCATCACTGCATAGGAATTCTCCTCTTTTGTCTCTTCGTTAAAGCTGGTTTTGGTTTTGCTGCGAACCAACCAGGATCCTATTTCTCGACCTTCCAGACTGTCCAATCGAAAGGATATTTTTCCACCATGATCACTGGCCCGCACCTTAAACATCAAACGGTCCTCCCCTGCAAAAGGAAGCTCCTTGGTCCTTGAATAAATCAAGGGATCTACTTTAAAAGTGGCAGTGCCTTTCACAGGTATGCCCTTATCCATTTGCTCAAAATAATGGGGATGAATTTTGGGCTCTCCCAAACGGATTAAATTGGTAAAATAAGCTTCATCCTGACCTTCATTTTCACTGGAATGTCCCTTCACCCAGGACTGAATTTTTTCAAGCCTACCTTTATCTTCCTGTGACTCAAAATTTATTAACACCGGTGCTTCGCTGGGAATATCTGCATCGGCCGTCTGATTGAAAAAAGCCAGGCTGCGGTAATAATCCTCATGCCTGATGGGATCATAGGGGTGGCTGTGACACTGTACGCATTCCATGGTAGTTCCCTGCAAAACAGTCCAGGTGGTATTGACCCGGTCGAGCACCGCTGCGGTACGAAACTCTTCATTGTCGGTACCACCTTCATCATTGTTCATGGTATTGCGGTGAAAAGCGGTGGCAATGTATTGCTCATCCGAAGGATCAGGCAATAAATCCCCGGCCAGTTGCTCCGTAACAAAGCGGTCAAAAGGCATGTTTTCATTAAAAGCTTTGATCAGCCAATCCCTGTATTTCCAGATTTTGCGGGGTCTGTCAGCCTCATAGCCTTTGGAGTCTGCATACCTGGCCAGATCCATCCACATGGCAGCCCACCTTTCTCCATAAGCGGGTGATGCCAGGTAATGGTCTACCAATCGCTCATAAGCATTTTCTGAAGTATCTTTGACAAACTCCTGCACCTTTTCAAGCTCAGGCGGAAGGCCGGTCAGGTCCAGGCTTAACCTCCGAATCAGGGAATACCGGTCGGATAGCGGATTGGGTTGTAAACCTTTTTCCTTCATTTTATCCAGCACAAACCTGTCAATATCAGTAATGGCCCAATCGCCTTTGGGTTGGGGCACTTCCTTTTCTTTTGGCGCTTTATAGGCCCAATGGTCATCCCACTTCGCACCCTGATTGATCCAACTGGTAAACAAGTCGATTTCTTCCGCAGACAGGGGTTCTGATTCCAGTGGCATGCGGAATTCCGGATCATGGTGCCTGATCCGGTTCAGCAATTCACTTTTTCGGGTGTTACCGGGTACAATGGCCCTTTTGCCGGACTCATTAACGGCCAAGGCCTCCTCCTCAAAAAGTAAACTGAATCCACCCGATTTCTTAACACCACCATGGCAGGCAATGCATTTGTTGTTCACAATGGGTCTTATATCCCGATTATAGTCTACCCGCTCCCCCAATACGAAGCCCGGAATGACCTGGTGCTTGTTTTCCAGGGGTACAATCCGCAGTATCCATACCAGTAAAGCCAACAGAAACACGCCTGAAAAGGCGTAAACCAATATTCTTTTATGGGTGAGCATATTCAATTATTGCCAACAACCTGCTTTTTCAAAACAAAGTAATTAAAAAAGGCATCAATTCAAATACATGTAAGGTTGAGGCTTCATTTTTTACTTTTAACGGAAAAAAAAGGTAAGTGCAGCTGCACTTACCTTCTCCAAAAAAGAACGATTAAAAAATCACCAACTTAATCTATTGTTCCAATGAGAATTAATTGGCTTCCCGAGCCTCAATGGTTTGATAAATTTTTTCCCATTCCGTAGTAAAGGGTTGGTCATGACGTTTAAATTCAGATTGATCTACTGATAGGTGCCGGTGATCCTGCCGAATAAATTCCCTGTCCTCCTTTAAATGAGTCATTTCATTACGTTCGCAGGTCATGCAAACCAGTAAGACCAAAAAAATATCCGGCAAAAACAAACATTTTTTCTTCATGTTTTCAACTTGATTTATAACCTATACGCAGATACAAATTGATCTGTCCTGAAAAAAGTAAAAAAAAATTAATTTTTTTTCAGGATGTTGATTGGTTTACTCTCCGGAGATGGCATGTCTACCCCCAGGTAATAATCTGTATGGGCCGGTTGGTTATATCCCACATTTTGCCAGGCGATGCTCAGGCGGTATTGTGGATTGTGTATCAGGGTGGTAAACCGATGGGGAGAAGGTGTTTGAGTCGTAAAAATTCTTAATGCCTGATTGTCCGCTGTTCGGAAAATCACTTCTTCCCGCCAATCACCCAGAATATCCGCCGCCAGGGCAGGTGTGGATTTGGATCCATTGTTAGAAAGACAGCCTTCAGCGGTCATTAGGCGTTGCAGGGCCTGGTTTTCATAATCCCATTTGTCGATATGATTTTTATCCAATAATTCTCTCAACAGGTCTCCATCCCACCAAATGGCAAAATTAATGCTATTGGGCTTTTTGCTGATTTCCTCTCCTTTGTAGTTAAACAAACCATGAGCGCCATTCCACCAAAATTCCGCCCCTTTATGCCTGGGATCTATATCGGCTGCCAGTCCCCTACCCACATCTCTTCCTTCTTCATGTCCCCACAATATTTCCCCATTCCTTGCATTAAATAAGGCCACCCCAAATCCCTTTTCATTCGTTTCGTTTTCATGGATACCCCAAACCAGCTGATCCGGTTGCTCCGGGTGAAATTGACTCACATGAAGGGCATCTCCATGCCTAAGCCCTGTACTGTAGATCCCGCTGCCATCATCATCAATGGCCATGGCCCCATAAACGATTTCATCTTTTCCGTCATGATCGATGTCATTGATGCTCAGGCTGTGATTTCCCTGACCGGAAAATGGGTTTTCACGGCCCTCTGAGTCAAATACCCACCTGGATTGCAATTTGCTCTCCTTAAAATCCCAGGCAGCCACTACCGATCTGCCATAATATCCTCTGGCCATCAAAAGCGAGGGGCTTTTTCCATCCAGATAAGCCACTCCGGCTAAAAACCGATCCACCCGGTTGCCATTGCAATCATTTCCTGCATTGCCTCCTTCTCCACCCCAACCGCATACGTCACCTCTGCCCGGAATGTAATCAACCGTGGATAAAGCTTCCCCTGTACTGCCGGAAAACACCGTCAGGAATTCGGGGCCATCTAGGATTTTCCCATCTTCGTTTCTCCAATCCCTGCCTTCATCTCCAATCACCTTCCCCAAGGCATCTTTGCTGCCATCTGCTGTTTTACAGGCAATTTCCGCGATCCCATCCCCATCCAGGTCATACACCATAAATTGGGTATAGTGCGCTCCTTCCCTGATATTGATACCCAAATTGATTTCCCAAAGCATCCTTCCCTCCAGGCTGTACGCCTGCAGTATAGGTGGATCAGTAAACCCATCCTGGGAATTGTCCCTGGATCTGCCAGTCATGTGTACTACCAATTCATACTGCCCGTCCCCAGTCAAATCCCCTACAGCAGTATCATTGGGTTGATAGCCTTCCGGCGTTTGCAGCAAAATTTCGTGGTAACCCTTTTCCCATACTGCTACTTCCCTGCTTTTTCTTTGGGCACTGCTTTTGACAAAGTAACGGGGCTTACGGCTGAGATCAGCCTGGTCATCTTCAAAATTAGTTGCCTTGACAAGGGGTCTGCTGTTGATTTTTTCAGCCTCGCCACCCGGATATTTTCGATACAAGTCAAACCCGGTATCCCCAGGCTCATCTCCCAACAAACGCCAACTCAGGAATATTCCTCCGGCTTCATTTTTCACTGCCACCAAGCCCCTATCCAGGTATTCCATTTGTCTTTGTCCATACAGGGAAAAACCAATCATCATCAGTAATAAAGAACAGGTTATTCGGAATCCTTTCACTTCTATCATTCAGTTTGATTTTTTTTAACGCCAACTCCCGGCATTCAGGATTGAGCATCAATTTAAAGCAAAATCCCGGAAATACTGCGCAAATTGTGAACAATGGTTGCCCCTGTACCAGCAAAATATGGCCTGATGATGGTTTCTGAGAGGCTTGTTTGGATTTTTTTCAAGAATAGCCATAAATATTTTGTAAATTAAGTAGTCCCACGCAACCAATCCCTGTTATCCCGTGTATAGGCGGATACAAACCCGGCAATTGTGGAAAAATTCCTGTCAAATACGCTCATAAATGGTATTTCCAGTGGCGATCGAAAATGCCAGGAATTGCTGTACAAGAAGTTTTACAGCTATGGGATGAGCATTTGCCTTCGCTATGCGGCGAACAGGGAAGAAAGTCTGGAAATCCTTCACGACGGGTACCTGAATGTATTTCAACATATAGACCGGTATGATCCCGGTCAACCCTTTACCTTTTGGTTTAGAAGAATATTGATCAATGGGGCCATCAATTACTACAAAAAAAACCTGAATCATACCAACAATATTGGTTTGGAGCAAATTAGGGAAATCCCTGATCCCGGAAAAAACGCCTCTGATGACCTCAAATACATGGAGATGATTCAACTGATTCAGGCTTTACCTATCAGGTACAGAACAGTATTTAACCTTTACGTGATTGAAGGTTACGATCATCAGGAAATTTCGGAATTGATGGGTATTGCTGTAGGAACGTCAAAATCAAACCTTCACAGGGCGAGGCAAAAACTAAGGGCCATGTTAACCATTGGAAATCATGAAGAAGCAAGTATCAAACATGACTGATAAAGAGCTGGATGATTTCTTGAAAAAATTATCCTCCTCGCCTGAAATCCCTTATGTTCCGGAAGACTGGAATAAACTAGAGAAAATCCTGGACAAAAATAAAGCAGGCCATCCTGTAAATGGGTACAAATGGATGGGTTTCGGCCTGCTCCTGTTCCTAGGTCTATCTATAACGGTTGGGATAGAGGCTACTTTCAGGAAATTGCCGAATGCATCCGAAACCCAATCCCTACCTGCTTCCGCATCTTTGCAAACACAACTAAGTGAATTCAACATCATAAAAGTACCTATCCCTGATTTTGATAGGGTTTCAGCTGCATTGTCCCCCAATCGGGAAAAACAACCCACCCGGATTAATCTCACAGATACCCTTAAAACAGAGTCGATGACAACCTCTTTGGAAAAGGTTCCGGAAAGGGAAAAATCACCCATCCCTGATTTATACCTGGATCAGCTATCTAAAAAGACTGCATTTGAAGCCTTCAATCAGGATTTACCAGGCATGGGTAATCGCACTATCCAAAAGGGTACTGCCATTGATATGGTTCCTGAAGCTCCGGCTATCCGCTCAGAAAAAATAGCACTGGCCTTACAGGTTTCGCCTGATTTCAGTGCCATACAGTTTAACCCTTTCCCTCCATCCGGAAGAAGCCTGGGTGTCAGCCTGGAATATTTTCCTGGCAACAGCTGGAGTATTTCGGGAGGAGCCATACATACCAAAAAAACCTACCGGCATGGCGAAGGCTATTGGGAGGGTTATCCTAACGGCCATCAGTCTTTGAGGGGGGACTGCTGGATTCTTGAACTGCCAGTGAATTTCAGGTATTATCCCTTTAGAGGCATGAAGGACAGTTGGTTCATAAGTACCGGCTTCTCTTCCTACTTTATGATAAGGGAAAAATATGCCTTGACCTATGAAAATTATGAAGGCAAGCCTTATTCAAGGGAATTTGAGGTTAGGGGAAACAACCAACATGTTTTTGGCATTTGGAACCTTGGCCTTGGCTATGAGCGAAGGGTAAGCAAAAAACTAGCGGTACAGGTGGAACCCTATTATCGGCTACCCCTGGTAGGGATTGGAGAAGGCAAGCTGGATTTAAAAAGTATGGGGATCTTCTTCGGTATCAAATATTATCCCTCAAATCAAAAATTAAAATTTTAAACATCAGAAATCATGAAAACGATCAAATTAACGCTTAACATGTTTATCCTGCTCGCATTTATCACCACTGCCTGTGAAAAGGAAGATGAAGGCCCCCGGCTTATACAAAAGGAGTTTGATTTGGGTCCTGTGTCGGATCCCATGATCAGTGGCACCATCACATTTACCAAACAAAGTGAAACGAGCACTTTGATCCGGATTCAATTGGATGGAACTGAGGCGGGCAATATGCACCCGGCCCATATCCACCACAACGCAGCCAGCGAGGGCGGTGGAATTGCCATCGGACTGAACGACGTGGATGGTGACAGCGGGATAAGTGAAACTACTGTCACCCAAACCGGAGATGGAACTGCCATCAATTATGAAGGCCTGCTGAGTTTTGATGGGCATGCAAACGTACATTTAAGTTCCTCTGCCATGTCCACCTTAATCGCGCAGGGAGATATAGGCAGCAATGCGCAGGAAAACATGCCCAATGATACCAACCCTGATACCAATAACGATGATGGCTACTAAAAATCAAGTATTTACCGGCATATGTTTTTTGCTGGCTGTCGCTATTTTATCCTGTACTAATGAGCATGAAGCAGATTTATTACCGGAAGAAGAGCGATGCGGAGATCAACCCGCATCCCTTTCCGGTGATATTATACCCATCATTGATCAGAATTGTGCCATTTCCGGATGCCATGTATCCGGTTCAGAGCGGGTAAATCTCTCTGAACCCGGAAATATTATTCAGTATGCGAATCAGATAAGGAGTTTTACCCAAAGTGGTTTTATGCCAGCCCCGGAATCAGGCAAACAATTGACTGCCGCTGAATTAGAATCCATCTACTGTTGGGTGGAAAACGGCGCGTTGGATAATTAACCCGTTATGAAAAATTTCTTTCTAACCATCTTTATTTTCCTGTTATCGCAGTCTCTGCAAGCCCAGGCTCACAAAACGGTGTCGGGGGAAATTGAGTTCTTTAGCAGTGCCCCAGTGGAGGATATTCAGGCTGTAAACAATGCTCCCACCGGTTTATTTAATGAACAAACTGGCAGCCTTGCCTTTCTGGTACCCATTAAAGGCTTTCAATTCCCCAAATCCCTGATGCAGGAACATTTTAATGACAGATTCATGGAATCCCATACCCATCCGGAAGCCACTTTTGAAGGGAAACTGAGCGGCTATGATGGGGAGAGATCCGGGTCCCAGGAGGCCTTTGCTGAAGGCACTTTGACCATTCATGGCCAAACCAATAAAGTCCGGGTTCCAGGTAATATCGATTTCAAGGGTGAGCAAATCATCATGGACGCCGTTTTTCCGGTAAAACTCGAAGATTATGACATTCAGATACCAAAGGTGCTATTTTATAACATTGCGGAAGAGGTAGAGGTAAGGGTAAGATTTGTATTTGAAAAAACAGACCGATGACAAACAAAATACTGGTAATTTCCCTGATCTTTTATTTTCTTTTTCTCAACACATTGGCCCAGGACAATTTATTGAACCAACTCAGGGAAGACGATGAAACCGAATGGAATATTCCCCGCTCCACCTTTAAAGCCATCAGGTTGATCAACGGCCATACGGTTGAAACCAGGGAAAAGGGGAATTTGGAATTTTTGATTTCCCACCGCTTTGGAAGGATCAATTCCGGTGCCTATCAATTTTTCGGCATGGACCAGGCCAACATGAGGTTGGGACTGGATTACGCAATGGCGGATTGGTTAAGCCTGGGCATTGGGAGAAACTCTTTCCGGAAAATTTACGATGGGTTTGTAAAAATCAGGCTCTATCAACAAAGCCAGGGAAAAATCAAACTGCCGGTAACGCTGGTTTGGCTTTCCAATGCTTCCATCAACACTTTCCGCAGTCCGGATATTCCCATGAACCTGAATAGGAGGTTGCAATATGCTCATCAATTGTTAGTAGCCAGCAAGCTGAATCAAAAGGTTTCCATTCAACTGATGCCCACCTATATCCACCGAAACCTGGTTCGGGAAAGGACAAGCCCCAACGGCTTCCTGGCAATGGGAACCGGGTTGAGCTACCGGATTAGTAAAAGTATCCACCTGAATATAGAATATTACCATCGGTTCAGTGAGCAGGAAAATGAAAATACCCATCCCTTTGGTATCGGGATAGATATTGAAACCGGAGGGCATGTTTTTCAATTGCACCTTACCAATGCCCAACAAATGACGGAAACCGGCTTTATTCCTTCCACCACCGGGAATTTTTTTAATGGAGACATCCATTTCGGTTTCAATATTACCCGCAATTTTCAGTTGAAACCCAGCCGGTCAGGGCCTGAATAAGCTCATGTAAGCATGGGTTTGGCCCTTTTGCAGAATTGTATGGCCAGTCCCCAGGGATCCCGAAGCATCAGCAGGCGGGTACCATCTTCCAGGGTATCATCACTGATCAGTTGGGCTCCTGCTTCTAACAGACGCTTTTTTTCATCATCCGGGTTTTCTGACACAAAGGCCAGATGCAGCATTAAGGGATTAAGGCTGGCATAGTCCAATACTTCAGCTTTGGCATTTTGGTAGAGTTCTATCATGACTTTACCGCTATCATCAGCCAGAAATGTCATAAAAGGGGCCTGATCCATTTTTTTTACCACCTTCAATCCCAGGTTTTTCTCATACCAATCAGAAACGGCCTTTGGCTGGTGTACGTTGAGAGCTAAGTGTTCAATTTTCATACGGTGAAAATAATTTAATTATGGAAAGAATACAAAAAAACCCCTCCATGGGTAATTTTTACCTGAATGGAGGGGAAAATAAAATAATTTTAGGCCCTGTTCGAGCTGGGCTTGATGCTGGTAAGGTCCGCAATTTTTACCGGCCCATTGGATTTGATGCTGTTTCTTGCAGCCACGCCAATCAGGACAGACATGATGCCATCTCTCAACCCGGCCGCATGCTTGTAGGGATCTGCCGCATCCGGAGTTTTAAAGATCTTATCATGCAATCTTTTGTCTCCTCCACCATGGCCACCACGTTCACTCACTACCTGAATGATCTGAGGTTTTTCCCAGTTTTTATGCAAGACAAGCGGTTCCCTGTTCATGTCTTCACCCCTATTATCCTGGTTCATTTCCGCTGCATGCAGGGCTTCCTGATCCATGGTTTCGTTGCTCATGAATGGAATATCTAACCAGGCGTCGATTCTGCCATTTTGCCCATTGAAGGCAATTTTCCAGCCTTCATAGGGGCTGTAAGTGGTCAGGGAATAATTGACTACCGCTTTATTGGCATATTTGATATTGGCGGACATTTTATCGTAAATGTCGATTTCATGGCGATAGACGCAGCCATCCCTTAAATAACCATCATGGTGTTCATTTTCAGCATAAAGCTTCATGTCACGCTGACTTTTGGTGATGTCCCAATAGTACTTGCAGTCATTTTTATGTTCACAGGAGCGGCAATTTTTTCCCCGAAAGGGTCCGTTGCTGCCATAGTGTTCTAAGGCTCCGTAGGCAAATACCTCCTCCGGGTCAGAATCCAACCACCAGTTTAACAAATCAAAATGGTGGGTAGCCTTATGTACCCAAAGGGATCCTCCGTTTTCAGTCAGTCCATGCCATCTGCGAAAATAGGAAGCTCCATGGTGCGTGTTGAGGTACCAGTGAAAATCAACCGAGGTGATTTCTCCAATCTCCTTATTCTGAAGCAATTCCTTGATCTTGGTGATATAGGGGCTCCAGCGGTAATTGAAGCCGACAATTAAATTTTTGTTTGACTTCTTTTCAGCATCAAGGATTTGCTGGCACTTGTTTTCATCGGTAGTCAGTGGCTTTTCCGTCAAAACATCAATCCCTGCCTCCAGGCCTTTGATAATGAACTCATGGTGGGTGGAATCCATGGTAGTCACAATCAGCAAATCCGGCTTTGTTTCCGTCAGCATTTGATCAAAATTGACAAAGGTGGGGCAATTTACCTTCATGTATTCCAGGGCATAGTCCAATCTGCCCGGGTTGATATCACTGATCCCGACAAATTCCAGTATATCGGAGTATTCCTCGACCAACCTTCTTCCCCAGAAGGAAGTACCCCTGACCCCTGTGCCTACAAGACTTACCCTTAGTTTTCTTTTCATCCCAAATCCCGTAAGGGGTGTACTCAAGGTAGCCCCCGCCGCCAGCAGGCTGACGGAGTGTAGAAAAGATCTTCTCGAAAATTTATTTTCCATGGTTATAATGTTGGTTAATGATTGATTTCACTATTTGGTATCGCTACAGGAATCCGTACCTGCGCAATCGATTGCATGATAATCAAATTTTCAGGAATTGGCAAATAGTTTTAACTCTCCTGGTTAAGGCTGAAGAACCAGGACAATACAAGTATTAAGTGATTAATTTTGATGTTAATTGAATTTCAAAATTTTATTTCTTTATTCATGGAAAAAATTTCTGAATATAAATTTTTGAACTGGTTCAAATTGGTCTTATTGAAACGGTATATGCCCTTAATTTATAATCAATATACATAGTAATAAAAGTCCGGATTGGCATTGGTCAACAATAATCTTAAATTGCTTTCAACAATAAATTCCAGCCATCCATCGATGGCGACCATCACTTTTCAACAAAATTTGAAACAACATGAAAAAAAAACTTAAATGGGGCGTATTGGGCGTAGCGAAAATCGCCAGGGAAAAAGTAATCCCTGCCATGAAAAACAGTGATTTACACGAAGTATACGGCCTGGGCTCCAGGGATTTGGAAAAAGCCAGCTCCGCTGCAAGGGAACTGGGCATTCCCAAAGCTTACGGGTCTTATGAGGAATTAATCAACGACCCAGAGATTGATGTGGTCTACAATCCCTTACCCAATGACCTGCATGTCCCCTATACCCTGGAATGCATCCATGCGGGTAAACATGTGCTATGCGAAAAGCCGCTTGCCCTGAATGCAGAAGAAATAGATGAGCTGATCAAAGCCCGGGACGAAAAGGGCGTAAAGGTGGGAGAGGCTTTTATGGTAGCTTCCAACCCCCAGTGGATCAAGGCCAGGGAATTGGTCCGGAAAAATTACCTGGGCAAGGTAAAAGCCATACATGGTTTCTTCAGCTACTACAATGTCAATGAAGACAATATCCGGAATATTCCCGAAATGGGAGGTGGCGGTATTTGGGACATTGGCTGCTACCCGGTTTTTACTTCCCGTTTTGTACTGGAAAAAGAACCCGGAAGACTGGTCTCCATGCTGGAATTTGACCCCAGGTTTCGAACGGATAAATTGGGATCGGTCTTGATCGATTTTCATGAGATCCAGATGACTTTTACGGTGAGCACCCAATTAACACCTTACCAGCGCATGCTTTTTTATGGGGAAGAAAAGGTGATGGAAATCCGGATCCCTTTCAATGCACCGGCTGACCAGAAAAACGAAATATTGATCCATGATGGAAATTTTCTTCAGCCAGACCCTGAAAAAATAGTCTTGCCATTGAGCAACCAATACACCGAGCAGGCGATTGATTTTTCCAGAGCCATTCTGGAGGATACAGCAGTGCCCGTCTCGCTTGAAAATGCCAAAGCCAATGCAAAGGTCCTTCAGGCCATTTTTGAATCCGACAGAAATGAAAGGTGGGTAAACATTGATTGATGGTTAACCAGCTGTTCCATGGACTATTTTACCCTGAACCATGGTCAGGCTTACCTGAATATCTTTATCAAAAAGTACCAGATCGGCGTCCATTCCCTGGAGAATGGCGCCTTTTTTATTTTGTATGCCCATGATCCTGGCAGGGGTACGGCTCATCATTTTTACTGCCTCCAAAAGCGGCACATCAGCCATTTTCACCATGTTGCGCACCAGGCGGTCAGCAGTGGCTACACTTCCGGCAAAGGAACTGCGGTCGGGAAGTTTGGCCACATCATCTTCAATGATCACCCGCAAACCATTGTCTTTGTGACCCAGAATACTTTCTCCCTCCGGCATTCCGGCTCCCCTCATGGCATCTGTGATCAAGGCTATTTTTTCAGGTCCCTTTACTTTGTAAATGAGTTTCAGTAATGGTGCGGGCAAATGTACTCCGTCTGCTATGATTTCCACATCCAGCTCATCCAGGAGCAAACTGCTTTCAATTACCCCTGCAAAACGAAAGGCATTTTTTCGGCTTACCCCTGACATGCCTGAATATAAGTGGGTGGACAAAGAATAGCCTGCCTCTACGGCCGCCAAAACTTCTTCGTAAACAGCATCCGTATGGGCCAAAGCAGCCAACACTCCTTTTTCTCTCAGTCTTCTTCCAAATGCCAATGCTCCTTTTCTTTCTGGTGCAGCACTCCATCTGGCGATAAGATGAGCATGTTCAAGAATTTCCTCGTATTCCTCCGGATCCGGGTCCCGGATGTACCTGGGATCCTGGGCTCCTCGCTGGTTCATGGCAAAATAGGGGCCTTCCAGATGTAAACCCAAAAAGGTCGCCCCTTCCGTATTGTCCTGAACTGCCGCCTCGTAAATTTTGAGCAGGGCTATCAATTGTTCCTTTTCGCTGGTAAGGGAGGTGGGTACCATGGCTGTAGTACCATGCCTGGCATGAAGGCGGGATATTTCCATAAACCCTTCCTTGTCCCCATCCATAAAATCATGTCCCGCCCCGCCGTGCACATGAATATCGATGAAACCCGGAGACACATATTGCCCCCGGGCATCAATTATTCTCGCCTGATCCATGATTTTATTGTCCCTGCATATTTTTTCAATGCGGCCATTTCTAATGAGTACGGCAGCATTAAACAGGATTTCATGGGCTGTAATGACATTTCCATTGACAATTTGGGTCAGGCCCGTATTCATCTTTTGCTTGGATTTATAATATGTTATGCTTCTGTTTTGGGTCGGATCAACTGGCGTTTGGCACCTGTAAGATGACTGATTACGGCCGCAATGCCCAAAATAATGAACAAGATCAGGTCCAGCCTTATTCCAAAATACATGTCCGGAATCCAGCCTCCCAGGGAAAGCAGGAAAATGATCAGACCAGTCAGTGACAGGTAAATGATCGCCGGAGAAACCTTTCTGTTACTCAATATCCCCAGTATGATCATGGGCCCCATGATGCCAGTACCAGCAAAGCTTACCCTGGCCAGCAATACCAATTGATCAAATACGATAATGGAAAAGAAAAAGGCGATCACCGAAAAAACAAAAATACCGATTTTTGTTTTGGTCATGATGCTGTTTTCATTTCCCCTTAGCAGCCCCCTCAACTCCGAGCCCAGCGCAAAAATCTGTGCATTGGTAGTCGAAAGACCGGCGGCAATCAGGCCAATAATGGCGAGTGCAGCCACGGCATCTGGCTGGTCGTAGAGAAATGCATTGGCAAAAAACTCATCCCTTCCATACTCACTGTAAAGATCTGCTCCATACATACCGATAAAAATGGTAGGTAAAATCACCAAAATGGCAAATGCTCCCAAAGAAACTGCCATCAATTGCATGGTTTTCATGCTCTTCATCACCACAATCCGGGTGGTAAACTGAGGTTGGGTAACTGGAATCATCAATATGGCTATCAGGGAAGCCAGCAAAAACTGAGGGGTTAAAAGACCCTGTGGACCCGGGCTTGAAAGCAAATCTTCCTGTACCGATCCAATTTTATCAAACATGGGTCCAATCCCACCAAAATGACTTAAACATGCCCAACCGATGATCCAGATAACGGCCAATAAAAGTAAACCCTGAATGGCATCACTAAAAATGATGGCCTTTAATCCACCGATTTCACTGTAAATCAACATGATTAAAACAATCCCTGCTGACCAGCCCCAGGCCGGAAAAGATCCGGGAAAGGCCGCATCCATAAAGATGGCAATGCCTTGTATTTGGATGCCCACGTAAGGAATCAAAAACAAAAATGAACTCAGGAAAAAGACATATCCGGCCAATCTGTTTTCATAGCATCTGGAAATCAATCCAGCCACTCCCCGGAATTCCATTCCTTTTACCTTCATGCGGATATGGTAGCCAAACCACAATAACAAAAACACCATGGCACCATCCGAAACGGCCAGAAAAATCCAGGCAGCTACGCCGTTTATCCGAAAGAAATCCGGCATACCCAGAAAGGTAAAGGTACTGAACAGTGCAGCTGCAAAAGTCAATACACCCAGCGTGAGGCCGATATTTGATCCGGCCATCATGAACTCTTCCGAAGACCTGTTTTTCTTATAGGACTTCAGGGAAGCAAAAATCAAGAGGCCTGCATAGATGAGGCCAAATACCCATACCCAGAAAATCATAAGTCCTCCTCCTCATTTTGCATGCCAGGATGCACCCTTGTACCTATATAGGTGAGGACGACCAAAAGCACGGTAATAATAAAACTTGTCCAAAGGCTGTAGGGAACACCTCCTAATTCAGGCGTGGAAACGCCCTGAGGAATAACCAAAGGGGTGAACGTAATGATGCTCAGGATAATGGCTACTATGCAGCAAATCCTCCAGTATAATCTCTTTTTTTCCATTAGTATTGGGTTTAAACAAATTGAATTGACAATATATACAATTGTTGTTTGAATAATAACAAAGATCAAAATTGAAACTCGAATGGCCGGTAAAATACACCGGCCATTCGAAATAACTAAAGCCTCGGGATAGTCAATCCGCCATCCACCATGATTACCTGCCCAGTGGAATACGGAAAATCACCTTTGGCCAGGGCTGCTACGGCGAGGCCAACATCCTCAGGCAAGCCCCATCTTTCCTGAACACAGAGCCCAGATCCGATCAGCTTGTCATATTTATCCTTTACTCCTGATGTCATATCGGTGGCTATGATACCAGGCCTTACTTCAAATACAGGAATATTGTATTCACCCAGTCTTACTGCAAAAAGCTGGGTAGCCATGCTCATTCCTGCTTTTGCTACGCAATATTCCCCACGGTTGACCGAGGCAACAGTGGCTGAAATGGAAGATACATTGATAATGGATCCTTTAAAATCTTCCGCCCCCTCTTTTTGCTCAATCATCCAATTGGCCGCCAATTGAGACAGAAAATAGGCTGAATTCAAGTTGGTTTTCAACACATAATTGAAGCTCTCCTCAGAGGCTTCAAGAATGTCTTTTCTCTCTTTGGGTGCTACCCCGGCGTTGTTTACCAGTACATGAAGGCGATTGAAATGGGATTTCACCCGGTCCATGATCCCCTGCCTGTCAGCTGCACTTCCCACATCTCCCCTGCAATACAGCACATCAGCACCCAATGCCCTCAACTCTTCCAGACTATCCGAGGTATCCCCCTCCTTTCGCATACCATTGATGGCCAGATCAAATCCTGATTTGGCCAGACATTTGGCAATTCCGAGGCCAATCCCCCTGGATCCGCCGGTCACTAAAGCTACATTTTTCATGGTCAATTTAAATTATAGCTCCGGAATATCTACCCAGGCTCGTTTCTCCCAGCTCTCCAGACCTTTTTCTGCTAACTGCACCCCTTTAGCTCCTGCTTTCATGTCCCAGGGAAAAGGTTCATCCGCAACGACATGTTTCAAAAACAATTCCCACTGCACCTTAAAGGCATTATCCATGGGCTCCTGCTCAGGCACTTTGGCCCATCCATCATAAAAATCGATGGGTTGAACAATGTCCGGATTCCAAACCGGTTTGGGTGTATTTCCATAATGCTGTATGTGGCATTCCCTCAGTCCGGCCACTGCTGATCCTTTGGTTCCATCTACCTGTACGGTAAGCAGGTCATCCCTTCGCACCCTCACTGTCCAGGAAGAGTTAAAATGGGCTATGATGTCCCCTTCCAATTCAAAGGTGGCATAGGCGGCATCATCAGCGGTACATTTATAAGGTTTGCCCTGCTCGTCAACTCGTTCTTTGATGTGTGTCGCTCCTGTACAGGAAACTGCCTTTACCTTGCCAAAAATATTGTCCAATACATACCTCCAATGGCAAAGCATGTCAACGATTATGCCGCCATCATCCTCTTTCCTGTAGTTCCAGGAAGGTCTTTGGGCCGGGACGGTATGACCTTCAAATACCCAATAGCCAAATTCTCCTCTTACAGAAAGAATATCTCCGAAAAAGCCATTTTCGATCAGGCGCTTTAATTTCCTCAAACCGGGAAGCCACAATTTATCCTGAACCACCCCATTTTTCACGCCTGCTTTTTGACAAATTTCATGTAATTCCAGGGCTGTGGCAGTGTCTACAGCGACTGGTTTTTCACAATATACATGCTTTCCGGCTTTGACAGCTTGCTTGACTGCATCTGCTCTCCTACCAGTAGTCTGGGCATCAAAATAAATGCTGTATTGATCGTCATTCATGACCTCATTCAGGTCAGTAGTATATTTTGACACACCAGATCTCTCACTCAGGGCTTTCAATTTGGCCTTATTCCTACCTACCAAAACCGGATCCGGCATGATGGTATCGCCATTAGAAAGTTGTACGCCCCCTTGTTTGATGATTTCCACAATGCTTCTCATCAGGTGCTGATTGGTGCCCATTCTCCCGGTGACACCATTCATGATTATTCCTATTTTATGTTCCATACGTTTATTGGTTTTACTAGCAATGGTAATAACTGGCTACAATTTTATCCAAAAATTCCTTTTGATCCCCTGCCCAGTGCCGGTCGGAGAAAATTTCCACTTCATTGAATCCGGAAAAACCGGCCTCCTCGGCCCAGCCTCTTATGGTAGGAATGTCGATGCATCCCTCCCCCATCAAACCGCGGTCATTCAGAAAATCTACCGTAGGGCTTAACCAATCGCAGATATGGAAGGCAAAAAGATTTCCTTCCCGTCCACATCTCAGCAATTCTGTTTTGAGGTCGGGGTCCCACCATAGGTGGTAAACATCTGCTGCAATTCCCACATGGTCTGAGTCAATGCTTTCGGCCATCTCATTGGCCTGCCTCAGTGTATTGACGGCAGAACGAGTGTCGGCATACATGGGATGCAATGGCTCAATGGCCAATTTCACTCCGTTTGCCTGTGCATGTGGCAGTACCTTTTCAATGCCTTCCCTGATTTGCCCTCTGGAAGTTTCCATGGACTGACCCGGGTCCGCCCCACAAACCAGTACGATCATGGGGGCTCCCAGAGCAGCGGCTTCATCCACTGCCTTGAGGTTATCCTGAATGGCCTGTTCCCTGTTTTTGGAAGAAACGGAAGGAAAGAAACCGCCCCTTACCAGGGATACGATTTCCAGGCCATGGCTTCTCAGTCGTTCTCCTGAGGCAGCAATGTCCCGGCCTCCCAGGTATTGTCGCCAGACTGAAACACCCTTTACCCCAGCCATTTCATATTGTTCGGCCGCCTCTTCCAGACTCCATGGCTTGGTGGTAATGGTATGTATACAAAGTTTACTCAGGTCTTTTATGGGTTGTGCACTCATGATAAACAATTAAAGAAAGTGTAATAAGGATCTTTATCGATAATGCGCTGAACATAAAGAGCCAGCTCACGGGCGTGGTAGTCTCCCCACATACTGGATTCGTTACAGGCAATTTTTTGCCCCTTGGGCACATTATCCCAGCCATTAGGCTGGTGATAGATGGAATGGAGCAGTATTCCCTGATGAGTTTTATCGGTACTCAGGTAGGGTTCCTCCAATAAAGTCTTCAAAACGGTTAATCCTGCCTGCCAGTATTCATTACCCTTCTTGGTTTGACCCTTCCTTTGCAGGTAATGCCCCAATCTCAACAAGCCCTGGGCACCTATGGCCGCAGCGGAACTATCCACCGGCTCATGCTCATTAAAAGGATCTGCAGGCCGGGACAGGTAATCACCTAATTTATGTAAGGCCGGAGCACCGGTATCCCAGTAGGGTACGCCATCCGTAGGGGTATGTGCGATATAAAAATCACAGCTTGCAATAGCCGCTTTTAACATAAATGCCTCAATCTCTACCGGAGAGCCATAAGCCTTCAAGGCATCGTCTGACAGATTATCCAGAAATTCCAATTCCTCCGCAAAGCCACACATGGCCCAGGCCAGCCCCCTTGTCCAGGTAGAAAAACCGGTATAACCCTGTTGTGTATTCGGGCAGCGGTAATTGCCGTCATTCGTATTGAAAATACTTTCATGGGCTGTTCTTCCCCAGATATCGAAACTGTCTCTGCCCTCTCCGTAATAGACGGAATAATCTGCCGTAGCCTTGGCATGCTGCAAGCCCCTGACCAAAAGATTAACTTTTTTGTCATTCTCTTCCTGTAGCACGTGTCCCAGGCTATAGCTTAGCATCAAAACCCGAACGGTCCTGATGGTATCTACAAATAAGGAATGGGGGCCATTAAAGGAATACATGAACCCTCCATCTTTGATGGCTGTCCACCTACTGGCCTGAACAGCACCTGAAATTTTCAACGCCAGTTCATAAAAGTTTTTCTCCCATTCCACATAGGGAATTTTTTCCTCCACCATCAGCCGTAATAAATTGCCATAGGTACTCACATTATTAAAACCGTGGTCATGTACCCCGGTATGGCTGATGTGGGGGGCCATGAATTGCAATGTTTTCATTTTGCCCTTCTCCAGAAAGCCCTTTTCCCCGGTGGCGTCAAATTGCAATATAGAAGACCCAAATTGAAATCCCTGGGTCCATTCCGTCCATCCCCTGGTGGTATATTTTCCGTTTACGGTAAAAACCGGTGAGCCCTGGTTTTGCGGATACTCTTTTTCTATGGAAGTGATCTTTTCGGCCGAGAGTTGCCAAAATCGATCCAGTCCCTTTTTCAGGTCTTTGGCTTGAATTTCAGAATCTATTGCTATCATTTTTTTAAAGGGTTTAAATTTGTTTTGATTATATGATCACAGCATAGGTTTTCAGAATTAAAATCTGAAAAACCATTCCCGAGTCATGTACTTTTAATTCACGGGATTAAAGTTATCGTTAAATGCAGTTAATAAAAAGGTGTTTTTTGATTTAATGCTGGTACTTTTCGTTTTCTACCCTTCGGAAATCAGAAGGTGAAAAGCCGGTTTTTTTCTTAAAAATCCGGCTAAAGTAAGAGGGGTCCTGGTAATTCAGCTGATAGGCAATTTGTTTGTTGGACAGGTCGGTATAGATCAGGTACCTTTTGGCCTGCAGCATGAGCCGGTCAAGAATGATTTCTCCTGCAGTAAAACCAGTAATATTTCTGACATGTTTGTTCAATATGGCGGGCGCCAGTCCCATCATGTTGGCGTAATCCTGCACCTGATGCACCTGTTTAAACCGCTGTTCTACCAGTGCATTAAACTGCTGTACCAAAGAAAAGTGAGGATCCATGGTCTTGTTTTTTTCAGCAAAATACCTCAGGTAATATTGTTTGCATTTGATTAGGAAAATCTGCAGGTAATTGCGCAAGATATCGGAGGTAAATCCATTCCATTGCAGGTATTCTTTGCGTATTTGAAGGATTAGTACCAAAAGTTCCTTAAAATCTGCCGGATTCAGATTTAAAATAGGAACCAGAGTAGGGTTATTGAAAAAGGGCATTTGGAATAAAGGATCCTCGTGATAGGATTCGAGGGCATAAAAATCGCGGGAAAAAACCATCAGGTAGCCATGATAATCATTTTCTCTGCTGATGAGATGAACCTGTCCCGGCGATAGAAAATGCACGCTATTGGAGTGTATCAGGTGCGATTCGAAATCAATCTCGTGCCTTCCTGCCCCGTTGACAAAAACGCAGATCTCATAATATTTATGTCGGTGAGGCCGTGTGGTTTCATGGGGGTAGGTTTTACTTTGAATGGTTTTTCCCTGCACTTCATAAATCTGAAATGTCCGCTGATTGGTTATCTCAGGCATCTCATAAGTCTTGATTGGCTCTCCCATCAGTTGTTATTTCGTTTTATGGCAAGTTAAGGAAAAAATAAAAAGCTGCCTTTTTAAAATTCCTTAATGAAGAAGCATTTCCGATAATCAAATTTATCATTTTGAAATAATATAGCTTAAAAATTAAATTTAATGTATTTTTTTAAATTATTCATTGTTATATTTTCAAAATTAATCAGGTTGTATTACCTTTGAAATATCAAATAAAGACAAATGGTCTTTTATACTGTAGGATGATGAAATTGGCAGACATGCCCTCCTGTCTCGGGGGTGGGGATTCCAGGAAAAAGCAAGTAGCGAGCTCGTATTTTGCCTAACTGCCCCGTGGAGGTTCGACTCCTTCTCCTACAGCAGGTTATTTTGGGTTTATTGTTAATTGACTAAAGCTATGAGACAGTGTTTCATAGCTTTTTGTGTTTTATACCCCTTGAACGCATACACAAAGGTCATGGATGTTTATCTTTGAACTGATCGACATCAATTTATTCTCTTCCTAAAATCAGTAAATCTGTCAGGTTTTTGTTAAGGCTCAACCAATAACAAACGTTGAAAACACGAAACGAGACAGGTGATTGCCTTCCTTAGTCAGTTGAAAATAGAATTCTGTTTTGGTTTCGGTTATTATTTAATGATAAGTGAGATTGAGTCTGCTTTTGTCCTGATACTGAGCCATTCTTTCAGCCGGTTTTCCTCCATTTCGTCAGGCTTATTTTCGAAAGTAGCGATTGCGATCATGATGGTGTCTTGCCTGTTTTCTGACAAGTTAGCTACTACTGATCTATTGACAGAAAATGCAGTCAAACCCCTGTGGTTAATCCTGGCTTCTTGTGCCAAATCATTGACCATACCTGTAGATGCTGCGTACTGCGCTACTTCTCTTTCCAAAAAGGCTATTTTTTGATCCTTCCCTTGAATCATGGCTTCATTTCTTTCGTATAAATCTTTCAGTACATCTGATCGCAACATATTCATATCCATTCCTGTATCACCACTTTGTTTGACGATCAGGTAGGTTCGGTTCAGCTTAAACGCAGCTGTTTTTTTCTGAATAATAGATATCTCCTCTTCACCAATTCGCTGCCCTACCAAAGCGACTTCAATGACACTGCTATCCGGTTCATAAATGTAGTTGCTGTTTATGATTTGTGTACTGGGGAAGTCAAATTCGGTCTGAACAAATTCCTTAGCGGATTTTTCCCAAATCGTTCTCCTGACAATGTTATACGCCAGATAAATACTTGGGACTACAGTGATCAAAATAAAAATGGTGATGTAATTTCTCACCTTTTTCTCCCGTTGCACATCCACAAACTCTTTTTTGGGAAAGCCCATGAAGCGGACAATCAGGTAGGTCGACAAACTGATAAAAACCGAATTGATAAAAAACAGGTAAAAGGCCCCCAGAAAATAATACAGGTTCCAGGTGGCCAATCCATACCCGGCCGTACACAAGGGAGGCATCAGGGCAGTAGCAATGGCCACACCTGGAATGGCATTGCTTTTTTCCTTTCTTGAACCGGCGATGATCCCTGCGAGTCCACCGAAAAGAGCAATCAAAACATCCCATATGGTGGGTTCAGTCCTGGCGAGCAATTCAGATTGTGCTTCATTCAGAGGTGTAAAGGAGAAATACAGGGTGGAAGTCATGATACTGATCAAAACAGCAATCCCGAGGTTTTTTAAGGATTTTTTAATCAATTCAAAATCATTGATCCCGGCCCCCATACCTATCCCCATAATGGGTCCCATTAATGGGGAAATCAACATGGCTCCAATGATAACAGCAGTAGAATTAACATTAAGGCCAACGGAGGCCACCAGTATGGCAAAGATCAGGATCCAAAGATTGGCCCCACGAAACTCTATATTCTTTTTGATGTATACTATGGTCTCGATTTCATCCTCCTTGCCCTCATGCAGGTCAAACCTGTCCTTAATAAAAGTCAACAATCCTGCAATTTTATCGGACAGTAGGGATAATTTTTGTTTTTCAGGGTTCATCAAAATACATTCAATTGTTAAAGGACGAACGAAAATAAGCAGAAAAGAAATAATCCAGCGTAAAAAGGTGTGAAAAGCAAAAAAGCAGGAGAACCTCTCCTGCTTTTTATTTTGAAAACTAAACCAACTATTATTTAACTACCATAATGCAAACAAAATTAACAATAACTGATTAAAAACCAAATTTACCAGCCAAAAAGTAAACAAAAGTCTATTTTTTGTTATCTACCTTGTAAAGAATCCC
>Ga0008836_100385_pt1 | contig 30831 bp, 18 predicted proteins | sample HotLakConsUCCR28_FD_62214 | JGI IMG/M metagenome (GOLD analysis project Ga0008836, IMG submission 62214) | Hypersaline microbial mat communities from Hot Lake, Washington, USA - Hot Lake Consortium UCC-R28 (Hybrid Assembly) ... | reverse complement strand
GGCAGGATATTGCGGCTCAAAACAAAGAAGTGGTGGATTTGCTGACCAAAAAATATGAAGCCTGGTGGCAGCACCTATCCACTGATTTTGACCGGTACAATCACATAATAATCGGTAATGAGCATGAAAACCCCTCCACCATCTACGCCCATGATGCGCTCAGGGCTGAGGATGGATTGGTCTGGGCACTTGATGTGGATCAGGAAGGGCTGTATGAATTTCAGCTTTATCGCTGGCCCATCGAATCCGGCAGGAGAATCGTAGAAAATGAAGGGCCTACTTTTCGGCACAACCTTTCTCCCACGTCCACCTTGGAGGATGATCGCTTTCGTATAGAAACCGACGCTAATCCTGGTACGGCAGCTATCAATACCGCTCATTTGATCATTGGCAATCAGGAGCGGCAGGCGGAAGTAAATCCTGATATGAGAACTGCCAGCTTTCTGGTTCACCTGAAACCTGGCGAAACCTCCTTACGAGCCTGGTTTTCCGGAGCCCAAAACCACAGGGCCAATTATGTGCATATCCGAAGGATTGGTCCGGCCGTCAGGCAAGATACCACCGGATATCAGGCAGTCCATGCCGATCAAGTTTTAAGAGGGAAATAGTGGATGAGTAAGAATTATGTGCTGGGTCAAATTTGCCATTTCATCCCTGATACCCGCTCCTCGGAATTTGTAATTTTGGGGATAAATAAAATGGAATTTGTCCTCCCCGGGCAGGGTTCAGTTCATTCGCTGTATTGAAAAGTGGTCACCACGGGATAATGGTCGGATAAGGTATCCGGAATGCCCTGGTTGATGATTTCAGCCTGGGTCGTGCGGGTTTCAAAATAGGGGCTTACCAGCATGTAATCAATGCGTTGCCGGTATTTATTACGTTGTTCAGGAGACATTTCCGGGGTGACCAAAGGAGTGGGGAAGGAGGTCTTGTTTTCCTCTTTTACATGCAGCTGCACAACATCGATGAGGGGCAGGGACAAAAATCTGGACATGACACTGTAGTCAAAAGATCCGTTCCGGAGGGTTTGGTGGGCATCGGTACCATTCTCGGCAAGCCGTAAGCTGTCAGCTTTTTGGTTGGCTTTCAGGGTTTCCGGATTCTGCACATCAAAGCCAGCATCAAATGGGGAATGTGAATTGAAATCGCCCAGGACAATATATTTCTCCAGCCCGTTTTCCTTGATTACTTTTTCTATATAGGTAGCGATGATCTCAGCCTCACTTCTTCTAAATTGCCAATTATGGGGGCTAAGGTGAACCACCAAAAAGTCTATACCCCGAGTTTCTGCATGAAGCATTCCATGCCAAAAACCGCCCAGCATGCGGCTTTTGAGTTTGAGGGGAGTCTTCGAACTGATACCAATGGGGTAGCTCTCCTCTTTTAAAAGCAGGGTATAGGGGTGCCCCCACTGCCGGGCCAATTCTTCAAGTTTCTCAGGGGTAAAGGCATTGAGTTCCTGAAAGGCAATCACATCTGCCTCTTGTGTCTTTAGCCAGCTGACCATGGCTTTTTCCCTTTCCGTATCCTTGCCCCAGTCAAATCCATTCCAAATATTGTAACTGACAACTTTCAAAGACTCGTTTTGTGCAGGCAATAGGGTGCAAAAGGATACCAACAAAACCGGAACAATAAAAAACGCTTTCATTTTATGGTATTAGGTGAATGAAATTAAATGTAAGCATTTTTTATTTGCAGCTTATCAGTTTCGCAGATTTTGCCATTTCGTGGCCTGAAGAAAGGGGATTTGTCATCCCCGGTAGTGCACGAAAGCAGGATTGCAAATCCTGATTATCAATTGTCAGAGATTGCAAATCCCGGACAGCCTACTCAGGGGAATTTGCCATTCTGTGGCCTGTATAGGGGAGATATAGAATCCCCGGGAATACACAAGATCAGGGTGGAGCAGCCTGTTTATCAACGCTCATGACCATCCGAAGTTCAAGTAGGTAAATGTATCAAATCATATTACTATCAAATTATCTCATCATCGAATTCATGTAATTTTTACTCACAAGCTTAGGTTGGCACCTCAAGGGTGCCGCTGATATTTAAAATCTGACTGGGGTCACCTACAAGCGACGGATTTATACTTAGATTTCCCGAAAAAATTTGGCAAGCATCATTTTCAAAGAGGTTGGTAATGGTAAGGGTACCATCCTCCGTATAGAAAGTATCTTTCTGATTTCTGGAATAAAATGCGGTGTTTTGACTGGGACTACTGCCTTCTACCAGGGTGTAAGTGCCGGTTTCAACCGGAAAAGGCAAATAAAAGCCAAAGTAATTCACCAACCCTTCTTCACCCGCACTTATCGCAATCCGGTTGCTATTGAGAATATTTATAGCATTTCGATCAACTGCAATGCGGATATTGTCAAAACCTGTACCATCAAGGGTTAAATTAAAATGAGTTTCTTGTAATGGCTCGTCTGGGTTATTATTTGCTGAACAAGATAGAAATACGATAACTAGGCTATAGGCAAATAGAAGATTTTTATGGTTTTTGAATTTTATTTTTCTAGAACATCAGGAACGAAGTAACATGTCATCAAAAAAAATTAATTGTTTGGCTATTCAGCAGGTAATCAAATGATCAAACCGTCATATAATTAAATCATTGCCATTTTTTGCACATCGTACCATCAGACTATCCCCTGACACTTCCTAAACCAATCATTGGTGAAATCCTCTTTTTCCACTACATTGAAAGCAGCTTTTTGCGGTAAAGCAGAATTTATAGCCCAGAAAAGGTGCCTGGATTACAGGGACAGCAGGGGTTTTACCATTTTCGCAAATGATTTGTTGAGTAACAAAAATGGATAGCAATGAAAAAAAAGAAGTTTTACCTCGCCCTTATCCTATTTGTCCTTGGCATGTTAGGCATGCTGTCCATTTTAACCATGGATATCCCATTGCCGGAGGAGGTATTATCCGTATTAGGGGATCAGTTTACGGCATCCCAGATTAAGCTGTTGATTTTGATTAACCCTACCATTATTTTGATAGTGGCCGTACTTGTGGGAACTTTACTTTACCAAAAAGTAAACCTCAGCGTTCCAATAATTGAGAAGTTTTTGGGCATCAAACAAGATTCCATCCAACTTAGGGAAATACTTTTATTTGGGATCTCAGGGGGAATTCTCACAGGAATTATATTGAGCCTACTCGGACTTTTCAGGTTACTCTCCCCTTCGGAATTTGAACTCCTCAGCGGTCAACTGCAACTTACACTTCCGGCAAGGTTTTTATATGGTGGCATAACGGAAGAAATCTTCATGCGTTTTGGTTTGATGACGCTGTTGGTTTGGTTGGGAGCCAAACTTTCAAAGGGAATCAAGTGCCAAATATTTTGGATGGGTATTATCATTTCCTCCCTTATTTTTGCTATAGGCCATTTCCCCGTTGTCTTTCAAACTGTAGGAAATCCCAGTATTATTATGATAACCTACGTGCTTTTGGGCAACACTATTGGAGGGCTTGTTTTCGGATGGCTCTATTGGAAAAAAGGATTGGAAAGTGCCTTCCTCGCACATATTTTTGCTCATGTCGTCATGGTGCTAACGGAAAAAATATTTTGATGGATTCAGAGAAATTTTGAATAATTGGGAATTCTGAATAGTAGACGGGGATCTCAATTGAAATGATTACTACCTAATTTTTCCGAGATGGGGTGTATATAATGGAAAAATAGATTCTTAATACCCCAAGAAACCACATTCGAGTAGGCAAAGGAGGGTCCCACCACAGAACAGTACCACGTTTTAGGGGCTTTTCTAAACCAATTAAAGTGCCATCGTCCTGCACTAATTTCCTTTCACGTTAATTTACTTTTCTATTTTAAATTAAAATTCCGGTAATTCGTACCTGTAATTGATTTTCTATGACAAAGAAAAAAATTGCCCTGATCATGGGCGGCTATACGGGAGAGTCCGTGGTCTCCGAAAAAAGTGCTACCGTGGTGGCCCAACACCTGGATCGTGAGCGCTATGAGGTATATCCCCTGCACATCTATCCGGGAAATTGGTACCTGGAAACAGAAGACGGTACCCAATGGCCGGTGGACAAAAATGCGTTTACCGTAGCAATGGGAAGCGAGAAAGTTTCCTTTGATGGTATTTTCAATATCATCCACGGCTCACCGGGGGAGGATGGGAAACTGGCCGGATATTTTGACATGCTGGGCATCCCCTATACCACTTGCGATGCGCTGACTTCTTCCATTACCATGAACAAAGGCTATACCAAGGCCATTCTGGAGGGTATTGCCGATCTGTACATGGCCCGCTCCCTGCAGCTTTTTGCCAATGGCCCGGAAACCGCCTCTGAAGTGCTGGGACAGTTAAACCTGCCTTATTTTGTAAAACCCAATAATGGAGGCAGCAGTATCGGGATGAGCAAGGTGAAAACGGCAGAGGAGCTGGAAGAAGCCCTGAACAAGGCCTTCCAGGAGGACAAGCAAGTCTTGGTAGAGGAATTTGTGACGGGCAGGGAGTTTTCCGTAGGAATATATAAAACCGCAGGCCAGGTGAATGTATTGCCTGCTACAGAAATCATCAGTTCCAAAGAGTTTTTCGACTTTGAAGCCAAATATAGCCCGGGTGTATCGGAGGAGATCACCCCGGGACGGATGGATGAACGGGAAGTGGAAAGGGTAAAACAAATAGCCGAAAAGGTTTACCTGAAACTCAATTGCAAGGGATCGGTGCGTATGGATTATTTTTTGGAGAAGGACAGTGGCAAGTTTTTCTTTATCGAGATCAATACCGTACCCGGACAGACGGAAACCAGCCTGATTTCCCAGCAGGTTCGGGCAACGGGAAAAACACTGAAGGAATTTTATACCGAGTTGATAGAGGAAATGTGGACCTGAATGGAGGATAAAAACCAGGTACGGATCAACAAGTATTTGAGCGAGGTAGGATACTGCTCCCGGCGGGCGGCAGATAAACTCATCGATGCCGGTCGGGTCACCATCAATGGGAAGGTTCCGGAGATGGGCACCAAAATCGGTTCCGGGGATGAGGTCAGGGTGGATGGTGCGTTGATAGCAGCACCAAAGGAAGCGCATGTGTACATTGCATTTAACAAACCGGTGGGCATCGTGTGCACCACAGATACGGAAGGAGAAAAGGACAATATCATCGATTATATCAACCATCCCAAAAGGATTTTTCACATTGGGCGACTGGATAAACCCAGTGAGGGTCTGATCCTGCTGACCAGTGATGGGGATATTGTGAATAAGATTCTAAGGTCCAAAAACAACCATGAGAAAGAGTACCAGGTAAAAGTTCGGCAGCCCATTACGGTGGACTTTATCCGGCAAATGCGGGAGGGGGTTCCTATTTTGGGTACGGTAACCAAGAAATGCAAAGTGTCGCAAACCGGGAAGTTTACTTTCAGAATCATCCTTACCCAGGGCCTCAACCGGCAGATCCGCAGGATGTGTGATTTTCTGGGCTATGAGGTGGTTGCCCTGAAAAGGACCCGGATCATGCATATCCAACTTGACGTTCCGGTAGGCAAATGGAGGGATTTGACGCCCAAGGAGCTGGAGGAGTTAAACTCCCTGACAGCAGATTCCACCAAGACCTTTGATTAACGGCGAAAATTATTTTTTTTAAAATCCTTTCAAATTAATAATTCACATCCGCCTTGCAGATTTTGGCGTTGTGCTGAGAGCTGGCAAAGGCAATTCCATGATACAGGTCAGTCACTTTTTTTAATTGATTTAATAGTGTAACTGTTTAGGAATATTTGACCTCAGGGCAGATATTTAACGCAAAACTCCCTTTCTTTTTGTCTTGAAACAAAAAGAAACAAAAAATTCAAGACAAAAAAATCCTTCTCCCCGCAGCCCCACTGCGCCCCCGGTTTTTTGTCGGCCCTCCCGCTTTTCGTATCTAAAGAAGATTCTTCAATTTATTTTTGGCAACTATCAAATAAAAATAAAATAATATTCTTATTTGCCTTTAGAAAAGTGAATTTTTCCCAATATCCATCTAAAAAAACTGGCCATTTAACTTTTCGGGTGCCCTAATCTATAATAGAGGCAAAAAGCCTGTTTTAACCACTGAAAATTTGGCAAAAACAAACTTAATTTCATAACCATTTTTAACGTTTTCATATAATTCAGTTAATAAAAATAACTATAATGTATTTTTTACACCTTTTTATTGAATTAATTTTAATTTTCAACCCTTTTGTTTACCTTTGAAATATCAAATAAAGACAAAAGGTCTTGATCTGGTAAAAGAAGGAAACTTCTGGCAACCGGTAAATTTGACACGATACTGTAGGATGATGAAACCTGCCTACGGCAGGCGAGTAAAAGGAGATAATCTTCTTTATCTTTTCATTCCTGCAACTAAAGTCATTCAAATACTGTAGGATGATGAAACTGGCAGACATGCCCTCCTGTCTCGGGGGTGGAGGTCACAGGAAAAAGCAAATAGCGAGCTCGTATTTTGCCTAACTGCTCCGTGGAGGTTCGACTCCTTCTCCTACAGCAGGTTATTTTGGGTTTATTGTTAATTGACTAAAGCTATGAAACAGTGTTTCATGGCTTTTTTCTTGTCCAATAAAACCAAGAAATTAGTCATATAGAACGCCAAGAATGCGTAAATAAGTCAAAGCATTTGGTGCTTCTTTAATTTTTTTTTTACCGGGTTCCTATGGTGCCTGCGGTGCCTGAGCTTGTCGAAGGCAGCTTGTCGGACTGAAATATAGTCAGCCTAAAAAGGCAGTCTGTCGAAGGCCAAAAAGTTCTACAATCTATAAGTCACTCCATTGACCCTTTCCATTCCTGTCAATTCCTGTTTTTTTATAGGAATAAGTCTAGTGAAAATTAAACCCAATGAGTAGCTGCGACTTCAAGGTATTGAGAAATAAAAATACCGGAAATCCAGTTCCCGGTATTCAAAAATTCACCCGCATATGCCCTGAATAAGGCAAAAATCAGTTAAAAATAAACGGCTTTATCAATGGCTGAAAGCCATTTCCCGGTCAATTATCCGGTCAAAGATTTCAGGATTCATCATATCATTAATGCTGTCAATAATATGGTCCGGGCCATAGGCGAATTCAGGAAGCTCCGCTCTTTTGGTGGAGCCTGTGAGGGTGAGCACGGTCCTGAATCCCATCTGTACACCCCCCAGGATATCTGTTTCCATGGTATCTCCAATCATGATGGTATTGGCTGTTCTGGTTTCCAACTCTGCTTTGGCGATCCGCATCATCACAGGACTGGGTTTGCCTGCGCTAAAGGCTTTTTTTCCAGTAGCCAATTCGATCATGGAAACAAATGCGCCACATCCCGAGCGAATGGAATTGTTGGAGCTGGGACAATAAGGGTCCAGGTTGGTGGCTATTAATTTGGAGCCGTTCATGACCATGTTGATGGCTTTGTCTACTGATTCGAGCATGATGGTTCTGCCCTCACCGATCACTACATAATCTGGCTCATCGTCCACAATAGAATATCCATTCTGATGCAAGGCCGTCAATAATCCCCCTTCACCAATAACATAGGCTGTGCCTCCGGGCTTCTGAGAGGCCAAATACCTGGCTGTGGCAATGGCACAAGTGAAAATATGTTTTTCCTGCACTTCAATACCCATTCTATGCAGTTTGGCCACCACATCCCTGCAGTTTCTCTGACTGTTATTGGTAAGAAACAAAAAGGGATAATTTTCCCTGATGAGTTTCTGAATAAATTCTTTCGCTCCGGGTATTAATTCACCTCCACGATAAATTACCCCATCCATATCAATCAAAAATCCAATATCCTTTTTCATGTTGCTATGCGTTTTAGGATTAAAGTCCAAATTATAAAATATTCAACAAAAAGTAAAATAAATTACAAAATAATAATTAAAAATAATTAAAATTAACAATTAGGTAATAATAATGTTTATTTGTAATAAAAAATGAAATACAAATATATTTTCTGGTGAAGTTAATAAGCAGAAAAGCAGATAGGAATATGGACCAACCCTGGAAATGAAAAGAATGTGTTGAATGGGGATGATCAACGGATACACCCGGGCAAGAAAATGGATTGAAAATTGTTAAATCTATAGGAATTCTACAGGATTTTATTGACCAGAATAAAATGGATCAGTTCACCGGTATTTTTCAGATTGGCCTTGCCCAGTATATTTTTTCTATGCGTCCGGGCCGTTTCATACCGGATATGCAAAGTTTCGGCGATTTTTCTGCTGGAAAACCCTTTTACAAGCAACCTGACTACCTCTAATTCCCGCTTGGAAAAGATTGATTTGTAAGGTTTTAGTTCCAGATGGTTGCGGTCCATAAAAAACTGTTCATTCGAATGTTTGTTCAGAAGAACAGCCTGTGGAATATTGGTGGGATGTAAATGAGTCATGTCCGTAATGACGTTGGCGAAAATATAAGGTAGGTTTTTTTCATCAAAGACAAGGGGAATGTTTTGGTTTTGAACAATAAGCACCTGCCCGTCTTTTCTGGTACAGCGGGTATAAAATACCATAAAGACGAAGGGTCTTTCTGCTATGGGAAGCCCATTCACATACACCATCGCATTGTGGATCGCTTTGTTCACAAATGCATAGTCATCTTTATGAATGAAATTGGCCACAAATTCCCTGTTGCCTGTTTTGATTTCATCATGGCTAAACTGTATCACCCCCATACTGTCTCCGGCCACATGTTCCAGTTCCCAGGTACGCGTGTTGGCCACAAAGGAAAACCAGTTTCCTACGGTCCAAAAACCGTTTACCAGTGGATTGTTTTTGACTAATGCTATATAGTCGTTTTTATAGACTACATAATCCTGCTTCCCAAAAGCCCCAACCAAATCGATATAATCATTGACCATTTTCAAGAGCGAAGCAAAACATACCTCAATTGAGGTATTGAGTCTGATTTTTATTCCCATCAATTTAGGGTTTAAATCAACATTATACAAACCATGTACAGAAAAATGAGTATCAAGAGCATTTTAATGGTGCAAATTGTAGGGCTTTCTCTGAGTTTAAACGCCTGTATCAAACCGGAGGATTCCGGCCCGGACAACCAAAATACAGGTACAGATACCACTGATGTGAGCCAATCTCTTCCGGACCTGAACGCCCTGAACAGTTGTCTGTACATCAGCAATGCTACCTTTAGTCCGGGAAAGGTTCCGGGGAATACGGGAAAGGTAGATTTTAAAATAGACAAGGATACCCTTTTTCTGCACCAGGGTTTTACAGATAGGATTCATCTGCGGTCTGCTGATTGCTATGATGATGGCATTTCTTCCGTGTTGCTTCAGGTGGCAGGATCCGATGCCTATTTCACCATCAGTCCCCGGGAGTGGGTAAGAGATGATTCCCTCTTTTGCTTTAAAACGACGCTTGGTTTTGAATTTGCATTGGCTTGCGAGGATGAAAGGCTCCCTGCGGAATTTGACATAGAAATCGTGCCCCTCAACCCGGAGGGGGAGCCCATGGACAAAATTAAAAGACGGGTGGTGCTTCCGGATCCGGAAAAGGAACAAAATTGTGTCCCGGGACCCCAGGATACCTGGGTATGGAAATGGACTTCTCTCAATGGCGTATTTCATTCTTCCCCGGGGATATCAGAATTGTTTGAGTTTTCCGTGAATGGATGCTGCGTGGAAGGACATACTGTGGACTGTATATCCAATGGAATTCCGGAAGAAAACTGGATAGCCCTGGCCTATGATCACCACCGTACGGTGAATATGGAGTACCTGACCTTTCACGAAGACGGCAGCATGAACGGGATGCTTTCATTGGTGATCCAAAACATCGATCCGACCAATTCCAATTTTTGCAACAACCAACCTGCCTATCGCTACAATGCCAAAAACCACCAGTTCTGGGGGGAATATGCTTTTGATACGCAAACCAGCAAGTTGAATTTTACCCGTATTGATAGCCGGATGACCATGGTCGACCTGGGGGACCTGGGGACTTATCCGGAATACGATATGCATTACATTAGCACTCAGGCAGCATACGAAATGACAGGCTGTAACCTATTGGTGGAAAAGTCAAGCAGGGAAGGGGTACAAATGCTGCGGTATTTTGAGCGGCTTCCGGGAAAAGAGGAAGATGTTTTCAATGAGTTGTGGCAGGATTAACCTCTCATTTTTTTATTGGACCATCACTAATTTACCTATGCTCACCACCTGCGCTTCCAATCGGGATAGTCACTCGCCAGTAACCCGGCGGCATAGGGACCCAGGTAACTGTACCCCACATCAATTAAGTAGCAGAAATAAAATGAAAAAACACAAATAATTAAAAGTAACTTTTATGTGAGTTTGGTCACGGGTAACTGCTTATATTTGAGCTAGTATTGAGGGCAGCCTTGGTCTTTTTGAAATGCTTTCTTTTCAAAGTGCAGGGCGGAAATGATCATACCCATTAATAAAAGTATCATGGATGTAGAAATTTTATCTCGTATTCAATTTGCCTTTACTATAGCCTTCCATTATATCTATCCCCCTTTAAGTATTGGAATTGGGCTTTTAATGGTGGTTTTTGAAAGCATCTACCTGCGCACAAGAAAAAAGGAGTATGAAGTATTGGCCAGGTTTTGGACCAAGATTTTTGCCATCACCTTTGGCATTGGGGTGGTCACGGGAATTGTCATGGAATTCGAATTTGGCACCAACTGGGCTACCTATTCCCGTTATGTAGGAGATATCTTTGGAAGTGCACTGGCTGCGGAAGGTATTTTTGCCTTTGCTTTGGAAAGCAGTGCCCTGGGGGTATTGTTGTTTGGTTGGAACCGGGTCAAACCATGGGTACATCTTGTAGCCACATGGGCTGTTTTTTTGGGGTCCATGTTTTCTGCGGTATGGATTGTAGTCGCCAATTCGTGGCAACAAACTCCGGCTGGCTACCATATTGTAGGTGAAGGCATGCGGGCAAGAGCAGAAATTGTGGATTTTTGGGCCATGGTTTTTAATCCCTCATCGGTAGATCGCCTTACCCATGTCTGGCTTGGGGCCTTCCTGGCAGGAGCGTTCCTGATCCTGAGCGTTCATGCTTATTACCTGATCAAAGGCCGTTTTGTTAAAATGTCTGAAAAAGCTTTTAAAATCACCCTGGTGGTTGCCGCGGTTGCCTCCCTTGCTCAATTATTTACCGGGCATCGTTCTGCTGAGGGCGTTGCTGTAAACCAGCCAGCCAAGCTAGCCGCCTTGGAAGGTCATTTTAAGGCGGAAGCTCCCGCCGATCTCTATTTATTTGGGTGGGTTGACAAGGAAAAACAAGAAGTTACCGGACTTAAAATTCCAGGCGGGCTAACATTTATGTTGCATCAGGATTTTGAGACCAATATAACCGGTCTCAATGCCTTTCCTGAAGAAGACAGGCCTTCTCAGGTCAATGCTGTTTTTCAATTTTATCATTTGATGGTAGCCATAGGCATGTTTTTGATTGCATTGAGCATGTTTGCAATCTGGCAGTGGAGCCGCGGAAAACTATTTGACAAAAAATGGTTGATGTGGACTTTTGTTTTCACTGCTATTTTACCTCAATTGGCCAATCAGTTTGGTTGGTTTGCTGCTGAGATGGGCCGACAGCCCTGGGTAGTATACGGACTGTTAAGGACATCAGACGCCCTTTCTAAAAGTGTGCAGGCCAACCAGGTTTTGTTTTCTTTGATCTTATTCTTTATCGTTTATACCGTACTCTTCCTGCTGTTTATCTATTTGATGAACAAAGCCATACAAAAAGGGCCGACAAGCGATATGGATTATAATGAAGGCAGTTTAAATCAGGATATTTCAAATATAATTTCAAAATGAGTAACGAATGGAGACCTTACTTGGATTAGATTATCCCACCTGGTGGTTTTTGGTAGTTGGGGGCCTTTTTTCCGGATATGCCATATTGGATGGTTTTGACTTTGGAGCCGGGGCCTGGCACTTGTTTTTTAAGAAAGACAGCAGCAGAGAAACTGCCTTGAAGGCCATTGACCCTACCTGGCATGGCAATGAGGTGTGGTTGGTGATAGGTGGCGGCACTTTGTTTGCGGGCTTTCCTGTATTTTATGGAACGCTTTTTTCTGCCATGTATACCCCTTTTATACTCTTTTTATTGTTCATTATTTTCAGGGGAATTTCTATCAAATTCAGAAATATGGAAGAGATGCCCTGGTGGAGAAAAATGTGGGATTGGGGCTATTCCATATCCAGCATCATGCTGGCTTTTTTACTGGGAGTGGTATTGGGCAATATCCTGAATGGTATGCCGCTTGATGAAAATTTCGAATACACAGGTCGTGGTTTCTTCGAATTTCTTAATCCATTTTCTATACTGGTGGGCCTAAGCAGCCTGGCTCTTTTTATGATGCATGGTGCCATTTATTTATTGTTGAAAACCGAGGGAAGACTCTATCAAAGGATAGAGGGTTTCTTGAAAAAAGGGATGGCCTTTTTTATCCTTTCTTACCTCATTACCACTGCTTACGGTTTTTATCATCTGGAGCACTTATTGGTTGTCTTTATAGAAAATAAAATTTTGTTTGTGGTGCCACTTCTTGTGTTTCTGAGCATTGCCAACGTACCAAGACTTGCGAGTAAGCGGCAATATGGCTGGGCATTTGTTTTTACCAGTCTTACCATTGCATTATTGCTGGTAATCGTTGCTTTTGAACTTTATCCAAGGTTATTGTGGTCCAATTCCATTGAGGAAAATAGTATTACCATTTACAATGCTGCAGCTTCCACCAAAACCCTGAAAATCATGATGGGTTTTGTAGCTGTTGGAGGCCCGCTGGTGCTATTGTACAGTTATTTTGTCTACCGGACCTTTTGGGGTAAGGTGGATGCGGATGCTGAAGGATATTAAACCCCAGGAATAACCCTCTATTAATCCCATTGAAAAAATTTCAATCTATAGCATTTTAAACAATAGCTAAATTACATTTTACACAACAAAAAGAGGTATAAAATAAAATAAATGTAAAAATTAATCATTTTTATTATTTTATTTTTATTAAACCAACTTCTTTATTACCTTTGAGATATCAAATAAAGACAAAAGGTCTTGATCTGGTAAAAGAAGGAAACTTCTGGCGACTGGTAAATTTGACACGATACTGTAGGATGATGAAACCTGCCTACGGCAGGCGAGTAAAAGGAGATAATCTTCTTTATTTTTTCATTCCCGCAACTAAAGTCATTCAAATACTGTAGGGTGATGAAACTGGCAGACATGCCCTCCTGTCTCGGGGGTGGAGGTCACAGAATAAAGCAAATAGCGAGCTCGTATTTTGCCTAACTGCTCCGTGGAGGTTCGAATCCTTCTCCTACAGCAGGTTATTTTGGGTTTATTGTTAATTGACTAAAGCTATGAAACAGTGTTTCATGGCTTTTTTCTTGTATTGAAAAACTAATTTTTTGGTCAAATTATCACCACATCCAAATCATCTCATCATCAAATCATCCCTCCGAGCCCTTCGTGCCCCCTCCGTTTCCTCTGTGACGAAAAACCTCTACTTCGCCACGCCAGACAACCGTTCTCAAATCCCCCTCTCCCTACGTCTCACCGTCCCTTCGTCTGCAAGTCTCTCAGTCTCTTAGTCACCCAATCTCTCGCCCCTTCTTACTGTTTTGTGGATATGGATTCAGGTAATTTTCGTTCAAATTATTAGCCATAAAAATGGAGGTAATCGCATCCTAAAAATTTGGCCATGAACCCTGCATATTGATTGGCCGTTCTCTTTCTTTTTGTCTTGACACAAAAAGAAACAAACCTGTCTGCCGGCAGGCAGGAAATCAAGACAAAAAAATCCTTCCCCCCGCAATCCTCCCGCACGGCCCGGTTTTGTGCCGGCCCCCCGCACTTTTCGTAAAAAATGGAGGACTTCGACTATTTTAAATTTCATGGATAGAAAATCTGATCGCTCAAATCACTCAGTCATTTTTTCTCCACAAAACCCTCCGAGCCCATCGTGCCTCCTCCGTGTCCTTTGCGACCAATAACCCCTACCTCCCCACGTAAGACAATCGTCCTCAAATCACCCTCTCCCTACGTCTCTCAGTCTCTTAGTCTCACCATCCCTTCGTCTCTCAGTCCCCCATTCTCCTCTTCCACTCCGGATAGTCGCTTTCCAGCAGCTCCTTTGCATAGGGTCCCAGATAACTATAACCCACCCGTCTTTCGTGTTCTATTTCCTGTAAGGCATACCGTACCACACTGTCCCTGCCCACAAACATGGGACGATTGGTGCCAATTTCGTAAAACCTGGCCCAAAGGGGTCCGGCATCCGCATCAGGAACCACAACGAGATCGTAGCCTCTGGGCAAGTCGGGCTTTTCCACCCTGTCCAGTTGGATGTTTTCCAGCTTTACTTCCTGAAACCAACTTACGGCGCTTTCAATGGCTTCAATTACAGCTGCATCCGGTTGCTCCAGCTGCATCAGGTATTGGATGATTCCCACACTTTCCGATCCGCTAATGGAGGGCAGCTCGTAGGCCCTGGCTTGTACCGGACTCAAATCTTGTGCATCTACCTGGGCACACCAGGCGGTGAGTTGCCCATTTACCCGAATCTGCGAGCCCAGAATTATTTCCAGGCCCTTATCAATGGCTTCCTGGGATTTTTCCCTCCTTGATTTGCCGGCAAAAGCATAAAGGGGTGCTTCATTGGCTACCTCCCGGAGCAGGTTCATTGCTTGAATCATGGCACCATCGTTAAAGGTAATGTGAGAATAATATCCCTCCCGAAGCGGATAATATTGCGGCCAGCCGCCATTTTCGTATTGGGCTTCCAGCAGGTAATCCAATCCGGCAAGGGCTGCGTTTTTATATCGGGCTGCTCCGGTCTCCCGGTACACCTTGGCCAGGTATTCCATTTGTATAAATCCCGCATCGTTGTCCAGGGTGGTACCCAAGATGTTGGATTTTTCCGCTATCAGCATTTCTTTTTCCGCATCCGTCAGACGCTCCGACATGTCTATATTCTTATACCAGCCGCCGTTTTCTTTCTGGTAAAGGAGGATGTTTTCGGCAATTTGATTAGCTTGGTCTGTCCCATACCAGGATGCCTTCTGATCCAAAATTTCTTTCCAGGAAATGCTACCTTGCGACAGGCTTTTCAAAGAGGAGGCATGAAGAAGCAGGGTGAAAAGGAAAAGGGTTTTTATAAATAGGCATTTTGGTAGCATGCTTTTGCTGGGTTTAACGTTAAGAGTCAAGACACAAGGTACTAAAATCTTATAATATCAGCAGGTGAACGATATGCTTGAATATATACGAAAAAAGTATGGATGCACTAGTGGATCCGGTACAGGCTTAATCTGTATGGTTATTTTAGCCTGTTTTTGCTTTAAAGGCCGGGAAGCCGGAGCTCAAAATTTGTATGAACAGGGAGGGATTGTCCGTGGAGACACAAGTAAAAGGACCCTTTGCCTGGTATTTACCGGGCATGAATTTGCCGAAGGTGGCGAATTCATCCGGAAGGAACTGAAGCGTCAGGAAGTAAAAGCTTCTTTTTTCTTTACTGGTGATTTTTACAGAAATCAGGATTTTGAAAAGTTGATCAGGAGTTTAAAGTCCGATGGGCATTACCTGGGGGCCCATTCAGACAGGCATTTGTTGTATGCAAGCTGGGAGGACAGGGATAAACTATTGGTGACTAAAGACGAGTTTATTACCGACTTGAAAGCCAACTACAGAGAAATGGAGCGGTTTGGAATTAAGGCCGAGGAGGCTATTTTTTATTTGCCACCCTATGAATGGTACAATGGCTGTGTTGCCCAATGGACGAAAGCGTTGGGTTTTCAGTTGATTAATTATTCCAAAGGAACCCTTAGTCATGCAGACTATACCACCGAGGACCTGCCTGCATTCAGAAGCAGTGACAGTATTTTTGAAAGTATTCTGGCACAGGAGGATACCGGAAAAGCCGGGCTGAAGGGATTTATACTATTAATGCACATTGGGGCCGGCCCGGGAAGGGAAGACAAGTTTTTCGATCAGCTTCCGGCACTTCTTTCTCAGGTAAAAGAAAGGGGATATTCCTGGGTTAGCCTGGATGAACTACTTGGGAAAATACCCTGATCTTTCTCATGTTTTTAGATGAGATTCCAAAGGCATAATGTTTTGTAATTACCTTAAATTTAGGACAGTAAATAGAATCAACGTAGACCTTAAAATTTCTGAATCATGATGTTAAAAAATAAAGTTGTATTGATCACCGGTGGAGCAGGCGGAATTGGCCTGGCCACAGCAAAGCTCTTTTTAGAAGAGGGGGCCAAGGGCGTAGCCATTGTTGACTTTAGTGAAGAAAACCTGAAAATGGCAGAAGAGACCCTGGGATCAGAAAAGGTGCTGTACATTCAGGCCGACGTGAGCAAGGCAGAGGAGGTTAAAAACTATACCAACAAGGTAAAGGCCGAGTTGGGTAAGATAGACGTGTTATTTCTGAATGCAGGGATGGAAGGTGTGGTGAAACCGATGGAGCATTATCCTGAGGAGACGTTTGATCAGGTGATGGGCGTAAATGTGAAAGGGGTTTGGCTGGGAATGAAATATGCCTTTCCCATTATGAAAACAGATGGCGGAGGCTCCGTCATCATCACTTCTTCGGTTGCAGGACTGAGGGGTACGGCCCAGGTAAGTGCCTACGTGGCCAGCAAGCATGCTACCATTGGTTTGATGCGCGTAGGGGCTTTGGAAGGTGCTCCGGACAAGGTTCGGGTAAATTCCATCCATCCCTCGCCAGTGGATAACCGAATGATGCGTTCTCTGGAGGACGGGTTTGCTCCGGGTATGGGGGATACTGTAAAGGAAAATTTTACTAAAATGATTCCTTTGGGCAGGTATGCGGCTAACGAAGACATTGCAGACCTGGCCCTGTTTCTGGCATCAGACAAAAGCAAGTTCATCACCGGTGCTACCTATGTTATTGACGGGGGATTTACGGTCTGATCTACGAAACCCCTGGGTTTTCAGGAGTCCAGGGGTTCTAATTTCGTTCCACACTTTTCACAAAATTCCGCATCGGGACCATGGTTTTGACGCCCACATCCGGGACAGAAGCTAGAGCTATTTTTTAAAGGTTTTTTTTGATCAAACCTGGCGGCCGTCATTTCAGAACTGACGATTCCTGTGGGAATGGCAATGATGGCATAGCCCAGAAGCATGATGAGTGCGGCTACAAATTGGCCAAAGCCAGTGGTTGGGGCAATATCCCCGTAACCGACAGTGGTCAAGGTGACAATGGCCCAGTACATGGAGCGAGGGATGGAGGTGAAACCACTTTCTGGCCCTTCGATGATGTACATAACGGAGCCCATGATCAGCACAATGGTAAGCACGGACCCTACAAAAATTTGAATTTTTGTTTGGCTGTTTTTTAGGGCACTTTTTAAGGCCGAAGCTTCGCGGATATAATGGGGAAGTTTTAAGATCCGGAGAATTCGCAAAAAACGTAGGGCCCTGATGACCGTCAGGTATTGGGTTTGAAACAAAAATAGACTGAGGAAAGAAGGCAAAATGGCCAACAAATCCACCAACCCATAAAATCCGAAGATATAACCGGGTTTATCATTGCTAAGCCAGATTCTCAAAAAATATTCTAACGTAAATACCAGCGTAAAAAACCATTCGAGGCCATACAAAATAGTACCATAGTCGGAATGAATTTCTTCCACAGAGTCCAAAACTACCACTGAGACACTCAGCAGAATGAGAATCAACAGCACCAAATCAAAGTTTTTAGATGCCCTGTCATCAGATTCATAAACTATATGAGCCAATCTTTTTTTTGTGGGGAGGAATGCCATCTGAAAATGAAAATTTGAAAGATTTTTATTGCTGCTTTTAAAGTAAGCATACTTTTTGTTCAAAATGAATTGTAAAAAGACATTTAATTTTGTTAATTCTAACGAAAATTAAGTGTCACTTTATTAATTAGCTAGGTTAATTCATTTTAAATTGCATATATTTGTATTTCATATCCAAAAAAATGGATTATAAATATTCATGGTGGTGTGAAATTTATTAAACCTAATAAACTTTATCCTGGGTTTGTTTTTCCAATAGATGGGAAATGGCCGCAAATAAACTTGCATTGATTTTGTCTGATGTGCTGAAACCAGAATTTATTCAATCCTCTTCCAAGGATCATTCCACCACCGTAATTGATTTATTTCAGCAGCAAGTGAAATTGAATCCAAGAAGGACGGCCGTGGTTGACGAAGAGCAATTGATTTCTTTTGAAGAGCTGGATGTTTTGTCCAGCCGGGTAGCTGCATTTTTACAAAAGGCAGTAGCAGGGAAGCAGCAAATTGTTCCTATTTGTATGGAACCTACCCACCATTTGGTGGCTACCATTTTGGGGGTATTGAAATCTGGTCTGGCATTCGTTCCCCTTAATCCCGACTGGCCGGAAAAAAGAAAGGTTGACATCGTGGAGCAGGTCGGTGCCCAATGGGTACTATCTGTTGATCCGGAGATGGATTTTGGTCAAAAACAACCTCACTTTTCGGTTTTATCTTGGGAACAATTTTCCTTACCTGCAGGAGGCAATATCCTACAGACTGGTCCCATACCCTCAGCAAACCTGGCTTACGTCATTTATACATCAGGGAGTACCGGTACGCCGAAAGGAGTGATGGTTGGGCATTCCCAACTTTTCCAGGCTACACAAAACAGGTTGGCTCATTATGCCTGTCTCCCGGAATTATTGTTGATACCGGCACCCAGTTTTGATGCAGCACTGGCAGCCATATTCTGGCCTTTGTGTTCCGGAGGAAAGCTTGTCATGGCGGCGAAGACCTCCCTGCAGGATGTGGACCAATTACCTGATTTATTACGGCAAACAGATACCTTATTGTGTGTTCCTTCTTATTATCGGTTTTTACTGGAGCAAGGCCTGCTGGATACCCTGAAAATAGAACGGGTGATTTTGGGAGGAGAAAAACTGACAAAAGATCTTGTTCAGACGCATTTTCACCATTATCCCCAATGTCTGCTTTACAATGAATATGGTCCGACAGAAACTACCATTTGGGCTACCGTGGCAGCCATCCGGCCTGAGGATGAGGTGATTTTAATTGGAAAGCCCTTATCCGGCGTAAGTTGTCATGTCCTGGCTGAGGACGGGCAGGAAGTAGCAGCCGGGAGTGTTGGTGAACTTTTTATTGGGGGCAGGCAAGTGGCATTGGGGTATTGGAAAGACAAAAAGCTCACTGCTCAAAAATTTCTACCGGATCCCTTTTCGGCAGCATCAGGAGCGACCCTTTATGCTACCGGAGATTTGGTAAGAAAATTACCGGATGGAAACTATCTGTTTGAGGGAAGGAAAGACCGGCAATTTAAATTTCAGGGTAACCGGGTTGATCCGTCAGAAATTGAAAAGGTTTTACTGGAAACAGGGGAAATAAAAGAAGTCCTGGTAAGTCCCCTCTTCGAAACTGAGGGGAGCCCGGATCAAATCCTGGCCTTCGTTATTCCAAAAGAGGCCACCCTCGATATGGACTCATTGAAGGCGAACCTGACACATAGGCTGCCTGCCTACATGCTTCCGTCCAGAATTGTACCGATGAAAGCGTTTCCCCTAACAGAAAACGGTAAGGTGGATCAGCTTGCATTGGTGACAGCACTTGATCAGCCTGACCCTTCTTCTACCCCGCTTGTTTTTGCGGATCCCATGGAGGAAGCCTTGCACAAAGCCTTCAGCCAGGCTTTAGGACATTCCAATTTTAACATGTCCCAGAATTTTTTTGAGCTAGGGGGAAACTCTCTGGCTGCCATGCGGCTTTCGGCTACATTGAAAAGCAAACTGGGACTTGCGGTTGACTTGAAGGATATTTTTGATTGGCCTACTGTTTCGGGATTATATCAGCATATTCGCAATCAGGAACTTGATACCAGTAGTGAGCCTGATGATTTTCAACCGGCATCTATAGCGGATTTGCCCCAGATATCTCCTGGCCAGCAATCCCTTTGGCTAATAGACCATCTGGAAGGTTCAACAGCCTATCACCTGCCGGCTGCCTACTTGCTTTCGGGAAAAATCAACCCTGAAATTTTGGAGAAGGCCATTCAGTTGATTGTTAAGAAGCAACAGGTACTGAGCATGACTTTTCAGGGCATTGATCAGGTTTCCTTTAAGTCTGAGCAGGATTGGAATTTGAATGTTTTAAACGCATCGGAAGAAACTTATACAGCAGCGGATTTTTCCAAACTATTTTCTCCTTTGGTCAGTAAGCCTTTTGATCTTGCTGCTGATTTTATGCTCCGCGCTCAGTTGATCAGCTTTAAGGATCAGGTGCATGTGCTTGGCCTTGTTTTTCATCACATTGCTTTTGATGATTTATCCATGAAGCTTTTTCTTAGGGAACTTTCTGACAATTATAAATTATTGGAGAAGGGAATGGATCCTGATTATTCCTCAGTCAGTACGGAATTTACACGTTATGCTCAGTATCAGCAGGGTTTGTTGGAAAATAGCGCCTTTGATAAAGGCCTGGAATACTGGAAGCAAAAGTTGGCCGGGCAGGAAAAGCTCCGCTTGCCTTATGACTTTCCTTTCAAATCTAGTACCGGACATGAGGCGGGGGTGCATCGCTTTTTTTGGAATAAAGAACTCCTGGAACCACTGACAGAACTGGGGAAAGCCCATGGCGCCACCCTCTTTATGACCTTGCTGGCAGCATTTAAAGTGTTGCTCTACCGATATAGCCATCAGACAGATATTTGTGTAGGCACCACGGTGGTGGATAGAAATTTGCCTGGAACATCAGGAACGATGGGCTATTTTATCAATACCCTGCCGCTGAGGTCTGAATTGGATCCGGAAGGCTCCTTCCAGACGTTTTTACAGTATGTCAGGAATGAGCTGCTCTATGCCTTGCGGCATGCAAATGTGCCCTTCCTAAAGCTTGCATCAGCTATTCCTTCTACCCCGGCAAAAGACCATAAACCTTTTTTTGACCTGATGTTTGTCATGCATGAGGGTTCCAATGGTCCCAAAAAACCGGAAATTCCAGGAATAGCAGCACAAATCCTGGAGACAGATCCGGTAAGTTCAAAATTTGCCATTACCCTCACATTGGTGGAGGAAAATGAGGGGTTGAGAGGGCATGTGGAGTTTGACAAAAGCTTGTTTTTGGAGGAGACCATTTATAGGATGACAAGCCATTTCGAGAAGTTGCTTCTTGAACTCCCCAAAATGCCTCAAAAGCCCATTAGAGAGATTAATTTACTATCGGCAGCCGAAATCGAAAAGTTTTCAGGCAGGGACGCCTACCAGAAAGGAGTTGCCTTTTTGCCCTTTTTTGAGAGTTTTGCGCAACAGGTTCATTCCTCCCCACATGCCAGGGCATTGCTCATTGAAAAGGAAGAGATTACTTTCGAAAGCCTCAACCACAGGGCCCTGCAAATCGCCTGCCTGTTAAAAGAGAATCGCATTGAGCCGGGAGCACTGGTAGCCTTATTGGTGGGAAGAGGAATGGATATGGTTGCCGGCATGATGGGAATCTGGAGAGCCGGGGCAGCTTATGTGCCGGTGGATCCAAAATATCCTCAGGAAAGGATCAATTATATTTTAGGCGATTGCGGTGCTAAATTTTTATTGACAGACAAGGCCTCTGAAAGCAAGTGTCCGGAGCGTGGGAATCATTTGATTATCAATCTGGATAACGAGAGGCAGTCAGGTGATGTTGCTGACAGTACTTTTCCATCCATAGGGCCGAATCAATTGGCATATGTGATTTATACCTCTGGAAGTACAGGAAAGCCGAAAGGGGTGGGCTTGACGCAAGGCAATCTGGCGGCCTTTCTGGATTGGTGTGGCAAGGAGTTTCCGTTGGATGACTTTGAGTCAGTGTATGCGGTCACCTCCATGTGTTTTGATTTATCAGTTTTTGAGTTGTTTTTTCCGCTGGCTTATGGGAAGCCTGTCAGGATACTTCCAGACGGGTTGCACATTCCGGAATATTTGAGAGGAGATAAAAATGTATTGATAAATACCGTTCCCAGTGTAGTTCAAAAATTGGTCGAAGCCAGGCTGGACTTTGGACCTGTGAGCTTACTGAACATGGCAGGAGAGCCGGTCCCAGCAGGGCTGATGGAGAAGCTGGACCGTAAAGGTCTGGTGGTGAGAAATCTTTACGGCCCTACAGAAGATACCACCTATTCTACTTGCCAGGTGCTGCAAGCTGGTGAGCCTGTTTTGATTGGCAAACCCATTTCCGGATCTTATGCCTATATTTTAAATCAGGACCTGATTCCCTGCCCCATTGGGGTACCGGGGGAGATTTATTTGGGCGGACAGGGGCTGGCTAATGGTTACCTTAACCAACCAAAGTTTACTGCAGAGAAATTTATACCTGATCCATTTGCTACAGCGGAAAGCAGTTTGATGTATAAAACCGGTGACCTTGGCCTCTGGACCAGAGAGGGGAAGATCAATTTTCTTGGTCGGCTGGATAATCAGATCAAACTAAACGGCCACCGGATCGAACTGGATGAAATTTCTTATGTGTTGCAATCCCAAAAGGGCGTAAAAAATGCGGTCGCAGTGTTACAAACAGCAAATACCGGAGAGCAACAGATAGTTGGTTTTGTGGTGGGCGATAAGGAGGTGATTGAAAGAGAACTGGTAGAGGAGCTATCCAGGCAGCTGCCCCAATACATGGTACCTTCCAGCATACATTTTTTGGAAAAGATGCCCCTGACACCTAACGGTAAAATAGATCGCAAATCGTTGGAAGAACTGAAACCAGTTCCAGGCACCGGGGATCAGCAACAGCCTTTTGAAGCTCCTTCCACTGTGCTGGAAAGCAATTTACTGGATGTCTGGAGAAAGGTACTCCAATTGGAAGGTATGGGTGTGACGGATGATTTCTTTGATTGTGGCGGAAATTCTTTGTTGGGCATCAGGTTGATTGGCAGGATGAGGGAATCTTTAGGGCTTGCTGTCAGTGTCAGTGAACTATTTGGTCATCCTACTGTGAGACAAATTGCCTCGCTTATGGAGCAAAAAGGGTTGAAGGAAGGGGAAGCAGAACGAATTCCATCTCAAAAACCAAGGCCAGAATTCATTCCCTTGTCTTTTGGGCAGGAGAGTCTCTGGTTGACGGATAAACTGGAAGGTTCCGTTCAATATCATATTCCCATTCTTTTAAAAATCAAAGGGGCAGTGAGTTCAGGTTTACTTTCAGATGCCATCCGATCCATCATGGAGCGCCATGAGGTTCTCAGGACGGTAATTAAAGAGCAGGATGAAGATACCTGGCAGGAAGTCATGCCGGTTTTGGGTTGGAAGTTAACTGTTGATCATCAGGCAGCAAGCCAGTCTAAACTGGATTTGGAATTGGCCGAATTCTTAGACCGACCTTTTGATCTTGGAAGCGATTTTATGCTTCGTGCCGGGCAATTTGTAACAGGGGAAAATGAATGCCTCTTGATGGTCGTGGTCCATCACATTGCTTTTGACGGCTGGTCTATACCCTTATTTATCAAGGAACTTTTTGCCTTATTGAAAGCAGATTTGTCAGGAGAAAGCTTGCTTTTGCCTCACCTGAAAATTCAATATGCAGATTATGCCCTTTGGCAAAGGAAGCGGCTTACAACAACGGTCTTGGAAAAAAAGCTGGATTACTGGAAAAAGCACTTGAAGGGGATCAAACCGCTAAACCTTCAGGAGTCACCCGGTAATTTGTTAAAAAGAAGCAATGAAGGGGAAACTTTTGACCTTCAAATTGGCCCGGTTCAAAAGCGTAAAATGCTCGGATTAGGGAAGCAGTTAGGGCTTTCTCCATTTATGATATTGCTGGCTGTTTTTAAATCATTGCTGGAGAGAATAAGTGGTCAACAGGATATTTGTGTGGGAACGGCTTTAGGTGGCAGGAGACAGGCAGAAGTTGAGCCACTATTGGGCTATTTTGTAAACCCACTGCCTATACGGTCTTTTTTAAACCCGGAAAGTACATTGACAGAAATTCTCCTGCAGGTGAAACAAAATACATTGGAGGCCTTTGAACATCAGGATGTTCCATTTGAAAAAATTGTTGCTGCCACGGCCCAGTCCCGGGAATTGGGTGTCAATCCGCTATTCCAGGTCATGTTTGTCATGGAGTATGGAAATGAAAACAAAAATTTTGCAGAGGGTTTGTCCATGGAGGTGGTCCCATTTCAACAGACTACCTCAAAATTTGACCTGACTTTTCTGGCAAATGAAGATAAAAATGGTATCCATATAAGGGTTGAGTATGCGAAAGCCCTCTTTGAGCATAAATTTATTGAAAAAATCGCCCTTGAATATAAAAGTATTCTCGATAGCTTACTGGAAAATTCAAACCTTAAGCTCAATGAAATTTTGTCTGAGCAGGCTGCCAGATCCATTGGGGAAATTAATTATCGGAAAGCTGGGGATGAAAGTGATTTTATTCCTGTTCATCAATTGATAGAGGAGACGGTTAAAAAGAACGCGAGGAAAACAGCGGTAGTTTTTGGTAAAGAACAGTTGAGCTATGGGGAATTAAATGCCCAGGCCAATCAATTGGCATTTTATTTAAGGGAAAGAGGCCTGAAAAGGGGAGACATTGTAGGGTTGTTGTTGGATAGATCACCCAGGTTTTTCATTGGTGTCCTGGGGATTTTGAAGGCAGGCGGAGCTTATCTTCCTGTAGATAGAGATTATCCTGATTACAGAATCAGTTACATGCTGGAGGATTCCTGTAGATTTTTTCTATCGGAAACCGGAATACATACCGCTTTGGAGACTGCAGTAGAAAGGATATTGTGGGATGATTTCCTTGAAGTCAGTACAACTTTCCCAAAGGAAAACCCCCAATTGAAAATAAATCCTGAGGATGCTGCCTATATCATTTATACATCAGGTACCACAGGCAAACCAAAGGGAGTATGCCTGGACCATTTTAATGTACACCATTTTATTTCTGTGGTGAAAGATCAACCGGGGCTTTCCCCGGAGGATAAGGTATTGGCTGTCAGTTCCGTTTCTTTTGATATTGCCATATTGGAAACATTGGTTTCCCTGGTTTTCGGAGCACAAACCCATCTTTTAGGTCAGATGGAGCGGAAAGAGCCTGACATCATCTTGGATAAGTTGGTGAAAGAGGAAATTTCGCTCATGTTTGCTACCCCTTCCCATTGGAAAATGCTACTGTTAAATGGTTGGGATCAAAAATTTGGACGACTGAAAATTATCAGTGGTGGGGAGCCACTGGAGAAAACATTGGCTGACCGCTTGTTGCCGCTTTGCAAGGAGTTATGGAATGTGTATGGTCCGACCGAAACCACCGTTTATTCTACCATCAGGCAGGTTTTGCCGTCAGACAAAATAGTGACCGTTGGAAAACCAGTGGCCAACACCAGGATTCATATATTGGATGCTGAGCAAAATCCGGTTCGTAAAGGGATCCGCGGGGAAATTTACATTGAAGGATTCGGAGTGGGTAGAGGATACCTGAAGAGTCCTGAGCTCACCAATGAAAAATTTGTTGAAGTCAGGGGAGAAAATGGTCAAGTCCTCAGGTTGTATAAAACCGGTGATTTGGGAAGTATTACTGCTGATGATGAGTTGATAATTGCTGGAAGGAGGGATCATCAGGTAAAGATCCGGGGCTATAGGCTGGAGCTGGGTGAAGTTGAAAATGTCATCCGTGGACTGAGTGGGATTAGCGATGCCATCGTTCATGTAAAAAAGGACTTGAATGAAGTTCCATTTTTAGTTGCATATATTATTTCGGATCCTGCCGACAGTTTACACGATAAGCATCCAAAACTCAGTCCAAATGAGGTCCGGCAATGGAAAAATCAACTCAGCCTTACCCTTGCTGACTATATGATTCCAACAGATTTTGTTTTGATGGACACGTTTCCATTGATGGAAAATGGTAAAGTAAACCGAAATGCCCTCCCTTATCCTGACAGGGTAGCCCATCCCTTGGTTTCGGTTGGGGAAGAAATGAGTCCGGAGGAACGTCTGGTGGCCGATATCTGGAAAAGAGCTTTGGGCCTAAGTGTCATCAACAAGAGAGACAATTTTTTCGAGATTGGGGGACATTCCCTTACAGCGGTTAGGGTTATGGTGCAATTGGAAAAGGTATATGGGATCAAGCTGCCTTTATCGGTGCTATTCCGGTACCCTACCGTGCAGAAACTATCTCAAGCCATCAGGAGTGGGGTTTTGGGGGATAGTGAATGGAAAAGCCTGGTCGCGATCAAAACAACAGGGACCAAACCTCCCCTTTATATCATTCATGGGGGTGGTTTGAATATTTTACCCTTTTATGCAGTAGCAAAAAAAATGGATCGGGATCAGCCGGTTTTTGGCATTCAGGCCAAAGGTTTGGATGGAATAGAACAGCCACTCAACACGGTGGAAGACATTGCTGCCCAATATTTGACAGAAGTTTTGAAACAAAATCCGGATGGGCCATACTTTTTGGCAGGATATTCGTTAGGAGGAATTATAGCATTTGAGATGGCTTCCCAGTTGATAAAAATGGGTAAGCAAGTTGAAAAGTTGGTTTTGTTTGATACGTATGCCTTTCAAAGTGATCATAAAAAGCCTTTCTGGAAGCGAACGATCAATAAAGTCAGGCATTTTATTGGAAAAAGGAAGTTTGATGTGGAGTTATTGATCCACCAACCTGCTATATTTAAAAGAATTAAAACCACATCAATAGAAAGGAAGATCAATAAGCTCAACAAATTGATTAGCCCAAAGCAAGAAAACCCGGAATCCTCCTTGCTTAAAACCTACAAACGGGTAGAATACGTTTATAAGGAAGCTTGCAAGGAATATGAAATTAAAAAATACCCTGGGTCAGTGGACCTGATTAAAGCCAAAATAGCTGCCGGGTACCTGCCGGATAAGACCTGTTTCGGTTGGACACCATTTGTTGATCAATTAAGGGTGTGGGAAGCAGAAGGCGAGCACATTACCATGCTTTCTCCCCCTAATGATGCTTCATTTGCCAGGTTATTACAGCAGGTTATCGATAAAAAATAAGAAAAGCAAAACATCAGTATCTATTAATTAACTAAAAATGAAAAAACTACTCGTTTACCCCCTATTTCTATTGTTGCTCATGGCAGCATGTACCGTGGATGAACCTAATCCACCTCAGGAACCGGAAGAGCCGGAAAATCCTGAAAACCCGACCCCAAGGGATCCGGATGTGGAAGTACCATTTATTGAGGGTACCAATATCATTTTTACCCCTCAGGAAGAAGCAGCCGAAAGGCTTGGTACCTCAGACAGCTATACCCAGGTGCTGAGCAAGTTTGATCTTGCATCCAGAACGCAAAATAGAGAAAGTACAGAAGAGGAAGATTACCTTACCTTCGCTTCTCTACAGGCTCAGGCTTGGACTGAGGAAGAAAAAGAGGTGTTGGAAGAACGAATTCTTGGAATCAAAGATAAAATTGATGCCATGGACCTTCAGTTGGAGTTTCCAGAAGAAATTTTACTGATCAAATCCAGCATGCTGGAAGAAGGTGGCGCTGTAAGCTATACCCGTGAAAATTACATCGTGGTCAGGGGTTTGGTAAATGAAAGTTTTCTGATCCACGAACTGTTTCACATATTGACCCGCTTTAAGCCGGAGAAGAGAAATGCCCTGTTTGAAACCATTAATTTTACGGAAAGTAACCGGATAGAGTATCCGGAAGGCATCCGGGATTTTATCATTACCAATCCTGATGCTCCCTTCCTTGAGCATACCATTACACTGGAAGTAGATGGGGAAAGCGAAGAGGTGGTATTCATCCTGATATCGGAGGAAGAATGGGATGGAGGATCCTTTTTTACCTACCTGAAACAAAGGTTAATGTTTGTGGAAGGGGCTGCTGACGAAAAGCAGGCTTCCCTGGTGGACAATATGCCAGTACTTAAAAACTTTGCTGCTGCTACCGATCTCAAACAGAAAATAGGAGATAATACCGACTATACCCTTCATCCCGAGGAAATTCTTGCGGAGCATTTTGTGATGCTGCTTCAGGAGCAGGAAGTACCTGAGCCTTCCTACATTGATGCCATGAAGACCGTATTACAACAGGATTAATGAATTGAACCAAAAGTCACCCAAAAAAAGCCCCTGAGCAATTCTCTCAGGGGCTTTTCTATTTTACCAGCCGCCACCGCCGCCACCGCCACCGCCGCCTCCGGAGCTACCGCCGCCGCCACTGCCGGATTTTGACCCTGGAGGACTGGCAGAATTGCTTAAGGCAGAACCAAAGGTTTTCCCAAGATTGGAAGAAAACCCTGCAAGTGAACCTGCAGCAAAGCCAGTTCCGGCATACCAGGAGGGATGGTAACGGCTACGGGACCGGTTGTCTTCGGTAGAAAGAGAATCAATTTTATTTTCAAAAGCCTTACCCCATGCTTCCCCAACATCCAATGCAATGGCATAGGGTAGAAACTTCTCAAAAATTTCAGGTGTCAGACCTGGGGGATTGAATGATTCCAATAACGGCTTTTCAGCAGCGTTCAGGTACATTCGGAACCCTTCAATTTCATCCATTACTTTTCTTCCTTTTTCAGTGGGGGCTTTTATCAGGAATGCGAAAACAACATTGATTAAACCTAGCACCAGTGCCACCAATAGAAAGCCGACCGGAAACTGCGCATCAAAGAAATAAAGGGCAATGATGGGGAAACCGAGGATAAATACCAGACTGAAAGCTTCACTGATCAGGGTGCTCATTTTTACATGACCGTAGTCCAGGTAATGCATCACTGTAAGAAAAACCTTTCTCAAAAACATTAATAAAAAGAAACAAAAAAACAGTCCGATGATCAAAAAAACATTTTCTGATTCCAGGGAAACATCCATGGTATATTTGACCCCTAAAACCAAACTTATAATGGATATCAATATACCAGGTACCAGCCAGGCATAATTGTTTTTAAAATGGGTACCATCAAACCGGTCATTCAGATCCTTTTGGAGCCCTTTCATGGCCCCGCCTATTTTTTTGTGTTCTTTCTGGTCCAGACTAATGGTCTGGTTTCCGGCAGGAAACAGATTAGACATGATGCGTTGGTAGCCGCTGTTACTGGTTTCGGGAAAATCGATTTTTTCCAGTACATATTTCTTTTTCTTTTCTTCAATAATTTTTAGCCAGCCATTGGTTGCCAATGCAACGATAGCTGAAACATAGGCTTTGGTATCAAATCCCATTTTATAAAGGTACCTGACCCCTGCTGCATCCAGGCCCTCCGGTACCTCAAAAATGGGATATATTCCTCCTTTGTGTGGATCCTTACCCACCTTTGTCCAGGCAAAAAAGTAAAAAGCAAAAGCAAGTATTGATCCGATTACCAGGGCAAGGATTCCCGCATTATCACCTAAAAACTCCTTTGTCTTCGCTGCCGTACCAGGGGGTGCTATCAAGCCTTTCTGCCAGGAAACAGCTACGGTCAGTGGTTCGCCTGCATTTAACGGCTCTGTAACTTCGACAAACAAAACACGATCGGATTCCTTTTTGACATTACAGGGGCAACGGTTGCTCCCATATGGCCCAGCATAGGCGGCATATTGTCCCATTATGCCACCTGCAGGGAGGATGACTCTGGCAGAAGCTTCCAAGATCCTGAAATCCCAGCTGTCCCCTATGGCATTCCAGTAAAGTTCATCGAAGGTTTCAAAGAAACCAATCTGTCTGTTGGTGCTGTATACCAAAGTATAATCGTAAATGCCTGGATCAAGAAACGTATTTTCATCTCCAATCCGAACCACTTCATAGTCCCCCTGACGAATGATCTCGTAGGGTTCCCGCTCTCCATTTTTCCTGACTTCCAGGATATCAAATCCTACGCGTACCTGATTGTTGAAGCGGTCTCTGTATCTCACGGGGAAACTTCGAAAAATGCCTCTCTTTATGGCATTTCCGGTACTTCTTACCTGTATCTCCTCCGTTACTTTTAAGGATCCATCCAGTTGGACTTCTATTTCACTGTGATAATTTAATATTTCTTCCTGATCCTGAGCATACAGGAAAGACGGGCTTAGGGAGCAAAAGAAGAATAGACAAAGAATGATTGGACGCATATTAACTTAAATTGATTTCTGGTACCATCCTATCCGATTCATCGGTCAAGGCAAAGAAGTCAAACTTTTCAAAACCAAAAAGCCGGGCAATGATATTGGAAGGAAAGGATTCTATTTTAATATTGAGTTCTCTGACGGTACCGTTATAATACCTTCTGGATTTTTGCAGGTAGTTTTCAATTTCTGAAAGCTGCTCCTGTAGCTTTAAAAAATTCTTATCTGCCTTCAGGTCGGGATAGGCTTCAGCAATTACCATCAGCCGCTTCAATGATCTACCCAATTCCGATGCAGTTTTTGCCTGATCCGGAACTGTCTGTCCGGAAATGCTCTGATTCCGCAGGGCAGTAATTTCTTCCAAAAGCTGTTTTTCATGGGAAGCATAGCCCTTCACAGTGGTGACCAGATTGGGAACCAGGTCAGCCCTTCTTTTTAGCTGTACATCTATGCCGCTCCAGCCTTCCCGGGCATTATTTCTCAAGCGAATAAGGCGATTATAAATAAAAATAACCTGAAATATCAGGAGACCCAGGATCAATAAGGTAATAATCATGACAAGAATCGAAATTAATTGTATATAGAAACAACCAAAATAGCCATTTTATTTCAATATGATATTCATTGGAGCTTAATATATGTTTTTATGTGTTAATAATTGTTTCTTATTGGTCATAACTTGTCCCGCACCGAAGGTCGGGATGGCCTGTCCCTATCCTAAATTGGGAGAATCTCGCATGTTTGATAATGATCCCTCCCTGTGTCGCCTCCGTCATGCTTAATTGCATGTCCCT
>Ga0008836_100384_pt1 | contig 30901 bp, 27 predicted proteins | sample HotLakConsUCCR28_FD_62214 | JGI IMG/M metagenome (GOLD analysis project Ga0008836, IMG submission 62214) | Hypersaline microbial mat communities from Hot Lake, Washington, USA - Hot Lake Consortium UCC-R28 (Hybrid Assembly) ... | reverse complement strand
TCCCCACTCAGGCTCCTCGTCATCATCACCTCCTGGCAAATCACCAGCAGCAGTGAATCAGACAAGGCCGGCCACGTGAATCCTCAAACCGACTCTGCGTTCATCGAAGATGCTCTAGCGCTAAATTGACTAGCATCGATAGTAACCCGCTCTTTAACAGCCAGAAAGCTGGTGTCGGCTTGTTAATCGGCGTTTCTACCAAAGGGTGCCCAGAAAGTTCTCCCAAGAATTCTTTTGCAACGCCGTATCGAACCCGCGCGGTCCGAACGACCCGCTTACCGACCAAAATGGCGGCTGGCAGATCAAACTCAATTTCACGGCCGAAATAGCGCCGTTTCGCGGCTATAAATGCAGCGCGATCTCGACGGTTCTTTAGCTCCGCAGCTGCGCGATCCTTTTTCTCGATCACGGTCTCTAAACGCGACCGCTCCGAACGACCTGTAGACCGCTTTGAGCGGGGGGTCGTACCGGACGGGGCTGACATAGCAGATGAACTCGCACCGAAGCCCGCGAGCCTCAGTGATCTTGCGCTCGCCGCTCTGATGATCGCGTCATCTGCGAAAACGAGTTCGTCCTCACCGACTACGAACTCCTCCTCTGCCGGTGGATCGATAACGCGCAAGCTGCTCGAATGAGCACCCCCCTGAACAGCGATCTGGAGCCCACAGGCTAAACGCTGCCCCGCATAACCCCGGGGAAAGATGATTGTCCGCTTCTGGGCTACTGCTCCTGTCGCCGGTGGCCCGGCCCGGCCAAGCTGCTTCTCTCTATAGCCGCCACCAGTCTGTGTGCCCTTACACTCGATAATGTGCCAAATCCCATTCATATCAAGCGCGACAAAATCGGGTGATTTGCCGGGCCCCCGCTTCCTTGGCTTCGTCGCGATCGCACCGGCCGACGCTGCTACGCGGTCAATAAAATAGCGTCCGTCGGTGATTGGCCCGAGGCTCAGCCTATCCATTAACCAATAGATCGGAGCACCCATTCCGAAGTCATCGCTTAGGATTGTCTTCTGATGGGCATCGAGCTCGAAAAAAGAACGCGTAAGCCGCAAATCAGAATCATCCGAAATTGCGTGGAGATAGCGGACCCAGGCCCAAAACTCGCTCAGCGACACGCCTGCGGCGTGCGAGGGAGTTGTAACATACCCAATTGTCAACAGGAGGGCCGGGATGTTCACCGTAAAGGACTGTGCACCGTCCGTAAATGTGGATGGAAAAGCCGGTAAGCTGGGCGGCGTCGGCCAGCTAGTCCGATCGACGACCACTGAAAGTTCACGTTCCATTGCCCCCGCAACAGTTTATATATTTGTTAACCGAACTCCCATGGCGCTGTCAGGAAGTCAACGCTTCTTCAGAGTAGACGAATTCTCCGGAATACGCTGCATATCCTTTGCTCGCACAGGGACATACGGTCCGCGTGGGGCGAGCTTAAAAGGATGGGCGCGGGACGATCCTGCAAGACGCGGCTACCGGGCGACGCCAGATGAGCACTGCTGCAGCGCAGGGCGATTATCCGCCAGCCTCCCGCACCTCGGCCTTTAGGACTTCCCATTCCCGCTTCAGAATGCGCTGACAGATCGCCACAAATTCAGGGTTTGCGGTGAACTTGTCCTCTACGTCGGCCGAGCCAAAGAATGCGTACATGCGCTGCTGCAACTCCGCGAAATCAGGGTCATCGGGATTCATGAGAAGCTCTATCTTCGTCCCGGCCTCGTACCACTCTCGCCTCTCGTGTTGATCGATACCGGGCGTAACGCCATATGACTGAAAAATCGCCATCGCCTCGCGAAGGTTATTGATCCAAGCCTGCCGCATTTCGGAAATCTTCAACATATGTGCAGAGCGAAGCTGCCGGTTGAAATTTCGCCATTGTATGGCGATCGTGATAGCTACACCCAATAGCGCCAGTGCTGCGACAATTAATGGTATTGCCCATGTCCAAGTGGGATTCTCCAGCATAAATGCCTCCCTATAAATTACCGTATTGAACCAAATATTGGTTTTCTTCAAACAGATTATTTGCAGTACGAATGCGGCTTATAATATTTCGCGTTGTAGAGCCCATAGCCCCCAGCTTCATAGTGTATTCATCCCATGATCTGAAACGCGTCCCACCTTGCTTCCGTCCTGCGCTGCCTCTTGCAGATGACCAACAATGATCGCCCTCACCTTCGAACACCCCCCAAAACGCAAACGGCAGGCCACCCCAAGGCGACCTGCCGCATACCCGATCACGCCTCAGCGCAAATCGGCCTAGAACTCGATCTGGAGACCGGCTTCGCAGAAATCGATCATCGCCGGCTCGGACTCGCTGCCGTCTTCCCAGGTAGCCGTCACCCACTGCGAGCAATTGTCGCTGTTTGTGCTTTGGCTCCACACAAGATTTGCAGTCCGGCCCGCCGGAATGCCGCTGCCGATGTCGAAATAACCCCAGTCATTCTTGTCTTCGGAGACCCAGATCTCGGTGATGAGCGAATTTGTCGTATTGATCGCCGTGAAAGAGTACTCTTCGGCCGAGGCGCCGGTGGCGAACATGCCGGTTGCGGCAAGAGAGAAAGCGATAGCAACAAAACCCGAGCGAACGCTTGTAAGATTCATGATTTTTCCTTGAAGGCATTTGAATAAGCCGCTGATCCTTCTTGCATTGTCGCAACGTAAAGTCGACAGAAATTTTCGCCGCCCTGCGCCCCCTTGCCGGCGGCGCGCGGGGACCAGGACAGCCCCACATCCGCCCGCCCCCCCCGACACATGTCACACCCCTTCACCCTTGCACGCCGCCCGGTCATGTAATAATCAAAGTTACATGAAACGCGACAGCCGCCTCTCCTCCGTCCTGCACGGCCTGCTCCACATGGCCGACCATGACGGCCCGATGACCTCCGAACAGCTGGCCAAATGCATGGGCACGCATCCCGTCGTCGTGCGCCGCACCATGAGCGGGCTGCGCGAGGCGGGGCTGGTCGCCTCCGAGCGCGGCCATGCCGGCGGCTGGCGCATCACCGCCGATCTGTCCACCGTCACGCTGCGCCAGCTGCACGAGGCCCTCGGCGAGCCCACCATCTTCGCCATCGGCAACCGCAACCAGGCCTCGCACTGCCTCGTCGAACAGGCGGTCAACGCCACGCTGGACGATGCGTTTGCGCAAGCCCAGGCGCTGCTGCTCGAGCGTTTTGCCAAGGTGACGCTGGCCGATCTCGCCGCCGAGTTCAGCCGCCGTTTCGCCGAACACCGCAACAGGAAGACCCACAATGAACCATGATGTCATCGTCATCGGCGGCTCCTATGCCGGCATGGCCGCCGCCCTCCAGCTGCTGCGCGCCCGGCGCCGCGTGCTGATCGTCGACGCCGGAAAACGCCGCAACCGCTTCGCCAGCCACGCCCACGGCTTTTTGAGCCAGGACGGTGTCGACCCGGCCGAGATCGCCGCCATTTCGCGGCGCCAGCTCGAAGCCTATCCGACACTCACCTGGATCGACGGTGTGGCCGAGGCAGCCGGCGGCGAAAAGGACGATTTTTCGGTGACGCTCTCGGACGGCTCGACCCATCAGGGCCGCCGCCTGCTCTTCGCCACCGGCCTCGCCGACGGCCTGCCCGAAATCGAGGGCCTGGCCGCGCGCTGGGGCCAAAGCGTCTTCCACTGCCCTTATTGCCACGGCTACGAGCTCGACCGGGGCCGCATCGGTGTCATCGCCACCAGTCCGATGTCGATCCACCAGGCGCAGCTCATCCCCGAATGGGGCGCGGTCACCTTCTTCACCAACGAAGTTCTGACCCTCGATGCCGCCGCCCGCGCCGATCTGGAAGCCCGCCACGTCACGATCGAGGAAACCCCCATCGCCCGCCTCGAAGGCCATGCCGACATCGCGCTCGCCGACGGGCGGACCCTGTCGTTTGCCGGCCTCTTCACCGCGCCGCATTGCTCCCCGTCAACGCCGATCGCCGAACATCTCGGCTGCGCGCTGACGGAAACGCCGATGGGGATCCAGATCCGCACCGACGAGGCCAAGGAAACCACCGTGCCCGGCGCCTTTGCCTGCGGCGATGTCGCGAAGATGCCCCACTCGGTGACGCTCGCCGTCGCCGACGGCGCCTGGGCCGGCGCCAACCTCCACCGCTCGCTGGTCTTTGCCTGAAGCCCGGGCGGCGGCAACCGCCCGGGCCAGGCCGAAGAGAGGCTACTGCCCCTGGCCAAGCGAAAAGCCGGGTTCGCCGTCGAAGGTGAAGAGGTGCTCGGTCTTCACGAAATCGACGCCCACGCCCGCGAGCCGCCATTGCAGGTCGGCGATCATCGTCTTGTTCGGCTGCTTGCCGGGCTTCGCCATGAACCGGCAGCGCCAGTGGTCGGTGAGAAAGGTCTCGGGCAGGCCCTCGGGCCAGACCTTCACGCCGCGATTGGTGATCATGGTGAGTTCCAGGCAGTCCTCGCTTGCCGCCTGAAGCTTCCCGGCGAGCAGGTCGGGGGCCAGGGTCGACTGCACGAAGACGTCGACGCCCACGAGTTCCTTGCGGGCGGGACGCGTCTCGGGCTTGCGAATGTAGGCGGGCACGGCGACGCTCTTGGCCGCGTCGTGGCGCGCCGGCGCCAGCGTCTGCGGTTTCTGGCCCAGCCTTGCAATGATCGCGTCGGCAAAAGCGCTCGTGCCGACCTTTTCCCGCGAGATGCCGGGATTGAAGATGTCGTAGGTGTGGATGCCATCCTCGATGGTCTTGAGCCAGGCATTCTCGACGCGCTCGGCGACCTCGCCCTGGCCGATATGGGCGAGCATCATCACCCCTCCCATCAGCAGGCCGGAGGGGTTGGCGATATCCTGGCCGGCGCGCCGGGGGGCGGAGCCGTGGATCGCCTCGAACATGGCCGCGTGCTCGCCGATATTGGCCGAGCCCGCAAGGCCAACGGAGCCGGCGATCTGCGCCGCCACATCCGACAGGATGTCGCCATAGAGGTTGGGCATCACGATCACATCGAAGATCCCGGGCGTGTCGGCGAGCTTGGCCGCGCCGATGTCGACGATCCAGTGCTCCTTCTCGATGTCCGGATACTCCTCGCCGATCTCGTCGAAGACCCGGTGAAAGAGCCCGTCGGTGAGCTTCATGATGTTGTCCTTGGTGAAGCAGGACACTTTCTGGCGACCATTGGCCCTCGCGTATTCAAAGGCATGGCGCACGATCCTCTCGCAGCCCGGCCGCGAGATCAGCTTGAGGCACTGGTAGACTTCGTTGGTCTGCCGGTGCTCGATGCCGGCATAGAGGTCTTCCTCGTTCTCGCGCACGATCACCACGTCCATGCCGGGATGCTTCGTCGCCACGAAGGGATGGAGCGCCCGGCAGGGCCGGATATTGGCGAAAAGGCCGAGAGACTTCCTCACCGTCACGTTCAGGCTCTTGAAGCCGCCGCCCTGGGGCGTGGTGATGGGCGCCTTGTAGAATACTTTGGTGCGCCTGAGCGATGCCCACGCCTCCGGCTCGATTCCCGCCGAATGGCCGCGCTCGTAGACGTTCTGCCCGATCTCGACCGGCTCGATGGCAATGCGCGCGCCGGCGGCGACAAGCACCTTGAGGCTGGCCTTCATGATCTCCGGCCCGATGCCGTCGCCAAAGGCGACCGAGACGGGGGTGAGGGTATGGGCGCTGCCGACCTGGGCGGGTTTATGGGCGGCAAGGGCGGCGGGGTTGGCATGCTGGTTCATGTGCGTGTCTCCTTCTGCCCCTCCATGTGGCGCTTCTCTCGCATTGAAGGAAATGAGTTAGACCTGTAGAGTGCATTGAAATTATCAATGACCTTCCCAAGGCGGTGCCATGTCCCTCCCCTTCGAACTCGACGTGCTGCGCACCTTCGTCGCCATCGTCGAGAATGGCGGCTTCACCCGCGCCTCGGAGCGCGTCGGCCGGACCCAGTCGACAGTCTCGCTGCAGGTCAAGAAGCTGGAAAGCCGTCTCGGGCGCCGCGTCTTCGAGCGCGAGGCCGGGCGCGAGCTGCAGCTAACGCCCGAAGGCGAGATCCTGCTGCCATATGCGCGCCAGATGCTGGGGCTGGCCGACGAGGCGCGCTCCCGCCTCATGGAGCCCGACATCGTTGGCCGCGTGCGGCTCGGCACGCCGGAGGATTTCGCCACGACCCACCTGCCGGAGGTGCTGGCGCGCTTCGCCCGTGCCCACCCCCAGGTGGCGCTCGAGGTCAATTGCGACTTCACGGTCAACCTTCTCGATGCGTTCTCGAAGGGGCTTTACGATCTCGTCCTGTTCAAACGCGCGCCACAGGGTCCAGGCGGGGGCGTGGGCGTCTGGAAAGAGGTTCTGGTCTGGGCCGCTTCACCAAGGCTGGTGCTCGACGCCGGCCAGCCCGTGCCGCTGATCCTGGCACCCGTCCCCGACATCTATCGGAAGGGCGCGCTGGCCAGCCTCGACGCGGCAGGCAAGGAATGGCGCATCACCTATAGCAGTCCGAGCCTTGCCGGCCTGCAGGCGGCCGTGAAAGCGGGCCTTGGCGTCACCGTCCTGCCGCGCGAGATGGTGCCGCCGGGCTTCCTTCTGCTTGGGCCCGAGCAGGGTTTTCCCGCGCTGCCCGCCACCGAGATCGTGCTCAACCATGCCCCCGGCACGCTTTCCCGGGCCGCGCAGGCGCTCAGCCAGCACATCATCTCATCTCTGGAAAATGTCAGCGGCGAGGCGCATGTCTCCTCGCGGTGAGACGGGATTCTTTCCGCTGGCCCGTGCGCTGTCACTGCCGGTCGATCCGGACAACACCGCCGCCGCGTGCTAGCATCATTGCGGATTAAGAGCAGGAGGAAGATCATGCGACCGTTGCTTTCCGCCCTCGCCGCCCTTGCAGTGACGCTGGCAGCCGCCCTGCCCGCCCGCGCGGGCGACACGGCGTCTCTGGAAATCCTGGGCTTTTCCGCCGATGGCGGCATCTTCGCCTTCGAACAATATGGCGTCCAGGATGGCTCCGGCTTTCCTTATGCCGAGCGCTTCTACATCGACGTCGACAATGACAGCTGGCTGCCCGGCACGCCGATCCGCGTGCGCCTGGAAGACGAGACCGCCTCGCTCGACGCCGCGCGCCAGCAAGCCCGTTCGCAGGGCAACGCGATCATCCCCGACGCGGAACTGGCCGGGAACCGCGGCGTCACCGCCGGCATGAGCCCGGTCACCGAATTGTCGGCCGACCCGCACCGCATGGAAGTCAACCCGCGCCCCGTCTTCCCGCCAGTCGACGACCCGCTGGAATTCCGCGTCGAGGAGATCGCCGTCTCGCCGCCGGAAAACTGCGAAGGCCTCGGCTGGGACATCATGGGTTTCCGCCTCACCCGCATCGACGTCACCCCCGGCGGCACCACCGAGCTCGTCCACGAGGACGGCGCCAGCGTGCCATCGAGCCGCGGCTGCCCGCTCGGCTACAGCATCGGCGCCATCCAGACCTTCTTCCCGCAAGGCGCCAGCCCCGCCTACGCCGCGCTCATTGCCATCCGCACTTTTGGCTTCGAAGGCCCGGATCATCGCTGGATGGCCATCGTCGGACGGCTGTAGGGCGACAGTCGCCCGACATTGTGAACTCCGCCCCCATCTGCTAGGTCGCACGCATCTTCCGCACGCCACCCAGGACAGACGATGATCCCGCGCTATTCGCGACCCGAAATGGCCGCAATCTGGTCGCCCGAGACGAAATTCCGCATCTGGTTCGAGATCGAGGCGCATGCCTGCGACGCGCTGGCCGAGCTGGGCGTGATCCCGAAGGAAGCCGCAAGAACCATCTGGGACAAGGGCGGCCCGGCCACCTTCGACGTCGAGCGCATCGATGAGATCGAGCGCGAGACCAAGCACGACGTCATCGCCTTCCTGACCCATCTGGCCGAGATCGTCGGGCCCGACGCCCGCTTCGTCCACCAGGGCATGACCTCGTCCGACGTGCTCGACACCTGCTTCAACGTGCAGCTGGTGCGCGCCGCCGATCTGCTTCTCGCCGATATCGACGCCCTGCTCGCCGCACTCAAGACGCGTGCGATGGAGCACAAGGACACCGTCACCATCGGCCGCAGCCACGGCATCCATGCCGAGCCGACGACTTTTGGCGTCAAGCTCGCCTTCGCCTATGCCGAATTCGACCGCTGCCGCCGGCGCCTCGAAATGGCCCGCGAAGAAGTCGCCACCTGCGCCATCTCGGGCGCCGTCGGCACCTTCGCCAATATCGACCCGCGCGTGGAAGAACATGTCGCCGCGAAACTGGGCCTCAAGCCCGAGCCGGTCTCGACGCAGGTGGTCCCGCGCGACCGCCACGCCATGTTTTTTGCCACGCTCGGCGTTGTCGCCTCCTGCGTCGAGCGGCTTTCGACCGAGATCCGCCATCTGCAGCGCACCGAGGTGTTGGAGGTTGAGGAATTCTTCTCGCCCGGCCAGAAGGGTTCTTCGGCCATGCCGCACAAGCGTAACCCGGTGCTGACCGAAAACCTCACCGGTCTCGCCCGCATGGTGCGCGCCTATGCGATGCCCGCCATGGAAAACGTGGCACTCTGGCACGAGCGCGACATCTCGCACTCCTCCGTCGAGCGCATGATCGGCCCGGATGCGACCGTGACGCTCGATTTCGCGCTGTCGCGGCTCACCGGCGTCGTGGAAAAGCTGCTCGTCTATCCGGGCACGATGGAAAGAAACCTCAACAAGTTCCGCGGCCTGATCCATTCCCAACGCGTGCTGCTCGCGCTCACCCAGGCCGGCGTCAGCCGCGAGGATGCCTACCGCCTCGTGCAGCGCAACGCCATGAAGGTCTGGGAACAGGGCGCTGATTTCCTGGAGGAATTGCTCGCCGACACGGAAGTCCGCGCCGCCCTGTCGGAAGCCGGCATCCGCGAAAAATTCGACCTCGCCTACCATACCAGACACGTCGACACGATCTTCGCGCGGGTGTTCGGCAAGGGGTAGATCGACGACGCCATCTCGGAAGGGACGGGACGCCCCTCACCCTCCCCTCCATGGGGAGGGTCGGACCGAAGGTCCCGGGGTGGGGTGATCCGCCGAGCGCCCGATCCTGAGCTTGTAGAAGATCCAGGGTGGGGCGGGCGCGTGTCCAAATCCATCTTCCCTTCTAATCCGCCTCCGCCGGCTGCCACGGCGGCATCCCGCGCGCCGCGCGCGAAAAGCGGCGATGGGTGTGCCAGGGCCGGTAGGGTTCGCCGATCGCGTGCTCGACCTGAGCCGATGTTCCCTCGAAGATGACCGCCGCGCTGCCGCGCCGGGCGAGATCGCGCTTGGTCAGGACCGCCACCCTTGGCCCGCACGGGTCTTCCGCCGTCGCGTCGTCGATGACGATCAGCGCCGCCGTCGAACACAGGCCCGCAGCCTGTTCGGCGGTCGCGGCATGGGCGATAACGAAACCTGAAACCGATCTTGCCGTGCAGACACCGTCGACGCAGGTGAATCCCGGCAGGCCGTCGCGAATGCCTGCCGCCGGCGAGACAAAATTCTCCAGCCCCAGGGCGCGGGTCCAGTCCTGGATGGTGAAGGCGTTGGGCCTGTCACGATTGACGGCCAGCACGTCGGGCGCGGTTCGCACGCCCACCAGCCGTCCATCTTCGGACACCAGCACCTCCGGCAGCGTCCGGTCGACCAGCAGCCACGCGCCCATCAGTGCAGGTAAGACGGCACCAACCCGCAGCACGGTCGTCGGGAGCACCGCAAGCACCAGGGCCACCGTCAGCGCGATCACGCCCCCCACGGGCAGGATGCCTATGGCGTCGAAGGGCGAGAGGTCGGAGATCCAGGTCGCCGCCACGATGGCATAGGTCAGCCCCATGCCCATCACCCAGAGAAACGGCCCCTCGAGCCCGAACGGCATCGCCAGCACCGACAGCACGGCAAACGGCATGACGATCGCCGTCACCATCGGCATGACCGCCAGATTGGCGACCAGCGCCAAGGGCGGCACGCGGTAGAAATGGTAGGCGCCATAAAGGGCCGTCGCGAGCCCCGCAATGATCGAGGTCATCGCCAGCCCGCCGATGAAATAGAGCAGATAGCGCCGGATGCGCGACGGCAGCGACAGATTGGCGGGCGGCACGAAACCCTTCTGGTAGCGCCGCGCGCGATGTTCCGACCACATCGCATAGGCGCCGATCAGCGAGGCCGTCGCGGCAAAGGACATGTGGAAGGACGGCCCGGTCACCTCATGCGGGAAGACCGCGATGATGATCAGGGCGGAGATGGCGAGGTTGCGCATGGTCAGCGCCGCGCGATCGAACAGCAGCGCCGTCAGCATCACCGCCAGCATGATGAAGCTGCGCTGCGCGGCCACCGCGGCCCCTGAGAGCGCGAGGTAGAACGCGCAGGCAAACAGCGCGGCAAGGGCTGCATATTTCTTCACCGGATGGCGTGAGGCAAAACCGGGAAACAGCGCGAAGGCGATCCGGAAGCCAAGCAGCATGGTGCCGGCCACCAGCGCCATGTGCAGGCCGGAAATCGCCAATATGTGCGCCAGGCCCGTGTGCCGCAGCGCCTCGGTCGTCGCCTCGGGAATGCCGGCCCGGATGCCGGCAATCAGCGTCGCGGCGATCTCGCCCTCCGCGCCGCCGATCTGCGCCCTCACCCGTTCCGCCAGTGCCAGGCGGATGTCCTCGATCCAAAGGGCGGCCCGCTGCAATTCGGTCACCTCGCTGCCCGGCGGCGCATCGCGGAGTTCGGGATTGCGGTAGAAGAAGCCGACGGCGCCCAGCCGGTCGAACCAGGCGTGGAAGGCAAAATCGTAACTGCCGGGCCGCACCGGTCCCGACATCGGCATCAGCCGCGCCACGCCACTCACCACGCTGCCCGGCCGTGTTCCCGCCGGCACCGCGCGCGCCGACAGCCGCACGCGCTCGGGCGCATGGCGCAATTGCGGCCGCTCGGTCGCGAGCACGTCGAGGGTCAACCGGATGCGACCCGTCTCCTGGTGTTCCATCCGCACCACGCGCCCCGTCACCCGCGTGGCCACCTCCGAGCCGTTCATCTGCGCGTCGACGCGCCAGCTCTCCACCTTGCCCGCGCCAACACCCGCCAGCAGGAACAGCGCGCCGGCCAGTGCCGCCCGCGGCAGCACGGCCGAGCGGATGAAACCGAGAAGAACAAGGAGCAGGATCGCCCCCAGGACGAGCGGCAGTCCGCCGGGCTCGAAGGGCAGCGCAAAGTAGATCAGCGCGCCCGCCCCCATCATCACGGGCAGGAACACAAAACCCGTGCCGCGTTCCCACTCGTCCTCCAGCGCGCGGGCGACCTTCGCGGAAAGACGCGGCCAGATCCGTGGCGGGTTCAGGCGGCCGGACGAGAGGGTTTCGGGCGCGCGTTCCACCCCGGCCGCGTTCTGGCGGCCGTCGAACTGCCGGCGTTCACCGGCGATCTCGCCAGCCTCCGCGCTCATGCCGGTGTCCCCGGTTTCGGGGCGAGCGCTTGCACCCCCGATCCCCTATGCTACATGAACGCCGTTGAAACGCCATGCGCGGACCCACCGCCTCGGTCCGCCCGCCCGCGCCCATTCCAGGATTTGATATGCCCGCTCAATTCGTCACTCGCTTCGCGCCCTCGCCCACCGGCTACCTGCACATTGGCGGCGCGCGCACCGCGCTCTTCAACTGGCTCTATGCCCGCCATACGGGCGGCAAGATGCTGCTGCGCATCGAGGACACGGACCGCGAACGTTCGACCGACGCCGCCCGCGACGCCATTCTGGAAGGCCTGTCCTGGCTCGGTCTCACCTGGGACGACGAACCGGTCTCGCAATATGAGCGCGCCGACCGCCACCGCGCGGTCGCCCTCGAGCTGCTGGAAAAGGGCGAAGCCTATCATTGCTACGCCAGCCAGGAAGAGCTGACCGAGATGCGCGAACGGGCCCGCGCCGAGGGCCGTCCGCCGCGCTATGATGGCCGCTGGCGCGACCGCGATCCCGCCGAGGCGCCCGCCGGCGTAAAACCCGTGGTGCGCATCAAGGCCCCGCGCGACGGCGAGACGGTGGTCTACGACAAGGTCCAGGGCGACATCCGCTTTCCCAACAAGGACCTCGACGACTTCATCATCCTGCGCTCCGATGGCGGGCCGACCTACATGCATGCCGTGGTCGTCGACGATCACGACATGGGCGTCACCCACATCATCCGCGGCGACGATCACCTCACCAATGCCGCCCGCCAGGCCATCATCTACAAGGCGATGGGCTGGGACGTGCCGGTCATGGCCCACATTCCCCTCATCCACGGCCCGGACGGCGCAAAGCTCTCGAAGCGCCACGGCGCGCTGGGCGTCGAGGCCTATCGCGAGATGGGCTACCTGCCCCAGGCGCTGCGCAACTATCTCGTGCGCCTCGGCTGGAGCCATGGCGACGACGAGGTGATCAGCCTCGACAAGATGATCGAGTGGTTCGAGATCGAGGACATCAACAAGGGTGCCGCCCGTTTCGATTTCGCCAAGCTGGAGGCGCTGAACGGCGTCTACATGCGCCAGTCCGACGACCGCGAACTTTACGACGCCCTGATCGATACCCTGCCGCATCTGCCCAACGGCAATGCCCTTCTGGAGAAGCTGGACGAGACCGGCCGCGCGCGCCTGCTGGCCGCCATGCCCGGCCTGAAGGAGCGCGCGAAGACGCTCGTCGAACTGGCCGACAGCGCTGCCTTCCTGTTCGCGACAAGGCCGCTCGCCATGGACGAGAAGGCCGCCCAGATCCTTGCCGATGGCGGCAAGCAGGTGATTGCCGATCTGCTACCCCGGCTCGAGGCCGTCACCGGCTGGTCCGCTGCCGCCACGGAGGCCGAAGTACGCACCTTTGCCGAGGAAACGGGCCTGAAGCTTGGCAAGGTCGCCCAGCCTTTGCGCGCGGCGCTGACGGGGCGCGGCGTATCGCCCGGCGTCTTCGATGTGCTCGAGGTGCTCGGACGCGAGGAAAGCCTGGGCCGCCTGAGGGATGCCGGCTAAAGGCGACGCTGGGGCAGCTTTGCGCCCGGCATTTTGCGACGCAACATTGGCCGTTCGGCTGACTTGGCAGGGTCGGCCAAATGCGATAGCTAAAGCGCGCCCGGTCGGCGCAGACGAGATTTTAGACAGACGATATTGAGTTCCCGGAGGGACCTAGATTGAAAGGTGCTGAGATGACGAATTCGACCGCAAAACTGGACTTCGGTGGAAAGACCCACGAATTCTCGGTCCACAGCGGCTCAGTTGGGCCGGATGTCATCGATATCAGCACCCTTTACAGGGACACCGGGGCCTTCACCTACGACCCCGGCTTCACCTCGACGGCCAGCTGCGAATCGGAAATCACCTTCATCGATGGCGACAACGGGATCCTGCTGCATCGCGGATACCCCATCGACCAGCTCGCCGAGCATGGTGACTTCCTCGAGACCTGCTACCTGCTGCTCTACGGCGACCTGCCGACCAAGTCGCAGAAGGAAGATTTCGACTTCCGCGTCACGCGCCACACGATGGTTCACGAGCAGATGAACCGCTTCTTCACCGGCTTCCGCCGCGATGCGCACCCGATGGCGGTGATGTGCGGCGTCGCCGGCGCCATGTCGGCCTTCTATCACGACTCGACCGACATCGCCGATCCGCACCAGCGCATGGTCGCCTCGATCCGCATGATCGCCAAGATGCCGACCATCGCGGCGATGGCCTACAAGTACCACATCGGCCAGCCCTTCGTTTACCCGCGTAACGAGCTGAACTACGCGGCCAACTTCCTGCACATGTGCTTTGCGGTGCCGTGCGAGGAGTACAAGGTCAACCCGGTGCTGGCGCGCGCCATGGAGCGCATCTTCATCCTGCATGCCGACCACGAGCAGAACGCGTCGACCTCGACGGTCCGTCTCGCCGGCTCCTCAGGCGCCAATCCGTTTGCCTGCATCGCCGCCGGCATCGCCTGCCTCTGGGGTCCCGCCCATGGCGGCGCCAACGAGGCCGCGCTCAACATGCTGTCGGAGATCGGCACCGTCGATCGCATTCCCGAATTCATCGCCCGCGCCAAGGACAAGGACGATCCCTTCCGCCTGATGGGCTTTGGCCACCGCGTCTACAAGAACTACGATCCGCGCGCCAAGATCATGCAGAAAACCTGCCACGAGGTGTTGGACGAGCTCGGCGTCAAGGACGACCCGCTGCTCGAGGTCGCGATGGAGCTCGAGAAGATCGCCCTCACCGACGAATACTTCATCGAGAAGAAGCTCTACCCGAACATCGACTTCTATTCGGGCATCACGCTCAAGGCCCTCGGCTTCCCCACCACCATGTTCACCGTGCTCTTCGCGGTGGCGCGCACCGTCGGCTGGATCGCGCAGTGGAAGGAAATGATCGAGGATCCCAAGCAGAAGATCGGCCGACCGCGCCAGCTCTATACCGGCGCGCCGCAGCGCGATTACGTGCCGATCCCCAAGCGCTGATCACCGGGTCACTCAATACTGGGGCCGCCCTTCGGGGCGGCCCTTTTGATTCGGCGCCGTGAAGTAAATCTTCGCGGCGCTTTGCCGGCAACGACCGAGGGCGGCAGCTCCCCGCCCCTTCAATCCCTTGTGCCCCATGGGTTTGAACAGCTTGGTTGCAGGTGCGTCTAATCACAAAGTCCAATTATGGCAGCCCCCTCCCGGTGGTATGACTCCGTCACGCTCGGAGACTTGTCTGCCTTGGGGGCAGTAATACCCGTGCGCGGACCCGGCGACAGGGACATCGCCGTCGGGATGGAGGTTGCGGGCAACGGCGCCGAGGCGCCAGGTTCGCGGAAAATTGGAGGGAGGATTCCCAAGTGGCTCAACTCAGTGCGGTGGACCGCGCCGAGCATTGGAGGCGAACGCGCAATCTGATGATCGGCCATCTCGTGGTCTGGTTCATATTCGCATTCGGCGTGCACCTGTTCGCCGAACAACTCTACAACATCAGCTTCTTCGGCTGGCCGCTGAACTATTACCTGGCGGCCCAGGGCTCGCTGATCGTCTTCGTTGTTCAGCTGTTTGTCTTCAACAGGCAGCAAAACGCGATCGACGTTCAGTTCGGCGTCGACGAAGCCAGTCACCCCGTCAACTAGGAGGACCGACCCATGAAAATGCAGTGGGAAGGCGAGTCCTTCATGCAAAACCTGCCGAAGCTGTACGCCTTTTATACCGGCGGCTTCCTGGCATTCTTCGCGCTGATGGCCGTGCTGGAGCAATTCGGGCTCAGCGCCCAAGCCATCGGCATCCTGTTCGTGGCCTTCACGATCGGCATCTACGCCTTCATCGGCATCCTGTCGCGTACCATGGCTGTCGAGGCCTACTATGTGGCCGGGCGCTCCGTTCCGCCGGTCTTCAACGGCATGGCGACTGCGGCGGACTGGATGTCCGGCGCGTCCTTCGTCGCCATGGCTGGCGGCGTGTTCATGGCCGGCTACTCCTACATGGCCTTCATCGTGGGCTGGACGGGTGGCTACATTCTCGTGGCCACGCTCATGGCACCATATCTGCGCAAGTTCGGCTGCTACACGGTGCCGGACTTCATCGGTACGCGTTATGGCGGCAAGCTGACCCGCTTTGCGGCGGTCGTCGTGCTGGTCGTGGCGTCGTTCACCTATGTGACGGCACAGATCACGGCCACGGGTACCATCGCAGCACGCGCGTTCCTCATCCCCTTCGAGTGGGGCGTATGGCTGGGACTTGCCGGTATCCTGGTCTGCTCGATGCTGGGCGGCATGCGCGCTGTTACCTGGACCCAGGTGGCCCAGTACATCGTGCTGATCATCGCTTACCTCATCCCGCTCGTCTGGATGTCGATGGCCCAGGGTTTCGGGCCATTCCCGCAGTTGAGCTACGGGCCGGCGGTCGAGCGCATCATGGAGCTCGAAACCGTCCTTGCGGTCGGGACTCCGGCACTTGAGCGTGTAGCCGGTCTTTCGACGCTGACCGCACTGCACGCCACGCCGGGTGAAGGCTTCCTCGCGGCATGGCAGTTTGTCACGCTGGTGGCCTGCATGATGATCGGTACGGCTTCCTTGCCGCACATCCTGATGCGCTACTTCACCACCCCGACGGTGCGTGATGCCCGCAACTCGGTGGCCTGGTCACTGTTCTTCATCTTCTTGCTCTACTTCTCGGCGCCCGCGCTCGCGACGTTCAGCAAGCTCTCGATGCTGGACCCGACCCTGCCCACCGCGATCATCGGCCAGCCGATCGAAGCGGTGCTTGGGCTGGGGTGGATCCAGAACTGGAGCGAAATCGGCCTGTTGGCGGTGATCGACCAGAATGGAGACGGCATACTCCAGATCAACGAGTTCTTCCTCAACCCGGACATCATCGTCCTGGCAACGCCGGAAATGGCCGGTCTGCCCTACGTGATTTCCGGTCTGGTCGCTGCCGGCGGTATGGCGGCAGCCATGTCGACCGCCGACGGTCTGCTTCTGGCCATGGCCAACGCGCTGTCGCATGATCTCTACTACAAGATCATCGACCCGAAGGCCGAAACCAGGAAGCGTCTGTTGACCTCGCGTATCTTGCTTCTGGGCATCGGTGCAGCTGGCGCCCTGGTGGCGAGCATGCAGCTCACCGGCATTCTGGGTGCGGTTGCCTGGGCCTTCTGCTTCGCCATGTCCGGCCTCTTCTTCCCGCTCGTCCTTGGCGTGTGGTGGAAGCGGGCAAACCGGCAGGGCGCGCTGGCGGGCATGGTGGTCGGCCTCGGCGTGGGCTGGTGGTACCTGCTGGCTGTCCGTAACCCGGACGCCTGGTACGGCATCGCCCAGCCCTGGCTCGGCCTGAACGACCTGCGTTTCGGCATCGTCGGTATCTTGGCCAGCCTGATCGCCATGGTCGCGGTGACCTACATGTTCCCGGCACCCGACCAGGAGACCCAGGACATGATCGATGAACTCCGCATTCCAAGCGGCAGGACGATCATCGGGGTGACCAGCTGATCGTGCCCACCGGCACGAGACGGCCTTGAAAATAAATGCCGGGGCAGGGAAACCTGCTCCGGCATTGCCTTGAGGAACAGCCCACCAACGGGCTATGCACGAAGACGACGCGCCCGAAGGGCCGCGCTTCAATATCGGAGTTGGGGATGATCGAGGGTATTCCGCTGTGGGCGGTGATTGTCGACTACGCGCTCGGCGTGATCATGTGGACGCTGATCGGGCGTTTCGGCATGCGCATCTTCCTGCCCGAAGACACCAGGTTCTTCTTCGCCCGCTTCTTCATCCGCATCACCGACCCGATTCTGAAACTGTTCGAACCGATCACGCCGGGCTTCCTCATCCCGGCGATGGTGCCGCTCTACGTGGCGTGGTTCTTCTTCATGTTCCGCTTCTACGTCATGCCCTGGCTGCTCGGCTATTCGGTCATGGGCATGCTGTCCTTCCCGCTGGAAGGCGAGATCGCCCGCGCGATCTACTATCTGGGCTCCCTGCTCGGCAGCTGAGACGAGGCGCATACGACCACGCACAGGGTTCGACCCGACCCACGGGCCTCTCCAGTCCACCCTGGCTGCTCGGCCGGGGGCGCCGGCCAATGGCGATACGCGTGACCGAAACGCAGACCCCGTCTACGACGCGGACATGGAGCTATACGACCCAGGTCTTCGTGCCGCCCCGCAGCCGCGTGGTGTCGTCCTTCATCGTCAATGGGGCGACCTACAATGTTCCGTTCACTGCCGTGGTGACCGTGCGCGGCCTTGTCTACATCACGTTCAGCAACAACACGTACTACGCCAAGGAGATCGATTTCCTCATTGAAGAAGCCGGCTGGGCGCCGTCGACCTTCCGGGTCAACACCACTGGCACGCTGGATGGGGTCGTCGGCGAGAGCTTCACCGCGCGGACGGATGAATACGAGCTGGACGGCACGGAGCGGGTCATGGGCGAGGTGGTCGACCGGGGCTTCTGGTCAGAAGGTCAGCTGGTTTCGGCGCCAGCCGAACTCGCTCCCGAACCCGTCGAGTAACCCGCGGCGTTTATTTACAAGGAAGCGCGGGCAATATGCCCCCGCAACCTTGAACCATATACACCCTGATTGCGGCTGACGCCTGCTACAGGCCCGGCAGGCTCGTCGGCCTGCCGCCGCCGGCTACGCCCGCGATCATCTGCTGCAGGAAATTCTGCTCGCGGCCGCCTGTGGGCGTGGTGCGCGAGATGAAGTCGAACACGCGCCCGTCCTGCAGGCCGTAGTCGGCAATCGTCGTGACGCGACCGTCCTCGCCGAAATAGACAGCCAAGATGCGCTGGTCGACGATGCGCGGGCTCATGAAAGCCACCGGCCGGCTGCGCGTCTGCGAGACGTAGTAATAGGCTTCATTGTCGAAAGTGGCCGTGATGGAGGGCGAACCCAGCGCCAGGTTGACCTGCTCGCGGCTCGAGCCCACCGGCACCATCGCCAGCATCTCTTCGTCGGCGATGTAGCCCTGCTGCAGGGTCTCGCCCGGTGTCAGCGTGTTGGCCGCGGTGCAGCCGGAGAGCAATGCTGCGGTGGCTGACGCCAGCAGGATGGCGCGCAGGCGACCGCTCGTTGCGACTGCGGACTTGCCAGATATCTCGTTACGTACCATGTCATCCCCGTTGTGTCCGAGCTTGCGCCGGCCGCCGAAAGCGGTAAACCAGCTTGGGCGCCGATGCAACATACCGGCCGGCTCGAAGCGAGCAGCGGAAAAGAAAAAGCCCATGTTCAAGCGACTTTTCGGTCTTTCGCGATCCCCCAACGAGGAAATCGCCGATACTCTCTACGAGCAAATCGTGGCGGCCGCACGGCAACCGCGTTTCTACGCCGACTGGCAGGTGCCCGACACGCCGCTTGGCCGCTTCGAGATGCTGTCGGTGCACATGTTCCTGTTTCTGCACCGTGCACGCAACGGCAACGAGGCCCTGGCCGCCATCGCCCAGGAGACGGTCGACACCTTCTTCACCGACATCGATCATTCGCTGCGCGAGCTCGGCATCGGCGATGTCAGCGTGCCCAAGCGCATGAAGAAGCTCGCCAGGATGTTTTACGGGCGCGCGCAGTCCTATACGCAGGCTATCGAGGCTGGCGACCGGTTGGCGCTGGGCGCGGCGCTGGCCCGCAACGTCGCCCCCGAGCATCCCCGATGGGAGGGCGCAACCGAGCTCGCCCGCTATGTCTTCGCCGCTGATCATGCGCTGTCGCTTCAGCCCGACGACGCCATTACCGGCGGCCGCCTGGGTTTTGCCGTGCCGGCCGAAACGGAGTCCCAGCCATGAAAGCCAGACCCGACGAAGACAGCCCCCTCACCTGGCCCGTCAACATCTCGCGTCTTCCCGAGCGCGGCATGCCCGTGCGCATCGTGGCGAACGAGACCCAGCGCGGCGAACTCGCCACGGTTCATGACCTCCTGTCGGTTGACAGGCTGGAAGCCGAGCTGGTGGTAACCACCTGGAAGAGCCGCGGCATTCGGGTCTCCGGCCGGGTGCGTGCCGCCATCAGCCAGAGCTGCATCGTGACGCTCGAACCGGTCGCCTCCAGGATCGACGAACAGATCACCGCGGTCTTCGCGCCGGAAGGCTCGCGCCTGCTGCGTCCCGATATGGACGAGGGCGGCGAAATCCTGCTCGACGCCGAAGGGCCAGACGGCCCGGAGCCGTTCACGGGCAATGAAATCGACGTCGGCGCCCTGGTCGAGGAGTTCTTCGCGCTGGGCATCGATCCCTACCCGCGCAAGGCGGGCGCGACGCTCGGCGATATCCCTGTCGACGTCGAAGAGTCGCGCGGTCCCTTGCATGATCAGCTCAGCGCACTCAAGAAGAGAGGCTGATTGAGCCGAATCGCTGTTGTACCCCGGCTCAAAAAGGCTATTTTCGCCCGGCTCCGGCAAGCCGGCAGCCCCGATCCAAGTGAGAACGACATTTCGTGATACGCATCTCAATCGACGCCATGGGGGGCGACCACGGCCCGGAGACGATCATTCCCGGCCTTGCCCTGGTTGCCGAACGGCGCCCTGACGCACGTTTCGTGATCTTCGGACAGGAAGCGCGGGTCCGCCCCGTCCTGGACGCCAACCCGCTGGTGGCCGAACGCTCGGACTTCCACCATTGCGACATCTCCGTCGGCATGGACGACAAGCCGAGCCAGGCACTGCGCCGCGGGCGGTGGAAATCCTCCATGTGGCGCGCCATCGAAGCCGTCAAGAACGGCGAAGCCGATGTGTGCGTGTCGGCCGGCAACACCGGCGCCCTCATGGCGATGTCGAAGTTCTGCCTGCGCACCATGGCCGACATCGAACGCCCGGCCATCGCCGCCATCTGGCCCACCATGCGCGGCGAGAGCGTCGTCCTCGACGTGGGCGCCACGATCGGCGCCGACGCCCAGCAGCTGATCGATTTCTCGATCCTCGGCGCGGCCATGGCACGCGCGGTCATGGGCCTGGAACGGCCCTCGATCGGGCTGCTCAATGTCGGTGTCGAGGAGATCAAGGGCCAGGAGGAAGTCAAGGAGGCAGGGCGTCTGCTGCGCGAGTCCGGCCTCACGACGCTCACCTATCATGGCTTCGTGGAAGGCGACGATATCGGCAAGGGCACGGTCGACGTCGTGGTCTCGGAAGGATTTGCCGGCAACATCGCGCTGAAGACGGCCGAAGGCACCGCCCGCCAGATCGGCGAATATCTGCGCGCGGCGATGAGCCGAACCCTGATGGCCCGCATCGGCTACGTCTTCGCCAGGGGCGCGTTCGACCGCCTGCGGGAGAAGATGGATGTCCGTAAGGCCAATGGCGGCGTCTTCCTCGGGCTCAACGGCATCGTCGTCAAAAGCCATGGCGGTACGGATGCCGAAGGTTTTGCCGCCGCCGTCGAGCTCGGTTACGACATGGTGCGCGCCGGGCTTCTGGAGGGCATCAGCCAGGAGATGGCGAGATATCATGGACGCGAGGCAGGCCGTTCACGCCCGGTGCGCGGCGCGGCGAAGACGGCGAACAAGGATTAGACAATGATCAGGTCGGTAATCCGCGGCACGGGCACCGCCCTTCCCCGCCGCGTCATGAAGAACAGCGACTTCGAAGGTGTCGTCGAAACATCCGATGAGTGGATTGCCCAGCGCACGGGCATTCGCGAGCGCCACATCGCAGCCCCGGACGAAACCACCGCTTCGCTCGGCGAGGAAGCCGCGCGCAACGCGCTCGACGCCGCCGGGATGACACCGGCCGACATCGACCTGATCGTGCTGGCGACGTCGACGCCCAACAACACCTTCCCCGCCACGGCAGTCGAGATCCAGCAGCGGCTCGGCATGACGCATGGCTTCGCCTTCGACTTGCAGGCTGTGTGCAGCGGGTTCGTCTACGCCATTAGCACGGCCGATCTCTACATTCGCGGCGGCATGGCCAGGCGGGTGCTGGTCATCGGGTCGGAGACCTTCTCGCGGCTGCTCGACTGGAACGACCGCGGCACCTGCGTGCTCTTCGGCGATGGCGCCGGCGCGATCGTGCTGGAAGCAGCCGAAGGCGACGGCACGCTGGCCGACCGGGGCGTGCTTGCCGCCAGCCTGCGCTCCGATGGCAACCACCGCGACAAGCTCTATGTCGATGGCGGCCCCTCCACGACCGGCACCGTGGGCCATCTGCGCATGGAGGGCCGCGAGGTCTTCAAGCATGCGGTCGCAATGATCTCCGACGTCATCGAAGTGGTCTTCGAGCAGGCAGGGATTTCGGCCGAGGACATCGACTGGTTCGTGCCGCACCAGGCCAACAAGCGCATCATCGATGCGTCGGCCAAGAAACTTGGCATCGCGCCCGAAAAGGTCGTCATCACGGTCGACCGCCATGGCAACACCTCGGCGGCATCTGTCCCGCTTGCCCTCCATGCTGCCGTCGCCGACGGCCGTATCAAGAAAGGTGATCTCGTGCTGCTCGAGGCAATGGGCGGCGGATTTACCTGGGGCGCGGTCATTCTGCGATGGTAAACGCGACATAAACCAAGCTTTCAGCTTCCGTCCTTGACCTTGCACAGTCAATTTCCTAACGTCGTGGCTAATTGCGGTTTTTCATATATTTAGCATGGTTAGGCGATCCTGATGGGGGGTAAGACCGTAACGCGCGCCGATCTGGCCGAAGCCGTCTACAGGAAGGTCGGCCTGTCACGCACGGAGTCTTCGCAGCTGGTCGAAATGGTCCTCGAGGAGATTTGCGAGGCCATCGTCCGGGGCGAGACCGTCAAGCTGTCTTCCTTCGCGACCTTCCAGGTCCGCTCGAAGAACGAGCGTGTCGGGCGCAACCCGAAGACTGGCCAGGAAGTGCCGATCCTGCCGCGCCGCGTCATGACATTCAAGGCCTCCAACGTGCTGAAGCAGCGCATCCTGCGCTCGCACCGCACCAATTCCCACGCCGAAGAAGACGCCTGACCGGCTCGGTTTTCGCGTCCCGGTGGACAACGCTCGGGACGGACTTGAAAGACAGCCGTCAAAAGACTGATACTGCAGTCGATTCGTGACACAAGCGGGAATTGGCATGGACAAGAGCCCCGACGCCTTCCGCACCATCAGCGAGGTCGCCGAAGACCTCGACCTGCCGCAGCACGTGCTGCGTTTCTGGGAAACCAGATTCAACCAGATCAAGCCGATGAAGCGCGGCGGCGGCCGGCGTTACTATCGTCCGCAGGATGTCGACCTGATCAAGGGCATCCGCCACATGCTCTACGATCAGGGCTACACCATCAAGGGCGTGCAGCGGCTCCTCAAGGAGAACGGCAACCAGTTCCTGACCGCCATCGGGTCCGGCGATCTGGCCGCCGCCGAAGCCATCACCTTGCGCAAGGCGGAGGCCGAAGCCGCCCAGAACCAGCAGATCGACGACGATACCGTGTTGGGCAAGCCCAAGCTCAAGCCGGGCCGGCGCTTCTTCGGCCTCGGTCGGTCCGAGGATGAAGGCCCCGTCGAGGCCGATGAGGGCAGGCTCACCCGCGACAACCGCGCCCTCCTGCAGGAAGCGCTGTTCGACCTCCTGGAATGCAAGCGCCTGCTCGATCAGGTCCGCTAGCGCACACCACTTTCGCCGCTCTCCTCTACCCCGGCCCGCCCCCGCGTCTGGCCGGGCCGAGGCCTGTGCTTGCGCTTCCGCAGATGCCCAGCGTGGCAGTTCGGCAACTGATGTCAAAAATACTGCAAGTAATCGGTCCTTGCCGGCCCGCTCTTTGTTGCCATCACTTCCACATTGCTGGAGGCTGCTTGATGATGGAATCAGCTTACTGAGGAGAGGAGAGTTCGCATGTTCAACTACAGGAAAACACTCGTCGCGGGAGCGTTTCTCGGGGCCGTTTCGATGGTCACGCCGGCCCTGGCTGCCGACCCGACCTACTGGGATCAACCCACTTCTTCGTTCAACTGGAGCGGCTTCTACGCTGGCGCGCATGGCGGCTGGGGCTCCGGCGACTACGACTATGTCTTCCCCTCGGGCGTCAATGTCGGAGCCTCGACGAGCGGCGGCTTCGGCGGCATCCAGGCAGGCTACAACTGGGATCTCGGCGGGATCGTCCTGGGTGCGGAAGGCGACCTGTCCTTCGGTAGCATCTCGGGACGGTCCACCTGCCCCAATCCGGCCTTCTCCTGCGACGCGCGCGTCAACTTCCTGTCCACGATCCGCGGTCGCGTCGGTCTGCCGATCGACAACTTCATGCCCTATGTGACGGCCGGTGTGGCTTTCGGCAATGTGCGCCGCCATTCCAGCAATGGTGTCACCACGCTGTCGGATTCGCGCACGCTCACGGGCTGGACCGCCGGTCTCGGCGCGGAAGTCGCCGTGGCCGACGGCTGGTCGCTGGGCGGCGAGTATCTCTATGTCGACCTGGGAAGAAGGACCTTCACCGGCGATGGCGGCGCCTTCTCGGATGTCCGCATCGGCACCCATATGCACACCTTCCGCCTCAAGGCGAATTTCCGCTGGTAGCTGTTGCTCGGGTTCGGATCGACGACGATCCGGACCCGGCCTCATTCGTTCGACACCTGGAACATGCAGAACCCCGCCGCCCTGTTCGGGCCGGCGGGGTTTTTGTGCGGCAGCTTGGCCGCGAGGCCGGATCTCGTCCGGCGGAAAATTCGGATGCGTCTCGGGGCTTCGCCCGATGATCCGACTGTCAGTCTCTGCGATGTAGGTCGGAAACGACCCTTGCGGTTTGCCGGTTCTTCTGGCGGCACCTGCTAAGGCCGCGGCTCCGCTGTCGCGCGGAGCCTGTGGGGACTATCAGGTGGAGTCATTCCTTCACCTCCCGTTTGGCTTCAATCTGCCCGTCCAGGCGCTGATCCGGTTGGCCCGCGTCATCGCAGGCTGCCCACCGGCGCCGGAGAGCGCCTCGGCGCTCGTCCCGGAAGGACAGGATCATACTGCGCCCCACCTGACGTTGCGTCAACAGGACATTCTTGGCCGGCAGAAAACGTGATCGGTGCGTCGGTCGGGCCAAGCGCGCTGGAATGTCAGCATGCCGTTCGATATTTGTTCTTTCCGCTTGCTCCGTCCGACAAAAAGCGGGAAAACGGCCCGCCATCTTCCATGCCCGCCTCGACGGCGGCGCGAGACGACCTACATTGGGGTCTGGCCGGGACGACCTTGCCAGGCACACACACCAGCAACGAAACGGCAAAACCGGCCATGGCCGAACACAAATTCATCTCCATTCGCGGCGCGCGCGAACACAATCTGAAGAATGTCGATCTCGACCTGCCACGCGACAGCCTGATCGTCATGACCGGCCTGTCGGGCTCGGGCAAGTCGTCGCTCGCCTTCGACACCATCTATGCCGAGGGCCAGCGGCGTTATGTCGAGAGCCTCTCGGCCTATGCGCGCCAGTTCCTGGAGATGATGCAGAAGCCCGATGTCGACCAGATCGACGGGCTGTCGCCTGCCATCTCCATCGAGCAGAAGACCACCAGCCGCAACCCGCGCTCCACCGTCGGCACCGTCACCGAGATCTACGATTATCTGCGCCTGCTGATGGCCCGCGTCGGCGTGCCCTATTCGCCGGCCACCGGCCTGCCGATCGAAAGCCAGACCGTTTCGCAGATGGTCGACCGTGTCATGGCGCTGGAGGAAGGCACCCGCCTTTTCCTGCTCGCCCCCATCGTACGCGGCCGCAAGGGCGAATACCGCAAGGAACTAGCCGAGCTGCAGAAGAAGGGGTTCCAGCGCGTCAAGATCGACGGCGCCTTCTACGAGATCGCCGAAGCCCCCACGCTTGACAAGAAATACAAGCACGACATCGACGTGGTGGTCGACCGCGTCGTGGTGCGTCCCGATCTGACGGCACGCCTGGCGGATTCGCTCGAAACCGCGCTGAAACTCGCCGATGGCCTGGCCGTCGCCGAATTCGCCGACCGCCCGCTTCAGGGCAAGCTGACCGGCGCCGACTCCGTCAACAAATCCGCCAACGAGACCCACGAGCGGATGGTCTTCTCGGAGAAATTCGCCTGCCCCGTCTCCGGCTTCACCATTCCCGAGATCGAGCCGCGGCTCTTCTCCTTCAACAATCCCTTCGGCGCCTGCCCGACCTGCGATGGCCTGGGCAGCCAGCAGGCGATCGACCCGACCATGGTGGTGCCCGACGAGGCCATAACCCTGCGCGCCGGCGCCATCGCGCCCTGGGCCAAGTCCACCTCGCCCTATTATCTCCAGACGCTGGAAGCGCTCGGCCAGACCTATGGTTTCAAGGTCGGCGACCGCTGGCGCGACCTCTCCGACGAGGCCCGCGAAGCCGTCCTCAACGGCACCGGCTCCCGCAAGATCACCTTCCGTTACAAGGACGGCCTGCGCGCCTACGACACCACCAAGACCTTCGAGGGCGTGGTCCCGAACCTGCAGCGTCGCTGGAAGGAGACGGATTCGGCGTGGGCGCGCGAGGAGATCGAGCGCTACATGTCGGCCACCCCCTGCCCCGCCTGCGCGGGCTACCGGCTGAAGCCCGAGGCGCTGGCCGTCAAGATCGCCGACCACCACATCGGCCAGATCACCGAGATGTCGATCCGCAAGGCCGCCAGATGGTTCGAGGAGCTGCCTGCCTCGCTTTCGGCCAAGCAGAACGAGATCGCCACCCGCATCCTCAAGGAGATCCGCGAGCGCCTGCGCTTCCTGAACGATGTCGGCCTCGACTACCTGACCCTGTCGCGCAATTCCGGTACGCTGTCGGGCGGCGAGAGCCAGCGCATCCGGCTCGCCAGCCAGATCGGCTCCGGCCTCACCGGCGTGCTCTACGTGCTCGATGAGCCATCCATCGGCCTGCACCAGCGCGACAATGCCCGCCTGCTCGACACGCTCAAGCATCTGCGCGATCTCGGCAACACCGTCATCGTCGTCGAGCATGACGAGGACGCCATCATGACCGCCGACCACGTGGTCGATATCGGCCCCGCCGCCGGCGTCCATGGCGGCCGCATCATCGCCGAGGGCAAGCCCGCCGACATCATGGCCAACCCGGCCTCGCTCACCGGCCAGTATCTGTCCGGCGCGATGGAAATCCCGATGCGGACCGAGCCGCGCGCCATCAAGAAGGGCAACCGCATCCGCATCGTCGGTGCGCGCGCCAACAATCTGAAGAACGTCACGGCCGACATCCCGCTCGGCACCTTCACCGCCGTGACCGGCGTGTCGGGCGGCGGCAAGTCGACCTTCCTGATCGAGACGCTCTTCAAGGCCGCCTCGCGCCGCATCATGGGTTCGCGGGAACATCCGGCCGAACACGACCGCATCGAGGGCCTCGAATTCCTCGACAAGGTCATCGACATCGACCAGTCGCCGATCGGCCGCACCCCGCGCTCCAACCCCGCCACCTATACCGGCGCCTTCACGCCGATCCGCGACTGGTTTTCAGGCCTGCCTGAATCCAAGGCGCGCGGCTACCAGCCCGGCCGCTTCTCGTTCAACGTCAAGGGCGGGCGCTGCGAGGCGTGCCAGGGCGATGGCGTCATCAAGATCGAGATGCACTTCCTGCCCGACGTCTACGTCACCTGCGACGTCTGCCACGGCAAGCGCTACAACCGCGAGACGCTGGACGTCCTGTTCAAGGGCAAGTCGATCGCCGACGTGCTGGACATGACCGTCGAGGAAGCCGCCGGCTTCTTCGCCGCCGTGCCCTCCGTCCGCGACAAGATGGAAACGCTCAAGAAGGTCGGCCTCGGCTACGTCAAGGTCGGCCAGCAGGCCAACACCCTGTCGGGCGGCGAGGCTCAGCGCATCAAGCTCGCCAAGGAACTGTCGCGCCGCGCCACCGGCAAGACGCTCTACATCCTCGACGAACCCACCACCGGCCTGCACTTCCACGACGTGGCAAAACTGCTCGACGTGCTGCACGAGCTCGTCGACCAGGGCAACACGGTCGTCGTCATCGAGCACAATCTCGAAGTCATCAAGACCGCCGACTGGGTCCTGGACCTCGGCCCCGAAGGCGGCGACGGCGGCGGCGAACTCGTCGCCCAGGGCCGCGTCGAAGCCATCGTGGCCGAGGAGCGCAGCTATACCGGTCAGTTCCTGAAGGAAGTGCTGGAGCGACGGCCGGGGCGGCGGAGCGAGGCGGCGGAGTAGCGGGGGGGGGGGCCTCCCCGCCTCGTCATCCTCGGGCTTGACCCGAGGATCCATGCCTGAACGCTCGACAATTGGCCAAGCGGCCCATGACGCCCAATCTCCCCCCGTGTGGGGGAGATGCCCGGCAGGATAGAGGGGGGCGCCACGGGGCGCCGGCCAACGTTGTTACCGCCTCTTCACGGGAAGTGGCAAAGCCTTAGCGGGCGCATGCCACGAATCCTCCCGCTTCCTCGCTGGAAATGGTAGACAAGCTCATGCTGCAACATCCTGACAAGGACAAGTGGGATGAACTCTCCACGACCCGCCGCCAAGAGTGAAGGTGACACGAGTCGTCGACGAGGGCGCCTACATAGCGAAGGTGCCTGTCAGGCTGATTTGCGAGCCCAATGACCCCACCGATTGGGGCCCTGTCTGTCAGCCGATGACGCGCTCAAGCTCGACGAGGTACGACAGGCCCTGAGGCGCGGCGACATCACCAGCGCCGCCCGCCACGGCGAAGTCTTCGCGAAAGGGCTCCATAGGCCGCAGCGTGGGAGACAGGCCGCCACCTCCCCACCTCGTCATCCTCGGTGGCGAAGAGAACCGGGATCCAGGGCCGAACACCTGACAAATGGCGAAGCGACCCTAAGCTGCCAATCTCCCGCCTTGAGGGGGAGACGTCCGGCGGAACAGAGGGGGTTCGCCGACGCGCAGTATCACCTCCCGCCCCGTCATGGCACGCCCCCCTTCGCCCGCGAGCAGAGCGAGCACTCGGCCGTGAGTGCAGCAAAACCTGTCAGCAGCCCGCCCGTTCCGGGTGGACAAGCCAGGGTGGCCGACGCATCTTCAGCCTCACTTTCGAGGAACGACATTGATCCTATCCGCCACCTTCCCCGCTGCGCCGAAATGACTGATCGGCAATGACCGCTCGCATCGGCTTCCTGTTGCGCATGGCCCTCGGGCTCGCGGCGCTGGTCGCCATCGCCATGGCCGTCGCGGCGCTTCAGGCCGCCCGCTCGGGCATCGACATCGCCGCCATCGACATCGACGGCACCCCAGCAACCGTCCACCGCCCGAGCGACTCGACCGCCCCGCTGCCCTCCATCGTCATCGCGCACGGCTTTGCCGGCTCGCAGCAGCTGATGCAGTCCTTTGCGCTGGCCTTCGCCGCCAATGGCTATAACGCCGTGACCTTCGATTTCGCCGGCCACGGGCGCAACGCGGCGCCGCTCACCGGCGACATCACCGACGAGACCGGGGCGACACGAACGCTCATGGCCGAAACCGCCAGCGTCGCCGCGTTCGCGCGCGGCCTCGGCGATGGCCGGCTGGCCGTGCTCGGCCATTCCATGGCCTCCGACATCGTCATCCGCCTGGCGCAGCAGGAGACCGACATCGACGCGACCATCGCCGTGTCGATGTTTTCGCCGGTGGTCACCGCGACAACACCGCCCAATCTGCTGGTCATCGTCGGCGAATGGGAAGGCATGCTGAAGACCGAGGCGCTGCGCGCCGTGGGCCTCGCCACCGCGCCCGATCTGGCAGCGCCGGAGATCACCTATGGCGATCCCGCCGCCGGCACCGGCCGCCGCGCCACCTTCAGCCCCAATGTCGAACACGCCAGCGTGCTGTTCAGCCGCCACAGCCTTAGGGAGGCCGTCGGCTGGGCGGATGAAACTTTCGGGATCGACCGCGCCGCGCCGCTCGCGGTGCCGAGCCGGGGGCCGTGGATCGCGCTGCTGCTCGGCGGCAGCGTCGTCCTCGCCTTCGCCCTCGCGCCCTTGCTCCCAATCGTCTCGGCGAAGCGCCTCGGCGCCGGCCTCGGCTGGCGGCGGCTCTGGCTGCCGCTGCTTGTGCCGATGCTCGCGACGCCGCTGATCCTGCGCGTGCTGCCGACCGATTTTTTGCCCGTCCTGGTCGGCGATTATCTGGCAGCCCATTTCGCCGTCTACGGGCTGATCACCATGGCCTGCCTCTGGTTGCGGGAGCGCCAGGGCCTCCCCGGCTGGCGCCCGGCCTCGCTGGCGGCACTCGGCGTGGCAACGCTTGCCGTGGTCGGCTTCGGCTTCCTCGCCCTCGTTTGGCCGATCGACCTCTACGTCACCTCCTTCGTGCCGGGCGCGCAGCGCGTGCCGCTGCTCTTCGCCATGTTCGCCGGCACGCTTCTGTTCTTCCTGAGCGACGAGTGGCTGACGCGTGGTGAGGGCGCGGCCCGCGGCGCCGCACTCGCCTCGAAACTCGCCTTCGTCGTCTCGCTGGCCATCGCGGTGGCGCTGGATTTCGAACGCCTGTTCTTCCTGGTCATCATCGTGCCGGTCATCGTCCTGTTCCTGATCGTCTACGGCCTGATCAGCGCCTTCGCATATCGCCGCACCGGCCATCCCTTTGTCGGCGGCATCGCCAGCGCGGTGGCCTTCGCCTGGGCCATCGGCGTCACCTTCCCCATGCTCGCCGGATGATGGGGAACGGTCGGGCCATGCAAAGATTTCTCCTCCAGCCGCTGACCGAACGAAAGGCTCGACCATGACTAAAGGCACCATCCGCGCCGGCATCGGCGGCTGGAATTTCGAGCCCTGGGAAGGCACCTTCTATCCCGACGACCTGCCCAGGAAGCGGCAGCTCGAATTCGCCTCGCGCCAGCTGACGACCATCGAGATCAACGCCACCTATTACCGCGGCCAGACACCAAAAACCTTCGCCAAATGGGCGTCGGAAGTCCCGGAAGGTTTTGTCTTCGCGCTGAAGGGAAACCGCTTCGTCACCAACCGCAAGGTGCTGGCCGAGGCCGGGCCGTCGCTGGAAAAGTTCTTCGCGCAAGGGCTGGAGGAACTCGGCGCCGCGCTCGGCCCGCTGGTCTGGCAGTTCGCGCCGACGAAAAAGTTCGAGGCCGACGATTTCGAGGCTTTTGTAAAACTGCTGCCGGAAACGCATGCGGGCCTCAAGCTGCGCCACGTGCTGGAGGTGCGCCACGCCTCCTTCGCCGTGCCCGAATTCGTCGCCATCGCCCGCCGCCATGGCGCCGCGATCTGCTACGCCCACCACCACGACTACCCGGAGATCGCCGATGTGACGGCCGATTTTGTCTATGCAAGGCTGCAGAAGGGCGAGGACGACGTCCCCACCGCCTACAAGCCGGACGAGCTCGACGCCTGGGCGAAGCGGGCCAGGGCCTGGGCGGCGGGCGACCAGCCCGGCGATTTGCCGCTCGCCGATCCCGGCCACCAGCCGGAGAAGAAGTCCCGCGACGTGTTTGTCTACTTCATCCACGAGGGAAAGATCCGCGCGCCGCAGGCCGCGCAGGCGCTGATGCAGCGGCTCGGCTAGGAGCGCCTGCTAGAGCAGATTCGACTTAATCCGGGTCATATCCTGCAGCCTCGAAGTAGTGTCGGCATTCCTGCGGCGTGAAGGCGGAGAGGCGGTCGGCGACGACCGACCACAGTTCGTCGATGGTT
>Ga0008836_100379_pt1 | contig 31098 bp, 21 predicted proteins | sample HotLakConsUCCR28_FD_62214 | JGI IMG/M metagenome (GOLD analysis project Ga0008836, IMG submission 62214) | Hypersaline microbial mat communities from Hot Lake, Washington, USA - Hot Lake Consortium UCC-R28 (Hybrid Assembly) ... | reverse complement strand
TCCGTTTTTTCTTGCGGTAGGATTTGTCCGGCCACATGTGCCCCTGATTGCTCCAAAAAGCAATTTTATTCCCTATCCGGTTGATGAGGTGGAATTGCCACCAGTGAATATTGGTGAGAATGTACCGGAACAGGCCTTGAGAAGAAAAAATGAAAAAATATGGGGTATGGATGAGCTGCAGCAACGAAAGACCATAAGTGCCTATATGGCCAGTGTCCGGTTTATGGATAAGCAGGTAGGCAGGTTGCTTGGTGCCCTGGACCGGCTGGAATTGAGAGAGGAAACCATAGTGGTTTTTCTTTCGGACCATGGCTATAATCTGGGAGAACACGATTGCTGGTCGAAATCCAGCCTATGGGAGGGAAGTGTAGCGGCACCATTGATCATTTCGGTCCCTGGAAAGCCTTATGAGGAACAATATGGAGCAACCAGTAATACCATTACGGAATTGATAGACCTATATCCTACCTTGGTCGAACTGGGTGGATTTAAGGACCAAAAACCTTCAATCCTTCAGGGAGAAAGTTTGTCTGGGATTCTGAAGGGCAAAAAGAAAGGAAGGAATAAAAATTACGCCTACACGATTACCGGAGGAGGGGCTGCTACCATTAGGACAGACCAGTGGCGATATACCCGATGGGGAGAAAATGCAGAAGGAAGTAATGAAGAGCTTTATGACCACCAGACGGACCCGGAGGAGCATGTTAATTTGCTAGGTAACCCTTCAAAAAGGGTAGTTTTACAAGAATTGAGGGGGCAATTTGAATCAGTCAGGAATAAAGCAAGAAATAGAATATTGTCTGGAAAATAAATTTATTTGGAATTGACATTTTTCTAAAAGGAGGTGCTTTTTCTGATATTTAAAGAATAGGATTCGAAAACCTCTTTTTCGTTTGAGTTTGGAAGGTTTAGCATGTGCCGCTTTTCGCATATAAATGCATTTCATTGTATTTTGAAATTCCTAAAATCAGTATATTTATTCCATGGAAACCAAAAAAAACGATGCAGTCAAAGAACCGGATTTGGATTACACCAATCATTCCTATGCCGACTACCTGAGCTGGCAAATGGAGGAAGTAGTAGAGCTGATCAAAGGGAAAATTTTTAAAAAAGCTGCGGCAGCACCAAAGAGGATCCATCAAAAGGTATCTGTCGAATTGTCTTTCAGATTAACCGGGTTTCTAAAGGGGAAGAAATGCCAGGTGTATACCGCAGCCTTTGATGTACGGTTTCCAAAAGATTCTACGGCAGACCATAAAATCCACAATGTGGTACAGCCGGACATTTGTGTGATTTGCGATCAGGAAAAATTGGATGACCGGGGCTGCATAGGAGCCCCGGATTTAATCGTAGAGATTCTTTCACCTTCCAATAGTAAAACCGAATTAAAGCATAAGTTTGAACTGTACGAAGCAAACGGGGTACAGGAATATTGGATCATCCATGCCGAAACCCAGGATTTACTTATTTATAGCCTTAATAGTGGAAAATACGTCCCTTCCAGGCTGCTTACCTCAGGCGATGTGGTGGAGTCAAAGGTTATCATGGGGTTTAAACTGGATTTGGAGGAATTTTTTGGGGATATCATGTAGGCAAAAGACCATGGAATGCATTTGTGGTTATAATTTACCAAATCCAGCGGAATAATACCTGTAGACGGGGTGCGGAGCATCAAAACTTTTAATTTTTCTGTTTTTTTAAAGCCTAATTTGCAACCAAATTTTTTATTATTCTCAAAATATTAACCAACAGAATATTCTATTGGTATTGAAAATCACATTTTTAGTTTCTTATTTTTTTTAAATTTTTACGATATTATGGGGTCATTTTGTTCCAGACCATCCTCTTAAATATAGTAAGCCCAATAATAATTAAGCCCAATGAAACCTGAAAAAAAGGAAATTCTCTCAGCCAGCCATTTGGTTTTGCCTTTGAACCAAAGTGAATCCTTACTAAAATTTGAAAGCAATACGGATGAGGAGATTTGGAATGCCTTCGATAAGGGGAATGAATTGGCTTTTAATTACATCTACAGGATTCATGTGAAGGCCATGTTCAGATATGGCGCTCAGATTACCTGTGATACCGGATTGATTCAGGATTGTGTGCAAAATATTTTTATCCAATTGCGGGACAAAAGAGGGGGACTGAGTACCGTCAGCAATATCAAGGGGTACTTGTTCAAGTGCCTTCAACGTGAAATCATCCGCAAACTCAAAAAGGATTCAAAATTTGGTAAAGATGGTCTGGATCAAATGGAATCCTGTTTTCCCGTTTCCTTTTCCCATGAGTCAGTGCTGATACAACGGGAAAAAGATGAAGAAAAGCGGGAAGCCATCAGAAAGGCATTAAGAGAACTGACTGCCAGGCAAAGGCAGGCCATTTTATTGCTTTATGAAGAGGGAATGAGCTATAAGGAAATTGCCGATGTCATGGAATTCAGCGAAGTGAAATCTGCCAGAAAAATCATTTACCGGGGATTGGCCACTTTAAAGGATGTATTACATAAATACGGAATGATCAAACCTATTATTTAGATCGGCAGTAGCAAAATGAGATATACAGATTACGATATCATTGATTTTCTTTCGGATGAATTTTTTATCCAGTGGGTGAAGCATCCGGATAAAAACACCCGGCATTTTTGGGAAAAATGGATGCAACAGCATCCGGAAAAAAGGGAAACCATGCTGGAGGCTGCTTCCATAATCAGGTCTGTAAAATACGCCCATGCCTTTGAGCTTTCCGATGAAATGTATGTGGATAGCTTTGAGACCATTATCAAAGCAGGAAAACCTATCCCTGAAAGGGAAACCAAAAATAATTCCAGGTTCCCTTTTTATCCCCTAAAAAATATTGCAGCCATTTTGGTTTTTATATTTTGTGGCTGGATGGTCCATTACCACATGATAGTTGGTGTAGAACCGGTAAGCCCGATGCAAGCTGAGGAGATTACCGTTTTTAGAAGTGTCCCTCCTGGAAAAAGGGCTGTCATTACTTTGGCAGACAGCAGCAGGGTTTACCTCAATTCTGGTAGTGAAATTGAATATCCCAAAGCATTCAGTCAGGGAGAACGCTGGGTTAGGTTGAAAGGGGAAGCTTTTTTTGAAGTCAGGAAGAATGGGCATTCCTTTAGTGTTTTTGCCAGGAACACTGAAATCAAGGTACTGGGTACTTCTTTCAATGTAAAGGAAGACAAGGCAGATTTGTCCATAGCCCTGGTCAGTGGCAAAGTTCAGGTAAATGACCAAAAAGGCAATCAGGTCCGGCTGGATCCTGCCGAAATGCTGGCCATCAAAGAAGACGGCAAATTTTCTAAAAAAGGTTTTGATCCCCTTGAAGTTACCGGATGGAAGGATAAAATTTTGCTTTTCAGGTCGGCCTCCTTTGAGGAGGTTCAAACCAAAATTGAAAACTGGTATGGGGTCGAGCTGAATTTGGACGGTAAGGTGTCTGAGAATTGGAAATATACCGGCATGTATAAGGATGAAAACCTGGAAAATGTATTGCGAGGAATATGCATCACCTCAGGATGGCAATACAAGATAGCAAACAGAAATATAACAATGTACAACCCAAAATAAAAGTGCGATTAATAAATTGGATACTGGTTAATAAAATGGCAGGACCCTTTCTGGGGAGATTGGAATCCTGCCTGAACTTGCCTTCACATGTTTTCAAGATTTAAAGGCAAGCGTCTAAGTTATCAATCACTTAAACTATTCAATATTATGAAAAAAAATATACGGAGACAACTTATTATGCTGTCCAGGCGAATGTTACATGGCTTTCTGATTCAATTGCTTTTTTGTACAGTGCTTTTGGCCAATACGGGAAATGCACAACGGAAGAGCATTGAGGAGGTAAAGGTTTCCATTAGCATGGAAAATGCCCCTTTATCCAGCTTCTTTACACATATTGAATCCAAAACGGATTTCAAATTTACTTACAATCATGACAGGCTGGATTTAAATCAGCTTTTCAGTATTGATGAACGCAGGGTTACCTTGTATGAATTGCTAAGCAAGGTCGGAGGGCAGTTTTCGCTGCATTTCACTCAGATAAATGAAAATATTCATGTCGGTAATCGGGAAAGGGGCGAGCGTTCCGTTACCGTTGATCCCGGAGAGCTTGTGGTTGATATCAATGGAACAGTAACCGATGAAAACGGGGAACCTTTGCCGGGGGCTACCATTACCGTATTAGGCACCACCACAGGTACCGTTACCGATATAGATGGCAAATACTCCATTACCGTTCCGGAAGAGGCTACCCTGGTCTTTTCTTATATTGGATATGAATCAAAAACCGTAGCAATAGGCTCACAAACCACTATTAATATTACCTTGTCACAGGATGCTTCTTCATTGGAGGAAGTGGTGGTGATCGGGTACGGTACACAACAAAAATCAGACATGACTGGCTCGGTTGGATCTTTGGATAAAGAAGTCATTCAACAACTCGCCCCTACTAATATTCAACAGGGTTTAGCAGGAAGGATTTCTGGAGTGAATGTAACTCAAAATTCCGGACGACCAGGGGGTAGGCCAACAATTAGAATTCGGGGAAATTCTTCAATATCAGGAACAAATGAGCCTCTTTACGTAATAGATGGAGTTATATTACCTGTGGTTAATCTATCCAATGGTACTTCGCCAATCGATTTTTTGGACCCAGGAAATATTGAGTCCATTGAGGTACTTAAAGACGCCTCAGCTACAGCAATTTACGGAGCTCGGGCAGCAAACGGTGTAATTTTGGTTACAACAACCAAAGGAAAAAAGAATGAAGGGGGAAGATTAACTTATGATGGTTCTTTTAGTGCTGGTGTGCTTCCATCTAAAATAGATCTATTGAATTCAGAGCAATTTTTACGATTGGAGGAATTGGCTTATCAAAATGCAGCCAAATATGGTTTGGGAAATAGTGCCGTAGATCCTAGAACAAAAAGAACTGACCCGCGTCTCTTTGATTCTTCGGGTAATCCCCTGTATGGTACTGATTGGCAGGAAGAAGGATTTCGAACAGCTATTAGTAATCGTCATAATCTGTCTTTCTCAGGTGGAGATAGCAAAACTAGTTATGCTTTCAATTTAGGCTATAGGAATGAAGAGGGAATTCTTAGAAAATCATCCTTAAAACGTTACTCTGGTCGTTTTACAATGGACACTCAAGTTCGTGATTGGTTAACAATTGGTGCTTCTTTAAATTACAGCGCTCAAAATGAAAGTCAACCAAGAGCAGTAGGATCAGGAGGTATTTCTCCAACCAGATCAATATTACAAGCGCCTCCTATTATACCTGTCAGGTATCCGGATGGTACTTTCGGAAGAACATTAGACTATCCAGGTATGGAAGGTGGTGCCCAACCTGTTAGATTGGTAAATGAGGTTAAACGTCTTTTAAATGCCGTCAATACAATCGGCAATGCTTATGCAAATATAGATCTTGCAGAAGGTCTCATATTTAGAAGTACAATAGGAGTCAATCTTATTGAGCAGGAGGTTAAATACTATGCTGCTGATGAACTACAGTTCATTTCAGAAAATGGAGATGCTTCAATATCAGATGAAAGACATACATCCTGGCAATCTGAAAACTATTTAACTTATCAGAAAGAAATTACTGATAATCATTCTTTTAATGGTTTGCTAGGAGCATCCTGGCAACGTGTAACAAATTTTTCAAAATCTGTTTCGGCTGAGAATTTTTTAGATAATTATATTGAATTCAATAATTTAGGAGTTGCTGCTAATCCCAGACCACCATCCTCTAATGGCAATGCGTATAGTCTTAATTCATACTTTGCCAGAATGAACTATATTATCAATAATAAATATTTGTTTACCTTAACCGGCCGTATGGATGGCTCTTCCCGGTTTTCCGATGAAAACAAATATGCTTTCTTTCCTTCCGGGGCTCTCGGTTGGAGAATATCAGAAGAAAATTTCATGCAAAACTTATCTCTTATTTCTAACCTAAAATTACGGTCTAGTTACGGACTAACAGGAAATTCTGAGATCCCAAATTATCAAACGGTGGCAGGTCTAGGCAACTATTCTTATATCTTAAATGGGCAAAGATTACCTGGTATAGGTATTGCAAGAATGGCAAACACTGATCTCAGGTGGGAAAAGAGCAGTCAATTTGATATAGGAATTGAATTAGGAATCCTTGAGGATAGAATAACTTTTGAAAGTGATTTTTATTATAAAAAAACGGAAGACATGTTGTTAAATGCTCCAGTACCAGCAACTAGCGGCTTTAACAATGTAATCCGAAATATTGGAGATATGGAAAATCGTGGAATTGAATTTGCGCTTCGAGCAACTAATGTTATGAATGCGAATTTCAACTGGACTACTATATTTAATATTTCTATGAACCAAAACAAAGTCTTAAGCCTAACAGGAGGCCAGGATATTATACAAGGAGGTAATCCTGTTACAGGAAATAGAATCATTAGAGAAGGAGAGCCTGTTAACTCGTTTTACGGATTTATACAATTGGGTACTTGGAATTCTGATGAAGTAGATCAAGCCTCAACTTATAATCGTCTCCCGGGAGATATTAAGTACAATGACATCAACAATGACGGTGCAATCAATAATCAAGATAGGGTGATCATAGGTAATGGATTACCGGATGGATATGGTGCATTGATAAATAATTTCAAATATAAGGAATTTGAGTTGGTGATAGACATGCAGTTTATGTATGGTCACGATATTTCCTATGGTACTAAGGCTACATCACAAGATAGAACAGGGATAACAAATGTTTTTTCTGAAGTATTAAATGCTTGGACTCCGGAAAACCAAGATACATTTATTCCTGAGATAAGACCGACTTCGGCATATCGCGACCGGCAAACTTCATCTGGCAGAATCTACGATGGCTCTTTTTTAAGAGGTAGGAATATTCTATTGGCATATAATTTCCCTTCTAATAGAATTAGTAGATGGGGATTAAGCAACTTAAGAGTTCAGGCTTCAGTACAGAATTTCTTCCTGATAACAGGTTATCCTGGTTATGACCCAGAAGTTTCTACCTCAACCGAAAACTTCTCACAAGGTGTAGATTTATATAGCTATCCGAAACCAAGAGTATTTCAATTAGGATTGAGTTGTACTTTATAATTTTGAATAATAAAAACAATATAATACTATGAATATTTCAAAATTCTTTTGCCCTTGGTTAATAAGTATTCTAATTATTGGAACAGGTTGTGAAGCTTTTCTCACTGAAATTGATCCATCTAATTTTAATACGGATAATTACTTTACTCAACCTTCTCATGCTGAATCAATTGTGACAGCAACCTATCAAAGCTTATATCCAATTCATACAGCGCAATCATGGCTGATAACAGAATTGCGAACCGGTGCTGCTAATTCTACTTTTTCTGCAAACGGGGGTTTCCCGAGCTTTTTTCTCGCGAGAAATCTTGATATGAGTGCTGATCATCCTTCTGTGGAGCAAATCTGGAATAGTCATTATCGAGGTATTGGAAATGCCAATTTGGCCATATTAAGAATACCTGGTATTAATATGGACGAAGCTCAAAAAAGCAGATTAATAGGAGAAGTTCGATTCTTGCGGGCGTACTATTATTTTAATTTAGTTAGAATTTTTGGCGATGTCCCGTTAATTATACAATCTGTAGATTTGGGAAGCGAAGACCTGAACCCAAACCGTTCAGGAGTTGAAGATATTTATGATTTGATTGTACAGGATCTTAGCATAGCTGAAGAGGCAGGCTTGCCTTTTAATGATGAGAGTGGAAGAGTAACTTTAGGCGCTGTTAAATCTCTCCTGGCCGACGTATATTTAACTATGGCAGGCTATCCCCTGGGAATGGGGAATAATTATTATGAAATGGCCAGAGCCAAAGCCAAAGAAGTTATTGATGCTCAAGAATACATCTTGTTTGAGTCCTACGATGCTTTTCGTGATAAAAGTAAAGACAATACAGGGGAACATATTTTTATTGTTCAATTTGATGAGTTAGAACAACCATCAAATTCTTTGCAGATTGGCCTGACTCCATTTAAACTGGGAGTTTCGGCATATTCCTCTGAACAAGGTTTTACATTTGCACAACGTGAATTTGTTGAGTCTTACGAAAGCGGAGACAAAAGAGCAGAGGAAGGGGCATACTTTTTTTCTAAATATTCATCAGAGTCAGATAGAAGCAATACCATAGAATTTGGAGACTATTATAATTACAAATTCTTTGATGAGAATGCTCACCTTAATTCCGCACAATCGGGCCTTAATTGGCAAATCATCAGATATGCTGATGTACTATTTGATTATGCAGAAGCTTCTAACGAATTATCAGGCCCAACTCCGGAAGCATACGAGGCCATTAATAATATTAGGATTCGAGCTAATCTTCCTGAGCTCGCAGGACTAAGTAAGTCAGAATTTAGAGAAGCGGTATGGAAAGAACGATGGCATGAACAATATTTTGAAGGTGAGATATGGTTTGATATGGTACGGACAAGAAAAGGATACGATTTTATAAATGAGCAATTTAATGACTATGTCGGACATAAATTTGTTGATGGAGTAACCTTGGAAGAAAAAGATCTATTATTTCCAATTCCAACTCCGGAAATTAGAAATAACCCTAATCTTGAACAAAACCTTGGATATTAACTTTAAAATTATCTCAAAAAAAACTATATAATATATGAAATTATGCTTTTCAATACTTGCTATATTCCTCACCCTTCTGCCTATATCAACTGTAGTTTTAGGCAAAAACAGTAATCACTCACAAGCAGCTCAAAAACCTAATGTCATTGTGATTATTACTGATGATCAGGGATATGGTGATCTGGGATACAATGGCAATGAAATCATTAAAACGCCTTCGATAGATCAATTCTTCAGGGAGTCGATTCGGGCAACCAATTTTCATGTATCACCAACCTGTACCCCAACAAGGGGGGCGTTAATGACAGGGCGATATACTAACCGGGTAGGTGCCTGGCATACCATTGCAGGTCGCAGCTTGCTTTTTGAAGATGAAAAGGTGCTGCCCCAAATTTTTGCTGAAAACGGCTACGCAACGGGCATGTTCGGTAAATGGCACCTTGGGGATAATTATCCATTTCGGCCTGAAGACCGAGGGTTTCAGGAAGTAGTCAGACACGGCGGAGGGGGCATCACTCAAGGTCCTGACTACTGGGGCAATGATTACTTTAATGACACCTATTGGCACAATGGAGAACCTCAAGAATATGAGGGATACTGTACAGATGTATTTTTTACTGAAAGCATGAAGTTTATAGAGGCAAATCAAGAGAAACCGTTTTTTGCCTACATCTCCACCAATGCTCCTCATGGCCCCTTTCATGTACCTGAGGAAGACTACAATCTTTATAAAGATGAAGAAGGTTTGTTGGAGCGCCAGAAGCGATTTTATGGAATGATTTCCAATATTGACCGAAACCTGAAGCGCCTGGAAGACTGGTTACAAAAACTGGGACTGGCAGATAACACGATCGTTATTTTTATGACCGACAATGGTACGGCAGCGGGGTATGCTGAAAGAGATGGGCAAATATATGGATACAATGCGGGGCTCAAAGGTACTAAGGGAAGTGAATATGAGGGGGGCCATCGCGTGCCGTTTGCCATTCGTTGGCCTGGAGGACGTATAGATGGAAATAAAGAAATTAATCAGTTGCTCGCTCATATCGACCTCCTCCCCACCTTAATTGATTTAGCAGGCTTATCATGGGTGGAAAGTAAGGAGATCGATGGGAAAAGTTTCGCTCCCCTGTTACGTGATGAAACCGATCAATGGGAGGCCCGCACTTTGATTGTGGATTCTCAGCGAACGCTGAATCTTGTCAAATGGCGGAAGTCGGCAGTGATGGATGATACCTGGAGATTGATAAATGGTCAGGAGCTATACAACATCAATAAGGATCCAGGTCAATCAAATGATGTGGCATCAGAGCGTCCGGAAGTAGTGGCCAGGCTACAGGAAAGTTATAACAAATGGTGGGCTTTATTGATGGAGCAAAAAGTCAATGAACGGTATGCGTATATTAAGGTCGGTACCCCCTATGAAAATCCTGTTCGTATTAGTTCACATGACATGCATATATATCCCTACAAAAACGCATGGCATCAGCACGGAGCGTTAGAAGCGGTTGGAGGTAAAGGTATCCTTAAAGTTGAAATAGCCAATGAAGGTAGGTATAGGATTAGTCTTCGGCGTTATCCCCGGGAAAGCGGGCTTTCCTTCAATCAAAATGTCCCGGCAAAAGAAGGCACCATTGAAATTAGCGCACCCATGCCCAAGAGCAATAGTCAGATAAGTATGAAAGAAGCTACTCTTTATTTAGCAGATATCAGTACAACAAAGCCGATTATGAACAATGAAGCGGAGGTAGATTTTGAGGGATTTATTCCTGCAGGTAAATATGACATGACCGCCATTTTACAGGATGCTGAAGGGCGGATGTATCCTTCCTATTATGTCTACATTGAAAAAATCAACGACTAAGATTTGAAATGAAATGAATTGTATTATTACACATGGCAGCAAGCTTAAGGTAGTATTAATTTGTGTTTTGGTAATAAATTGGTTTTCTGGATGTCAAAATAAGGAGCTCAAAAACGCTAAAAGGCCAAATATAATATTTTTAATGGCAGACGACCAACGAGCCGATGCATTTGGATTTATGGGGAATAGGAATGTAATTACTCCAAATTTGGATGATCTGGCTTCTGATGGAATGGTGTTTGAGAATGCCTATTGTGTAGCCCCAATCTGTCAGCCCAGCCGGAGCTCTATAATGATAGGACAATATTTGGGAACTCATGGATCGGGATTTGACCGCCCAACCGACTACATCATTACTGAGAATAAATTCAAAACCAGTTACCCGGTATTACTTCGGAGTAACGACTATTTTACAGGATTTATAGGGAAGTTTGGATTTGCGGTCGGAGAGGGAAATAAGGTCAAAAACAAAAATTTTCAAGATGATATAGAATATATGCCTGCCCATCATTTTGATGTTTGGAATGGTTTTCCGGGTCAGGGTAGTTACTTCCCAAAAAATGGAAAATTCAATGGCTACGAAAATGAATGGAAAGCTTCACATTTAACTGAATTTATGGGAGATCAAGCCATTGATTTTTTTCGGAAAGCTACCCTTTCAGGCAAATCCTTCTCTTTATCAATAAGTTTTAAAGCCCCACATGCTCCCTTTACGCCTGCTCAAGAATTCAGAAAAAAGTATAATGGAACGTTAATTCCCAGAATGGTGAATGATAAACTTGAGTACTATGAAAAATTGCCAGAAGTAGTTAAAGGAAAAAGTCGAAATGCCAGGTGGTATTTTGGAAGGACGGAAGATTATTATGGTCAGAAAGTAAGCTATCGGCACGATTGGCATATTGAAGTGGACAGTATTTACCAAGAATATATTAAAAACTACTATGCGCTTATTTCGGGTATTGATCATACCGTAGGTAGAATACGAGGCGAATTAGAAAAATTGGGACTGGAAAAAAATACCGTAATCATATACACTTCTGATAATGGTTTTTTTGCTGGGTCCAAACAGCTGATGGGGAAGGCCCTACTTTATGAAGAATCAACTAAGACTCCCATGATTGTTTATGATCCTACTATATCAAAAAAGGAGGGTATAAGAAGAGAAAAGGGCCTTATTTCCCATATTGATATTGCACCTACATTACTGGACATAGCAGGAATAGACATTCCTAAAAATTATCCAGGAAATAGTTTCATGCCAATTGTTCACGGGGAAAAAGAGAAAGTACATGAGGCCGTTTATGGTGAAAATAATTACGATGATAATTATCCTGTTCCTTCTGAAGTACCTCCTACGGAAAATTATCAATCCATTCGATCAAAATTTGTCAGAACACCCAATTATAAATATATCCGATATCATGAAAATAATCCAGTTGTCGAACATCTTTATAAAATTGAAGAAGATCCTCTTGAAATAAACAATCTCATAGATGATCCAAATTTTGTAGATATTGCTAATAAATTACGTGATATGTTAAATAATTTTGAAAAAAAGCATGTTAAATTTAATAATTAGACAGTAACACAAGGGGATTATCATGAAGTAAAATAATCAAGTATTATCAGTTTACAAATATGAGAAACCTTAACTACCTCAACCAAAGAAAATTAGTTTCATACAGTGCTATTTCTTTAGTCCTTTGAAGATGGTAAATTTTTCTCAACTGATATTATTAAAACACTATCGATTCAAAATTGCCATTCCCCCAAATTGCTTTAATTATTAATTTCATAGTAAAAAATTTAAACCGTTTGTCATGCCAAGGCTAGCCTATTACACATGATTTATGTGGCTTTGGAAAGGTGGACCGATACCATTACAGCAGCCAGCATGGTCATTGACGATCCCAATACGGCATTGATGACCGAGCGATTTGGATCACTTGCCTCCGAGGATGGAGATGTATATTGGGATTTGTTCAGAAGGTACAACCAAAACAGAGGTGTAGGGAATACCGAAGGAATTTGGGTTTGGCAGTATGAGGTGGATGTACCCGGAGGAGCCATTTCCTCCTCTTCCAAAATTGGTCCCCAACTGGAAAGAGATCATGGACCCAGGCCCTGGAGTTTTGTAGTTAGGGATCCTTCTGGTGTAGCACCATTTTTGCCTCAAGGAGTTTCCGATTATACGGGAGGGAGAGGAATTGGTCGTTTCAGAGGGACCAATCATTTAAACTATGGAATTTGGAATTACGATTGGAATGATATGAGAAACTCAGAACACAACTTTATCAGGGATGTTTTGTTTAATAATCCGGAATCTGAATGGTATGGAGAGAGGCTTTCTGACTATTTATCATTATTCAGAAGAACCCTTGATGATACTATAAGGAATTTTTATCCCTATCAGTCTAAAGTTACTACGCCAGGCCAACATCCCCCTGAACTCTATGTAGACGCCAATTTGAAAACCCTGAATTCCTCTACAGCAGGAACTACCTACAGTGATCAATACCATATACGCCTGGCAGAGACTTATTTGTTGCGAGCAGAGGCCTACTTGGGCAATAGCCAATTGACAGAAGCTGCCAATGATATCAACGTGGTCAGGAACAGGGCCAATGCCAGGCCTGTGACTCCCGGAGAAGTAGATATTGATTTTATCTTGGATGAAAGAATGCGGGAGCTCGGCGTAGAAGAAAAGCGGCGCTTAACGCTAAACCGGCTGGGGCTACTATACGAGCGAACAAACAGGTATTGTGAAGGAAGACCTGATGTGACCAACTTTGGTGTGGATGTACAACCCTACCATAACTTATTCCCCATCCCATTCTCCGAAATTGAAAGGAATACAGGGGCCACATTAGCGCAAAATCCGGGCTATGCTGCGGAGTAATTGAAAAGAATTTGTTAAATTCCTTTTTCGGGGAAATCCCGGTAAAACCCTTGCAATAAAATGCTATATCCTTTCATTAGAAAAATACATGAATGAAATGCAAAAAGCCCCAAAATTAATCCTGATGGGATGCATCCTGTTCATTTTCGGTTGCGCTTCCAGCACCGAAGAATCAGCGATTAAATCCCCCAATATCCTCTTCGTGATCAGCGATGACCAGTCCTTTGCCCATACCAGTTTTGCCGGCAGTAAATTTGTAAACACGCCTGCCTTTGATCGTGTGGCCCGGGAAGGGGTGTATTTTACCAATTGTATTGCGGGTTCACCCGGCTGTGCGCCTTCCCGAAGCAGTATCATTACCGGTAGGCATCACTGGCAAAATGAACAATCCGGCCAGCATGCGGCCCCCTGGCTCAAAAAGCACGTTCCTTTTGTAGACATGCTGGATCAAAATGGCTATATCACCGGCCGCACCGGAAAGGGGGTTTCCCCTTTCCGGTATGCCCGGGATGAAAACGATTCTCTTTGGAGAGAAACGGATGCTGCTGGAATTTCCCATAGTAATATCCGGTATGAGCCCGGAACAGATGGAGATGCCCGGCCTGCCAATCAGATAAATAGTCTAAATTATTTTGAAAACTTCAAGTATTTCATGGAAAATGTAAGGGAAGCGGATGATCCTTTTTTCTTTTGGTATGGTGCCACGGAACCTCACCGGGCCTTTGAGCAGGATTCCTGGAAACGCACCGATAAAAAGCTTTCAGATGCGGAAGTTCCTGGATTTTTACCTGATCACCCCATTGTCAGGGGAGATTTGCTGGATTATGCCGTGGAAATTGAATGGTTTGATCAGCATTTGCAATACATGCTGGAATACCTGGAAGAAACAGGCGAACTGGAAAACACCATCATAATCGTCACCTCAGATAACGGTATGGCTTTCCCGAGAGCGAAGGCCAATGGCTACGATTATGGAATTCATGTTCCTTTTGCTGTCAGGTATCCACAGGCATTCCCAGGGGGGCGCGTAGTGAATGATCCCATTAATTTTATCGATTTAGCCCCTACCATTTTGGATCTGACCGAAACCAGTGATGAGGGCATGTTGCCCATCACCGGAAAAAGTCTCCGGCATTTATTGGAGTCCGAGGAGCATGGTGACATAGATCCCTCCAGGAAATATGCTTTTTCAGGTCGTGAACGTCATTCTGCATCTCGTTACCAAAATTGGGGCTACCCACAACGGGTCATTCGCAGCCAGGACCACTTGCTGATATGGAATATGAAACCCGATCGCTGGCCGGCAGGAGCTCCCCAACGTATTGATCCGGAAAATGAAAACGAGTTACTTCCTCTTTATGGAATTGATGAAGAGGGGGAGCACCATTCCGATTGGGCTTTTACAGATGTGGATGCGGCTCCTACAAAATCCTATCTGGTAGAAAACCGCGATGAGGAGGATGTGCGGCCGTTTTTCGAAGCAGCTTTCGAAAAAAATCCGGAAGTGCAACTTTATGATATCCAATCGGATCCCGATTGCATGAACAACCTGGCCGACGACCCGGAATATGCGGAAATCAAAGAGGAATTGCGACAGGCCCTGCTGGCGGAGCTACGGGAAACAAAAGATCCCCGGGTAGTGGGCCCGGACCCGGAAGTGTTTGATTCCTACCTGCGCTACAGTCCCATGCGGGAATTTCCAAAACCTATCGAAGGAAGTACCTTAAAATGATCAATTTACACCTGCCAGTAAAGGCATTCGTTGTCTTGTTGTTTCTTTTGCTAGCTGAGGGGGTTTTGGCCAGGGAAACAACCCCCGACCCGCCAAACGTCCTATGGATCACCTGCGAAGACATCAGTCCCTATTTGGGGAGCTATGGTTTTGACCAGGCGCATACCCCCAATCTCGACAAGTTGGCCAAAAAGGCTATCCAATATAGCCAGGCCTATGCCGACGCCCCTGTCTGTGCGGTAGCCCGGGCCACCATCCTGTCGGGAATGTTTGCCTCCACCACCAGTACCCACCAAATGCGCACCCGCGTGCAGTTGCCGGAACAGATCCCTGCTTACCCTAAAATCCTAAGGGAGGCAGGCTATTATTGTACCAACAACAGCAAGAAAGATTACAATTCCAATTTCATACATGATCCTGAATTGTGGGACGAATCCAGCAACAAGGCGCATTATAAAAACAGGGAAGACGCTCAGCCCTTTTTTGCTGTTTTCAATCTTACGGTTACTCATGAAAGTCAGCTTAGCGAGGAAAGGATCCAATACTATGTAGAAAATGGTTTGATTCCGGAAAAACCCCGGATTGATCCTGCGGATATCGAATTGCCCCCTTACCACCCCGATCTACCCGAAATCAGGGAAGATTGGGCGAGGTTTCACGACCTGATCACCTTGATGGATGCTCAGGTAGGGGAATTGTTGGAGGAACTGGAAGCGGCAGGTCTTGCAGAAAATACTGTTATTTTTTTCTATTCGGATCATGGCGGGCAATTGTCCCGCTCCAAGCGCTACATTTACAATGTAGGCACCCAGGTGCCCATGATGGTACACCTTCCTGAAAAATGGGAACACTTGTCACCGCTGCCTGCCGGAACCGTGGATGAGTCCCTGGTAAGTTTTGTGGATTTGGCACCAACCCTTCTTTCCATTACAGGTTGTGACATTCCTACCATCATGCAGGGAAGGTCCTTTTTGGGAAAGGAATCCACGGAATCCCCTGATTTTGTCCATTTTTTCAGAGATAGAATGGCCGAACGCTATGATTTCTCCAGGGCAGTGACCGATGGAAAATATTATTATATCCGAAATTTTATGCCCCACAGACCCAGGGGTCGGGATTCCCGGTACGGCTACCAGGTGCAAGCCAATTGGCGGGCCTATGAAAGGGCTTATGAAGAAGGGAATACCAATGAAATTCAATCCCAATTTTACGAACCCAAACCCCTGGAACAATTCTTTGATACAGAAGCAGACCCCTGGCAGGTAGATAACCTTGTCGAGCAGGCAGCCTCCAAAGTCAGGGTAAAAAGCATGTCTAAAGAACTGGATCGCTGGATGGTGGAGACCAGGGATGTGGGATTGATTCCGGAGCCCATGTTTCATGAACTGGCAGGAACAGGTATGAAACATGCCACTCTTTATGAATATGCCCAAAGTAAGGATTATCAGATCCGGAAAATACTGAAAGCAGCGAAGGCTGCTACGGCTGATAAAGCTGGAAATTTACTGAAGTATTTGAAAGTGAATGACCCCATCATCCGGTATTGGGGAGCCTATGGAATTTTTCTTCATCCGGATCAAAGCGACAGGATTCAAAGTAGTTTAAGAGCCATGGTTCGTGAGGATGAATCTGCGGCCAATAGAATCATGGCTGCCCAGGCGCTTGCCTTGTGCGGAGATGCGGATACCGCCTTTGAAACCATCATGAAGGAAGCACTAGCAACCCCCCATGGCTATGTATTGCTACAAGCCCTCAATGCCTTTCAATACAGCCATACCGATGACAGGCTAAGCCTGGAAGATTGGCAAACCTTTAAGGAAAAGGAATTTGTAGCCAATGATCCCGGAGCTGGATTGGGCTATCCCCAGCGCATCATCGATGATGCCATTGCCCTTTTTCCTGACAGGCGAAAGGTGGATTAATAGTGATAAATAATAGCTAAATTCATTATATTTATCGTATGAACGCCAAAAAGGAAGATACAGTCAAAGAACCGGATTTGGAATACACCAACCATTCCTATGCCGACTACCTGACCTGGCAGATGGAGGAAGTGGTCGAATTGATCAAAGGGAAAATTTTTAAAAAAGCGGCCGCTGCTCCGAAAAGGATTCACCAAAAAGTTTCGGGAGAGCTATTTTTAAGGTTAGGTAATTTTCTGAAAGGAAAAAAATGCCAGGTTTATTCTGCCCCATTTGATGTGCGGTTTACAACGTCATCCAAAGAAGATAAAAAAATATACGATGTTGTTCAGCCCGATATCTGCGTGATATGCGATTTGGAAAAATTGGATGATCGGGGCTGTATTGGAGCTCCTGATCTGATCGTGGAGATTTTATCTCCGGGCAATAGTAAAACCGAATTGAAGCATAAGTTTGAGCTGTATGAGTCTAATGGAGTCCGGGAATATTGGATCATCCATTCCGAAACGCAGGATTTGCTTATCTATAGCCTTAACGATGGAAATTATGTTCCCTCGAGGCTTTTTACTTCAGGTGATGTGGTGAAATCAAATGTAATCAAAGGGTTTAAGTTGGATTTGGAAGCGTTTTTTGAAGATATCGAATAGTCCTTAAAATCATTGCATTACCCGGTAAAGAATTAGTACACAAAAGGTTGATCCTGCAAGTATTTTAACCATTATAAATGTGAAAGTTCGCAAATAGGGAGAAAAGCGAAAATTGCAGAAAAATATACGATGACTCCATCGTTTTGTCAAAAAATGGCGACGATTGACTGATTTTGTGAAAGATCCGGTTGCATGTTTCGAAATATAGGTCTCATTTCGGTATATTTATATCATGAATACCAAAAAGCCTGATACAGTCAAAGAACCGGATTTGGAATACAGCAACTATTCCTATGCCGACTACCTGACCTGGCAGATGGATGAAGTGGTCGAGCTGATCAAAGGGAAGATTTTTAAGAAAGCTGCGGCTGCTCCCAGACGCATCCATCAGCAGATTTCAATAAAGTTGTCTGCTAAACTCTATTACTTTTTGGAGAACAAACCCTATCAAGTTTACGATGCGCCCTTCGATGTGCGCTTTCCAACCTCATCCCAAGAAGATAAAAAAATACATGATGTCGTACAGCCTGATATTTGCGTGATATGCGATCCGGAAAAACTGGACGAGCGGGGCTGTATCGGGGCCCCAGACCTGATCGTGGAAATCCTGTCTCCGGGTAACAGCAAAACTGAATTGAGACATAAATTTGAGCTTTATGAATCCAATAGGGTGCGGGAATATTGGATTATCCATGCCGAAACGCAGGATTTGCTTATCTACAGCCTTATCGACGGCAAATACGTCCCCTCCCGGCTTTTTACTTCAGGCGATATGGTGGAATCCAGGGTGATTGAGGGGTTTAAACTCGATTTGGAGGAGTTTTTTGAGGATATTGAATAACTTTAAATCAATGATCTGCGAGAGAAATACGAACCCAAAAAGCCAATACCTGCCTTTTCTCCTTTGCCTCCTTGTTATCTCGGCCTGCAGTCCGGGAGAGCCGGATAACTCCCCGGATTCGGTCTACCAAAGCCGACTGAACAACCATACGGACTGGGGGATTTACCGGGGCCACTCCTCCGGTATCCAATATTCCGACCTGGACCAAATCCATGCCGGAAATGTGCAGCAGCTGGAGAAAGTCTGGGAATACCACCACGGCAACCCTGTGGGTCCGGGCATGTACGCCAATCCGATCGTCATCGATGGCTTGCTGTATTTCACCACGCCGGAAGTAAATGCCGTCGCACTGGATGCCACCACCGGCGAGGAAGTGTGGGTGTTTCGCCCGGATACCTACCGAAATGACGAACGCCCCTTTCGGGGTAGAAATAGAGGTCTTACTTATTGGGAAGACGAAAAGGGAGAAAATAAACGCATCCTGAACTTCGTAAAGGACCGGGTCTATGCCATTGATGCCCTTACCGGTACCCTGATCACTTCCTTTGGCGAAAACGGATGGATCGATTTGCGCCAAAACCTGCCCCAGGACCCGGAGCAGGTAGATTTTGAGGCCACCACCCAGGGCATGGTCTACAAGGACATGCTCATCATCGGGGGAAGAACGCCCGAAGGAGCACCCTCCACCCCCGGAGACGTGCGGGGCTACGATGCCCTTACCGGGGAATTTAGATGGGTGTTTCATACCATTCCCCAGCCGGGGGAATTGGGCTACGACACCTGGGAATTTGAAGAAGGAGTGAGTTATGGCGGTACCAATCCCTGGGGCGGCCTGACCGTGGATGAGGAAAGAGGTTGGGTTTTCTTGGCCACCGGCTCTCCTGCGCCGGATTTTATCTACGGGGGCATGCGCAAGGGAGAAAACCTCTTTGCCAATTGCGTGATCGCACTGGATGCCACCACAGGCAAGCGCATCTGGCATTACCAAACCCTGCGTCACGACATCTGGGATTACGACTTGCCTCCGGCCCCCATCTTGGCCACCGTAACGACTGACAGTACGGCCCGGGATATTGTGGTACAACTGACCAAACAGGGATTTACCTTTGTTCTGGATAGGGAAACCGGCGAACCGGTATTTCCGGTAGTTGATCTGCCTGTTCCTCCCTCGAAGGTGCCGGGTGAAGAAGCCTGGCCTACCCAACCTTTCCCGCTAAAACCTCCCCCACTAAACCGGACCAGCCTTCGGGAAGCGGACCTGAGTAACATTACCCCCGAAACCCGGGAATATGTTTTAGATATTTTCCGAAAGCACGAAACCGGCCCCCTGTACACCCCGGCATCCCGTGCAGGAGTAATTACCATGCCTGGGCATCAGGGCGGTGCCGAATGGGGCGGGGCAGCCTTTGATCCCAGCACCAACGTGCTATACGTCAATATCAACGAAGCCCCCACCATTCACAGCCTGGTACCCCTGGATATGGATACCGCTTCGGTCTCCCCGCTTCAAAGGGGAAAAGCCCTGTACAATACTTCCTGTACCGCCTGTCATGGGATCAACAAAGTCGGCAATCCTCCCTTGTACCCGCCCCTTCAAAACCTGCAGATCAGCGGAGATTCCATCAAATCCGTACTGAGCTATGGGCGAGGCATGATGCCAGCTTTTGGCCAGTTTTCGGACCGGCAGCTGGATGATTTGCTGGTTTACCTGGAAAGCAGCACCGGGCAGCTGGAGGAAGATCCGGCCGCAGATACCGGTTCCAATGCGACTAAAGCACCCCGCTACGCCAATGTAGCACCTTTCTTTGTGGACCAAAATGGCTACCCCGCCATTGCGCCTCCCTGGGGAACCCTTAACGCAGTAGACCTGGAAAAAGGGGAGATCCTGTGGAAAGTTCCCCTGGGAGAATACCCCGACCTGGTGGAAAAAGGAATTCGAAACACCGGGGCCAAAAGTTTTGGCGGTCCGGTGGTGACGGCCGGAAACCTGGTATTCATTGCAGGAACGCCCGATGAAAAAATCCGGGCCTTTGATACCTTTTCCGGTCAGGTGCTTTGGGAATACCAACTACCAGCAGGAGGCTATGCCACCCCCAGCGTCTATCAGGTAGCTGGAAAACAATACCTGGTCATAACCGCTGGTGGGGGAGGGAAAAACGGTACCCCACACGGGGATTCGGTCATTGCCTTTGCCTTGCCTGATTAACGGCTCCAATGCTTTTTCAAACTTTAACGAACCCAAAAATAATGATCACGACACTTCGCAATGCTTTCTTATTACTGCTCCTTTTTGCAACCATCATGGCTCCATTCTCTTTATCGGCTCAGGAACAGACCTGGCAATCCCTTTTCAACGGCAAGGACCTGAGCGGTTGGGCCGAATTAAACGGAGCCCATAACTGGGAAGTAAAGGACGGGATGATTGTCGGGAGCACCGTTCCGGGCCAACCCAATGGATTTTTGTGTACCGAGCAGCAGTTTGGTGATTTTGTGCTGGAGCTAGAGGTCTCGGTGGATACGCTGATGAACAATTCGGGTATCCAATTTCGTTCCCAAAGCTACCCCGAATACAAAAACGGCCGGGTGCACGGCTATCAGATGGAAGTGGACCCCAAGCCCCAGCAGTGGAGCGGGGCCATCTACGAGGAGGGAGCGGATCGGGGCTGGATTTTTCCCCCGGAAAAAATGAACCAGGCGGCGAAAGCTGCCTTTAAACGGGACGATAAAAACGGTTACCAATGGAACCATTACCGCATAGAAGCGGTGGGTCCCATTCTGCGAACCTGGGTAAATGGCGTACCCGTCGCCCATCTGGAAGACGACCGTTACCTCCGGGGCTTTATCGGCTTGCAGCTGCATGCCAACAACGAGAACGATCCGCAGGGAAGCTTTTCCATCCGGTTTCGCAATATCCGAATCCAAAAGGGAAGCCTGGAGCTCACACCAATGGAAGAGCAGGTACAATTGGTGAGTCTGCTGCCTTTCTCCAGGCCTCCCCGGCCAAGAAACCCCCTTTCCCTTCGTATCGAACAGGATCGGCAAGCAGGTCGTATCGCCGTCCATGCGGGAGACAAAACAGCACCCATCCTGACCCAAAGCGCCAAACCGGAAGAACGGCCCTACCTGCATCCCATACTGGCTCCGGACGGCAGGGGAGAGATGACCGAATACCGACCGGACCATCATCCTCATCAAACCGGGATCTACTGGGGCCTGAAGCGGGTAAACGAGCGCGATTTCTTCATGAACTGGAACAGGGATTATTGGCGACGGGTATCGGCAGAGATTCTTGAGGACGATGGGGAACGGGTGCATTGGCAGACCGTGTACGAGATGCTGGACGAGGAGGGCAAGGTCCTGATGGTAGCAACCCAAAACTGGTCCCTGCAGGCCTATGCCGATCGTTACGTATTGGACCTGGAATGGCAGGGAGAGGCCAAAATGGATGTGGTAATGGGTGAATTCTACGTAGGAGGGCTGTTTGTCCGCATGCCCTGGGTACCGGAAACGGTAGGAGAGATCCTAAGTGCTTCCGGACACCGGGGCATTGAGTTGGAGGGGCAGCGAGCCATCTGGAGCGATATTGGGATCAAGCTGGACGGGCGGGAGGACTTTGCCCGGATTGCCATTTTGGATCATCCGGACAATGCGGCCTTCCCCACTCCCTGGCGGGTAGATAGCCAAATGGGCCTGGGACCTTCCCGGCAAATACTGGGTGACTGGGGCCTGGCCGCCGGAGAGTCGGAAACCATCCGCTACCGCCTGCTGATCTACACCGGCGTAGAAGACAAGGCCCTAAAGACGGAAGTCTGGAGGGAATTTTTTAGAGGAGAATAGTTTGCGCATATGATGGGGAAAACTGCATGTAAAATGCTATCGATACCCTTTTTTACGACTGAAATAACTAAATCAACTAGTAAATTAGATTGGTGGAAAAATTTCTTCACTAGGAATGCGGCTTCAGCCCATTCCAAAATATAGCCTGTCAAAAAAAAATCCGGCTTTAGCCAAAATTGAGGAAATGCAAGGACCTACGATTTTTAATTGGTTTTGGGCTAAAGAAATCTGAAACGGTTTTTTTACAGATAGGTCGTCTGGGGGGTGGAGACCATTTTGCCCAAGGTAGCACCGCCGGACCAAAATTCAATGACAATTTACGTGCAGGTATCCGGTGTATGCATCCGCAACGACCTCTAGGGAATACCTACCGAAAAAAACCCACCGGATTGCCCCTCCCAGCAAATCTCCTAAATTAATTCTGCTAATGATGCCTGGATTTAATGCATCCTTTTTTAATTTAGCTTCATGTATCGGACCGATAAATTTTTGCGGGCACCTTTTGAATTGCTCCGGGATACCTGGGAAAAGTTGTTCCTGGTTGGGGTTTGTATCGTTTTTAGCATCCTTTTCATTAACCTGTACACGCCGTTTAATATGGACCAATGGGAGGCAGATTATGGATTTAGCCAGTTTTTGCGCTTGTCAGGATTTGGATTTATTGGAGGAGGTTTTTTAGCTCTTTCCCAACTGCTTGTTAAGCCTTTACTGGTAAAAGGGAAACCTACATGGATTCAATTTATTTATTGGACCCTGTCAGAGATTTTCGTGCTGTCATTTATTTTTCATAAACTATATGGGAACCATGAGGCAAGCTTTTTTCCGGAGTATTTGACAAGCTTAAAATATACCTTTCTGGGACTACTTATCCCCTATACGCTGGCATTGTGCTTTATCTGGATTTTCAAAAAACAGCAGGAGGATCTGCACAAGCCACAAATCATCGATTTGAGTAATCAACTGGTACGCTTACGGGATGAGTACGGAAACAGCAAGCTTTCATTAAAATCAGGCAATATCTTATTTATCGAAGCTGCCGACAATTATTCCATCATTCATTACACCGACAACGGAGGCGTCAAAAAGGAAATGATACGCAATTCTTTAAAGGGCCTTTCGGAACAACTTAAGGACTGGCCCATCAAAAGATGCCACAGATCCTATCTGGTGAATGTTCAACATATAAAAATGGCCAGGAAATCTTCCGGAAAATTTACCTTGCTTCTGGAAAACAGCACGTCAGTAATCCCTGTATCGCGCAAATTCACCCCGGAGTTCAATCACTTATTGGTTTAAACGGTGGAATTCACCCCTAAATAATCCCCTTAATCCCTTTTTTTCATGGTTTAGCGTTGCCTTCTTTACTTTTGAGGCATCGTTTACAACAAAAAAAGTATCTCATGAAAAATTTAAGTACAGGACTACTCCTACTATTCGTTGTTTCATGCTTTTCTATGGGAGCGAAAGCATTGGATTTACCATCCAATTTTGAAGGAAATTGGGCTTATTCCTGCTACGACGCACCCTATCCCTACCACGAAGGAAAACTTCTGGTTTCAGAAAAGGAGAAAGAAACGCTGGTAAAGGTCGTATTTAAGGACGGTCAGTCTATTTTGGGAAAAAACGTAGCGGTAAAGGATGGGAAATTATCTTTCGATATTTACGTGGAAGGCTATCTGGTGAAAACGGTCCTCGAGCAAAACGGAGAAAAAGTAACCGGAAAGGCCAATTCAACGGAGGGAGTGATGGATTTGCAGATCAAGAAAGAAGAGAAAAAGTAAGTATCAAAGGAATTTTCGTTTTTTGTCAAGTAAAAAGCCCTGTGATGTACTATTCTGGGCTTTTTTCATTTTTAATGGATGCATGCAGTGGGTAGTCTATTTTGAAAGGGGGAGGGTGAGTTGAAAAGTCATGCCTGGTAGAAAAAACGTGCGGATATTTTCAGTAATGAAATTGCATTATATCTCTCTTCTGAATAAGTAAATGCCTGTTTCAGTCAGTTGTACAAGGTTGTTGATCCGTTGATTACAAAAGAATAGCGCACCCGCATTGCTTCAATATAGGTTTTCTCGGGAATTCCCTATCCCTTCCTTCCCTTCATCTCAAGCTGCATGTCCCGGACCGCACGGACCAGTTGCTGCAGGTCGGTTTCGGGTTCGGGGATTTCCTTGCTGGTGTAGGCATGAAATTTCCAGATCTCCGCTACCTCACCCACAGGCACCATGTAGGGTTCAAAGATCGGGTTCAGAGAACGAAGCAGCAGCTGTCCTGCGGCCTGTACCGTCACCAGCTTAAATACAAAATCCTGCTGCCCACTCAGTATCACCACGCAGGGGGTATCCGGCTTTAGGGCCGTCCAGTCGTCCTGGTACCTCGTGATGATGTCGCTCCCCCCCGGAATGGGCAACATGGAATCCCCCACAGTGGGGAATATCCGGTAGGTACCCTGTCGGGGAAGGTTGGGTAGGGAAAACCGGGGCAGGGAGGCAATAAACTCAGGATCATTGTAGCCCGAAAGGTAGCCGGATTTGGCTTTGATGGGCACGTATTCCACGTTTTCCTGGTTACCCTTGTCCACACTGATGGCCAAAACCCGCAGGTTCCCGCCCCGCATGTACACGTCGTTTCCCGCTTCCAGCTCCCGCAATTTTAGTTCCCCCAGCGTACGCAAGTCTACCCGCATCAGGCTGTCGATGCTGATACCGAAATAACTGGAAATGCCTAGAAAATCCTCTGGAGAGGGTGCCTTGGTCTGCCCGGATTCCAGGGCATTGAGTTTGGACCGGGTTAGTTCCAGTTCGGCCGCCAGCCCTTGCTGGGTCAAGCCCTTCCGCTCCCGGAGAAATTTTAGGTTACCTGGAAAAAAGTTTTTTGACTTTTTCATTGAAGTTTGGTAGTATTAGAGTCAACGATTTGATATGAATCGTGTCAAATATAGGTATTCTGTGAAAACGATGAAAGGAAATAGTGATAAAATGGACCGGTTGCGGGCGTTAAAGCAGGAAATCATGGCCTTGGAAGGATACCTTCCCCAAAAAGGACAGCAACCGGATTCCAGGCTGCAGCTGGGTCCCTTACATGCGGCCTTCCCGGGCGGGGCATTTCCCCTGGCCGCCAACCACGAATTTATCAGCCATACCCCATCCGAGGCGGCTTCTACCCAGGGCTTTTTGGCCGTGCTTCTGGGCATGCTCCTGCAAAAAGGCGGATTTTGCCTTTGGCTGGGGAACCGCACCCAGGTCTTTCCTCCTGCCCTGAAGCGTTTTGGGGTAGCTCCCGAACGGGTGGTGTTTGTGAACGTACCCAGGGAAAAAGACCTGCTGTGGACGCTGGAACAGGCCCTCAGTTGCGAAGCCCTGGTAGCAGTGGTCGGGGAAATCAGAGAGCTGGGTTTCTCCGAATCCCAGCGCCTGCAATTGGCAGTAGAGCGGAGCCGTGTCACCGGCTTTGTGCACCGCCATCAGCCCCGTAGCCTGCATGCCCTGGCCTGCGCCACCCGCTGGAAGGTGGCCCCAGTTCCGACATCCATGCCGACGGGCATGCCGGGATTGGGTTTTCCAGTCTGGAAGATAGGCTTGCTTAAGGTCCGAAACGGAAGACCGGGCGACTGGCAGCTGCAATGGGACGGGCAAGGTTTTCAGGAAGTTTTCCGGGAGGAGAAGCAAACGGTTATCCAAAACAGAAGAAACTATGCCTAAGCGTTTTTTATCCCTCTGGTTTTGTCACCTGACCACGGACCGGCTGGCCATTCGACACCCGGAACTCCGGAGAAAGCCTTTCGTATTGGCCGGTAACGAACGGGGTCGGGCCATCGTGCAGGCGAGTAGTCGGGAGGCCTTTGCCCGGGGCATCCGTCCGGGAAGGGCCGTAGCAGATGCCCGGGCCATTTTCCCGGACATACAGGTCTTTCCCGACAGGCCCGGTTGGGGAAAGCGGCTCCTCTACCGGCTGGCCGAGTGGTGCTTGCGGTACACCCCACTGCCCGCTGCCGATCCTCCTTCCGGACTGATGCTGGATATTTCGGGTTGTCCGCATCTCTGGGGAGGTGAATCTGCCTACCTGAGGGACCTGGTATCCGCCCTGGAAGGCAAAGGCTACCGGGTACGGGCGGCCATTGCCGACACCATCGGGGCAGCCTGGGCACTGGCCCGGTACGGGGAACAGGACGGCATAGCCGAAGTGGGAGGGCAGCGGGAAGCTTTGCTGCCCTTACCTCCGGCTGCTCTTCGCCTGGAATCGCAGACGCTGGAAGGGTTGGAAAAACTGGGTTTCCGGCAAATCCGGCAGTTTATCAACCTGCCGGCGGCTACCTTGCGCAGGCGATTTGGGGAGGGGTTGCTGCTTCGGTTGGGGCAGGCCCTGGGTAGGGAAGAGGAAGCCTTTCAACCGGTACAGCCCCGGGTTCTCTACGAAGAGCAGCTGCCCTGCCTGGAGCCCATTCGCACCGCCAAAGGCATCGAAATCGCTCTCCGGCAGTTGCTGGATACCCTCTGTCAGCGGCTGAGCAGGGAAGGAAAGGGGCTGCGCAAGGCGGTTTTCAAAGGCCTGCGGGTAGATGGAAAAACGGTGGAAATCACCATTGGCACCGGTCGGGCTTCCCACAATCCGGTGCACCTTTTCCGGCTCTTTGCTCTGAAAATTCCCTTGCTGGAGCCGGCCTTGGGAATAGAGTTGTTTAGTCTGGAAGGATTGCTGGTGGAAAAGGTTCAACTGCCGCAGGAGCAACTCTGGCATCGATCCGGGGATCCGGCTGCGGTGGCTGAGCTGCTGGACCGGATAGGGGCCAAACTGGGTTCCGGCCGCATGCACCGTTTCCTGCCTCAGGAGCGGTATTGGCCGGAGCATTCGGTGCGGCCTGCGCTTTCCTTTGACGAAAAACCCGATACGGGCTGGCCCGATTCGGTGCGTCCCCTGCAGCTGCTGCCTGTACCGGAACCCATTGCGGTCATGGTCCCCCTGCCCGATTACCCTCCGGTGCATTTTACGCATAAGGGCAAGCTGGTTAGGGTGGCCCGCGCCGATGGACCGGAGCGCATCGAGCAGGAATGGTGGCTGCAAACCGGGCCGCCCCGGGATTATTACTGTGTGGAAGATACAGAAGGGGGCAGGTACTGGCTTTTCCGGCTGGGACTTTACGGAAAAGGGGAACCTCAATGGTTTTTGCACGGCTATTTTTCCTGACCCGGGACAAATTATCGAACCTATTGACACAGACAAATCATGCAAGCAAGCGCTTATAGCGAATTGCAAGTGACCTCCAACTTCTCCTTTCTGCGGGGAGGTTCGCATCCGGAAGAATTGGTGCTGCGGGCCATTGAGCTGGGGTACGAAGCCCTGGCCCTGACCGACCGAAACACCCTGGCGGGAATTGTCCGGGCACACACGGCCGCCAGGGAATCCGGCCTGCGCTTTATTCCGGCCTGCCGCCTGGACTTGCTGGATGGCCCCAGCCTGTTGGCCTATCCGAAAGACCGGGACGCGTACGGGCGGCTATCTTCCCTGCTCAGCCTGGGCAATCTTCGGGCCGAGAAAGGGAGCTGTCACCTGTACAAAGCGGATGTATACGCCCATGCCCGGGATAGTGTATTTATTGCAGTCCCTCCAAACAGCCTGAATGCCCACCTGGATTTTGAGCCGGCCTTTTATTCTGCCCTGGAGGAATACCGGGAGGCCTTGGGCGATAGTCTTTACCTGGCTGCTGCTTTTACCTACAATGGCAGCGATCAGAAGCGGCTGTTTCGGATGGTGCAGCTGGAGCAAAGCCTGGGAATTCCCCTGGTGGCGGTCAACGACGTGCACTACCATGCACCGGGAAGGAGGGCCCTGCAGGACGTGTTGACTTGTATCCGGGAAAAGTGTACCATTCAACATGCCGGATTTCGCCTGCATCCCAATGCCGAGCGGTTCCTGAAATCCCGGGAAGAAATGTACCGCCTGTTTCGGGAGTACCCGGCGGCCCTTAGCCGGGCGGTGGAAATTTCTGCCTCTTGTGCGTTTTCCCTGGATCAACTGACCTACCAATACCCCGAAGAAATTAGCAGTGAAGGTCGCAGTCCCCAGGAGGAGTTGGAAGTGCGGACATGGGAGGGTGCCCGGGCCAGTTTTGGGGGCCAAATCTCCGAATCCCTTCGGAATACCATCCGGCACGAGTTGGAATTCATTGCCCGGAAAGACTACGCCTCTTATTTTCTGACCGTATACGACCTGGTGCGCTTTGCCCGAAAGCGGGGCATCCTCTGTCAGGGGCGGGGTTCGGCGGCCAATTCGGTGGTTTGCTATTGCCTGGGCATTACCTCCGTGGACCCTTCCAAGTTCAAGCTGCTGTTTGCCCGCTTTATGTCCGATGCCCGTAACGAGCCCCCGGATATCGACGTGGATTTTGAGCACGAGCGCCGGGAGGAGGTGATGCAGTACATTTACGAAAAGTATGGTCGGGACCGGGCGGGAATTGTGGCCACCGTCACCCGGCTGCATTGGAAGGGAGCGGTACGGGATGTGGGCAAAGCCATGGGCTTGTCGTTGGATGCGGTGGACCGGCTAGCCAAGTCAGGACACGAACTGACCAAAGAATGGCTGCAAGGCGAGAAAGTGTCTTCTCAGGGATTTGATCCCCGGGATTCCCATTTGCGAAAGACGCTGCTCCTCACCTGGCAGTACATGGGGTTTCCCCGGCAGTTGGGCCAGCATACGGGGGGCTTTGTGATCACCCGGGACCAGCTTTCCAACCTCTGTCCGGTACTGCATGCGCGGATGGAAAACCGGACCTGCATCGAATGGGACAAAGACGACATCGATGCCCTGGGTTTTCTGAAAGTGGACGTGCTGGCATTGGGTATGCTGACCTGCATACGCAAGGCTTTCGATCTGGTCCGGTCCCATTACGGTCGGCACCTGACCCTTGCCAATATTCCACAGGACGACCCCCAGGTTTACGAGATGATCAGCCATGCCGACACGTTGGGGGTGTTTCAGATAGAAAGCCGCGCCCAAATGTCCATGTTGCCCCGTCTGAAGCCCAGGACCTTTTACGACCTGGTGATCGAGGTGGCGATTGTCCGACCCGGACCGATACAGGGAGACATGGTGCACCCCTACCTCAAACGGCGGCGGGGAGAAGAGCCAGTGGAATATCCCTCCCGGGAATTGGAAGAGATTCTTGGCCGGACGCTTGGGGTGCCCCTGTTTCAGGAGCAGGCCATGGAGATTGCCATCGTGGCGGCAGGCTTCAGCCCGGCGGAAGCAGACGGACTACGGCGAAGCATGGCGACCTTCAAGGCACACGGGCTGGTGAGTCAGTACGAGAAAAAGCTGGTGGGGGGCATGGTGGCCCGGGGCTATCGGGAGGATTTTGCCAGGCGGGTGTTTCGGCAACTGGAAGGATTCGGCAGCTACGGTTTTCCCGAGAGCCATGCCGCCAGTTTTGCCTTGCTGGTCTACGTTTCCTGTTGGCTGAAGTACCACTATCCGGATGTTTTCGCTACCGCTCTGCTCAATAGCCAACCCATGGGTTTTTACCGACCGGCACAGATCGTCAGCGATGCCCGCAAGCATGGGGTGGAGGTAAGGCCGGTGGATGTAAACCACTCCTTTTGGGACCAGGTTTTTGAGGAAAAATCCGGTCAGTACCTGTCTATTCGGCTGGGATTCCGGCAGGTGAAGGGATTGAATCAATCGGACATGCAACTGCTGGTGGAGCAACGGAAAAAACCCTATGTCCATATCACCGACCTGATCAATGCCGGGGTACCTAAGGCTGCCCTGGAGCGCCTGGCCGATGCGGATGCCTTTCGATCCCTGGGTCTGGATCGCAGGCAAGCCCTTTGGGAAGTATTGGCCCTTCAGGGCAGGCCCATCGGTGTATTTACGGGGCAGGTGCAGGAGACGCCCCTGGAAAGGGAGGTAGTCCTGCCAGCCATTCCTCCCATGGAGCAGGTACTCCGGGATTATGCCGCCACCTCCCTTTCCCTGAAATCTCACCCTTTAAGCCATTTGCGGGATCAGCTTTATCAGTTACGTGTGAACCCCACGGCCCATTTGGGGAAAATGAAGGACGGGGCTTTTGTCAAGGTTTGCGGCCTGATTACCGTAAGGCAGCGACCAGGTACGGCCAAGGGGGTGCTTTTCATTACCGTTGAAGACGAGACCGGTTTTGCTAACCTGGTTGTTTGGGCCAAAACCTTTGAGAAATACCGATCGGTCATCCTTCAATCTAAACTGCTAATGGTTTCCGGGAAACTACAAATAGAAGGGGAGGTAATTCACGTGGTGGTGCGCGCTTGTCATAACCTGAACAAGTTGCTACAATCCAATCCTCCGGAACAAAACCAACCCTCAGACAGGAAAAGAGGCGAAGGGAAAAAAATTCCCCAAACCTCTACTGGAGAAAAGGGGCAACAGGGGGAATTATTTCCTTCCAGGGACTTTAAATGAGGAGGTTTAATTAATCCCTTACTCCCATAAGTCAGTTGTTGTTTTGGGAAATAACAAAAACTCCCTGTGACAGGATATGGAGGGGTGTTTTTGTTTCTTTTATCTGATTTTTATCATAAATTGACTTGACCTTTGCAACGGATTTTCTCCTGTTTTCCTCGGTAGAATTCCGAAAGTGCGTTTAGACACTCTTAAGGCATATTTTTGATGAATTTGGGTGTCCCAGCCTCTGATTTTTACTATTTTGTGGGATGTTTGTGCG
>Ga0008836_100377_pt1 | contig 31172 bp, 24 predicted proteins | sample HotLakConsUCCR28_FD_62214 | JGI IMG/M metagenome (GOLD analysis project Ga0008836, IMG submission 62214) | Hypersaline microbial mat communities from Hot Lake, Washington, USA - Hot Lake Consortium UCC-R28 (Hybrid Assembly) ... | reverse complement strand
TGGTCGTTGATGGACTGGTCATCGATCAGGTGATCCCCGCAGGAAGCCCTGCTGACTGGGGGCAGGCCACAGTCATTGATGCTGCCAACCAATATCTTTTACCCGGCCTTGCAGAAATGCATGCCCATATTCCCGCCCTGGAATGGAATGAACCCCTGGTTGAAGAAACCTTATTCCTGTATCTTTCAAACGGTATCACCACCATCAGGGGGATGTTGGGCAATCCGGCCCACCTGCCACTAAGGGAAAAAGCAGCCAGTCAGGAAATCATTTCTCCACGCATATTTACCTCAAGCCCTTCACTAAACGGCACTACCGTACCAACTCCTGAGGAGGCCCGTGAAAAAGTAAAAGCTTATGCGCAAGCTGGTTATGATTTTTTAAAACTTCACCCGGGCATCCGCAAACATGTATTTGATACCCTGGTGAAAACTGCACGGGAAGTGGGGATTCCCTATGCAGGACATGTGTCCAATTTGGTAGGGATCCGGCATGCTTTGGCCAACGGCTACCAGACAGTGGACCATGTGGATGGCTTTCTGGAAGGGCTGGTTCCGGAAGATGCCGGGGTAAACCCAACAGAAAATGGCTTTTTCGGATTCAATTTTACCGGACTGGCGGATAGGGATGAAATTCCTGAATTGGTAGACCTGAGTAAAAAAAACAAGGTTTGGGTGGTGCCTACCCAGTCACTTTTCGACCGTTGGTTTTCTCCTATTCCTGCGGCAGAATTGGTCAGCCAGCCTGAAATGCGGTACATGTCCGCTGAAACCCGAAATAATTGGTTGGAAAGCAAAAATAACCTGACTGAAGGAGATTCCTATGAGAAGGAAAAGTGGCAACAATTCCAGGAAATCAGGTACCAGCTGATACAATCCTTACACAAAGATGGGCAAGGGCTGCTCCTGGGCTCTGATGCTCCCCAGGTTTTCAATGTACCCGGATTTTCTATTCATCATGAATTACAGGGCATGCTGGATGCAGGCCTGAGCCCCCTGGAAGCCATTCAAATCGGAACCATCAATCCAGCAGCATTCTTCGGAGGAAATTTTGGGGAAATCAAAAAAGGAATGGAGGCAGATTTGATTTTGGTAAATGACAATCCCCTGGATGACCTGGAAAACCTGAGAAATCCTATCGGGGTGATGGCCAGGGGACAGTGGATAGACCAGCAGACCATCCAAAATCGACTTGCCGCAATTGCTGAACAATATGAATAACCCGGGGATGGTACTTTTAAAAAAATATGGTTTATTTACATTTTAGGAATGGATACCAGATAAATTAATAAAACTAGCACATGAGACCTTATATTTTGGCCGAAACCAACTGGAAAGCCCTTAAAGATGAAAAGATTGAGTTGGCGGTTTTGCCATGGGCAGCCACGGAGGCCCATAATTACCACCTTCCCTATGGTACCGATATTTACGAAGCGGATGCCGTTGGGGCAGCGTCCGGAAAAATTGCCTGGGAAAAGGGGGCCAAAGTAATGATTTTACCCACCATTCCATTTGGCGTAAATACAGGCCAATCCGATATTTACCTGGACATGAACCTCAACCCCAGCACCCAGCTGGCCATCATCAAAGACCTGACAAGCGTCTTACACCGGCAGGGAATTCCAAAATTGCTGATCCTGAACAGTCATGGTGGAAATGATTTCAAAACCATCCTCAGGGAGATTGGTCTGCAATTTCCAGACATGTTTTTCAGCACCTGCAACTGGTTCCAGGCCCTGGACAAAACAAAATATTTTGATCACATGGGAGACCATGCCGATGAAATGGAAACCAGCCTGATCATGTACCTGCATTCTCACCTGGTGGGGCCTTTGGCAGAAACCGGAGAGGGCGCAGAAAAAAAATCAAAGGTCAAAGCCTTAAGGGAAGGCTGGGCCTGGGCTGAGAGAAAATGGTCCATGGTCACAGCAGATACAGGTATAGGCAATCCAAAAGCGTCCAGCGAGGAAAAAGGTGCCCGGTTTTTTAGGGATGTCACCGAGAAAGTGGCTCAATTGATGATCGATTTAGAAAAACTTGACATTACTGACCGCTACGAATAACCGCCAGCTTACTTATGAAATTACCTCCTGATAGTACTTTTCTATATGTCCTGGTCTTATTTTCAGGCCTGACATTTTCAATCTCTTTAGCCAGTGCCCAGCAAGTAGGTGTTCCCTATTCCAGACAAGACAGCCTGAGAGGTAGCATCACTCCCGAAAGAGAGTGGTGGGATTTGGTATTCTATCACCTGGATATCGAGGTGGATCCCAGAAAAAAAACCATTGAGGGAACCAATTCCGTGTACTATACCGTGCTCCAGGAAGGTCAGGTGCTTCAAATTGACCTGCAGGAGCCCATGGAAATAAGGGCTTTTCGGCAGGAAGGAGAGGAACTGACCTATACAAGGGAAGGAAATGCCTATTTTGTGAACCTTTCGTCTCCGCAAAAGCCGGGAAGCAGTCATAACCTGGAGATCTCCTATGGAGGCAATCCCCGCATCAGCCCCAATCCACCCTGGAGTGGTGGATTGACCTGGGAGAAAGACGAAAAGGGAAAACCCTTTATTGCCAATTCAAATCAGGGAGACGGAGCCAGTCTCTGGTGGCCCTGCAAAGACCACATGTATGATGAGCCGGACAGCATGCTTATCAGCGTAAAGGTTCCAGATCCTTTAATAAATGTATCCAATGGCCGGCTGAGAAAAACGGAAAAGCACGACGATGGGAAAAGCACCTACCACTGGTTTGTGGCCAACCCCATTAGCAACTATGGTGTCAATATCAGTATTGCAGATTATTCGCATTTTTCTGAAGAATACCTGGGAGAAAATGGTCCACTAAGTCTGGATTATTATGTACTTAAAGAAAACCTAGACAGAGCCAGGGCTCAGTTTAAGGATGTACCCAGGCTGATGCGGGCTTTTGAATATTGGTTTGGACCCTATCCGTTCTACGAGGATGGATTCAAATTGATAGAAGTACCCTATTTGGGCATGGAACATCAATCCGCAGTAACCTATGGCAACGGATACCAGCAGGGATATAAAGGGAAGGATTTTAGCGAAACCGGATGGGGTCTTACTTTTGACTATATCATTATACATGAAGCCGGTCACGAATGGTTTGCCAATAACATTACCTACCAGGATATTGCCGATATGTGGATTCATGAAAGTTTTACCACCTATTCGGAAAGCCTGTTTCTGGATTACCACTACGGAGTAAATGCCGGTAACGCTTACTTGCAAGGTGCAAGGCAGGTGATAAAAAATGACATTCCCATAATCGGTGATTATGGGGTCAATCAAAGAGGATCAGGAGACATGTATTTTAAAGGAGCCAATATCCTGCATACCCTGAGACAATGGATAGATGACGATAAAAAATGGCGGAAGATCCTGAGGGATATGAATAAAACCTTTTATCACCAAACAGTAACAAGTAGTGAAATTGAAGCTTTTTTAGCAAAAAAAACCGGATTCCCCCTTCAATCATTTTTTGATCAGTACCTGAGAACCGCAGATGTCCCCTTATTTCAATTTTACTGGAAAGAAGGTCGGCTATATTATCGCTGGAGAGAGGTGGTGGAGGATTTTGCTATGCCTTTAAGAATCAAACAACAGGATAGTATCCATTGGTTGGAGCCTACTTCAGAATGGCAAAGTACCGCTGCCCTGATAGAAAAGGAAATGATAGAAGCGGATCCTAATTTTTACATTTTCACTCAGCAAATTCAACCGGTCACCGAATAAATAAAGTGAACATATCCATAAATTTTGATTAATTTTAAAGTTTAATTTAAATAAAAGGACCATCAGAAATGGACAAAAACACCAAGATCGCCATTATTGGCTGTGGAAACCTCGGCTTATCCATTGTCAATGGACTTTTGTCGACATCAGGTTTTAACGGAAAAAACCTGACGGTAACCAAAAGGCATCCTGAAAGCCTGTTTTACCTGCAATCTCAGGGAGTAAATGTATTGGCAGACAATAAAGAAGCTGTAAAAGATGCTGACTTCGTTATTTTGGGTGTCAAACCCTATAACATCAAGCCTGTATTAGAAGAAATAAAACCATTTTTATATAAGAAAAAGCAGGTAATTGCTTCATTGGCTGCCGGAGTAACCCTGGAAGCAATAAAGAAGGAATTAGAGCCTGGCACCACTGTTTTTCGGGTAATGCCAAATATTGCAGCAGACATTAAAGAATCCATCACCTGCATTTGTGGGGAAGATTTTACTCCTGAATCTGAGGATGTGGTCAAGTCCATATTCAATAGTGTGGGCATATCCATCACCATAGAGGAACACCTGATGGAAGCCGCCACCGTTTTGGGTGCCTGTGGGACTGCCTTTGTGCTCCGGTTTATGCGGGCCATGACACAGGGAGGAATACAGATTGGTTTTGATGCGAAGACAGCCAACAAGATTGTCAACCAAACCGTAAAGGGAGCGGCTGAACTCATCATCCAAAAAGGGATTCACCCGGAAGCGGCCATTGATAAAGTTACGACTCCTAAGGGCTCCACGATTAAAGGGCTGAATGAAATGGAACACCATGGTTTTAGTTCTGCTATGGTAAGGGGTGTAGTCGCCTCCTATGAGGACATCAAAAAGTAGGACCATGACAAGAATTATCCCCTGGCTAATGGGTATAGCCATTTTACTGGTAATAGTATATATGCTGGGCCCCAGAGAAAGCACAGAAGATCTCACTGGCACTTATCCTGAGGTTCCTGAAGATCTGATCGAGCTGGAGGCCTTTGTCAAGGCAAAAGAGGATACTGTCGAGGGATTGAAAGCCAATAATCAGGCTCAAATCATTTGGGCAGACAGCACCGAAAAGAAAAAAACTCCATTCAGTATATTATATGTGCATGGGTTTGGGGCCAGCCAAATGGAAGGGGATCCTGTCCACAGGAAAATTGCAGAACACTTCGGCGCCAATCTTTTTTTAAGCCGGTTGCCAGAACATGGGATCGACAGACCCAATGCTTTTGAGTACCTGGATGCTTCAAAACTGGTGCAAGGGGCCAGAGAAGCCTACATGATCAGCAAGCAACTCGGAGAGCAGGTCATCGTGATCGGCACCTCTATGGGAGGTGCTTTATCATTGATACTTGCTGAAGAAAGACCTGAAATACATGCCATGCTTTTATATTCCCCTTGTATTGCCATATATGGAGACAAACTGGACCCCCTTTTTCAGCCCTGGATGAAACAATTGATGGAGATTACCATGACTGAAAATGGGATCATGGTGGTTCCTCGGGAGCAGGAGGAAGGAAAATACTGGGCCAATCGGCTACATATCAATGCCTACACAAGCCTGGGTATTCTGGTGAAAAGCAAAATGAATTCAGAAACCTTTAAAAAGGTGGAGCAACCCCTATTTATGGGGTATTATTACAAAGATGAGGAAAATCAGGACAGGGTAGTATCCGTACCTGCCATGCTCGAAATGTATGAGCAAATCAATACTCCTGCTTCCCTGAAAAGAAAAACAAGTTTCCCGGAGGCGGCTGATCACGTCATCAGCTCCAGCATAAAAACCGATACCTGGGCGGAGGTGTTGGAGGAGTCTATCGATTTCCTGGAAGAGGTAGTGCAGGTCCCTGTACCCGAAATGATGGAAGCCTTATAGGAATTCAAAATGGAAAAATAAAGCCACCCATTTGAGATGGTGGCTTTATTTCGTTTAAAATCCATTAATTGCCCCTGCAATCAAGCTTATGGCCAATAAAATCAGAAACAAATAAAAGATTATTTTTGCAATAGAAGCCAATCCGGAAGCAAGCCCGGAAAAACCCAAAACAGCAGCAATCAATGCTACAACTAAAAACACAATTACCCAAGTTAACATCGTTTTTTTGGTTTGGTTAATGAAAATTTCACCATATAATTTACAACAAATAAGCCACTTTTCAAATTAACGCCATTAATGTATATACAAATGATGTTTTTTAAGGTATAAATTGAGTCAGTCAGCATTTAATCAATCAATACTCCTATTTCAGCAAAACTAGCCGGTTGATCATCCAGTTTATCCAGGGCTTTAAATTGGATATACCTGGCCTCAATCGTAGAAAAATTTACCCGTTGTTGGATGGGACTGTTGGAAATGTTACCAAATTCTCCCGTACTTACTTCCTCCCACCGGTTTCCATCCTTACTTACCAGGAAGGAATAGGATCGGATCAAACCTGATAAATACCTGTTTTGCATGGGGAAATAGGTGAAGCCATTCAGGGTATAGGTAGCTCCCAGGTCAATGGTGACTTTATCTTTCTTGCTGAAATAATTGGTATTGGCGTTATCATCTATCAAATGATTGGCATCCTCCTCCGGGTCCATTACTTTCCAGTTTTTCTTTGCAAGCTGTAGCTCCACTTCCACAGGTTCACTGAATGCTTCCACTTTAGGGTCTCTGGAAATGGCACGGAGGGTTGCAGGCTCCAAAACTTCAAATTTTCCGGAATACAATATGCCCTGCCTGGCTGGATCAGTACCATCCAATGTATAATACACCTCCAATCCTTCTTCTGAGGACTCCAGACTTACCATACCGGATTTTTCCCTACTGATTTCGGGAGGTAGTAATAAACTGGGTGCCTGGTATAAAGCCAGGTGACTGATCGTAGGGCTACCCTTTGCCTCATGAATAGTGAGCCTGATGCGTGTAGCCCTGGTATCGGGCAGCCTTAAAATTCTTTTGAATCCAATGGTGGTACCTGACGCAATTTTCTCCCAGGAATCATTGCCCTGCTGCACTTCCAGGTCAAATGATTTCACTCTTTGACCCAAGGCTATATTTTCCTGAACCAGAAATCTGTTAAAAGCCACGGGGTCACCAAAATCGATCGTAATGGATGCATTGCTTTGCCCTTCTTCGGCAGCCCAGTATCGCTCCAAACGCTCATCCAATATTTGCATAACCTCAAATCCCTTTCCCCTGCTTGAACTTGCCGACAGGTTATCCTCCTCTATTGGTATAGGGCTTTCAAAATCTGCTTTCACTTTATCGACCAGTTTCATGAGTTGATCAATGTCATTTTCATGAATTTTGCCCCGCTTATCAATCGGAAAATTCAATAATAAGGAACTGTTTCTTCCGATACTGTTGTAATAAATATCCAAAAGTTGGGGTAAGGATTTGACTTTGTGGTCTTCGTATTCGTGGTAATACCAGCCGGGCCTGATAGAAACATCCGCTTCGGCAGGCACCCAATGGGTTCCATTTTCCTGTCCGGAAGCATATTTTTCTGCATATTCCGGCATCCCCCCGTATATCGAATCCCGCATCAGGTTAGACCAGGTAGTTTCATAGGCATATCCATGCTCATTTCCCACCCATCTGACATCCGGCCCTGCATCACCGAAAATAACGGCATTAGGTTGAAGTTCTCTGATAATGGCATAAGTGTTTTGCCAATCATAATAGGTCTTTTTGTCCACCCTTCTCTCTTCATTGGCCCCACCATAATAACCTGTTCCCCCATTGGCCCCGTCAAACCAAACTTCAAAGATTTCTCCATAGTTTGTCAGCAGCTCCCTCAATTGCTGCCTGAATACCTCAATGTACTCAGGCTTTCCATAGTCCGGGTGGTTTCTGTCCCAGGGTGAAAGATAAACACCAAATTTAAGTCCTTCCTTACGAAATGCTTCCGCCACCTCTTTGATGATATCTCCCTTTCCTTCTTTCCAGCCGGCATTTTTTACTGAATGTTCAGTAGTACTTGTTGGCCACAAGCAAAAACCATCATGGTGCTTGGCCGTGATAATGATTCCCTTCATTCCTGCAGCTTTGCAGACCCTAGCCCACTGAGCAGGATCAAAATCTGTAGGATTAAATAAGGCAGGGTCTTCATTTCCCATCCCCCACTCCATATTGGTGAATGTATTCATGTTGAAATGTGCAAATGCATAAAACTCCAGCTGCTGCCAATCAAGTTGCCGGGCATGGGGAACAGGGTCCACCGGTTCAGGAGGAGAGTTCTGAGGTGCAGCACAGGAAGCCAAAAGACTGAAAATAAATGCGAAGAAGCAGTCCTTATTCGCTTTCATTATTTTTTTGAAATTGAGAGGGAAGTTTACCATAGTTGGCTTTAAAGTGTTTAGAAAAATATTTAGCATTGTTGTATCCTACCATATAGGCGACCTCTGAAATGGTATACTGATTCATTGCCAGTAGCTGTGCTGCTCTCTGTAAGCGAATGGACCGAATAAATTCCAGCGGACTTTGCCCGGTAAGCGAATTGATTTTTTTATACAGATGTACCCTGCTCATACCTAAAGATCTGCTAAGTATTTCAACAGAAAAATCAGGGTTTTCAATTTCATTCTCTACCAAAGTTACCGCCTTCTGGATCAGTTTGTCGTCCAAAGACTCTAATTCAGCATCACTGGTCTGTACGGATATGATTTTTCGGTAATGCTTCTGCAACCGAGACCTCTCCTCCAACAGGTTTTTGAGCGAAGAAAGTAGTATTTCCAGGCTAAAGGGCTTTTCCAGGTAAAGATTGCAGCCTGATTCCAGCCCTAACAGCCGGTCTTCTTCTGCCGTCTTGGCAGTAAGCAAAACCACCGGAACGTGTGAAGTCTTGATATTTGCCTTGATGGCCAAACACAGGGCAATACCATCCATTTCCGGCATTAAAATATCTGACAAAATCAAATCCGGAATATTCCCTAAAGCTTTTTCCAATGCTTCTTTTCCGTTCGCCGCCTGCTCCACAACATATGATTCCTTTAGGATCTCCGACAAATAATGCCTTAAATCAGGGTTATCTTCTACGAGCAGCAAACCTGGCTTTCCCTCCTTTCCCGGAGAAAGATCTGATGTAATCAATTCTTCTTTTCCGGTTTCAAGAAAAAACTCTTCCCAGGCTAGGTAACCCTCCCTTAGAGACAGGGGAATAGAAAGGGTAAACAGGGTTCCTTGCCCTACTTCGCTTTCCACTTCTATTGTTCCACCATGAAGTTTTGTAAACTCCTGAACCAAAGCCAATCCTATACCTGTACCCTGGTTGCCTTCTGTACTCAGGGTAAAATACCTGTCAAAGATCCGATCCATAATTTTCCCAGAAATTCCAATCCCGGAGTCCTGAATATGGATCAGCAATAAACCATGGCTCAGGCTCTGCTGTTGAAACTCTAATCCCACATGAACCTCTCCGCCCTCCGGGGTAAACTTAAAGGCATTGGAAAGCAGGTTATAAATGATCTTGCCCACCTTGTCAGGATCGAAAGAGGTCGGTACACTTTGGACATTGGAGGCAAATGTGAGTGATATCTGCTTGTGCATAGATAAACTTTGAAAGGCGCGAACATGCTCTTCTACAAAAGCCACGATATCTCCCTCCGAAATCTCTAGCTGCAAGGTATTTTTTTCAATATTCCTGACTTCCAATAATTGATTGACCATAAGCAGGAGTTTTTTGGCATTCTTTTGAATGGTCTTGAAATGAAAGGCTTCCGGGTTTTCAGGCCTATCCATGATCATTTTCTCAATAGGCGCCAAAATCAATGTTAGCGGGGTTTTGAATTCATGACTTACATTGGCAAAAAACCGGCTTTTCATTTCGTCCATTTCTGCCAGTCTTTTGTTTTCTCTCAACTCCTCCTGGCGCTTGAGCCTTTGACGCTCCCTAAAAACAAACCATCTCCAGGCCAGCACAAAAACAGTTAAAACAATCACAGCATAAATACCATAAGCCAAAGGGGTGAGCCAGAAAGGAGATAGGATTTCAATCGATAAGCTAGCAGTCTCTGTACCCCAGACCCCATCAGGATTCGATGCTTTTACCATCAAAGTATACGTTCCTGGGTCCAGGTTGGTAAAGGAGACTTTAAATGGCGGTTTTGTTAATTTGACCCAATCTTTATTAAAACCCTCCAGGCGGTATAAGAACCTACTCTTCTCCGGGTTCAGGTAATTCAGTGATGAAAATGAAACAGAAAAAATATTTTCGTGATGCTTCAATTGTACGGACCTTTTTTTATTCAAAGAGGAAGAAAGTAGGGCTCTCCCGTTTACTTGTTGGTTTACAGCTATGGCTTGGTTAAACAATTGAAAAGCTGTAAACACTATCTCAGGTTCCTTTTCCACAAATGGAAAACTGGCAGGATCAAAATAATTTATCCCATCCGACCCTCCAAAAAAAACCTTGCCTGTACGGGATAAAAAAGCGGCATTCTTATTGAAATAATTTCCCTGCAACCCATCACCCCTATTGAAAAACCGGAATTCAAGAGACATATCTTTACTGCTCCGATCCACTTTGGCATGGGTAAGGCCTTCCTGGGAACTCAACCAAAAATCCCCTGATTGGTCCGCAATCAGGCTTACCAAAAAATGATTTTCAAGCCCACTGGACTGATCAAACCCATGAAAGATGTCCGATTCTTCATCGTAATAATACAATCCCTTTCCTGTGCTTACCCACATGATTCCATGTGGATCCCGGATAATCTCCGAAACAGTATGACTGCCTAATCCTGATTGATCCGTTTCAGTACCGGGATAATATTGCTGATATCCCTTATCCGGATGAAACACATCAATTCCCCGGCTGCCTCCTACCCAAATATTACCGGCGCTGTCCTCATTTATTCCTGTGATATAGAGGTTATTTAGAGGAATCCCCTCTCCTTCGGAGGTAAACTGGGTAAAAACATCCTTTTCCCTGTCAAAAAGAAACAAGCCTTCCCTTAAGGTGCCTATCCATAACCTGTTTTTGCTGTCTTCAAAAATCTTCCATACGTTGTTATCTTTTAAGTATCCCAATTGACCTGGCGAAGCCGTATAATGGGTGAACAAATTCCCATCAAAGGAATAAAGCCCATTTTGATACGTTCCTATCCATAGTTTGCCTGAACGGTCTGTATATAAATCCACCACTACCAAATCCTGTGAAGGGATATCACCCGATAAGGCTGGCCAGTTTTTCAAGTCCAGACATTTGCCCTCGGAATAATCATATTTCCATAAACCACCTCCATTTGATCCGATAATGACCTCCCCGTGAGAAATTTCTTCAATGGCATTGACATCATTCTTTGGAGCAGGGTTGTCCAGGTCCATTTCCCTCCTTACTAATCCAAATCGGCTAAAATAAGGATGGTGTACATCTATGCCCCGCTTGTGTGTGCCTACCCATACAATGCCACTATCATCCTTGTACAAAGCATAAACTGCATTATGGGATAATGATTGTGCATTTTCAGGTTGATTAACCAGATACCTGACCTCCTTTTCTTGCTTGTCTATAATATTTATTCCACCATGATCCGTTCCCAACCAAACCTGATTCCTGGAATAAATCATAATGGACTTGACCAGGGCATTGTTTAGCCTAAGCGGTGAGGATTTTTCATGGATGTGCTGAATGTCATAATCTTCCCCACTGATATGAAAAACTCCCCAGGCATAATCCGGACAAAATGCCCAGGCATCACCCGATTGATCGATCTGAAGTTCAAAATAATAATCCAATTTTTCATCGGCATCAACTGGCAACTGAACTTTCCTGATAACTTTATGGCTTTCTCCAGATAGGATGTCTATCCAGCCATTGGTATACATCACCCATACATTGCCTTTCTGATCCTCTTTTATATCGGAAACGGCATTTTGGCTCAAAGTTCCTTCTACCGTAGGCTTATGAAAAAGATAGCTTGACACTTTCCGCTGAGAATCATAATAGGTCAATCCTTCATACGGGTGCAAAAACCAAAAATTTCCCTTTGAATCCTCAAATACTTTACTGATTTCAACACTCCTCAACTGATATTCAAGGGCTATTTTCTCCATGTCACTTTCGAAAATGCCCCGATCCTTAAGATAGATATTGAAGATCCTGTCAAAATCCTTCAGCCATAGGTTTCCTTCTGGACCCTTAAAGATCTTGTAGATGGAACTGCTGTTGATGGTCGTTGAATCTCCATCATCTCTATAATACACAAGGAGATTGGATCCATCATAGCGGTTTAGACCGTTATTGGTTCCAAACCAAAGGTACCCATCTTCATCTTGAAAAATGGCCTGAACATTTCCACTGGAAAGCTTTTGGCTGGTTTCCAGTTTCCTGAATGTGATTTCAGAATCATTTTGGCCTTTGAGCTCTGACAGCAAAGTCAGGCTCCCTATTAATAAAATAAAAGTAATGGCTCTACCCATAATTCTTATCCCACGGATAACTGATGACTATCCAAAGCTAAAAAATTAGATGGAATAATAAATTTCATCTTCAAACTGAAACCATTATTTTGGAAAAACCGCAAAAAAAATTGCCTACCTGCTGATCAACTCTTCAAAATCATCTCTGATATAAATGACATTTCTACCGAGTTCAATCCATTTTTTATTTTCCAGTTGCTTCAATAACCTTGAAATGACTTCCCTGGAAGTACCTAGCTCTGTGGCAATTTCCTGGTGGGTAATTTGCAATTCATTGGCTTTGGCCTGTTTCATTTTAGTAACAATATACCTCATCAACCTCTCGTCCATTCGCTTGAATGCTACGGCATCCAGCGTTTCCAACATTTCCTGAAATCTTGATTGATAGGTACTGGCTACATAGTCTTTCCATTGTTTGAATTCATCCGACCACTGTTCATGCTTGAGGACGGGAATAGCCAAAAGCGTGGTTTTTTCTTCTGCCACAGCTTTTATTTCACTGGGCTTTGAGGCAGAGCAACAGGTCAGGGATAGCGCACAGGTCTCTCCGGGTTCCAGGTAATATAAAAACAATTCTTTCCCTTCCTCATCCATGCGAAGCACCTTGATACTTCCTTCAAGGATGACGGGTACCATTTTAATGAATTGGCCGGGTTCCATAATGGATTTTCCCTTTTCAATTTCAATGATTTTCCCATCTCTTGCCATCGCATCAAGTAAGCGTATGTCGGTAATGAAAGGTAAATGGATTTTCAAATCCTCTTTATTGATCATGATGAATTATTTTTTTGGAGAAATGTTATCTAGGGCCAAGGTGTTTAAATGATGAAACTCATAAACCAAAATAAAAAACAAAAGGTGAATCATCTGGGAAGGTAAGGAGCTCCAGTTTTCGATCATAGCAGTACCCAACATTAGAATAAGCATTAGGATTCCACCCATAATGCCTGCCAATCGGGTTTTCCAGCCCAAAAGGAGCATTAATCCCAAAAGAAATTCCAGGAAAGGTAAAACAAAACCGAATGGTAAGACCATAAGGTCAGGAATAAATGATTCACTGAAATTATCGACCATTCCGGCACTGAAGGTATCTAATTTGGGAAGCCTGACCAATCCATGTCCAAACATGCTGATCCCTATTCCCAAGCGGATAAAAACAAATGACAGTGGTTTCATAAATTTCAATATTGGGATAAAATTAAACTTTCCCTGCTTGCCTAACAAGTGTTATTCAACCAATATGCTTACAATTTACTCTTTTTTCTACTTTTTGGATATTTTCAAAATCCGAAATTGTACCATTTTATAATCGAACAAGCATTAAGGATATGGCCAGCTTTCCAAGGGACATTCCTCAATTAGCTTATTGTAACTTAATGCATCCGGATTAAAAATTATATATACCAAAAAAACCCAGACAAAAGGCCTGGGTTTTTAATAATTTTGGATACTGTATTATAGAATTCTAGTACCTGTAATATTCAGGTTTATAAGGTCCTTCCGGTTTTACACCAATATAGGAAGCCTGATCCTCAGTCAATTCATCCAGTTCCACACCGAGCTTTTTGAGATGCAGCGCAGCGACTTTTTCATCAAGATGTTTGGGTAGCATGTAGACACCTGCTTCGTATTGATCTGTATTGTTCCAAAGCTCCATCTGAGCCAGGGTTTGATTGGTGAAAGAGTTAGACATTACGAATGAAGGATGACCTGTGGCACAACCCAAGTTCACCAACCTGCCCTCGGCCAAAACAATGATATCCTTACCATCAACATGGTAAAGGTCTACCTGAGGCTTTATTTCATCTTTTGTATTCCCAAAAGTCCCATTGAGCCATGCCATGTCGATTTCATTGTCGAAATGGCCAATATTACATACAATAGCCTTGTCTTTCATGGACCTGAAGTGCGCTTCTCCGATGATGTCTTTGTTACCGGTGGCGGTGACGATGATGTCTGCTTCTTTTACCGCATCTGCTATTTTCTTTACTTCAAAACCATCCATTGCTGCTTGCAGCGCACATATGGGGTCTATTTCTGAAACGATTACCCTTGCTCCTGCTCCCCTTAAAGAAGCCGCAGATCCTTTTCCAACATCACCGTATCCAGCTACTGCAGCTACTTTACCGGCCATCATGATATCTGTGGCTCTTCTGATGGCATCAACGAGAGACTCCTTACAACCATATTTGTTGTCAAACTTTGATTTGGTAACCGAATCATTGACGTTGATGGCGGGTATTGGCAAGGTGCCGTTTTTCATGCGCTCATACAAGCGGTGTACTCCTGTAGTGGTTTCTTCTGAAAGCCCTTTGATTCCAGCCACCAACTCAGGGTATTTATCCAAAACCATATTGGTGAGGTCTCCACCATCATCCAATATCATGTTTAATGGTTTCCTTTCTTCACCAAAAAACAAGGTTTGCTCTATGCACCAGTCAAATTCTTCAGCATTTAACCCTTTCCAGGCATATACACTGATACCGGCTTCAGCAACAGCAGCAGCAGCATGATCCTGAGTTGAAAAGATGTTACATGAGGACCAGGTTACTTCTGCGCCCAGGGCTACCAGGGTTTCGATAAGTACAGCCGTTTGAATGGTCATGTGCAAACACCCGGCGATTCTGGCTCCTTTCAGGGGTTGTGCTGCGCCATATTCTTCACGTAAAGACATGAGTCCTGGCATTTCACTTTCCGCTAACCTGATTTCTTTTCTACCGTAAGCAGCCAGTGAAATGTCTTTCACTTTGTATGCAGTGTATTTTTGTGATTTAATTGTTGACATCGTATATGGTTATAATTAAAATTTTGAACAAATTTAAGGATTCGTTGACAGAATAGAAAATCTGACCCATTAAATGAATTTGATCTGCTTCAGGTCATAACTTTGAATTTTCCCATTTTGTTTCATCATTTGGAGATGACCAGACGGGCCTATTCCCAGAATTTTTCCGGTAAATATTTCTCCGTCATCATAATTTGCCCATTCATCAAAGCGGTATAAATTATCCAGATAAGTCTCTTTTATGGTATCTTGCGCCCCATTTTTAAGCTTAAGGTATTCCTCTTCAATGAAAAACAACAATTCCCCCAAAAGCCTTTCCAGGTTGAAGGTTTTTCCGGTAAGGTTTGCCAGAGACGTGGCATTTCTGAAGGGAAACTCCAACTGGTTGACATTTATGCCTATCCCTACTACTGAAGTATCGAACAAATTTCCGGATATGGTGTTTTCTATCAACATGCCACCCAATTTGCTTCCATTCAAATCGAGGAAATCATTGGGCCATTTGATTTGGATGCTTGAAACCAGGTTTTGCAAAGCAGACAAAACTCCATTGGCTATGGCCATATTAAAAATGAATTGCTGATTTACGGGAAGAAAACAAGGTTGAAAGACAATGGAAAAAGTGAGGTTCATTCCTGCTTCCGCAATCCATGTATTACTCCTTTGCCCTTTGCCACGTGTTTGAACACCTGACACTATTACCATTCCTTCCCTGAACTTTCCAGACTTGATCATGGAAATAGCGACATCGTTGGTGGAATGACACTCTGTCAGGTTTACCAAATCTTTTCCCAAAAAAGTGGTATTGGCAAGGATTTTATGCATTTAATATTAGTTATTTTATCCTATAATCAGGATATTTAAAAACCAAAGTGAATTTACGGATAAATTGGCATTTAAATTAAAATCACCAGAAAAAATTATATGACGGCAGAGGAGCTGAGCAATGTTATAGTGAAAGGAATGGAAGAAAAAAAAGCTTCCGACATTGTGGTAATGGATTTAAGAGATATCAACAGTACGATGACTGATTTTTTTGTGATTTGTTCAGGTACGTCAGATACACAAATTGAAGGCATATCCAATGCTGTGGAAGAAGAAGTTTACAAATCCAATAAGGAAAAACCCTGGAAAAGTGAAGGAAAAAACAACCGGCAGTGGGTGTTAATGGATTATGTTAATGTAGTGGTTCACATTTTCTTAAAGGAAAAAAGGGAGTTTTACCAGTTAGAAGATCTCTGGGGTGATGCTAAAGTAACCAAAATAAACAATCAGTAAATCCGATGGATTTAAACTTTCATTTTTTAATTTCGTTCTACAAAAAGTTTACAGAGATAAAAAAATCAAGATGAGTGATAAAAATAAATCAAAAAAATTTGTTCCAAAACCACCTCAAAAGCCAAATCTTCAGCTTTGGTTAATCATTACTGCAGTCATTGTTTTGATAGGGGTAACCTGGTTTAATCAAAATTCGGCTACGGTAGAGATTACCATGAAGCGATTTGAAGACATGGTTTTGAGCAGCGATGTGAAAAAGGTTACCGTGATTTACAACCAAAACTATGTTGAAGTCACGCTGAGGGAGGAGGCTTTGGAAAACCAAAGGTACAGGGACGAATTGGAAGCCCAAAACCGTTTTTACAACCCTACAGGCCCGCATTATAAAATCAATATCGCTTCGGTAGATAATTTCATAGAAAATTATACCCGTCTTGAAGAACAATTACCGGAAGGGGAAAGGATTGGCTATTCTGCCAAGGAAGAAGAAAGCTGGGGAAATTGGATATCGAGTTTCGGCTTTCTGATATTGATTTTCTTTCTATTCTGGATGATGATGAGGAGAATGTCTGGCCCGAGTGGGCCGGGAGGACAAATCTTCAATGTTGGCAAATCCAAGGCCCAGCTATTTGATGCTGAAAACAAAGTTAAAATTACTTTTGACAATGTGGCAGGCCTGGACGAAGCGAAGGAAGAAGTGGAAGAAATTGTAGAGTTTCTGAAAACGCCATCCAAATTCACCAAATTAGGAGGTAAAATTCCAAAAGGAGCCTTGTTAATAGGCCCTCCAGGTACGGGAAAAACCTTATTGGCCAAAGCAGTTGCAGGAGAAGCCGGTGTGCCTTTTTTCACGCTCTCCGGATCTGACTTTGTGGAAATGTTTGTCGGAGTAGGTGCGGCAAGGGTCCGGGACCTTTTCAAACAAGCGAAAGAAAAAGCCCCTTGTATCATTTTTATTGATGAAATAGATGCCATTGGCCGATCAAGAGGAAAAGGCCAAATGCCGGGATCCAACGATGAGCGGGAAAATACACTCAACTCGTTGCTGGTAGAGATGGATGGATTTGGTACCGATTCTGGTGTCATCGTCCTTGCGGCGACAAACCGCCCGGATGTTTTGGATAGTGCTTTACTCAGGGCGGGACGATTCGACCGTCAGATCAGCATAGATAAGCCAGATATTGTGGGCAGAGAAGCCATATTCAAAGTACACCTGGAACCGATTAAGACTTCTGATGATGTAGAACCGAAAAAACTTGCCGCTCAGACGCCTGGCTTTGCAGGTGCTGAAATCGCTAATGTTTGTAATGAAGCAGCGCTAATAGCTGCCAGGAGAAATAAAGAAGCAGTGGACATGCAAGACTTCCAGGACGCTGTAGACCGGGTGATTGGAGGACTAGAGAAGAAAAATAAAATCATCTCGCCCGAGGAAAAGCAAATCGTTGCTTACCATGAAGCTGGACATGCCGTGGCTGGATGGTTTTTAGAACATGCGGACCCTTTGGTAAAAGTGAGTATCGTTCCCAGAGGAATTGCGGCCCTGGGTTATGCCCAATACCTGCCGAAGGAACAATTTCTTTACCAAACAGAGCAGCTTATCGATGAAATGTGCATGGCCCTGGGTGGTAGAGCCGCAGAGGAAATCATTTTTGGAAAAATATCCACTGGTGCCCTGAGTGACCTGGAGCGGATTACCAAAATGGCCTATTCCATGGTTTCCATTTACGGTATGAATGAAAAAATCGGAAATGTGTCTTTTTATGACAGCAAGGGAAGTGAATATAAATTAGATAAACCTTATTCCGAAAACACTGCCCAAACCATTGATGAGGAAGTTCGTAAATTAATTGAATTTGCTTATGCGAAAACAATTACCTTGTTAAAGGAACGGAGAACTGAATTGGAGAAAATCGCCAATGAATTGTTGGAGAAAGAAATTTTGTTTCAATCTGATCTTGAAAACCTCATTGGTAAAAGGCCATTTGATAAGGAGACTACCTACGAAAAGTTTACCCGGGTGGTAGACGAAAAGAATCCAAATGCTGAGGAAAATACAACCGTAAAAAAGGAAGAAACAAAAAATTCAGAAGAGGCAAAGGAAAATGTGATTGAAAATAAAGACTGATTTTATGGCAATTTCTCATTAATCGATATCTTTAAAGGAGGGCTTGCCCTCCTTTTTATCGTTAGCCATGCTTGCACTTTCCGGAAAAGCAGGAGCTACCTTGTAGTATTCATGGAGATTAACCCGCACATCCATACAACATGAAGATAAGACTTGCAAAGGGACAAAAAGTTTATTTTGTTTCGGATTTTCATTTAGGAACCCCTGATCCGGAGAGTAGCAGGCAAAGGGAGGAAAAAATCGTAAAATGGCTAGGGGAAATAGAGGAGGATGCCGCTGCTATTTTTTTTGTGGGAGACATTTTTGACTTTTGGTTTGAATATGACAAAGTGATTCCCAAGGGTTTTTTACGTTTTCTATCCAAAATTACCCTGTTGAGGGCTAAGGGCACCCCATTGTTTTTTTTCACCGGTAACCATGATTTGTGGATGAAGGATTACTTTACCGGAGAATTGGATATACCCGTATACCACAATCCCCTGAGCATGGAAATCAATGGTAAGAAATTCCTTGTTGGCCATGGGGATGGTTTAGGGCCCGGAGATCGAAAATATAAGTTGTTAAAAAAGTTCTTTACCAGCAAGTACTGTCAATGGCTGTTCAAATGGATTCATCCTGATATTGGCATCTCTATAGCACAGTCCTGGTCGAAAAACAGCCGGATAACCAACGATTTGAAGCAGGAAGATGAATTTAAAGGGAAAGAAAAGGAATGGCTCTACCAGTACTGCCTGCAAATGGAAAATAAAATGCACTTCGATTATTACATTTTTGGCCATCGCCACCTGCCACTCAACCTTCCGTTAAACCGAGATGCTACCTACTTTAACCTGGGTGAATGGGTCAATCAATGTTATTTTGGGGAATTTGACGGAGAAGCTTTTCATCTCAGACAGTATAATGGATATGCCCTCAAATCTAAATAGAACGGTTCTTTTAATTTTTTTAAGTTTAATTTGCCAACAGGCATTTACCCAGAAAAATCCTTTGATTAAAGCCATCTGGCAATTGGAGGAACATGGAATAGAAAGAATTGATACCGATAGCAGAGGAAATATCTTCTTTAGCACACCAAACGGCCATTTAAGACAATACAATGATTCCGGTGATTCCATTAATTTTTATGCACCAAATTTCAGTGCAGGTATTTCCAGGCTGGATGCTCATTGGACAGTTTCTGTATTTCTTTTTTATGAAAGCCAGCAAAGGTTTGAAATTCTGGATCGGTTTCTTAGTCCTTTGAGCAGTAAATCCATGGCTGATCTTGGCTTGACTGGTTTTTTTAGTCAAGCTACTCCGGGCAATAACCATAGCATTTGGCTATATGATGAAACAGACTTAAGCCTTAAAAAAATCAATTATAACAATAGAAACCTGGTTCAGGAACAGCCTTTGAATACTTTGTTCCCAGAGAGCAGCTTGCAAATCCTGCAGCTGATTGAAAGAAAAAACCTGTTGTTTGTACAAGTATCCAATGAGGCTGTCTATATTTTAGATAACCAGGCAAATTTTATCAAGGCCATTCCGATTGCCAGTAAAATTCCGATTTTTATTGAAAGTGAAAGCATTTTTTATCTTGAAAAAAACAAGGTGCTGAAAAATAATTTTATTACAGGCGAATTAGCAGCGGCAGCAATTCCCGACACCTATGAATTTACCGGATTGGCTGTAACCAATAAAACCCTGGTTTTAACGCACCCGAAAGGATTAATTACTTTTGCCAGACCTGAAAATTTTTAAACCTGCTGATTCTACCACTTACATAAAACAGGTTAAATATTATATCAATTAAGATAAAAATTTAATTTATAAATTATAATTTTGTTAATTAATATTAATTAAAGGTGAATTATTAAAATTATCTGGTTCAGTTTTTGCATTTTGCCTGTTAATGGATGAAGAAAAAATTACTTTGAAACTTACTTTTCCAATCACACTTTTGGCCCTGCTTCTTTTTACCGGAATGTTTTCGGTATTGGCACAAAATGTATTGAGGCCTGTAGAGACAGAAATCTCCTTTCCCAAGGACCTGAGTTCTCCAGATGTCAATTTTGATTTGCATTCTCTGGGCAATAAAAAGTTTAAATTGGTTTTGGAAAAGCCCAACCAAACCTTAACCAATGTAAAGATTTATGATATTTTGGGAAACCTGATCCTTCATGAAAAGCTAAAGCCTGAAGACGGCATGCAAAAAAACTATGATTTCACCCATCTGAACAGCAAGTTATTTGTAGTAGAAGTAGGTAATGCCAAATACAATAAAACCAAAAGTGTATATGCTAACCCCCAGGGAACCCTGGAACGAAATGTATCTACGACTGACGAATAAAAAAAGGCTGTTTATCTTAAAGATAAACAGCCCATTTGTTTCGATACCAATTAAGGGTATTATATAACCTCTACCAGTTTGATATCAAAAATAAGATCCTCACCTGCCAGTGGATGGTTGGCATCCAGTGTGATTTTTGCATCATCTACATGAACAACCTTAACTGGTGTAGGTTGGCCCTGTTGATTTTGTATGGAAAGATCCATTCCTACCTCTGGTTTGATTTCGGCCGGCACCTGCTCCAAAGGAACATCCAGCACCATATCTTCTCTTTTCTGACCATAGGCCTCATCAGCAGGTATGGTAACACTCTTGTCAGCTCCTACCTCCATTCCCTGAACGGCTACGTCAAAACCCTTTATCATTTTTCCATCACCCAATTGAAACTGTAAAGGCTCTCTGTCCTGAGAAGAATCAAATATAGTTCCGTCTTTTAGTTTTCCTGTGTAGTGTACCTTTACGGTATTTCCTTTAGTTGCTACAGACATATTAATTTATGTTTTGATTAAAAAGTAAAGGTAACAATTTTATCAGGCTATTAAAAATCAGGACCCAGTGATTTCACAGATGTACAAAATCGATCTGATTATGTCCATATTCGGACATTTTTTAAAGCGGAATTGGTTTTTTCTTACTAAATTGGCCTAAAAAAAACATGGCATCATTTCAGCACTGAAATTACAAAAACAATGGAAGAGAAAAATTTGGGAAGGATATTGATTGTAGACGACAATGAAGACCTCTTATTCGCAGCAAAAATGTTGCTGAAGAAACATGCAAAAGAGGTGACCATAGAAAAAGACCCAAGGAGAATCCCCTTTCTGGTCAATAATCATAGCTTTGATGTGATTCTTCTGGACATGAACTTTACGGAAGACACCACTTCCGGCAAGGAGGGCTTCCATTGGCTCAAACAAATCAAGGAAATAGATCCCAAATCAGTGGTGATTTTAATCACTGCCTTTGGAGATGTGGAAATGGCTGTTCAGGCCTTGAAGGAGGGGGCCACCGATTTTATTCTCAAGCCCTGGCAAAATGAAAAATTGCTCGCCACACTTTCTGCTGCCATCAAGCTCCGGGAAAGCTATGATCAGGTCGACAAGCTCTCCACCAGACAAAAGCAGTTGCAGGCTGATTTAAAAAAACCATTTGCCGATATCATTGGACAGAGCGCATCTATGAAAAATGTGTTCTCCATTATTGAAAAAGTAGCGAAAACAGACGCAAACATCCTGATACTCGGGGAAAATGGCACCGGTAAGGAATTGATAGCCCGGGCTATACATGACCGCTCAGAAAGAAAAGATGAAATTTTTGTTGGCGTAGACATGGGTGCCATCACAGAAAGTTTATTTGAGAGCGAACTTTTTGGCCATAAAAGGGGTGCTTACACAGATGCCAAGGAAGATCGCGCTGGTAGGTTTGAAGTAGCCGACAAGGGTACCTTGTTTTTGGACGAAATCGGTAACCTCAGCATGCCCCTCCAATCCAAGTTACTTACCGTATTGCAAAAACGGGAAGTAACCCGGATAGGAACCAACAAGGCCATCCCCGTAGACATCCGCCTGATCTGCGCTACCAATATGCCGGTACACGACATGATCATGGAAAATGGCTTCCGGCAGGATTTGCTCTACCGCATCAATACCGTAGAAATATTTCTCCCTCCACTCAGGGAAAGACAGGATGATATCCCTGTTTTAGCAGAACATTTTTTGAAGATTTATTCCGGGAAGTACCGCAAAAAGTTTAAAGGACTCAAGCAAAATGCTTTACAACTTTTGCAAAGATACAGTTGGCCAGGTAATATCAGAGAGCTTCAACATGCCATAGAAAGGGCCATTATCATGGCTGAAGGGGACGAGTTGGACAGCAGAGATTTTTTCTTCCTTTCGGCCAAACCTACCAATGAGAAAGTGAGCAGCAACACCTACAACCTCGATGAAGTGGAAAAAAACCTGATCCAAAAGGCCATAGACAAAAACGGAGGAAATATATCCAAGGCAGCTAAAGAACTGGGATTGACAAGGGCCTCCCTGTACAGGAGATTGGAGAAATATGGATTATAAAATTGGATTATTGGGAAGGGTATTCGTTTTGGCCATTACCCTTTTTCTACTTGCTTACATCATTACCAATGATTCAGGGGTATTTGCCATATCCCTTTTCATCATCATTACTTTTGTGCAATTAATCCTACTGATCAGGTATGCAGAAAGCAGCTTTAAAAAAGTCAGGCAGTTTCTCGACAATATCAAACAAAGCAATTATTCTACGGTCTATCCGGTGAAATTTGACGGTACGGAGACCGATGACCTGCACATAGAATTCAATGCCATTCTGGCCAAATTAAAGGAAGATCAGCTGGAAAAAGAAGCTAATTTCCATTATTTCCGAACGGTATTCCAGCACCTTAGTATTGGATTAATCACTTTTGAGGCAGATGGGAGTGTGCAAATACTCAACACAGCTGCCAAACGCATGTTAAACATAGATAAACTAAATCATATAGGAGAAATTGCCCAAATCAACAAAGAGCTTCATCATGCCATAGAAAACCTTCGGACCGGAGGAAGTGAATTGATTAAAATAGCTCATCCTGACGGCATCATGCAACTCTCGGTTTATGCCATAGAATTGGTCCTCAGGGATGTTAAATTCAAACTGGTCTCCCTGCAAAATATTCAGAGTGAACTCGAAGAAAAAGAGATGGAAGCCTGGCAAAACCTGATCCGTGTGTTGACCCATGAAATCATGAATTCCATCGCTCCCATTTCATCATTGGCTGCCACCATCAGTACTGACATCAAACACAAAATACAGGAAAATGAAGCCGTAGAAAAAAATGACCTGGAAGATTACCAAATGGGCATTTCTACCATAGAAAAACGGAGTGAAGGACTGATCAATTTTGTCAGTGATTTCAGAAGTCTTGCCCATATCCCAATGCCCAAATTTACGGCTATCAAAATCAGGGACCTGTTTGACCAGATAGACATTTTATTGCAAAATCAATTAGAAACCCAACAGGTGGTGCTACACAAGGAAATCACTCCTGAAGATTTATTACTATTTGCAGATTGCTCACAAATTGAACAGGTATTGATTAACCTTACGCAAAATTCTATTCATGCAGTAGAAGATGAAACTAAAAAAAACATTTTCCTGAGGGCTTTCATTGATGACAATGGGAAAATTATAATAGAAATAGAAGATTCAGGAAAGGGCATAGAGGAGGAAGCATTAAATAACATTTTTATCCCCTTTTTTACCACCAAAAAGAAAGGTTCGGGTATAGGACTCAGCCTTTCCAAGCAGATCATGCGTAGGCACAAAGGTAACATTCAGGTGAAATCCACTCTGGGTAAAGGATCGGTATTCAAATTGATTTTTAATGCATGATGTCACAGAAATTACTTTTTAATCAGGAGATAACAATTCGTTCACACTTTCAGGCTGTTAGAGCGCATTATTAGCATTTTAATAAAACAGGCTTCACCACCAGTTTATTTTCCCTTCTTAGCTTGCTTCCAAAACAAATACGTTTTGGAAACAAACTTTAAAACCATTGTCCTATCTGACATCCACCTGGGAACCAAAGGTTCCAAAGCAAAGGAGGTTGTCCGGTTTCTGAAGCAGTTTCAATGTGAAAACCTGATACTCAATGGGGATATCATTGATGGCTGGCAACTCAAGAAATCAGGAAGCTGGAAAAGAAAACACACCCGCGTTTTTAACCGTGTCCTGAAAATGATCGACTGTGACCGCACCCGGGTGGTATACCTCAGGGGAAACCACGATGATTTCCTGGATCAGATCCTTCCCCTGGAAATTGGAAATCTTTCTATTCGGAAAGACATGGTTTACGAAAGTATGGGAAAGAAATATTTTATTACTCATGGAGATGTTTTTGACAATATCACCACCCATTTACGATGGATCGCCTATCTGGGAGACATAGGATACACCTTCCTGCTATGGCTAAATGCCAGGGTCAATTACTATCGGAGAAAAAAAGGTTTGGCCTACTTTTCACTTTCACAATATGTAAAATCAAGGGTCAAATCTGCTGTCAGCTACATTGATGATTTTGAAAAGGAACTGTGCAAAGTCGCCCGCTCCAAAGGCTGCGATGGGATCATATGTGGCCATATCCACAAGGCCGAAATCAGAAACATCGATGGCATTGATTATTACAACTCCGGTGATTGGGTAGAGTCTTTGAGTGCCTTGGCGGAGGACCACGATGGCAACTGGCAACTCATTTATTTCAATCAATTAGACTTTGGAAAACAGGAAGAAGCCAGGGGAAAGATCGTCCCTATAATTGATGCGGGGACCACCAAATTGAATAAGTTTTATTGATTTTTGAGATGAAGTTTCTTTTTATTGTACAGGGTGAAGGCAGAGGTCACATGACCCAGGCCATGGTCATGCAAGAATTGATCAGAAAAGAAGGCCATGATTTAGTAGCCGTGGTTGTTGGCAGCAGTAAGAGAAGGGAAATTCCAGCCTATTTTATCAATGCCTTCCCTTGTCCTGTTCACAAAATAGAAAGTCCGAATTTCGTTACAGATAAAGCCAATAAAGGTATCAGGATTGGTGCCACTTTGCTGAAAAATCTGAAAAAAATCCCTACCTATACCAAAAGCCTGAAAAAACTTCATGGGCAGGTTGAGGAACACCAGCCTGATTACATCATCAATTTTTATGATATTCTCGGGGGAGTTTTCAATCTTTGCTACCCAAGCAGGGGCAAAACCATCGTGATCGGCCACCAATATTTGGCTGAGCATCCGGAATTTACTTTTGCCAGGCCCGGGGGAATCCAAAAATTACTTTTCAGGATCAATACAAAAATTACCGCTTTTGGTGCATTCAAGACCATAGGCCTTTCGCTTTGGGAACCCCATCAGGCCTTTACCAGTCCAGGACAACTGGTATGGCCTCCTTTGATCAAAGCAAGTGTAAAATCCGCATGTCCCGTTGCCGGTGATTTTTACCTGGTATATATCGTCAATGCCGGCTATGCCCAGGAAGTTTTTCAGATGGCAAAAGAGTATCCTGAAATTAATATAGAAGCCTTTTGGGATGACAAAGAAATGCCTGTACAATACCAACCCTTACCAAACCTGCTGTTCCATCAGGTCAATGACCTGCTATTCATTGAAAAACTAAGCCAGTGCAAAGCCTATTTGACGACGGCAGGGTTTGAATCCATTGCTGAAGCCATGTACTTAAACAAAAAAGTAATGATGGTGCCTGTCATGGGCCAGTACGAACAAAAATGCAATGCCCTGGATGGTGAAAAAACTGGAGCTGGAATCGCTGCAGAGAAATTCGATCCCTTGCTAATGGAGCATTATCTGAAAAATAGAAATGGCAACAGGAGTACCCATGAAAAATTCAAAGGTTGGGAGCATCGCCTGGAATTTCATTTCAGTCAATTGATGACGTCCCTGATAGAAGAAGATAAAAAGGAAATAAAAACAAGGTATTCGCTACACCTGCCCCAATTTAAACTGCTGTAATCTCTCTATTGACGGGAATTTGAGATAAGAAGCTTCTGAAAACAAAGCCAATTCGCCATCGGCACCCCATATTTCCGGGTGTTGCGGGAGGAAAGGCTGTGGCGATCCCGGTTTTCTATTGATTCCCACGGCTTCCTCTGGACAAAACCACCTTAAGCCTCAGCATGTCGGTTTTATTGTGAAATCAAATCAAACTCAGGTTATTAGCTATGTATACGAAATTTTTATCATTTTTGTCTGCCCCAATTTATCTATTTAAAGCTTTTTAAGGCATTCCAGGGTGTTTTTTCAACCTAAACCAATAAAAATTATCAAATACATCTTGAAAAATTTGACAATTAGAAAGGTAAATGCCTTAAATTCGCTCTTTATTAAGCTGGTCATACACACCCATGAATATAGAGTTAGAAAGATTAAAGGAAAACAGGGAGAAAATCCGTCATTGGAAAAAATGGGGACCATATCTCACGGATAGACAATGGGGTACTGTTAGAGAAGATTACAGCCCGGATGGCTCAGCCTGGGAAAACGTGACACACGATGATGCCAGGAGCAAGGCCTATCGCTGGGGAGAAGAAGGCATAGGTGGTATCAGTGATCATAAACAAAAACTTTGTCTGGCATGGGCCTTTTGGAATGGGAAAGATCCCCTGATCAAGGAGAGATTATACGGGCTAACAGGAAATGAAGGCAATCATGGTGAAGATGTCAAGGAGTTGTATTATTACCTTGACTCCTCCCCTACCCACAGTTACATGAAAATGCTCTACAAGTACCCCCAAGAGGCATTTCCCTACCAGCAGATTTTGGAAGAAAATCAAAAAAGGGGAAAAAACGAAAAAGAATTTGAGCTGCTGGATACCGGAGTTTTCGATGATGACGCTTATTTTGATATATTTTTGGAATATGCCAAAGCCGATGTAGAAGACATTTACGGCAAAGCCACTATTTATAACCGGGGCTCCCGGGAAGCCAGCATTTGGGTAATGCCAACCATTTGGTTTAGAAAAACATGGTTTACGGGTGATGAACCTTTTATGCCCTCCCTGAGGAAAACGGGTCCCAATAAAATCAAGGCTTTTTCACCAAAATCGGGAAACTTCAGTTTCACTTTTCAGGGGGAACCAGAATTACAGTTTTGTGATAACGAGACCAACAGGGAACGGCTTTACCACATCGGCAACCAAAAGAAATTCCTGAAGGACGCCATCAACGATTATGTCATTAAGGGTGACAACAAACATCTCAACCCAAAATTTACGGGTACAAAAGCCGCTGCCATTTACAAAATCGATATCCCGGCCGGCGCCAGTGCTTCAGTAATCTTTCGAATGCAAAGGGAGGAAACGGAAGCACCGCTAGAAAATGCCGATGAAATATTTAACGAAAGAATAAATGATACCAATACCTTTTACGGGGAACTGCAGGAACGGGTAAAGGATGATGAAATGCGCCTGATACAAAGACAGGCCTTTGCAGGCATGTTATGGTCCAAGCAGTTTTATTATTACAATGTAGAACGATGGCTGGAGGGAGATCCGGGCAGGTACCAGCCTCACCAGGAAAGGAAATCGGGCAGAAACAGCAATTGGCGCCACCTACAAAACTATGATATTATTTCCATGCCGGATAAGTGGGAATACCCCTGGTATGCCGCCTGGGATCTTGCTTTCCATTGTATCCCGCTGGCCAGACTTGATCCTGACTTTGCCAAAGACCAGTTACTGGTCTTGCTCAACGATTGGTACATGCATCCCAACGGTCAAATGCCAGCTTATGAATGGAATTTCAATGATGTTAATCCTCCCGTACATGCTTATGCGGTTCAGCGAATATACCAGATTGATAAAAAATTCAACGGCAAAAATGTAGGCGATCAGGAATTTTTGGAAAGGGCCTTCCACAAACTGCTGCTCAATTTCACCTGGTGGGTCAACCAAAAAGATGAAGAGGGGAAGAATATCTTTGAAGGCGGATTTTTAGGATTGGACAACATCAGTGTGTTTGACAGAAGCCACGTGGATAAGCTATTTGGAAAACTGGAACAAGCAGATGCCACTTCCTGGATGGCCATGTTCTGCCTGAACATGTTGCGCATCTCATTGGACTTGTGTGAGTTTAATAAAGTGTACCAACACACCGCCACCAAGTTTCTGGAGCACTTCCTCTACATCGCCGGAGCCATGAATAATATTTCCAAGGAAAATATCAGTCTATGGGACGATGAGGACAATTTCTTCTTTGATGTATTGCACCTTTCCGGCAAGGAACCTGAACTGATGAAGGTTAAATCCATTGTAGGGATCATTCCGATGTTTGCAGTTGAACCCATTCGTGAAGAATTGTTTGATGACTTGCCGGAATTTAAAAACCGACTCAATTTCTTTTTTAAAGAAAAACCAAAACTTGCGGCTCTGGTTTCCAACTGGATCCACCCAGGCCATGAAAAAAGAAGACTTTTTTCTTTATTACGGGGACATAGGATGAAAAGCATCCTACATAAAATGCTGGATGAAAAGGAATTCTTATCTGATTATGGCATTCGATCCCTTTCGAAAGACCACCTGAAAAAACCCTATTCCGTGCAGATCAATGGCAGCCGATTTTCGGTGAGTTATGCGCCCGGAGAATCGGAAACCACCATGTTTGGAGGTAACAGCAACTGGAGGGGACCGATCTGGTTTCCCATCAATTACCTGATCATAGAATCATTGAAAAAATTTGATTTCTATTACGGAGGAACATTCTCCATAGAATATCCCACCGGTTCGGGTAAATTTATCACCCTGGATTTAATCGCTAAAGAACTCTCTCTTCGGCTCATCAATATGTTTCGAAAAGATAAGGAGGGTAACCGGCCCATTTACGCCGATAATGAAAAAATGCAAAAGGATCCTCATTTCCAGGATTTAATTCTATTTTATGAGTACTTTCACGGAGAGAATGGCCGGGGATTAGGAGCTTCCCACCAAACCGGCTGGACAGGTTTGGTAGCCGAACTGATCCACAAATATTATAAGGAAAAGGAATTTTATCCAAATGCTGCTACCTCATTTAAAAGCTGAAAGAATGGAAGCCGGCTGTGATGAAGTAGGCCGGGGATGCCTTTGCGGACCAGTGGTGGCAGCCGCCGTCATCCTTCCCCCAGACTATGCCAATGAATGGATCAATGATTCAAAAAAAATAAACAAAAGCAAAAGGACCCTCCTTACTGAAGAAATAAAAGAACAGGCTTTGGCCTGGGCAATCGGGTTTGCTGAGGTAGAAGAAATCGATCAAATCAATATACTAAACGCCTCATTTTTAGCCATGCACCGGGCCATTGATGGTTTAAAAGTCAGGCCCGAACATCTTCTGATCGATGGGAACAGGTACAAACCCAAACATGACATACCATTTGATTGTGTCATTAAGGGGGATGGGAAATATGCCAGCATAGCCGCTGCTTCCATCCTGGCCAAAACATATAGAGATCAGCTAATGATCCGCCTTTCCCGGGAATACCCGGGCTATGGATGGGAGAAAAATGTAGGATACCCCACCAAAAAACACCGGGACGGTATTCAAAAATTAGGCCCCAGTCCCCTGCACAGAAAATCCTTTCGCCTTTTGCCAAAGCAGTTAAATATAGACTTATGAATAACTCCGGGAACGATTCGCCGGAAGGGAAAGTTTACAAGTAAATAAAAACGATGCATATGAACCCTAAAAATACCTTTTGCCTGATCTGGCTTTTGCTATCCCCCATTTTCTTAATGGCTCAGGAAAACGTACAAAAAGCCCAACCGATACTGGGTGAGGTACCTCAAAAAACAGAAGATGTTTATCTACCGGAGGTTCCGGGGGTCAAAGTGGAGGTTTGGGTAGATAGCCTGACCATTCCCTGGTCCTTGCGATTTCTTCCGGATGGGGATGCGCTGGTGGCCCAACGTACAGGTGAAATTGTCAGGATCCCTTCCGGAGAGCAGGAGCAGGAATCCTATTTTGATGTGCCTGGTGCCGTTCATGAAGTGGATGCAGGACTGATGGGTTTGGCCATACACCCTGATTTTGATAACAATAAATGGATTTATATCATGCATGCCTACCGCAATCAGGAAGATAAACTCCTGAGTAAGGTAGTTCGCCTGTCCCATCAGGGAAGCACTGCCGTAGTGGACAAGGTGATCATGGACAATATTCCTGCCTATGCCATTCATTTGGGTGGCAGGATAGCCTTCGGTCCGGACGGTTTATTGTATATAGGTACCGGTGACATGTCCCAGCCCTTCCTGGCACAGGACATCAACCACCTCGCTTCCAAAATCCTTCGGATAACCGATGAAGGAGAAATTCCCTCCGACAATCCATTTGAAAACTCGCCGGTTTATTCCTATGGGCACCGGGTAGTACAGGGATTTGCCTGGGACCCTGAAACAGGTGCTTTTTTCAATTCGGAACATGGCCCCTCAGGTGCTGAAGTAGAAGGAAGTGTACGCTACCGCGATGAAATCAATAAGGTAGAAAAAGCTGGCAACCATGGCTGGCCGGTGGTGGTCGGAGCTCCCGGAATGAGCAGCTATGTGGATCCCAAAGCCATCTGGAATAAGGCGGCCGTACCTCCTGCCGGAATGACCTTTTACAAGGGGGACCTTTTCGTAGCTTCACTGGGTGGACAAGCCCTTATACGTTTGGTTTTTGACAAGGAAAATGATTATGAGGTCAAAAAAGTGGAACGGTGGTTTTCTTATGCCCCCTCCAAAGGAATTTATGGCAGGATGAGGGATGTAACCATTGGACCTGATGGCAATTTATACGTTACTACCAGCAACACGGATGAAAGGGCCGCAGAGAGAATCCATGATGACAAAATATTGAAACTGACCTTTGAATGAAATTCATTCAACCCCGAAATGGAGGAAACTTTCGGGGATTTGGCTGATGATATCTGAGGCAATGGTCCCT
>Ga0008836_100376_pt1 | contig 31270 bp, 32 predicted proteins | sample HotLakConsUCCR28_FD_62214 | JGI IMG/M metagenome (GOLD analysis project Ga0008836, IMG submission 62214) | Hypersaline microbial mat communities from Hot Lake, Washington, USA - Hot Lake Consortium UCC-R28 (Hybrid Assembly) ... | reverse complement strand
CCGACGCGGTAGTGCGATTTCCGGAGGAGTGGCGATGAATTCCGACTGGGGCCGCGTTGCGCGACTGAGGCATGTCTTTCTGATCTATGCGGGCGCGCTGGTCTGCGGCGCGGTCGGCAACCTGATCAACCTGCCGCTGCCCTGGATGATCGGGGCGATGGCCTTCGCGACGGCCCTGCGCCTGTCCGACCGCGAGGTCCGGGTGCCGCCCGTCACGCGTCCGATCGGGCAGATGATCGTGGCCTCTTCGGTCGGCATCTCCTTCACGCCCGCCGCCGTCGCGGCACTTTCCGTGCTGTTCGTGCCGATGGTCGGCGGCGCGCTTCTGACCATCGCCGCGGGCTTTCTCGTCGCCGCCTGCCTCATGCGCATGGCCCATGTGGACGTGGTCACAGCGGCACTGTCCTCGATCCCGATGGGACCGGTGGAGAGCGCGCATCTCGCCGCCCGACACGGCGTCACGCCCGGCCCCGTGGTCTTCGCCCAGACGCTCCGAATCATGATGCTGGTGGTCTTCATTCCGCCCGCCCTCGTGGCGTTCTCCGACAGCACGGAGGCCGCCAACGACGTTCTGCGCGCGATCCCATGGACGCCGACAGGCGCCCTGCTGCTGGCCGCCTTCGGCGCCGTGGGCGCGGTGATCGCGCGCGCCGTGCGCCTGGGCAATCCGTTCTTCGTGGGCTCGATCGGCGGCGCCGCGCTGGCCGCGGCGCTGAGCCTGCCGGTGACCGCCTACCCCTACCCGGTCCTCGTCGCCGCGCAGGTCTTTCTGGGCGTCTGGCTGGGCGCGGTCTTCGACCGGGCGCTTCTGCGCAACGCGGGCGGGTTCATCCGGGCCGCGGTGGTGTCCTCGCTCCTTCTGATCGGCCTGTGCATCGCGATGGCGCTGGGGCTGGCCCGGATCACCGGCGAGGCCTGGCAGGTCATGGTGCTGGCCATGGCGCCCGGCAGCGTCACCGAAATGGCCCTGACCGCGAAGGTCCTGCAGGAGGGCATCGCCGTCGTCACCGCGTTCCACCTCGTCAGGATCTTCATCATCCTGCCCTTCGCCCCGCTGATCATCAGCGTCACCGCCCGCCTCGCCAGAAACGGGCGGCGCGACGACGGGCAGGGCAAGGACGGGTGACTAAACCGCGCCGACCGAAGCCCGCCCGAGAGAACGGATGAGGGTCGTCAGGTCCGTCCGGCATAGGCGGGTGCTGCCGTCCGATCCGGCCATCGCCGCAACGGCATTGGGCCGCCGTCAGGGGGCGGCCCCGTTTCCCTGATCCCTCAGCCGCAGGAAGAAGCCGATCACCTCCTCGGGGGTCGATCGCTCCACCGCGCCCCCGGCGATCTCCTCCCGCGACCAGATCCATGTCGCGGCCGGATCGTGAAGCATGGCCCAGTCGCCGAAGACACGCTCCGCGACGGGTTCGGCGACCTGAAGCATCATCTCGACATGTCGGTCGTCGCGACCGATGCGCGCCAGCGTGTCCCGGACCTTGTCCTCCGGACCCTCCAGCCACTGGAGGTAGATGTCGGCCCGACAGATCAGGGCGCCCGATACCCCGTCCCGGTCGTTGCAACGTCGCGCATCGACCAGGATTCCGCTCAGGATCGCTGAGTCGAAGCCGAAGGGACGGGAAGAATATACCGCTCGAAACAGGGTCATGGTCGCACGTCTCCGTCTGAAATCCATCCGGGCGATGCCGTCGTCTTGCCATCGCACGCGCAGGCCGCGTGATCCCGTTCCTCCACCATGGCAACGCCGCAAGTGCGCTTTGCGCCAGCGGCCCGGTCAGCGCTGCCAGACGACGGTGCGAACGAGACCGGCGCATGTGGTGCGAGCATCGTGGAACGCGAGGTCGATGTCGACAGGTTTCGCGCCGCGCGCCGCCGTCCAAACGCGTCCGGCCGCCCATGCGGTCCGGGCTCAGCGCATGAGTTCCGACCGAACGGGTCCCGCTTCCGCGCCGAGGCCGGCCGCGGCAAGCCACAAACGGTCCAGTTCGTCGATCTCGTCGGTCCTGTAGGCGTCCGACGCTTCCCAGTACCGTCCCGACGGCGTGTGGTATCCCAGGCTGTCTTCCCGTTCCTTGGCCTGATCAAACAGAATGCGCTGCGTTCCGGCATCGACGTGGCGCCGGTCCTTGAGGTCCTCGAGGCGCATGTGCGGGAACACCAGGCGACTGTCGCCGAAGGAGAGCCGAACGCAGGCGCATCCCAGTCGTTGCGCATGGAGCATCAGGCGCGCGGATTTGGCCTCGAGACTGCGGAGGCTGGGATCGAGGCGCAGCGGGTCGGGACGCCCGCTGCCGTAGAAATGCGTCGCGCCCGGCCGGGTGTAGACCATGTCGCAGCCGAGGAATGCCATTACGGTCGGCCGCAGCGTGGCCAGCGCCCAGTATCCGGCGGTGAACGCCATCGTGCCACCGGCATAGAACACGCCGCCGAAACGATTGTTGGCCGGAACATAGTCCGCCGAGGTGATCAGGTGCTGGTTCGCGGTTCGGGTCTCGGGGAACCGATCGGGCGGAAAATCGTCCGGCGCGATCAGGTAGTCCCAGTCACTGCGCAACCGCCATGCGTTGTTGATGGCCACGATGTCCGACACGGCGTTTCTCGGCCAATCCCGGCAAAGAACCGCATCGGGCGCGCTGCCCAGGATGAGCACTATCCGGTGCTCGGCTTCGATAGACATGCCTTGGCTACTCCGTTCTGGCTGCGGGCGGCGCTCGGCCAAAGCGAAGCGTTGCCAAGACAGAAAACATTCCAAACTGTTAAAGCGACGCGACAAATCCCCGAACGAAGCTGTCGAGGCGGGCCCGCAGAAGGCCCGCTTTGAACGAGAAGGCCCGCAGGCTTCCGCATACTCCGAGTATCGTGGTCATTGCCCGATCCCCACCGTCACACACCGCCTCTGCCCGTTCCGGACTGCGACCGGCGTGCGCGCATGGACAGGTTCTAGCGGGCCGGTTTCCCATTTCCACACGAAAGATGGTCTTGCGGAAACAGGAGCCGCCCATGCATGAACGGGCCGCTCCGCGTCGCACCTCGGGTCTCCCGCCTCATCCGTTCAGGAGAGCGTAGAGGAACCGCAGGCACACGATGAAGAGGAAAGCCCCGAACGCAAGCTCGAGCGTGCGCGCGGAAAGCCCATGCGCGATGCGAACCCCGAGACCGGCGGTCAGGATCGTTGTCGGCACGAACAACGCGAGACCGAGAAGCGAAACGAAGCCGATCGCGTCCACGGGAAGACCGGGCTGTCCCCATCCCGCCAGTACGTAGCCGATCGCGCCCGGTACCGAGATCAGAATGCCCACTCCCGCCGAGGTCGCCACGGCCTGGTGGATCGGGCGGCCATGCAGGGTCATGATCATGTTGGTGATCTGTCCGCCCCCGATCCCCATCAGCGAAGACAGCAGACCGATGATCCAGCCATAGACGCGCAGACCGATGCCCGTTGGCAGGTCGGTCGCAAGATTCCACCGCTTCGTGCCCGACACGAGCTTGATCGCGTTCACGCACGCGACACCGATGAACACCGCCTGGAAGACCTCGGCCGGTGCGACGCGCGCAACCACCGCGCCGACCAACACCCCAAGGACGATCGGCAGCGCCCAGACCTTCAGCAGGGCGTCGTCGACGGCACCCCGCGCGCGGTGGCCGCGCCAGGAGCGGACGGAGGTCGGGATGATGATGGCCAGCGACGTCCCGACGGCAAGCGGCATGCGCGTGTCCTCGGGCACGTCGACCGCGCCGAAGACCTCGTAGAGCACCGGAACGATGAGCGCACCGCCTCCGACACCAAAAGCGCCCGCGAGGACGCCGGTGAGCGCGCCGGCCGCCAGCAAGATGGCTGCAATGGTGTAGAATTCGGCGGAGAGAAACGCCATTCCGGCCTGCCTTTTCGTGTCTGGACTTTATCCGGGCTGCGCGACGTGGAGGCCTTGCGGCCTCCGCTTCAGACGATGTGGTTGCGCAGGGTCCCGATACCTGAAATCTCGATCGCCACCTCGTCGCCGGGCTTGAGGAATTTCGGCGGATTGAACCCGAGCGCCACCCCGACCGGCGTACCGGTCGCGATGACGTCGCCCGGCTCCAGCGTGATGGCACGCGAGATCGTCGCGATGATGGTGGGAATATCGAAGATGAGATCGCGCACAACCGCATCCTGCCGAAGCTCTCCGTTGACGCGGGTCGTCAGGTGCAGCGCCGTCACATCCGCGACGGCATCGGCGGTCACGATGGCGGGCCCCATCGGACAGAACGTGTCGCAGGACTTGCCCAGGAACCACTGCTTGTGGGCGTTCTGCGCCTGGCGCGCGGTGATGTCGTTGATGACGGTGTACCCGAAGACGTGGTCAAAGGCGTCGTCCTTCGTGATCCCCCGGCCGCCCATGCCGATCACGACACCCAACTCGCCCTCGTAATCGAGCGTGCCGTCGGCGTCATGGGCGGAAACGACCTCGGCCTCGGGCCCGACAACGGAGGTCGGCGCCTTGGTAAAGACAATGGGCAGATCCGGAACGTCCTGGCCGCCCGAGCTCTGGTCGAACCCCGAGTCCTGGAACTCCTTCGCGTGCTCGACATAGTTCTTGCCGACGCAGAAGATGTTCTTGGCCGGACGCGGTATCGGCGCGAGCAGCCGGTAGCTTCCCGCCTCGAGCGGCCGGGCGCTCCCAGCTTCGAGGGCCGCCGAGATCCGCCGCAGCGCCCCCGCCCCGCCCCGCACCACCTCCAGGACCGAGGCGGGCAGATCCTTCGCCAGGTCGGCCAGTGCGATGATGCCTTCAGCCGTTTCGACCGCCGCAAGCTGCCGGTCGCCCACCTCAACGGTGACAAGACGCATGTTCAGTACTCCCGATTGGTTCAATAGATATCGCCCTTGCGCCGCATTCGGCGCAACAGGCTGATGGAAGGCGACGCCAGCAGCGTCACGGCGAGGAGCGCCCAGAGGATGTTGGCGATCGCGGACGAGAAGAAGACCGTCCAGTCTCCGCCCGATATCCGCATGGACAACAGGAACGAGCGCTCGAGAAGCGGGCCGAGGATCACGCCGATCAGGATCGCCGCGACGTTGTAGCCGGTCTTTCGCGCGACGTAGCCGATCAGGCCGAAGACCACCGCGATGGTCAGGTCGGCCATGAAGTTCCGCGGCACGAAGGCGCCCACCAGCGTGAAGGCCACGATCATCGGCGCCATGTAGTAGTTCGCGACCACCGTGATCCGCGACAGGTACCGCGTGAGCGGAAAGAGCGTCACGAGCATGAACACATAGGCCACGAACATCGACATGATGACGCCATAGGCCAGCAGCGGGTCCTGCACGAAGAGACGCGGCCCGAAGGGCACGCCGTGGAATTGCAGCACGACCATCATGACGGCCGCCGTGCTTCCGCCCGGCACGCCGATGGCCAGAAGCGGGACCAGCGTGCCCGTGGTCACACCGTTATTGGCCGCCTCTGGCGCAACCACGCCCTGTTCATGGCCCGTGCCGAACTTTTCCGGCGTTCTGGAGAACACCCGCGCCTGCTGGTAGGCGACGAAGGCCGCGATCGAGGCCCCTGCCCCCGGCAGCACGCCGATGACCAACCCCAGCAGCGAGGTCCAGATCATCAGCACCCAGTGGCGGAAGGCGCCAGCGATCTCGCGGAAGGTCTGGGTCCAGGTCGGCATGGACCGGGCCGCACCGGCCGGAGCGATCGTTCGCGTCTCCAGCATGATGAGCGCCTCGGAGATCGCGAACAGCCCGATCAGCGCCGGCACCAGCGGCACGCCGTCGAAAAGCTCGAGGATGCCGAACGTGCCGCGCGGCGTGGCATAGATATGGTCGGCCCCCATCGCGCCGAGCATCAGGCCCAGCGCACCCGCGATGAGACCCTTGATCATGTCCTTCGCGGCGATGGCGGCGATCAGCGCGAGGCCGAAAAGCATGACGACGACCATCTCGACCGAACGGATGTAGAAGCCGACCTGCGAGAGGTATTGCAGCATGAAGAGCGTGACAGCCGACGTGAGCAGACCCGCGGAAATCGACGCGACGAAGCTCAGAGCCAGCGCTTTCGACGCCTTGCCCTGCTGGGACATCGGATAGCCGTCGAGCGTCGTCGCGGCAGCCCCCCCGGTGCCGGGGATGTTGAGCAGGATCGCCGGTATGCCGCCGCCCAGATGGCTGGCGCAGTAGAGCGCGACCATGAAGGTGAGCGCGACATCGACGTCGACGGCAAGCGTCAGCGGCAGAAGCATGATGATCGTGTTGTGCGCCGCGAAGCCGGGGATCGCGCCCATCAGGATGCCGATGAAGACGGCGGGGATGATCACCCACCACATCGACGCCGAGTAGAAGAAGAGCTCGGCGAGGCCCGTGGCGTTCATCTCCATGACGACGTCACCATGTTCACCAGCGCTTCGAACGGGCCGAGCGGGAAGCGTGTTCCGAGCAGGACGATGAAGAAGAGCCAGCCGGCGAGCGACGCGGTCGCCGCGAAAATGGCCGCGCGGCGGATCGACTTCAGACCGGCGAGCAGCGAGCCGATGAAGAGGAAGGAAAAGGTCGTGAGCGTGAAGCCGAGCGTTCCGACCGTGAGCAGGTAGGCCCCGATCAGCGCCACGAAGCCAAGCCGCCCGAGGCGGCCGCGCGGCGGTCCGAGAAGGGCGTCGAACTCAAGCTCGACACGTCCCCGGGCGGCGAGGATGCCGATCCTGACGAAGAAGATCAGGCACAGGGCGACGAGCAAGCCCGCGAGGAAAAAGCCGCTGCGCTGCGCCTCGGGCGGGAAGTCCCAGACCGAGTATACGTAGTAGACGGCATAGGCGATGCCGGCGACAGGAATGATCAGGTCGGAGCCGACCTGCCTCCTGCCCGACGGAGTATCGTCAGACATTTTCTGGACTCGCTTGTTTTTTGTCGGCAGGGCGGCCGGCGCCGCCCTGCCCCTTCCGCCGATCAGGAACCGGTCAGCAGATCGCGGTAGCGGCGGGCCATTTCGATGGTGGCCTGGGCCGATGCCATCGCCTGCGCCTCGTCGCCCGGATCGATGAAGACGGAGGGCACGCCCGCGCCTTCCACGGCCTCGACATAGGCCGGATCGGCGAGCGTCGCCGCCATGCTCTCCTTCAGGCGGGTGACCCGCTCGGGATAGGCGTCGTAGGCCGCGCGGTGGATGCCCCATGCGCGCGACGAGGTCAGCGCCGGGATCGAGGTGCCGAGCGCCGCGTTCACCGTGGGTGCGTTGTCGGTCCCATCGGGTGCGACGTTCTCGTCCGCGAAGATGCCGAGCACCAGCGACTGGTCGTCCAGCACGATCGAGTTGGTGACCGGCAGGGCTGCGCAGTCCACCTCCAACGTGATCGCGGCCATCGCGGTCGGATTGCCGCCGCCATAGGGCACCAGCACGATCTCGATTCCCAGCGCCTCTCCAAGCGCCAGCATGCCGATGGAGGCCGGGTGCGGCAGACGGCTCACGGCGACGGTGAGCGGACGGCGGCGGCCTTCCTCGACGAGCTCCTCGAGCGTGCGGAACGGGCTGCTGGGACCGACCCAGACGGCCATCGGTTCGGACAGTGTCTGCTGGATGTAGACGATATCCTCGCCGACGCTGATGCCCGTGTCTTGAAGCGCCAGCATGATGACCTCGGGGCCGAGATTGGCGAAGATCAGCGAATGGGCATCGGGCTCGCGGCTCATGTAGAACTCGTAGCCGACCTGCCCGGCGGCGCCGGGATAGTAGCCGAACTGGAAGTTCGTCGGCAGATGGTTGCCCCAGACCGAGGCGAAGGCGCGCGCGTCACGATCCGCGCCGCCGCCCTCGCCGGTCGGAATGATGATGTCGATGTTGCGCGAGGGAAATTCCTGCGCAAGGGCGCGCCCCGGCGCGAAAAGGCCGCCCGTGCCCGCGGCGGCCGCGACAGCACCCGCCGCACCCAGAAACCCGCGCCGGCCGATGAGCGCAGGGGTTCTCTTGGTGAATTTCGTCATGATGGTCCTCCCTCTGGTCAGATGAAAGGCGGCCCTTCTGTTCACCGCCCTTGCCCAAGGATTGGTCGTGTTCACCAATATGTCAACCATTTTCCCATTGGTCGCATAATGGTCGCCCAACCGGCCGCCTGCTCGATCACGCCCCGGTGTAGACCGGCGCGGGCTGTTCGAAGAAGCTCTGCAGGATCTGGTAGACCATCATGTAGTTCTTCTGCTGAAACGACGCGTGCGAGATGCCCTGCATCACGGTGAACTGCTTGTTCGGATGGGGCAGCAGCGAGAAGAACTTGAGCAGGTCGTCCATCGCCGCGATCCCGTCATACTCGCCACGCATGACGATGGTCGGCATGGTGAGCTTGGCCGGATCGTTGACCGGCAGGCGCGAGCACATGTCGACATAGGTGCCGGTCGGCATCGAATCGTCCAGCGCGAGTATCGCGTCGGCGAAGGCCTCGATGACCTTGTCCTCGGCGGTGCCGGGATGGTCGCGGTTGAAGATCGAGAAGACGAAGTCGCGATCGATCGGGCGGCGCTTCATCGCCTTGAACTGATCGAGTTTCTTGCTGCGTTCGATCAGCGTGGGCGCCCCTTCCCCGGTCCAGACATAAGCGTCCAGGGCAAGTTTCGCGACGCGTTCCGGATGGCGCTCGGCGAAGGCGGCGGCGCGCAGAGCGCCCGAGGAAATGCCGTAGACGTAGAAGCTCTCCGCGCCCGTCGTCTCCATGATGTAGGCCGAGGCGGCACTCAGGTCATCGGCGCCATCGGCGATGTTGGAGGTGATGTCGCGATGCTTGTCGGAGCGACCGTAGCCCTCCATATCGACGCACCAGGTGTCGTAGCCCTGCGCCACGAACCAATCCATAACCGAGGAGAACGGACGTCCGGGCACCTGAAGATCGAAGGTCGGCTGCGCCGCCATCGACGAGCCGTGCACGAAGAGCATCGTCCCCTTCGGCGTCGTTTCGGGCGCCTTGTTCCAGAGGAACAGGTTTACGTCCCCCTTCCTCGTCCAGTGTTCGGTGCCCGGGAATGCCGCCTGTGCCTCGGGTTGCGCCATCTTCGTCTCCTCCTCTGCCGCGATGAGCCGGTATTCAAACTGCGACCAATACCTGGTCGAATCCGTTTTATTGGTTGCCCAATGTCTGGCTTATAGAATATTGGTTTCTCAGGTTGCAACATGGAATGCGCCTGCGGGGCTATTGGTTGACAGGCCCAAAGAGAAAACGTGCTATGGCGCCAAGGAAACACCTCCCATGGGAAACATGCAGCATCTGGATGCGACAGAGCGGAACACGATGGACCCGGTCGAGCTTCGCCTGACGGATCTTCTGTCGCGGTCCGAGATGCGCCCGGGCACCCGCCTGCCCACGGAACGCGCGCTGGCCGAGGAGCTGCAGGTCTCCCGCAGCGCGGTGCGCCGCGCCATGGCCAGGCTCGAGGCGCAGGGCAAGGTCGTGCGCGTTATCGGCAGCGGCACCTATGTCGCCGACGCAAGCGCGCCGGGCGATCCGGAGGTCCCGGTTCTGGAACGCGAAGACTACAGCCCGCGCGAGATCATGGATGCACGGATGCTGCTCGAGCCGCGCTTCGCGTCCCTGATCGTGATCCATGCCAACAAGGCCGACATCGAGGCGATCCGGAAATCCCTTCTCGAAGCCGAGCGCGCAACCGACTTCGTGACCTTCGAACACTGGGACGGTCAGTTTCACCAGATGCTCGCCGAAGCCACGCATAACCGCCTGATCATCGATCTTTTCCGGATCGTGACGCAGTCGCGGGACACCGCTGCTTGGGGTGACTTGAAAAAGGGCAGCATCACCGTCGAACGTCGCGAAACCTATTGTCAGGAACACGCCCGCATCTTCGAGGCGCTCCAAGCGCGCAACGCCCGTCTGGCCGAGAAGGCGATCGAGGCGCATCTCGTGACGGTCCGGCAGAACCTTCTCGGAGCCTGATACCGGATGACCGCGCCTGTCGTGGCGTTCTTCGCCGTTCTGGTCCTGTGCACCTCATTCATCGCAGGCGTCTTCGGGATGGCCGGGGGCATGATCCTCATGGGTGGGCTCCTGCTCATCCTGCCGGTGGCGAACGCGATGGTCCTGCACGGGATCACGCAACTCGCCTCGAACGGCTGGCGCGCGGTGTTGTGGCGGGCCCATGTCCGATGGCGCATCGTCCTGCGCTACGCGGCCGGCCTGCTCGCGTCTGCGGGCCTGTTCTCTCTCGTCAGCTTCGTTCCCGATCAGAGGCTGGTCTTCGTCTTTCTCGGTCTGGTCCCGTTCATTCCGTTTCTCGTCCCCGACCGGCATGTGCCGCGTGCCACGGCGCGCGGCGGCGCCGAAAGCTGCGGCTTCATCTGCACGTCCATGCAATTCGTTTCGGGCGTGTCGGGGCCGACGCTGGATCTCTATTTCGTCAACACCGACATCGGGCGAAGATCGATCGTCGCGACCAAGGCATGCTGTCAGGTCGTGACGCACATTGCCAAGATCGTCTACTTCGGCGCCGTGCTTACGGCCACCGAGGCGGAGGGTCTTTCGATCACGGTCGTCGCGGTCGCGATCGCGGCGGCCATCACCGGCACGACCCTTGCGAGACCCGTTCTGGAGCGCCTCAGCGATCACGGTTTCCGGAACTACACGCGCTACATCATCATGGCCATCGGGATCGTCTACCTTGTGAAAGGCGCCTCGGGCTATCTTTGAGCGGCCCCGCAAAACCCGGTCGATCCCGTCTTTCGACGCGCGCGCCCTTCCTCACCGTGTCGCGAAGGCCGCCGCCACCGCCTGCGCGGCTTCGGGCGGGGCGGTCACGAATCCCGACACCTGATCGGGTGTGCCGAGCATGCCCACATCTTCCAGCCGCAACTCGGCGATGCGGACCGGCAGGCCCTCGGCGATCAGCTGGTTGTAGATCGGTGCGACGTAGCGTTCGCCCTTCTCCTCCCGCCCCGGCACGGAATAGTAGGCCCGGTAAGTATCGACGTAGCGCGCGGCGCTGTCGAACCAGTAGAGGCCGACCGTGGCATGATCGGAGATGCGGACCTTCTCGCGCAGGTCCACAACGTTGCCGTTTTCGTCGCAGCGGGCAAAGGACCAGCCATCGCCGGGCGCCGGAAAGCATGGCACCCAGCCCGCGCAGGATGCCGGGTCGGGCGGCACCATGGCGTCCGGCCGCACGAAGGTGTCGATGTTGTAGATCGCGAAAGGTTCATCGGCGGGTGCGGTCTGCGCGAGGAAAAGCGCTGTGGTGGCCTGTCCGTCGGTCAGCGCCGCGATCGTCAGGACGTCGCAATCCCCGATCCCGCGTGCCGCGCAACGGGCGCGGATGAAGGCCTCGGCGTCGGGTTCGCGCGCGGCGAAGCGGAACCGCCAGCCCCGGGTGCGGAAAGCCTCGAGGCTCAGCATGGACCAGTCGAAGAGCGGCAGGCCCAGCGCTTCGATCTCGTATTTCGGGCGCGTGTAACAGGCCTTGGCGAAACGGCTGCCGAGGCCCGCCATGGTGATCGCAACGGTCCCCGTCACGTCCGGCCACCCGGCACCGCGATCCGGTCAAGCTCGATCAGCGCGTTCAGGTCGTCGAGGCCAAGATCCACGAACTCCCTCGGACGGACGGCGCGGTCGTCGACATAGAACCCCTGCCGCCCGGGCCATGGCTTGCCGAGATGCAACTCGTCGAAAGGGATGCCATGCGCATCGAGCCAGCGCAAAAGACCCGGCGCCACGTTGCGCGCGATCCTGCCGGCGTTGCCGTTGTTGCTGCGCATGCCGCGGGCGGAATGCAGGATGATCACCCAGCCCTCGGCGTGAAGCGCGCGCAGGCGTGCCAGCATCCGCGGCTCGGGGATCATGTCATCGTAGCTTTCGCCGTCTTGCCTGATCGGGCAGAGCGTCCCGTCGACGTCCACAACAAGCGCCTTTTCGGTTTCGATCATCGGTCTTCCAGTTCTTCGAGGATGCGTCGGACGATCAGGCAGAAGCCCAGCGGCTTGCGTTCATGGTCGAGATGCAGCGGCAGCATCGACAGGAACAGCGAGGCCTCGACCGCGCGAATGTCGCGCATGTCCCACCCTTCCCGCGCCACGCGATCGCGGAACGCCGCCTGCACCCAGTCCGGTGGACCACCGCGGTGGAACTGCAACTCGAGCCCGAGGTCCGGGCCCACCTCGATCCCGAAGAGGTCGTTGTTCACGAAATCATAACCGCCGAGAACCGAGTGGGAAAACTTCGCCAGATCGTAGAGCGGATGCATCATCGCGTCGGCGCGGACCGAAGCGCCGCGCGGGTCGATGAGGCGGAAGAGACCGATACGACCGTCGAACAGGATGTTGGACAGGCAGGGGTCGCCATGGCTGAAGGCGAGGAAGTCGGACGGATGGCGCGCCAGAGCGGCCTCGATCAGCGGCACGGCCCGTTCGGCAAGCCCGATCACACCACCCGCCACGCCGCCCGCGACCAGCATGGCCTCGATCCGGCGGCCGGCCTCGGAATGTGCCAGACGGTCCATGCGCTGGTAGAGCTTTTCAAGGATTTGCGTCCGGCCGGCGTCTGCCACCGGTTTTCGTCCGACCGTCTCGCGTTCGCGGGCCGCGATGAAGGCGAAGAACTGATCGAGGAGTTGATCGAACTGCGTCTCGGTGAAGGCGCCCAGCACGAACTGAAGCGCGGCATCGGGGACACGCAGGTTCTCCATCCGGTAGCTGGCGGTCCGTCCGTCTTGCTCGAAACCGAATGTCGGCAGCAGGAAGCGTTGCATCTCGGGCCGGGCCAGCGCGTAAAAGTCGTGCTCGGCGCGCATCTTTTCGATGTCGGTCGAGCTTTTGACGAAGACATCCTTTTCGGCGGACAGCGAGTTGAACGCGCGCGGTTCGGTGGCCCCGGAAAGAAACCGGCCCAGCGCGGCGGCGTCGCGCAGATCCACGAAAGGCACGTCACATTGGACCTGCGTCGCCTCTTCCGCGATCTGGTAGACCCGCGCACGCCGGGCCTTGGTGCTTTCGGCCCGCAGAATGGCGATGGCCTGAGCGGGGAAAAGCACCATGGGCGCGTCGTCTTCCGACACGGGCGCCAGCATCATGGGCTCGAGCGCATAGCGCATCTTGCCGATCTGGACGCGCAGCCCGGCAAGGTCGAGCGGTGCGATGCTTGTCGGCAGCCGGAGCCACAGCGCCTCGCCGCGGGCCGCCTCCATCCTGCGCGCCAGCTGTTCGGCCTCCTCGTCGGTGCGCAGGACGGTGACGTCATCGGCATCGACGGCGGTGGCCACCAGTTCGTCGAGATAGCGGCGGCGGCGGCGCAGGAGGTTGCCGAAATGAACGTCCCCGCTCAGGCGCTGCACCTCCGCGGGCGGCGCCTCGCGGTCGTCGACGATGACGTGATAGCCCCGGTTCACCACCCGACCCTCCCCTGTCGTTTCGGACCGGCCGCCCGCGCCCCGGTCGCCGCCAGTCGCCGGCCGAAGTAGAGCGCGATCGCCAGCGGCCATGGCAGAAGCGTCGCGATCAGCGTCAACGCGATCACGGCCTGAACCAGCGGGTCGGAGCCCTCGGTCCACCATGTCGCGGTCAACCGGCTGCCAAGGAGATCGAAGGCGCTTTCCGCCGCGGCACCGATGGCGCTCACGAGGATCAGGCAGACCAGCACCTCCAGTAGCCAGATGAGCAGCGACAGGACGACGAGCGTCGGCGCCTGCTGGCGTGCCACGCGCGCGGCGTGGGTCACGACGCGGCGGACGGCGTCGATGCCCCGCAACGTGCCGAGCGTGCCGGCATCGTTATGATGGGCGACGACGTAGCGTTGCACCTCGGTCATCAACCGAGGCCCCACGACGATGACGGCAAGCGGCACGAAGGCGGCGACGCAGGTCAGTACGATCAGGGCGGGGGACGCATCGTTCTGCAGAAGCAATATGGCCAGAAGCGGAACCAGAAAGAGTGAATCGTACATCCGGTCGACCAGCAGGACGACGACCGAGTAGACCAGCGTTCCGCTGAGCCGCCAAAGTTCGTAAAGCCGGGTCAACTCGCCAAGCTTGAGCGGCAAGGCAAGCGAGATCGGCGCCGTCGCGAAATGCATCAGCACCGTCGTCCGGCCCGACACGCCAAGCATCTCGACCGAAAGGATCGCCAGCCGGAACGCCCTGAGCAGGTGACTGACCAGATAGAGAAGCCCCGCCGCCAGCGCGCTGACGAGGGGCAAGGGACCGGTCAGCGGCAAAAGCGCGAGCGTCGCGATCACCACGAAGACCGCCGCGCCGGCAACGAAGGCCGTCCGCGCCGCATCGGTCCGCTTCGCAGGCCGCGACATGGCAACCGGGGTGGCGCTGCCTTGCATTCCTACACCTCCCACCGCGCGATTTCGGTCGAGGGGTAGCCCGCCCGCGGATGCGCCCGGTGATCGTCCCCGAAAAACCGGCGCGGGGAGGTGACCCGCCGCAGCAAATCCCGTTGGATGACGGGGCTCAGTTCAACCGTTCGCGGGCGCTCCGGACCAGGGCCTGCGCGGTGGCGGCGACCGGGTCACTCTCCGCGCCGTAGGACCGGATCGTGTCCCCCGCGCGTTCCGCGAACCGCTGCAGATCGTCGTCCGTCATCCTGAAATGGCCATCCGCGTCCGCCGAGAGGCGCTCCGCGTCGTCGTTCCGGGTGACGAGAACACCGATGGGATCGAGGGCAAAGCGCCGGTCGTCCGGCACGCTCCGCAGACAGTCCGCGCCATGTGCGACGTAGAGCGACGCCGAGGTCAACACCCAGTTCCGGAGAAAGGGGATATGCATGCGGACGAGATACACCCTCGCGCCATCGGGATGGGACCAGAGCTCGGCCACCGGTGCGCAGGCGGTGCCGGTCTCCTCCAGCGGTTCGAACCCTTGCGCCGCCAGGACGTTCTGCAGGCGGCGGTCTTCGTTCCAGCCGGCTGCCACCACGGCCGCCTCCGCCTGCTGAGCGATCAGGGTTTCGACAAGCCTCTCGGCCGCCCGGTCGTGCTGATGAAACTCCCGCTCCTGCCAGTCGCGCCATGCGCCGCCGTACCAGATCCGCCCGGTCATGGTGGGCGGCGCGTTTTCGGTCTCTGCTGGCAACGGGAGCACTGCGGGCAGGATCGGCACGCCCGGCACGAAGACCGGCAGCAGGAGCAATGCAGCCATCAGGGCGGTCCACGTGCTCCGACCGGCTGCCGGCGCCGCGCGGGGAGCCCGCCGCAGCGGTCCGATCACCCATCGGTCGAGGCCGATTGCCGCCAGCGGCGCGAGCATGGGCAGCATGGTGATGAAGCCGCGCGGATCGTAGTACTTGCCGACGGTCAGCCCGTAGATGACGAACGGATAGCCGATCAGCAGGAGCGGCATGGCCCATATCCGCAAACCGTCGACCGACCCCGATGCGTGCCGTGCGGCAGACCTTGCGCGGGCATGAAGCACCACGGCGCCGGCGATGATGGCGGGCAATCCGAGCCCGAAGGCCATCAGGGCGGCCGCCGCATCGCGCAGGATCATCAGGGCAAGCGTGACCGTGTCCCGGGACCACATGCCGTCGGCCTCGGTCGCCACGGCGATCCTGAAAAGGAGGTTCGCCGCCTGCGGATCGAGCAGCGCGAAGAGACCGTGGACGATGCCGAAGCCCACCGCCATGGCCGCCCACCGGGCTACCGCCCAACGGAGCGACGGCGCAGGCAGGATCGCCAGCACGGCGAAGAACGGCGCCAGCAGGACCTGGTCGAGCCGGCACAGCACGGCCAGGGAATATAGACCGCCCGCCAGCACGGCGAACGCCATGCCGCGCCGCCCAAGGAGCACGGCCATCGTCCAGAGCGACAGGCCGCCGGCGATCAGATTGTCGTTATTGAAGAAATTTGCCTCCACTGCGATCGGCAGAAGCAGCAGGGCCGCGACAGAAGCCAGCCAGGATGCACCACCCGCGAGGCGGCCGGCGAGGATGACCCCCGACAGGAATACCGGCATCGCCAGCCACATCAGGAGGTCATAGGCATTCCCGGGCGACAGGTCGGACAGCGGCGCCATAGCCCAGATCACGCCGGGCCGCGACAAGTAAAAGAAATCCCGAGTGAGCGACCAAAGCGGATCCGCGTGCGACAGATCGGGCAACAGGATCGACAATGTCTCGGTGAAATAGGTGAACCCCTCGACATGCGAGCGCGTGAGAACGGGTGAAACGGCAAGGGCCAACAGGCCCGTGACGGCGACCCACAGGGCGATCTCGCGCCGGCGCATGAGGGGTGCTGCGGCAGATGTGCCGGTGTCGGCCATCAGGCGTCCCGTCCGCGGTAGCCTGCGCTGACCGGATCAACGGAATGCATCATCTCGGGGGCATCGAGGCGAGGTGTCATTCGTCCACGGCTCCGGTTCGGGGGTCGGTGACGGGCGCGCAGCTCGACACAACGTCATCCATGTGACGCCTAAGGACCGGCCTTGCCGGATCGATCCGGGGTGCTGTCATCTCCATGCGCTCGGCTCCTTCATCTCTTGGCCGTCACAGAGCAACAACAGGGCACAGTGCGATGCCGTCGGGGTGGAGCCGTCCCGACATCAAACCAATTCGAACCGGTCTGCGCAAGGACGGTGGCGCCGGCAGATCCGCCGCGTGGATCCTTCCCGTACCGTCGATCGGGGGCTGGTCCGACCTGTGGACGGACACCGGAGCAAGGATGGGTCACGGTCGGGAACTATGCGGCGGGCAGGTTTTCGCGAAAGATGACCCGGAGGCTCGGTTGAATGAAGGTGTATCTGAACCGGCGGACCCTCGACACCAGGGACGCCAGGGCTTCGCGCACCTGTTGTGTCGGATCCTGGTCGAAAATCGCGTCGACCGTGCCATTCAGCAGGTAGGCCCGCTTGGCCTCCGACAGATCGTGGGCGAAAAGAAAGACGTTTTTCGACCGCCCGGTTTCTTCGAGAGCCTCGCATACGCCGATCGTGCCGCCACCGATGTTGTAGATCGCGGCAAGGTCGGGGTGCCGGGCCAGGAGCGTACCGACGGCCGATCGCGCAAGGGCACGATCTTCGTTGATTTCTCGGACTTCCACCAGCTGCAGGTTGGGGAACTCCTCGTTCAGGATCTGCCGGAATCCCATTTCGCGCTCCTGGTGCCCGCGATAGGCCAGCGATCCCGAAAGAAGCGCGACCTTCGAGCTGGCCGCCGCCCCCAGAAAACGTCCCGCGAGCAATCCCGCCAGCCGGCCGGCGTGCGAATTGTCGATGCCCACATACTGACGCCCCGGCACATGCTGGACATCGGATGCGATGGTCAGGACGGGGACGCCCCTTGCGGAGATGCCGCACAGGGCCTCACGGACCGCCGGATGGTCCAGCCCGACCAGCGCGATACCATCACTCGCCCCCCTGAGCGCCGCGATGCGATCCGCCAGCGCGAGGGGCGCGAGTTTCGGCAGCCGTTCGACGTTCACCGACACATGGCCGAGGGTCTCAGACTGCCGTTGGAACTGCGCTTCCAGCTCGTCGATATAGGCGTTCGCCCCTTCGGGCAGGAGGACATGCAGGGTCACGGGGCGTCCGACGGGGACGATCGGCCCCCCATCGTCGAGGTATCCCAGCTGCGCCGCGACCGTCATTACGGTCTGCCGCGTCTTTTCCCGCACGCCGCCACGGGCATTCAGGACACGGTCGACGGTCGCGGTGGAAACCTGTGCGGCCCGTGCAATATCGGCTATCGTCGCGCGCATGTAACACTCATGTCTCTGCCGGAGCCGTCAGGCGTGTTGCGGCCGACGTCCAGTAATGCATCGAAATCCATGATGTAAAATGATTGCTTTTGCAATACCAACTCCGTCACTCAATTTTCTTGTGAACATGTATTGAAATGATACATTCAAGAATGATTGCGAAGTGACTGAAGATTAATGATGCAAATTGATGGCTCGCGCCGCCGAGTGAGCTGATGGCAGGACACGAACCGGCAGCCGCGCCGGCCAGGCGTGGCCCCAGGGAGGACAGCTGACGTGACGGCAGTCGATGCGCACAGCCCATACCCGCGCGACTATTCACTGACCGGCCCCGAGGGGCGCCACGCGGTCGAGATCGGCCTCGCCTCGGCCGACTGGTATCATTCCGACGTGCCCCGCAAGGTGATGAAGGACCTGATGCGCCGCAGGGACGGCCCGGCGATCCGTGACACCCTGCTGTGGCTGGCGCTGCTTGTCTTGAGCGGCGCGGGCGGCGTCCTGTTGTGGGGAAGCTGGTGGAGCGTGCCGTTCTGGATCGTCTACGGGGTGCTCTACGGATCGGCCTGCGACTCGCGCTGGCATGAATGTGGACACGGAACCGCGTTTCGCACCGAATGGATGAACGACGTGGTCTACCACATCGCGTCCTTCATGGTGATGCGCAACCCGGTCAGCTGGCGCTGGAGCCATGCGCGACACCACACCGACACGATCATCGTGGGCCGGGACCCCGAGATCCCGTTCATGCGGCCGCCGGACCTCGTGATGGGCGTGCTGCATTTCATCGGGCTGCCCGACGTGATCTTCTGGATGCGCACCCTCATCCGAAACGCTCTGGGGCTGATCAGCGCCGAGGAGGCCGAGTACATTCCGGAAAGCGAACGCCCGAGGGCCGTGTTCTGGGCGCGGGTGCATGTCGCCATCTACGCGCTGGCCATTGCCTCCGCCATCGCCTGGTGGTCGATCATTCCCCTCATGCTGATCGGCGGGCCGAGAATCTACGGCGCGTGGCACATGTTCCTGACGGGGCTGTTGCAGCACGGGGGCCTCGCGGAAGACGTGGTCGACCACCGCCTGAACAGCCGCACGGTGCTGATGAACCCGGTCAGCCGCTGGATCTACTGGAACATGAACTACCACGTCGAACACCACATGTTCCCCATGGTGCCCTACCACGCGCTGCCCAAGCTTCACGACCTGATCAAGCACGATCTTCCACCGCCCAACACCTCGTTTATCGACGCCTATTGCGAGATGATCCCGGCGCTCATCCGACAAAAGCGGGAACCGGGCCATTACATCCGCAAGACACTTCCCTCGACGGCGCGACCCTACCGGGAAGAATTCCACAACGCCGTCGGGCAGCGCTGAGGCCGACACATCACCAAAGGGAGACCTGTTCCATGGCAGAATGGACCGACGTTTGCGCATTGGACGACATCGAGGAGGAGGACGTTGTCCGCTTCGATCATGGCGAACGCACCTTTGCCGTCTACAGGTCGCCCGACGGCGAGGTCTTTGCGACCGACGGGTTGTGTACCCACGAACAGGTGCATCTGGCCGACGGTCTGGTGCTCGACGACACGATCGAATGTCCCATGCACAACGGACGGTTCAACTACAAGACGGGCGCCGCCCTGCGCACACCGGCCTGTGTCGCTCTCGGTACGTACCCGGCGCGGATCGTGGGCGGACGCGTCCAGATCGAGCTGTGATCCTGGCCGCCCCTTCGCATGGCGCAAGGCGCACGGTCGCCGACCTTTCCCAGAGACGCCGACCGAATGGCGGCGTGGCAGTCCGCCAGCGAGGTCAGGTTGCCTCGGGCGTCGTTCTCGGGCGTCGTTCTCGGGCGCCACCCCGGTTTCGACGGCAACCAGCACTGCGCCGATGACCGACGTCAGTCAGCCCGGACTGTGCGTTTCGCAAGTCATGCCCTTTTCGTACGCGCGTGGGCCTTTCGTCGGTGCATTTCCGAAACCGCGCAGCCGCAGGGTGCGGAACACTGTCCCTCACGTCGTCCGGGGGTCCTTTTCCGGCGTCCATCCGAACCAAGCGGCCTTGCGCGTGCGATGGTCTTCGCGCCCTATCCCCCAATCAGTCCGACCCGGATCAGGTTCACCGAGATCGCGAAGAGCGCAATCTCCACGAGGAGAAAGAACACGCGTTCGGGAATGATCCGGGTGATCCTGTATCCGAGCCAGGCACCGAACACCGCGACCGGCGCCAGAACGGCGACGACACCGGCGTCGCCCCGATCCATGAGACCGAGCGCGACATAGGGCGGCACTTTCATCAGGTTGATGCTGGCAAAGAGAATGGTCGACGTGCCGGCGAACATCAGCTTCGGCATCTGCTGAGGCAGTGCATAGACCTGAAAGGCGGGCCCGCCCGCGTGGCTGACAAAACTGGTGAACCCCGAAATGCTGCCCCAGAAGACACCGCGCGGAACGTCGGCGGATCTCGGCTCTGGCCTGCCCGCCAGTCGCGACCGCAGTCTCATGGCAAGGAAGGACAGCCCGACGCCGCCGATCAGGATCCGCACCGCATCGTCATCGATCGCGTCGGCCACAAGATAGCCGGCCACGATCCCGAGGGCGGCCGCGGGAATGAGAATTGCGAGATTCCTCGGCGAAAACGACTTTCGATAGGTGAAGATGCCGTAGACATCGCTGATGAGGTAGACAGGCAGAAGGAGCGCGGCACCAAGCATCGGAGACATGACGAGCGACATGACCGGAACGCTGAGCATCGCCACCATGGGCAGCCCGCCCTTGCTGCAGCCAACCAGAAATGCCGCGACGACTGCCGCAGCCCAAAACTGCTCCGGGCCATTCATGCGATGCCTCTAAGGCGGAAAACCGGCCTGCAAACACGGACAGTCACAGGTGGGCTTATAAAAGAACGCCCCGCAATGGACTTGCAAGGTGCCAAACGTGTCGTGGCCGATCGGGCCGGGCCTCGACCATGACGAAACACCGGCGTCCCGTGATCTGCCCCAGCACCGCTTCCTGCGAAACCGCCGGAAGCGGCGCATTGCAAAAATGTTGACAGTTGACTGTTTTTGGAAATCTGCTTATCGATACCCGGCGCATCGGCGCATCGTTTATGCGGCACGGGCGCGCTGCGCACGCCCTCGGCGCAGCCCGGCAGGAGGAGAAAGCAAGATGCGGACAACCGGCATTGCCGCGGCTCCGGTGCTTACTGGGCAACGCGTTCTTCAAGGAACCCTCCCCCGATGCGCCTGACCGAGCTTGCCTCCGTCATCCGCAGCAAGAACGCGGGGCCGCGGGTTCTGACCCTCGATTTGATCTTTCCCGATACCGAGCGTTTCGCCGCAGTCCAGGCTGCCGAGGAGCGCCTGCGCGCAGCGGTGGCCCGCGCCTATGGACGACCCGTCGAGGAGGTCAGCGTCATCGCCTATCCGCCCGCCAATGCCATAAAGATCGCCCTGCGCCGCGACGTCATGGCGGGCGATCCGGATGACAGCGATGTCTACGGCGCGCAGCAACACGCGCCGCTCATGGAGATCACCCTGTGAGCGCCGTGGCCCGCCTGCGCGAAACCTTCGCCAGCGGGCCACGGCGTCCGCTCCGCATCCTGGGTGCCTCGGGGCAGCTGGGCTACGGCATCCCTACCCCGGCGCTGCGGGCGGGGCTCGACCATGCGCCGGACATGATCGGCTGTGACATGGGCTCGATCGATATCGGCCCCGCCTATCTTGGAAGCGGCGCGATGGCCCCCACCCGCGTCGGCGCCCGCCGCGATCTGCGCAAGGTGCTGCACGCGGCGCTGGAGGCGGGCATCCCGCTCATCATCGGTTCGGCCGGTTCGGCCGGGGCAGAACCGCATATGGAGGCCACCCTGGCGATGCTCCGCGAGATCGCCGCCGAAGACGGGCTCACGTTCCGCATGGCCAGCATCGGCGCCGACATCCCGCGCGACACGGTGACGGCGGCCATCCGGGCGGGGCGCGTGAAGCCCCTCGACGGAATGCCGGCCCTGACGGAGGAAGAGGTCGAGAGCGCCGATCAACTGGTGGGGCAGATGGGGCTCGACGCGTTCAGGCGGGCTCTCGAGACGGATCCCGACGTGCTGATCGCCGGTCGCGCCTGCGACACCGCGATCTTCGCCACTCTGCCGGTGATGCTGGGCTTTCCCCGCGGGATGGCGACGCACATGGCCAAGATCGTGGAATGCGCCTCGCTGTGCTGCATCCCCGGTGGGCGGGACACCATCCTGGCCACGCTGGATGACGAGAGCTTCACGCTCGAGAGCATGGCGCCGCAGCGCGCGGCCACGCCCGCCTCGGTCGCGGCCCACAGCCTCTACGAACAGTCGAGCCCGTACGAGATCATCGAGCCGGACGGGCGCGTCGACCTGCACCATGCGCGCTATGAGGCGCTTGACGCGCGCCGCACCCGCGTCAGCGGCGCCGAATGGATCCCGGCGTCGAAGACGACGATCAAGCTGGAGGGTGCGCGCTTTCTCGGACATCGCGCCTTGCTGCTCGCGGCCAGTGCCGACCCCCGGTTCATCGCACGCAGCGCCGACATCTTCGACGAGGTCGCGGCAGTCGTGGCCGGGCTCGTCTGCGAGGACAGCGCGCCCGATTACGATCTCCGCTTCCGGGTCTATGGCGTGGACGGTGTGATCAAGTGGCCGGAGCCGCCCGCCGCCCCGCCGCGGGAGGTGTTCGTGCTGGGCCAGTGCATCGCGCCGACGCCGGAGCGCGCGCAGGAGGTGATCCGCACGACCAAGCAGTATCTCTTGCATCACGGTTACGAAGGGCGGCTCTCGACGGCCGGAAACCTGGCCTTTCCCCTGACCCCGCCCGAGGTTTCGGCCGGCGCCGCCTATCGCTTCAACGTCTATCACCTGATGGAGACGGACGACGCGGCGGGCCTGTTCCCGGTGCGCATCGAAGAATTCCGAGAGCCATAAGGGAGCGCTGCGACATGCGTCTTGCAATTCTCGACGATTACCAGGGTCTGGCGGAGCGTCTCGTCGACTGGCGCCAGGCCGAAGGAGTGACGGTAATCGCCTTCCGCGATCACGTCGCGGATGCCGATGCGCTGGTCGGACGTCTGTCCGATTTCGACGCCGTGATGCGCATCCGCGAGCGCACCGAGTTTCCGGCCGCGGTGCTGGACCGACTGCCACGCCTGAAGCTGATCCTCGCGACGGGGATGCGCAACAACCGCTCGCTCGATCTCGCCGCCTGCGACCGGCTGGGGATCACGGTGTCGACGACGGATGCGCTGCACCAGACGACGGTGGAGATCACCTGGGCGATGATCCTGGGGCTGTTCCGCCGCATTCCGCAAGAATGCGCCTCGCTTCGCGCGGGCGGCTGGCAGATGGGCCTCGGCCGGGGGCTGGCGGGCAAGACGCTGGGCGTGCTCGGTCTTGGCAACATGGGTCAGCCGGTGGCCGCGATCGGCAAGGCCTTCGGCATGTCCGTCGTGGCCTGGAGCCCGAACCTGACCCCCGAGCGCACGGCACCTTTCGGCGTCGCCTGCGTGAGCAAGCGGGAGTTGTTCGAGCGCTCCGACGCGATCACCGTGCATATTCCGCTCAGCGATCACACGGTCGGGCTCGTGGGGCCAGAAGAAATCGCCGCCATGAAGCCGCAAGGCTATATCGTCAACACCTCCCGCCCGCAGATCGTGGACGAACGCGCCCTGATCGCGGCACTGGCCGAGAACCGGATCGGCGGCGCGGGACTCGATGTCTTCGAAACCGAGCCCCTGCCCACCGACCACCCCTTCCGGCTTTTACCGAATGTCATCGCAACGCCGCATGTCGGCTTCGTGACCGAGGAGAACTACCGCATCTTCTACGAGGAATCTCTCGAGAACCTGCTGGCCTACCGCGCGGGCGAACCCATTCGCACCATCACGGCGGCGCAGCCGTTCAGGCCGGACTCGCAGGTGGCAAAGCAGATGCACAAGGCCGGCTGACGCACCGGAGTGCGCGGGGCGCGGTCGGCCACGGTGCGGAAAACACACACACAGCGATGGAGGTGCCCGATGGCGCGCATCTGGGACAAGTACCTGACGGAAGACGAGCAGAAATGGATCTCGGCGCGCAAACGGCCGCCGTTCGATCTTTCGGACCGGCGCATCGCCCTGATCATGGTGGATATCTACCGGGGTGGCTTCGGCGACAGGCCCGAGCCGCTTCTGGAGGCCGTCAAGACCTGGCCTTGGAGCTGCGGCGAGAATGGCTGGAACGCCCTGCCCCATATCGTGGAGTTGCTCGACACATGCCGGTCCTGCGACATTCCTGTGGTCCACATCACCATGCGCGATCCTTCCGACGGCTTGGTCGGCTGGATCGAGGCGCGCAATCGCCCCAGCCCCAGCGACCGCGTGACCAGCCCGGTCAGCGACCAGATGCGGCGTGCGACGCGCATCATCGACGAGGTGGCGCCCAAGCCGGGCGAGCCGGTCATTGAGAAATCGGCCCCGAGCGCCTTTTGGGGCACGCCATTGATCGGGCATCTGCAATACCTGCAGGTCGACACGATCCTCGTGGCCGGTATGGCGACGGCGGGCTGCATCCGCTCCACCGTGATGGATGCGGTCTCGCACCGGCTCCGGATCGTGATCCCCGAGGAATGCGTTTTCGACCGGATCGAAGCCTCCCATGCGATGACGCTTTTCGATCTGCACTACCGTTGTGCCGATGTCATGCCCACCGACGAGGTGCTGGCGGCGGTGCGCAGCCGCACGCTTGGGGCAAGTGCTCATGAAGAGGCCTGACCTGCGTCTGTCACCCAGGCCGTCGCCGTGGGTCCGATGAAGACCGCATCGGAGGCCCCCGAGGGCGCGCGCGCCCTGCCCGGCTGCGACGCCAAAGAGGTGTCGCAGGCACGGCAAGCAGCTGAGCAGCTGCTCGACCGTTTCCGGCGCATCCGGTCCCAAGAAGCGATCGAGCCAATTGCAGACCTGGTTCGACCCGGGGAGGGTTCTGACGGCGATGGCTGACTTCGAGACCATTCCCGAGATCGCCGAAGGCTATGCCCGGGGCGCGGTTTCGCCGCGCGAAATCGTGCAGCGATCGCTGGAGCGCATCCGGAAACGGGACCCGCATCTGAATGCCTTTCTCGAGGTGGCCGAGGCCCATGCCCTGGCCATGGCCGCCGAAGCCGAGGCCGAGATCCGCAGGGACGGACCACGCGGGCCGCTGCACGGTATCCCCTTCGCGCTCAAGGATATCTTCGATCGCGAGGGCTTCCGCACGACGGCCCAGTCGCGCCTGCTGGCCGAGAATGTCGCCCGGCGGAGCGCCCCGTGCGTCGCCCGGCTCGAAGCCGCCGGCGCGATTTTCGTGGGCAAGCTCGCCACCCATGAATTCGCGCTGGGCGGACCCGCCTACGATCTGCCGGCCCCTCCGGCACGCAATCCATGGAACCCGGCGCATTTCACCGGCGGCTCCTCGAGCGGCAGCGGCGCGGCGGTGGCCGCGCGCATGGTGCCCTTCGCCCTCGGCACCGACACAGGTGGCTCGGTGCGCAATCCCGCCGCCGCCTGCGGCATCGTCGGAATGAAGCCCACCTATGGCAGCGTCCCCGTCGATGGTGTCGTGGAATTGTCCCGCAGCCTCGATACCGTAGGCCCGATGACACCGGATGTAACGGGAAACGAAATCGTCCTGCGCGTACTCACCGGATGCCCGATGGACGATCTCGTGGCACCCACGGTGCCCACCGACCTCAAGGAACAGCGCATCGGGGTGATAAGGCGGTTCTATCGCTCGGACATGCAGGCAGATGCCGAGATGGCCGAGGCCATAGAAACCGCCCTCCAAGCCCTTTCCGATCATGGCGCGGAGATTGTCGAGGTCGATGTCCCGCCGCTCCAGGACATGGCCGATTGCAGCCGCATCATCCTTGTTTCCGAGGCTTATGCCGTGCACCGCAACCTGCTGCAAAGCCACGCCGCCGACTATAGCGCGAGCACCCGCGCACGGATCCTGCCCGGGGCCTTCATTCCGGCCGCCGATTACATCCGGGCCCGGGATTTGCAGCACCACTTCAAGGCGCGGATCGATGCCGCGCTCGCCAAGGTCGATGTCCTGATCACCGCCACGAACATGGAAACGCCTGCGCGGTTCGACGAACCCGACAGGCTGACCCTGCAATATGGCCGTCATGCCCGCGCGCCGTTCAACCTGACCGGTCATCCCGCGCTATCGATGCCGATCGGGTTTTCGGCCTCGGGCCTGCCGCTGGCCATGCAGATCATAGGACGCCATAACGACGAGCGGTCGGTCTATCGCGTCGCGCAAAGCTATCACCGCCTCGCGCCCCACACGATCGCCGCGCCGCCCGACCTAGATTGAGGGGCCGAACCCCTCGGAGTCCGACGGGCGTTCGACCCAAGAACGCCATTTCGGCCGATCAGTTCAGCGGCGGCTTCGCCTCGTGCCAGGAGGTTTCGCGCTCATGGAGCTGCGCCAGACCGAACAGACCGGCTTCGCCAAGCGGCGGCCCGATCATTTGCAGACCCAGCGGCAAATGATCAGTGTCGAACCCCATGGGAATGCTGAAAGCCGGCAATCCGAGGTAATTGAAGAGCCGCGTGCGATAGGTCATCTTCCGCACCAGATCGAGCACGCCCGCGGGCTCCTCGGGGTTTGATGCGTCGCGCCTGGGCGCGCCGAAGGGCAGGGTCGGGGCGCAAACGACATCGCATTTCGAAAAAACACTGTCGACGAAACGCTGCGTGATCCCCGTGCGCAGGGAAAGCGCCTCGAGGTAGCGCGTCGCGGGAATTGCGAGGCCGGCTTCGATCCGCGAGCGCACATGGCCCCCGTAACGCTCGGGCGCCTCCGTCAGCCATTTGCGATGGATCGTCGCCGCCTCCGATTTCGAGATCACGTCGTTCAGTTTCGAAAGCCCGTTCGGATCCGGTAGGTCCACGTCCACCCGGACACAGCCGAGGCTGCATAGCACCTCCAGCGCGGTCTCGAAGGCGGCGATCGCATCGGGCGACGCATCCTCGACGAAGCCGCGCTTCGGCACGCCAATTCGGAAGCCCTTCTGACCGGCGTCGAGCCCTCCCACATAATCCGGAACATCACCGACCCACGATGTCGCGTCGCCCGCGTTGACCCCGGCGATGGCCCCGAGAATGACGGCCGAGTCCGCCACCGTTCGGGTCAGGGGGCCGATATGGTCGAGCGACCACGATCGCGGCATGGCACCATGGCGCGACACCAGCCCATATGTGGGCTTGACCCCGACGACGCCGCAACAGGCGGCGGGGATGCGGATGGACCCTCCGGTATCGGACCCGAGTGCGCCAAAAACGATCCGGGCGGCAACGGCGGCACCCGAGCCGCTGGACGAGCCACCGGACACATGGGCGGTGTTCCACGGATTTCGGCAATCGCCGAAATGGACATTATGGCCCGTCGGGCCCCCGGCGAACTCGGAGAGGTTCAACCACCCCACCGACACCGCCCCGGCCTCGTCCAACCGAGCGATCAGATTTGACGTGAACTCCGCTCGGAAGTCGCGACGAATATCCGAACCGCAGGACGTTATCTCGCCCGCACGGTAGAACATGTCCTTGTGCGCCAGGGGAATGCCGTGCAGCACGCCGCGATAGCGGCCTGCGGCGATCTCGCGATCGGCCTGCTCCGCCGCCTGCATCGCGGCTTCGGCGTCGATCCGGATGAAAGCGTTGATTTCAGGCTGGAGCGCTTCGGCGCGTGCAATGGAAGCCGCGGCCAGTTCCTGTGCGGACACCTCGCGTGACCGAATGCGTTTCGAAGTCTCGATCAGCGATGCGTCGAGCAGATCTCCGGGCACCGCGCCGGTCATTCCGACACCACTTTGCAATTGGCGATATAGGCGTGAAACTGCAACGGTTCGCAATCGAAATGCATGAGCTCGGAAAAGCCATCTACCGCGTCCAGCAGGTTCGCGACCTCGACCGCGATCTCCCGCGATCGGGCGTCATCGAAATCGATACCTTGTGAACTCTGTATGAGATCCTGAATTGTCTGCCCTCGAATTGTCATTGCATAGCTCTCTCACAACGGCCTACGGCGATAGAAACCTCGGATCGCACGGTGTTCATTCCATCTTGGAGACGTCTTCCTTGATCTTGTTGAGCCGCGCATTCATCTTCCCGCGGATCGAGAAATACAGCAGGACCACCACGATCGAGGCGAGGAAGATGGCGAGCCCGGATCCGAGCAGCGCGTTCGTCCAGTCACCCCGATTGATCAGGAGGGCACGGCGGAAATCGGCCTCGGCCATTGGAACGACGACGAAGGTGATGATCAGCGGCGCGACGGGAATTCGGAAGAACAGCATGGCGAAACCAAGGAAACCGAAGAACAGCATCACCAGAACATCGTAGACATTCTGCTGATAGGCGTAAGTGCCTATCACGGACATCAGCATTATCGTTGGAACGAGAATTTTTCGCGGTAGTTGACCAAGTCGCGCATACAGAAACGAGAATATTCGTCCGATGCCGAGGTTCACGAAATTTGCGATCAGCAGAATAATGAAGAGCGCATAGATTATTTCCGGGAAGACCTCGAACATGCGTGCGGAAGGCGTCGCCCCCTGCATGATCAACGCGCCCCCGATCAGGGCCGCGGTCGTGCTGCCCGGAATGCCGAAGGCCAGCAGCGGGATGAGTGTCGGACCGACAGTGGCGTTGTTTCCGGCCTCTGAAGCCGCGATGCCCTCCAGTCGCCCCGTTCCGATCTTCTTTTCTGGCGAATAGCGGACCGCGATGCTGTAGGACAGAAAGGACGCCACCAGCGCACCGAGGCCGGGCAGCATCCCGACGAAGGTTCCCACACCGAAGCCGATGCCCATCTCGCGCCAGCAGGACAGGTATTCCTTGAAGGTCAGCCCTTCCTGGCTTTTTCCGAACATGCCCTTGACGGCTTCGGCCTGCGACTCGTCGGTGCTTTTCGTGGCGATATGCTTGGCCCATTCCTCCAGCATGGCCGCCATCGCGAAAAGTCCGATGATGAGTGGAACCAGCCCGACCCCGCCCTGAAGCCACCACAAACCGAAAGTGTTGCGCTCGGCATTGCTGATCGGGTCGTTCCCGATCGTGCCGACGAAAAGTCCGATACCGGCGCTCAGCAGGCCTTTTGCAAAATGGCTGCCACTGAGCGACCCGATCAGGACGATCGCGATCATCATCAACCAGACACGCTCACTCGGACCGAAGGAGAGAGCCACGATGGCGACGAGCGGCGCAATGATGATCGTGGCGATGTCGCTCGCGACATCCGCGGTCACGGAAGCATAAAGGGCCATGAGCATCGCCTTGCGGCCCTTGCCTTGCTTCATCATCTTGTAGCCGTCGTACACGGTGGGCGCGGAGTCCGGCGTGCCCGGCGTGGCGAAAGCGATTGCCGATATCGCGCCACCGTAGATGGCGCCCTTGTAGAGGCCGATGATCAATCCGAGCGCGGGAGCCGTCGACATGGTAAACGTCAACGGCAGAATGAGTGCGATGCCGCTTGTCGACGAAAGTCCGGGAATGGCGCCAACGCCAACGCCGACCGTCACGCCAACCACCATCCAGAACAGCGTTTCGACGGTGAAGACCATCGCCACCGCCTGCTCGAGTGCCACGAAGTCGATCATTGCGATCCCCAATTCCGGCTCAAGACCAGATTGCTCCCATTGGCAGCACGATGCCGATGGCTCGAAACAGGATGAAAACCACGACGACGCAGGTCGCGCTTGTGGCTGCAATCATGCGCCAGTTCTCGACACCGGCCACACGCAGCAATATGGCCATGTAGACGAAAGCAGCCGGAAAGAACCCGACCTGGATCACGGCGAGGATGCACAGATACCAGCCGAACAGGAGCGCCAGGGCCCATGAAAAGCTGCTGCGGGCAAACTCCACGAAGTCGCCGCTCGTATCCTGTCGCGCGCTGTCGAAAATCATCATCAAGGCCGCAAGCAGCATCCATGAGACGCCGAGAAGCGGAAAGAAGCCGAGCGTGAAGCGATCGGGTTGGAGCGAAGAAGCCCAGCTGCTGCTGTAAATGTAGAAAAAGAGACCCAGAAGGGAAATCGTCAGAACGATTCCAAGGAACTGGTTTGATTTGCGCCAGGATATCGAAGAACTGCTGCTTCCACTTGGCATATACTGTCCATTCCTTCAGGTATATGCATGGAAGGCATGGGGATCACCGATCACAGCAGTGCGCCCCATGCCGATCATTGCACGGCGTTAGCGCAAGAGCTCTGATGCCACTCGCATGCTTTCGATAAGCTGATCATAGTTTTCCTGCGCCTGCGGGGCGGGCGTGTAGATCACTTCGGCATCGATCGCGTTGAGCATGGAGGCAGGGCCCGGCGTCTCGATGACCTCGCCGAGAAGCTCGGCCCAACGGAGGACAATTTCATCCGGAGTATCGGGATGCACGCCGACCCAGCGCGGGAGCGACACGCCCTCCAGACCGATATCCGTTGCGAGCGGCGGATTGCCGAATTGTTCCTGGAAGGACTCGGACAAAGGCAGGTCGCTTGCGTTCATGATCACTATTCCATGACCGGGATGGATTGCGGCGATATCGGCCGCCGGCGCGGCCAACGCATCTATGTGCCCACCCAGAAAATCGGCCGTGGCGTCGGACGTGCTGGCGTAGGGCACCAGGGTTGCCTCGATTCCGGCGGAGCCGAATGTGGTCGCGACACCGACAAGGTTCGAGTTGGTCGCGCCGATCGTCACCGCGCCGGGATTGGCCTGGAGATATTCGACGAAGCCGTCCCAGTCGTCCCAACCCATGCCTTCCTGCGTCGCGATGATGGTACGGAACGCACCAACGTACGCGATGATCTTGATATCATCGACACTGATGGGCGGGTTTTCCTGCTGCAGCAGAGCCAGCATCGGGGTCGGGCTCGCGTGGATCAGGGTAAGACCGTCGGCAGGCAGGTCCAATAGGTTCGTCCACCCGACAACCGCCGATGCGCCGGGCATGTTGCGCACGTTCATGGGCTGTCCGGTAACGTCGATCGAGCCCGTCGATATGGCCCTTGCCCACTGGTCGGTCCCGCCGCCGGCGCCGAAGGGGACGATCATGGTTATGGGCCCATCGAGGAAGTCGTCGGTCTGAGCGGCACCGGGATTTGACAACCCGATGCTCCCGAAGGCTAGAGCGGCGGCAAACGTCCATTTGGTGATGGCTGGCATTTCACTTCTCCCTGTTCAGTGGCGAACGCGTGGCCGGCACTCGACCATAGCCCAAGACGTTGACATTAGTTTTGCAGAGTGTCAACAGTTCACAAAACTTGGTGATACTCCGGCTTGTCTTGCCACCACGCGCAACACGCGACGATCGCAGCAAGTGATCGCGGATCACGATGACATGGCGGGCTTCATGGAGGCATCATCCGCACTCGACTGGTCGGAACCGGCAACGGCGCAGATGTCGCACGGCGCCACTGCCACGGAGCCCGTCATTCCGGAACAGTCCCTTGCAGCGACCGACGCGGTAGTGCGATTTCCGGAGGAGTGGCGATGAATTCCGACTGGGGCCGCGTTGCGCGACTGAGGCATGTCTTTCTGATCTATGCGGGCGCGCTGGTCTGCGGCGCGGTCGGCAA
>Ga0008836_100374_pt1 | contig 31329 bp, 27 predicted proteins | sample HotLakConsUCCR28_FD_62214 | JGI IMG/M metagenome (GOLD analysis project Ga0008836, IMG submission 62214) | Hypersaline microbial mat communities from Hot Lake, Washington, USA - Hot Lake Consortium UCC-R28 (Hybrid Assembly) ... | reverse complement strand
TTTGACACAAAACCTATCCAATTGTTGGATGGGTTTTTCTTTTTCGATAATTTTCGTCCGCAAAAAATCAGAATTTTATGAGAGGGACCTTTATTCTATTTTCTTTTATACTTGTTTTTTTGGCTTGTAAGCCGGAAAGACCGGTAGAAATCATCGAATCCACCACTTCCGAATCCTTAGATTCCCTGAGCAAGGCACTTTCCTGGCCGGAAGAGTTGGCCGTACAGGCATTTTCGGGTCCTGAGCTGACTCCCAGCCCTGCTTGTCTGGCAGTCTCCCCTTACGGAGAGGTATATGTAGGAGTGGATGCGATCGGGTCCCTGGGAAAAACGCCGGGAAAAGGAAGAATCGTCAAACTCCTCGATCTGGATAATGATGGTGCAGCTGACGAACATACGGTATTTGCAGAAGTGGACAATCCCAGGGGGATCATCCCTTTGGGAGATCAATTATTTGTCTTGCATACAGTATTTTCTCAGGATGATAGCCTGGCGACCGGTATGAACCTGGTGGTCTTCGAAGACAAGGATAATGACGGCATAGCAGATGGACCTTCCAGGCCTCTGATTGAACACATCAGTTCACCCAAGTTTTTGCAGGGGAGAGGGACAGATCACGCTACCAATGGTATAAGAATGGGAATAGACGGATGGATCTACATTGCCGTAGGAGATTTTGGATTTCACGGAGCCATTGACAGGGAAGGCAATGAAATGACCATGCTTGGGGGAGGCGTCCTGAGGGTACGTCCAGACGGCACTGAAATGGAAGTGTACACCCATGGCCTTAGAAATATTTATGATGTAGCGATTGATCCTTACATGAACCTATTTACAAGGGGAAATACCAATGATGGGGGCGGATGGAATATCCGTTTCATCCATCAGGTTCAAACTGGTGAATATGGTTATCCTGTGTTGTTTAAGCATTTTACTGAAGAAATTATCCCTGCCCTGGTAGATGTAGGGGGAGGCTCTGGAACCGGCGCTTTGTTTATGGATGACCACCGCTGGCCGGAAGCCTACGATAAAGTCCCCATGATGGCCGACTGGGGAAGGAACCAGCTGTACATTCACCGGGTAACAGCCGATGGCCCTTCCTACACTCAGGATGAGGAAGAGTTTTTCAAGTTACCTCAGATCACAGATCTGGATATCGATGGTTCAGGCAGGATGTTTATGGCGGCCTGGGATGGGGCTGGTTATTCCGGAAGTGAAGACAAAGGTTTTGTGGTAAGGGTGGTTCCAAAGGTTTTGGAATACAGCGAGATGCCTGACCTGACTTCAGCAGACGAGGATGACCTGGCCGAAATGCTTATGGAAGGAAGTGCCACCATCAGACTATATGCCCAACAGGAATTGGTAAGTAGAGGCACGGATGATGCGGCTACAGAGGCCTGGGAGGTAGCAACAGACAGGCAGGCTCCGGATTATGCCAGGGTTGCGGCCATGTATGCCTACTCCCAGATCAAGGGAACTTCCGGTTTGAAAGACATGAAAGCATTGCTGGAAGATCCTGACATGAAGGAATATGCCATCAGAGCGATTACAGACAGGAAAGCCTTTGTAGAAGAATTGTCAATCGAGCCATTTGTAGAAGCTTTGAGAGACGCTTCTGCCAGGGTTAAAGCAGCAGCGATTATTGCCCTGGGTAGGATAGGGGATAAAGCGGCTATTCCGCATTTGATGGAGATTGAGGTACCTGATTCGTTTCAGGCTCCCGAATTTGGAGAAGAGGGACCCCATGCCCGGCCTAATTCGGAAATTATTTTGCCCCACCTGGCTGTCAGGGCTTTGGTCAATCTTGGTGCAGATGAGGAAATTTTGGAGCAAGTGGGTTCAGGTAATTCGGACCTCGCCCTTTGGGCATTGCGCTACATGCATACTCCTGAGGCAGTTGCCGGGTTGATTGCCAGGTACAATGGAGCAGGAACAGAGGAGAAGGAATTGAGAAATGGTATCCTTACCGTTCTGGCCAAGCTCTATACCAAAGAGGCGCCTTACGATGGCTCCTGGTGGTGGGGTACCCGTCCGGACACGCATGGGCCCTACTATAAATCTGTACTTTGGTCAGCTTCTTCCCAAATCAAATCCTTGTTTGAGCAGCTTTGGGACAATGGCACCCAAAATGACAAGGATTTTATTGCCATGTTGAATCAGAAAAACCGCATGGGAATAACCGAATTTGGTGGGGATTATACGGTAACTGAAGTCCTGGAAGAGCCTAATGTAGATTTGGAAAAGATCAAAAATCAAAAGGGTCAAATAGGAGAATCTTCTATTGAAGACATCCTGCTGGCCATGCAGGAGATTAATGGTGAAGCGGTGCAAGGCAAAGCCATATTTGAGCAACAGGGGTGTAAGGCCTGCCACAGTATAGAAAAAGGGGAACAAATGAAGGGTCCCTTTATGGGGCAGATCGGTAGCATCATGACCAGGGAACAGATTGCCGAATCCATATTGAAACCGGATGCTTCCATCTCCCAGGGATTTGCTACGGTGATGATCAATACCCATGATGAAAAAACTTACGTGGGATTTGTTACCGAGGAAAGTGCGGACCGCCTGGTGATCCGTAATATCGCCGGACAGGCCTTTACCTTACCGGTGGAAAATATCAAGGACCGAACAGAAATGGAAAACTCCATGATGCCGGCGGGACTGGCCAATTCCTTATCCTACGAAGAGTTTGCCTCACTGATTACATATCTTTCCGAACAAAAATAAGTGGCATAAAAAAATACCAAAAAAGGCTTGTAAAATGTTTTACAGGCCTTTTTTGTTAGCCCATGATCTTTTTTTTGATTTTCTTAAAGAAAGAGGGACCATCATTGCTTTGCTGGCTCTTATTGAACTGGTCATCTCCTATCAGCAGGGCCAGGGGTTGGAGTGGGATGTAGTTTTCACAGATGACTTTGAGCATGGCTGCAAAAGGCAAAAACAATACCATCCCTGCCACACCCCATACCGATGCGCCGATGATCAGGCTTAATATGGCGGCAAATGCGTTGACGTTTACACTGCTGCCTACTACCTTAGGACTCAGGAAGTTGCTTTCGATGACCTGAATCAGCCAAAACATCCCGGCCACCGCTATGGGAACCCAGAGCTCATCTTTTGACATAAACGCATACAACACTGGGATAGTAGCACCCAGGGTGGTGCCTATATAAGGGATAATGGAAAGCGTAGCCGCCAGAAAGCCGAATAAAAATGGGCTATCCAGTCCGATAATCCATAAACCGGTACTATTGGCCAGGCCTAGAATCAGAATTAAGGTCAGCATGCCGGAAAGGTATTTTTGACCCACTTTTTGGATTTTCATTAACATTTTAAGGTATTGGGTCTCCTTTTCCTCTGGTGCAAATCGCATGAAAGCACTGACCAGCCCATCTTTGTAGATCAGGAACAAAAAAGTATAGATGATTACCGTGAACAGCCCGGTGAGGATGCTGGCCGTATTGCTGAAGGTTTTTCCCAGCAGACCGGCTGCCCCATCCTTGATCCAGGCTTTTCCGTCTTCCAATAATTGATCTTTATCGAAATTACCCAGAAAACTTAAGTTTTCATTGATAAAGACTACTGAATCGGTGAAAACACGCATCAATTTTTCTCCAAAATCAGTCAATTGGTCCGATAGGGAAATGATTTCTGCAGAGAAAAAAGTCAGTACACCTATTAAGATCAGGAAAAAGGAAAGCAAAACCGTAATCGCAGCTCCGATGTTTCCTATCTTCTTTCTTTTTAACCTTTTGTGCAAAGGATGTAAAATAAATGCCAGTAACAGGGCCAGTCCCAAAGGAATGAGAATGGATTTGGCCACCACCATTATGGCGACGACCAACACGCCAAAGGCCAGGGTAAAGAACAAATGTTGAAAGGATAGTTGCATAGGGCTGAATTAATAATGACAATTTTCAAATGGTCAATAGAGATTACATTTGTCGCTTCGGAAGAGAAATGTGCAGTCAGGCGTTATATGAGTTGTTTCCAGACAGATATCCTGTAGTGAATCAAACAGGGTATTTCCTGAAATTTTACCTTAAGTTAGAGAAAATTTATCGTAAATGATTCGAAAGGGAATTTTTAACTTTGAGTTAGGGCGGGCTATCCATAAAGGCGGGTTTTTTCAAGGGGAGTTAAATTGAAAAATGAGGCTTTTTTTGGTTTTGGATCTGATTATTATTGGTTTTAGGTAAAAAAAATTGAAACTTGTGTATCTTTAGATTTTTAAAGCATTTTTGGTCATGCTCTTCAATTCTTTTCTATTCCTTTTTGTTTTTTTACCAATTGTTCTATTGGGGTTCTATGGACTAGGCTCCAAAATGAAGCTTTCTGTTATTGTAAGATGGTTGTTTCTTTGTTCCCTGCTGTTTTATGGATGGTGGAAGCCCATATACTTGATACTCATAGGTTTATCCATCGTTTTTAATTTCCTCATCAGCAAGGAGGTAGCAAAAGGGAAGCAACCATTTTTGGTGGTCGGAATAGGCTTCAATCTTCTGATCCTCTTTTTTTACAAATATGTAGATTTCTTAATTTTTAACGTCAATGTTATTACAGATGCCTCGATTGCCTATCTCGACTGGGCACTGCCATTAGGAATATCTTTTTATACCTTTCAGCAAATTGCCTATTTGGTGGATTTGAATAGGGGCATCGCTTCGAAAACCAATTTCTTCTCCTACGGTTTATTCGTTTCTTTTTTTCCCCAACTTATTGCTGGTCCCATCGTGCATCACAAGGAAATGATGCCCCAGATCAGGAATCCGTTACTAACCCAAGTTAATTACCAGAATCTTTCCAAAGGTTTTTTTATTTTAATGATGGGGCTTGCAAAAAAAATCATCCTGGCGGATACTTTCGGGATAATCGCAAATAACGGGTATGCCAACATTGAATTGCTGGGGAGCCAGGAAGCATGGATCACTTCCCTGGCTTATTCCCTGCAATTGTATTTTGATTTTAGTGGGTATTCTTCTATGGCCATAGGATTGGGATTGCTTTTTAATATCCAATTGCCTCAAAACTTTAACTCCCCTTACCGATCTGTCACCATTCAGGAATTCTGGAGGAACTGGCACATTACCCTAAGCAGGTTTCTTCGGGATTACATATACATTCCTTTGGGAGGAAATAAAATGGGTCCGGGAAGAACGAATGTCAATTTGATAATAACCTTTCTCCTGGGAGGGATTTGGCACGGCGCCGGATGGACCTTTATTATCTGGGGGATGCTACATGGCTCGGCCCTGGTTATTCATCGGCAATGGAAAAAAACGGGGTTGGCTATACCGGGAATCCCCGCCATTCTAATTACCTTTTTATTTGTAAACATTACCTGGGTCTTTTTTAGGGCTGAAAATTTCCAGGATGCCAACAACCTTCTTATGGCCATGTTCCAATTTACAAAAACCGCTCCGCCGGATTTTCACCTGGTCAGTAATCTTTATAATGCTCCCATCTGGGCCGCCGGGGTGTTGCTTCTTTTTTTGCCCAATGATATGCAACTTGGCAATCAGATCAAACCGACCTTTAAATACGGGTTGATGACTGCTTGCTTGTTTGTATTGAACCTGATATTCCTGAACTCTATTGTTCAAAATGATTTTCTGTATTTCGATTTCTAATTGGTTATGAGCAAGGAATTTAATCGGTATTTTAAACGTGTTCTTCGCACTTGCTTTCTGGCTGCTTTCGGCTTGATTTTATTCAATATATGGATGGACATTTTTGGCGTTTTCGGGGTCAGAAAAAACCCCCGCATTTACGGGGAAGAGCGAATATCAAAATACCTGATGGCATTCAGGTACATTCCTGAAAATTTCGAAGGCCTTATTCTGGGTCCTTCCCTTTCAGCGAATATTAACCCCGGACCCGCAAAAGAAATCCGTTATTTCAATACCAGCCTTATGGGAGCGAGGATTCAAACCATGGTTCCCCTACTTGAAAACGTGCTGGCATCAGCGCATCAAATGAAGCGAGCCTGGATATGCATTCATCCCTACATGACCCAAAGCAGTGAAAAAGAGGTAGACTTAATAATGAGTCCCAGGGCTTATTGGGCTGCCTTTGGGTCGATTCATTTGCTACGGGTGTATGGATTTTCCTTGATTAGGTGGATGAATCTGGCACCTAATAAATACCCGCCGGGCCAATACCTGGAGAATGGGACGAATAAATTTGAACCGCTATTCAGAGTTACCGATGTAGCTGCTAAAATCGAAGAAGAAAAAGCCTTACTTCATGCGGAAGATTTTGAGATCACCCCCATTTCGGAAGCTTCCCTGAAGGAGTTGTGGCAATTGTTGGAAGTCAACCAAATACAAACCCAGGTTTACTTTCACCCGGTCCCTTTACCCATCTATGAAGCGCACAAGAACGCTTTCGCACAATATTGGGAGCAGGTAAAGTCGACTTATACTCAAAAAAGCCCCCTGGTTACTTTTAAGAATTTTAACGATGGTGATTTTTCTTTTTTTACCGGCGACTTCTCCAATTACATTGATCATGGGCACCTGAGCGAGAAAGGGCAGGAATTATTTCTTAAAGAACTGATGCAGAAATAAATTTTTGTAACATGGCTCAATGATTGTATGTTAAGCATGAGGGCAGTGGTACATGTGCAGGAGCAATGCCAGTAGTAGTTTATTGAAAATGAAAAAATAAATCAAATGAAGATATTGAAGGGACAGGCCATTTTATGGACAATTATTTTAATGGCCGGGTGCACGGCATCTGAGGTCAACCGTTTTATCCAGGGAGCAACGGAGGCGACTTTGACAGAACAGGATGTAAGCAATGGCCTGAAGGAAGCCCTTATCAAGGGTATTTCCACAGGCGCAGATCAGGCATCAAAAGAGGACGGCTTTTTTAAAAATGATTTGATCCGTATAGCACTCCCGGCAGATGTGCAGCGGGTAGAAGGAACCCTGCGAAGGCTTGGTTTGGGAGCGGAAGTAGACCGGGTTATCCTGACCATCAATAGGGGAGCGGAGAACGCAGCCAAAGAGGCCAAGCCGATATTTATTGATGCCATAAAGCAGCTCACGGTTCAGGACGCCTGGAATATTCTAAAGGGAGAGCAGGATGCTGCCACGCAATATTTGCAAAGGACTTCTACCGATAGGTTAAAGGTTTTGTTTGCCCCTCATGTGCAGGAAGCCCTGGATCAGGTCGGTGCGACCCGGTATTACGGAGATCTGGTAAACAGCTACAATAGCCTGCCTACCACGGCCAGGAAACTGGATCCCGATCTCAACGCTTACGTCACCAATATGGCCATTTCAGGGCTTTTTGAATTGATAGCCAGGGAGGAAACGGCCATCCGGGAGAATCCTGCGGAAAGGACTACAGCCCTCCTGCGCAGGGTGTTTGCCGCACAGGATAATTGATTTTTCCTCGAGCCAATCTACTTGTGTCGTTTTACTGCTGAAATGAGGTCGAAACTCAAATTATTTTGAGGAGGGTACAGCTCGACCAAAGATAAGTCATCTAAATCAAAACTCTGTTTAACAGTATATTGGTTGGTTAATTGGTTTTTTCATTTGTAGATCAGCTGAAAAATATATAGTGCAAAGTGCTATGATTCAGGCACACTTTATATTAGGCTTCCAATTAAAAATGCTAAAATTAATTTGGTGGTTTCTATTTTTTTACTAATTTAAAAGCTGAAATAAGTTTTCTCACTCTTTGGTTGGAAAATTTTGCGTCAAATGCTGTTTGAAGCATGAGGTCTTTTTATGGCTGGTGGAGGTTGAACCCTGGTCATAAAGGTTTTTCAATTTCTTTTAATAATCAATTTTAAACACCATATCCCGATTTATAAAACCAACTAATCCGGGTTATTGCCGATAGGTGAAGTTTTTCATCTGATACCTGCTGATATTTCAGTATTGCTTATCGGTTGTCGTTTCCTGTTTCAGGTATTGCATGAGGGCTGTTTCCCTGCTTGCATGAACCAATTTTATCTTTTCACTAAAATCAATCTACTATGAATAGCCATTCATGGGCAATGGTGATTTTTTGTGTCGCCATCCGCTGCCAACTCAGGGCGCAGGGACCAGGAGAGGTCATGCATCAGCTAAATCCCAAATCCCGGCTAAAAACCCCTAATGTCGCCGCAATGGAAAAATTTGGGGATTATCCGGTCAACTTGTACACCGGCCTGCCGGATATTTCCATACCTATTTTTGAAATCAAAAGTGGCCCACTGGAGGTGCCCATCAGGTTAAGCTATCACGCATCCGGAATCAAGTATGCAGACCAGGCCAGTTGGGTAGGGCTGGGCTGGTCATTGATGGGAGGAGGTTTTATTTCCCGCAATGTCAATAATAAACCGGATGAAAACAGTTTTCTCCATATTACCAATGATTACAGTATCCCCAATGCGCCGGACTGCAATGATTACGAATATAAAATGTTGTCGGTGGATATTCTTGACAGGGAGGCAGATTTGTTTTCTTACCAGTTTCCAGGTCAGAGCGGAAAGTTCTACCTGAGGCAAGGTGGAGCGGAGTCTTTTCAAATTCCAAATTTGCCTTTGAAAATTTCCTATACCAATAACCTGGACAAATTTGAGATTTTGGATGAAAACGGCATTATTTACCTGTTTGGTAAAAACGACAATGAGGACCGGGCCGCAGAATACATTACCTCGGGTGGTTCGGAAGGACATGTATCCACCTGGTACTTGATGAAAATGCGCCTGCTGGAGAATACAAACAGGCTCCGGGATATCCCCTTTCCCCTAGTTTCCGCACCACAGGGTTGTTGACGGTAAAGAAAATCAAAGACCTGGAAAGTGGCAGGTACATTACCAGTACCTATTTTTATGACGAAAAAGGTCGGGAAATACAATCCCTGGAAGAGCATCCTTTGTGGGCTACCATCAGGCACTCCAGCCGGTACAATTTTGAAGATCAGGTAATAGAAACCCTTACCGAATTGAGTCGGCCGGTACCTGTGAAAGTAAGTAAATACTATTCCTATAACCGGGCAGGCTTGCTGTCCCGGATCAGCCAGCGGATTGATAATGGGGTCCTGATCACAATTGCCAATTATAGCTACGATGAACTGGGGAAAAAATCAGCGGTGCATTTCCCCTCCATTGCCGATGCAGCTCAGGAATACAGATACAATATCCGGGGTTGGTTACAGGAAATGAGGGGCACTTCTCCCGGACTATTTTCACAGAGCCTGTCCTATCAGGAAAGCGGAAAAAGATGGGACGGCAACATTATGGGTTCCCAATGGAGTGGTTTGGACGGGACTGTCCGGAAATACGACTACAGCTACGATAAGCCGGGCAGACTGCTTCAGGCCGACTATAAAGTAGCTTCCCCGTCCGGGGAAAATGGGCGGTATTCCCTGGACCAGATCAGCTATGATGCCAATGGCAATATCAAAAGCCTGAGAAGAAGGGGTGCGCTTACCGAAAAGAAATTTGGCCTGGTGGATGATTTGGAATACCAATATGAAAGCAATATCAGCCTGGGTGAATATGGCAACCAACTGACCCGGGTAGTTGACAGTCAGTCGGACATTGCCTATTTGTCGGCCGATTTTAAGCCTGGCCAATCCCCTGGCCCGTACCGCTATGATGCCAATGGCAACCAGGAGACCAACCTGGACAAAGGCCTTTCAGGTATGTCCTACAACCTGCTGAACCTGCCGGAGGAGTTTACCTTTACTAATGGAGACCGCTTGGAGTACGCCTACAGCGCAGCAGGGACCAAACTGAGGCAAGCTGTTTACAGAAACGGTAAGCTTAGAAGGGAAACACACTATGCAGGAGATTTTGTTTTCGTGGATGGCCGGCTGGACCACCTGTTGCATGAGGAGGGCAGGATGGTATTTGAATCGGGAGAGGCCATCTATGAATTTTTTCTTAGGGACCACCTGGGCAATGTACGGCAAGTGCTTCGGGCTCCCAAAACCGAAAGGGTTATCGCCACCATGGAAATGGCCAATGCCAAAAAGGAAGCGGCTGCCTTTGGTCAAATCGGAAGCAGCAGGCAACTGGGTCCGGAGCACAATACGACTCCCGGAGGAACACGGGTTGCCTGGCTGAATGCAGGCCGGGGAAGGCTGATGGGCCCTTCCCGCCGGCAGGATGTGTGTACAGGAAGCAGGCTACAGCTCTCCGTGCAGGCAAAATATGAGGCACCGGGCAAGACCAATATCCGCCCGGATGATTTTATAAAAGCAGGCATCAGGGAGGGATTGATTGCAGATTTGCAGGAAATAGGCCTGGCCGGATCGGTTCCGACGAGTTTGGGGATTTTACAAATCGTGGATTTGGTGATCAAAGACCTACAGCAAAAAGCCGCCCCTGAAGCTTATATGATGTATGCCCTGTATGACAGACAGGGAAAACTTTATGAGAGTGGCAAGGAGCTGCTCAGCAAAAAAGCCGCCAACGGTCATGAAAAACTGGAAAAAGAGCTGTATATTGGACAGGAGGGCTATGTAGAGGCCTTTCTGGTAAACGAAACATCAGAAAACGTTTGGTTTGATGATTTCACGGTAGAGACGACACTTTCCCCTGTTATACAGGAAACTCATTATGATCCCTGGGGCTTGGAAATGACCGGCTTGGGGTATCAGCGAGAGGGAGTGAAGGAGAACAGGTATTTGTATAATGGGAAGGAGCTTCTCAATGACCATAATCTTAATCTATATGATTTTGGAGCTAGACTCTATGATCCTGTCTTGGGAAGATGGATGACCGTGGATCCGATGGCAGATCATCCCAAGCAAATTGAAATGTCCCCTTATTCAGCAATGTGGAACAATCCTATACGATATAAAGATCCCGATGGAAGGTGTCCAGAATGTGAGGAAAATGTAATTGACCCTACAGACGGACAGAGCTATACATCCACGGGTGGTGCTGAATATACTTTTGGGAATGGAGAATGGACAAGACTGGGAGGAACTCTTGACGAACATGTTGTTACGCATTCAAGGTCTGAAGGAAGTGATTTCGGAGGGAATAACCCAAGTTTAGGTGATATTGGCACTGGGCTTGGCCTTACGGGAGAAGGAATGTGGTTGTTGGGAGAAAACAGAAGCACGAGTCTTTATCAGCAAGGGTTTAGGAGGGGTTTGAGTGGTAATTATCAGTTGACGGGGAGAAACCTTTCATTATTCCGAAACCAGCCAGTGACTTCGGCGACAAGACCTATTAATAGGTTAGCGCCTATAGGAAAAGCGTTATCTGGTGGGGGAACGGCTCTATCTGTAGTCAGTTTAGGTTTTGATGTTGCTGATTATTCCAGCGGTGATTTAAGTAGCTTTCGGTTAGGTTATCGGGCAACAGCAACAAGTATTTCAATAGGTGTGGCATATGGGCTTGGAGGCCCATATGGAGCCGCAGCTGGGGGTTTGTTTTTCATGGGCGAAATGGCTTGGAATATGACACAGCCAATAAGGAACGAAATAAGTCGCCAGTATTTCCAATTTAAAAATGACTTTGAGAATGCTTTAAGGAGTGGATGGAGGCCAAGATAAATGATTTATACTTTTAGAATTTCTAGAGAACATCAATTCAAACACCTTTGGGTCATTATTTACTATATTTTAGTTATAGTAAGTGGGGCAATTTATTTTAGCTTTAGTAGATATGGGTTTATTGATTATGAGAAAATCATAATGATTTCTTTAGGGGTGGTTTTGATTTTTCTCATTCCCCAATTAATTATTCACATAAATTATTACATGAGAAATAGCGGCGATATATTTTTTTATGATCCTGCAGGGCGTAGAATCACGATAAACCGCAAGGGGGAGTCGGCAAGCTTTTCGTTCAACGATATTGAACTAATAAAGCGGTTTAAATCTTATCCGTTGGCTGAAAACCGGATGCAGTGGTTTCCTTGGGATAATTACAATTATTCCATCATCCGGTTAAAAAATGGGAAAGAGTTTATCGTTACCAGCTTGCTTGTCCCTTATTTGGATCTTCCCATTAATCCCGGGAAGATAAAACTGGAGAAAAGGTTTTATCCGATTGTGCAAGACACATAAGCAATAACCCAACAATTCCGGGCTTTTGTGTTTTATGGATTGAGCAAGTTCCGAACCTTGCATTTGAACAGGAATGGGTCCATCAGTGAGGAGAGTTGTCTCCAAACTTGGGTAAGAATTTTCCGATCTTCTTCCGTCATTTGACAGTTTTTCCAATAAAAAAACTGTTGGCACCCTAGCAGAACAGTAAATACGTGGAGTTGCCGAAAGATTGTCTTGTTTTTCCGATCAGGAAAGCACCAGGGATGTTTTCAGCAAGCGGGAAGCCAACTCCTTTAAGGCATTTTCTATCTTTTCGGCTTCTTCCGCAGTAGGTTTTTCCTTGCCGGAAGAAAAGGCATCTAAACGGTCTGTTCCAATACCTGCGTCGGCGCCCAATTGCTCCCTGTTCAGGATGGCGAATTCACTAAAGAAGGCAGGACATTGGTAGTAGTGGTTGAACTCGACGGTTTCCGGGTCCAGGCTTTCAAATTCCCAGAGCAATTTTTTCAATTGTGTTTCCAGTCCCGGAATGCTTGGGGCAGATTGGGTAAGTGGATTGTTCTTGTAGGTGAGGCTGCCTTTATAGGTATTATTTTCTTTGGTAATTAACTGGTCGAGTGTAAGCATGGTTCGTTTTGTTTTTGGTTGAAGCACCGTATGGAATCTTTAAGGTACGGAAAATGCGTTGAAAAAACAGGCGTTGTGGACGGAAAGGGGCGATACGATCTGCGAGGTTCCTAGCGACCGAATCGCTTGGGGATATGGGTTTCCACCAAAAAGCGACGGTTCGTCGATTGCAAGCAGAGCCAAAACTCAGGAAAAGCCATTCTTTTATTGGCTTTCCCAGGAGCGGACCCTTCCAAAGACAGCTTTTGCTACATAAATGATCCGTAATGTCTGGCGTCGAGATGCAGGTGGTGCCCGCCAGAGGGAATAGGGATGCGGTCGTGAGAAACTCCCTGCGCTGATTTAGCAACCATCAAGTCTTTTCCCTGCGGTTGTTGCCTCGGCTGGGATTTGCCACGGAGCGGTATTCGATCGGCTGCAGGAGAGTCGCATAGGTACCGGGTTAGCTCAGGTACTTGAATCGTCAGGCTTTAGGGAGAGTAAGGAATCCCGACACTCCGAAGCTGAGCGAATGCAAGTTGGATGGAAGCAGCAAGTGGTTTCTTGTACCGACGCATGTGGTTTTGAATGCAGGTCGCATTCAGCAGAAAGCGTGCTGTCGGGTTGAGTATCATTTCTTATTTACGATGGCGCTGACCATTAGGGCTGTTGCGATCAATGACAATTGACCCAAACTATAGTTATTGATCTTTTTTCGAACCACTTTCATGTCAACCGGTACCTCATTTGATTCCCATTCCAGGATGAGGTTTTTGTAGAGAGAGACGGTTTTCGAGGCCTTTCTTCCTTCAAATAAGGCTTTGAGTTGTTCCTTGCGCTTTCTACTTAGCAGCGAGTTGGCCTTATTTTTCACAAACCGGTAGAAATTTTTACTTACGGAAACGTTTCCACTGGAATAATTTTCGTCCCGGATTGCGGCTACTTGTTCGTTGAGCTTCGCAATAAAGCGCCTGTAGAAGTCGTCGTTTATCTTTACTTCCCGGTCGATTTTGCTCATTATACCGAAAAAAGGCCTACTTAAAAAGGGCGTGGTTGCCCAGAAAAAACGCCTGTTTCTATCTTCTCCCTCAAAGATATACCGCTTCATCCGGCAGGTTAGCAGAAAATACGCGTGTTTGTCCCCGCTGTTTTTTCCTGGAAAATCTGACAAGGTTTGGTAGATGTAATCCGAAAGTTTTTTTACATCAATACCCGTTAGTTTGGCCGCTTCAGGCAGGGAAAACTCGTAATTCTCCCGAAGAATCAAGTCAACCAACTTTTTGTTGTCCGAATACCTGATGTTGTTTGTTAAATCGGGAAACACTTTATCCCCTCCATCGCCGGTAAAAAAGGTAATGTTCCCACCGTATCGATCAAAGACCTTTCGGCAAAATTGGTTCAAATAATAGTACCGCGTAGGTTGGATTCCCATTTTAAACCGGATGGTTTCGGCAATGTCCTCACTGAAATTGGCGGTACTCAAACCGATTTTTTGCCAGTCCAGCTGCAAGCTAGCTGCAATTTCCTGGGCAATCACCACATCGGTGGTGGCCGATTTTTCCTCATCTTCAAACGTAACTCCCGTAACCCGCGCTCCTCCCTTGTGCAGTCCGGCGGCTACCGATCGAGAATCCATACCGCCACTGAGTGAGAGGATATTTTGTGTCGTGGCCCGTTGCTTGCATGCAGTAAGGAATACCGAAGCCATGCCATCCAAAGCAACTTCATCTACCTGGGAAATTGATTTGGCTGAAAAATCATAGGAATAACTCCTTTCTGTGGCGGTGATCTTGCCTGCCTTGACGTCCACAAGCAGGTTTTCGGCGAGTTGGAGGTGGAAAACCTGATCAAAAAGCGTATGGGTGGACAGGTTGTAGTCAAAAACGAGGAATTCGGCGAGATGTAGCGGATTTATTGGAGCCTGTAAATACCCTTGCACAAATCGAATATCCCGCGATACAATCCATCTTCCGTTGCGGCTGCCGTAGTAAAGGGGCAGGCGATTCAGGTGGTCCCCAAACACTTTTACGGTATGGGATTGGAGATCTATTACATACAGGTAAAACTCCCCATCCGTATCAAAAAGGTATTTCTCCAGTTCATCCTCAGAGCTGAGAAGTTGCTGAATACCGTCGAAAAGCGCCGAAGTGGACCGATCGTAGACTTTACCCTCCAAAACCAGGACCGTATCCGTTGCCGTCCTACGAATGCTGTAGGGATAATCGTACGTGCTGTTTACTGTTACGACCAATTTCTCATTGGAAAACAAAACGGTGTGTGTAGAAGCGGAATTTTCCCATCCGTCTTCGTGTGAAAATAAAGATAATCCGAGCATAATTGGAAAAAAGCAAATCGATAGCGGAGCTATAAAATTTAATTTGATTCGGTTGAAAACATTTTTGAAGGTATAAAAATCTATTTTAAATAAAGAAAAAAGAATGTAAAAATTAAAACTATTTTTTAAGAATAGGAAATGGGTAGTAGTGCTGCCCGTCATAAGTGCTGCACCTGCGTCCTGAAAAGAGGTAGCTTTTTTCTCAAGATCGGAACAATTCAAGCGGCCTCAGCAGGGTGCCATTTATAGCTCCATTATCATCAAAGGGGTCGGTCAGCTCAAATTGATTGGTGATCTCATGGGTGAAAACGTCCGCATGGGATACCTTTTGTGTTGGGATTTTAACCTATTTTTCACCTGTTTCGGTGTATCGGCAAGATCCAGGTGTAGGGTGATCTTTTTTTCGTAACTGGCTGCCCATGCCTTGAAATACCCGTGGGGGAGTACCGGTGATTATGGGTAATCGAATTTATTCGGTAGAACGCAAAATTACGCGTACAATCCGGAGGTTCTCGGGTATTAGCCCAAACATGAATTAATCACCACACATGCCTGCAGGCGGTCCTTTGCGACCAATTACTACAAGATCATACCAACACCGGTATTGATGGAACTATCCGGCCATTCCCGGGAAAGCACCTTTCTCGCATACATCAATAAATCCCGATGAAAATGCCCGCTTGTTTTTGGAAATGGTGAAGAGGGCGAGTCAAAATGTATCGGAAGGCATGAATAATTTTGGTGAAAGAACGGAAAATAAGTACCTATACCCGTACATTCCCAACAAACAGTACACACCACATAGAACAGCGTCCCAGGGGGTGTCTTTTACTTCTATAGGGGTTTTGTTTTAATTTTTGACCCGCCGAATTAAATTATACAGACCCAAACCTTCACTTCTCATTCACTCTGCTAATCCATTTTGAGAGAGCTATCATCATTTGAAAAAAAACCTTATGCCCATTCAGCTGTTAACACTATTCAGGTTATTATTCCGATATCCGGATAAATTCAATTGAGGCATTGGGGCTTATTGATTTTGTTCCCAAGCCGGTCAGTTAAGCCATACATTTGTTAAGCAATTATAAAATTCATGAAGAAGTTTAAAAAGTCCGAGATTGTCCTGATGGTATTGGTGGTCATTCTGATCGGGGTATCAGAATACTACTTTCTCATCGCAAATGAACCCCTCAAAGCCATTTTCATTGGTTTATGGTGCCCGACCATACTGGGCTTTTTGATCATATTTAACATGAAGAGGTAAAATGGAAAACTTAGACGTAATCATATTGACAATGGTAGTGGTAGTATCCTTTGTGGTATTTATAGTCACCTCTGTGCAGGAATTTGGCAAAATGGAGGAAGAACCCTGGGAATATGAAAAGGCGACCGGTCCCAGCAGGGCTGCCTTGTTCAACGTGTTGAGTTCCCTATTTGAAGACGATAAAATTCCGAGGAAAAACAGGGAGGAACTTAAGAAAACCATACAGCGGAGTATTTCCGATATGGAAACGGATGGGGTCTATTTCGATAAAACCAAAAAGAAATCCGGTAAAAAGAAGAAATTCAAAAAAGAAGGAAAAAGTGGTGAGGATAAAGCCAAATAGGACCTATGGATCATTTTTTTTAGAGTATTCAAATTTTTTACCAGGTATGTTTACCATACTTTTTTAGGTTCCAGTTATGCGCAATCCAATACAAATAAGCTTTTTTAAACGCAGAAATAGGGATGACGGTATGTGTTTTTAACTATTTAAAAATAAACATGTTAAATAAAACCTGATCGGTAGCGATGATGACGGTTGCGAGTTTTTATCCCGAATTTAGGGTAGGATGTATAGTAATAAGGGGTATTTAGATTTTAATGAATTATAATTATTTTAGATCATGCATCCTTACATCCCCCATCTGCTGGAAGATATCGCCAGGGCTCACCGAGACCGGGATTCCTTGCAAAGAAAGCCTGTGCAAAGCATCGAGGAGGAATTTGAAGCAATGGAACGCTGGCTTTCAGAGGTACCAACCACTACTTTTGGCCATTATTGTGGGTTGAAAGCGGTGGAGTTCCCTCCTGCCGCCCAGTTATCGGAGGCCGATATGGCGTTGGTCCTGAAAGCATTTAAGAAAATGATGTCTAGCTGGAACCTGGATATAGACTTGCCGGGTGAGCTTCCCCTATCCATTGCTTATACCATGACAGTAGACACCCTCAACCAAAAAACCAGTATCGTTAATGAGGGTTTTATGTCCTTTGATTACTGTTCAGGCTCCCCAGAGGAATGCGTTTTTAAGGAATATTGTTCCTGCCTAAAATACATAGACGATTTTGAGGAGGACGAGGATGAGTAGATCCCATTTTTAGGGTTTTTGGCTTCGTTCCGCACTTTACGAGTTTAAGGGCTTTAAATTACCGATTTTGAAATAAACCCGTGGGTTATCGCTAAACTTAAATTTAAAAACCTATCCTTTGGAATCCGAGTTAATGACCAAATCCTCTACGACAACACTTTAAATTTTTTCTCCCAGGACTGATTCTATTTTGGATATTTGAAGGTCGATGATAAATCAAGTTCTTTAAAACCTCTGGTACATTGGGAGCCACCCCGATTATCAACGATGTGGGTTTTGGATCGAAATGCAGGAAAATGGTATTTGTTAGCGTCTCATGGGGAATACACAAAACAGTTTGCGTCTCATATCTTGGTAATTATGAGATGAAAAGCTATCTTGTAGCGCATAGATGAGATACAAATGAAACCTTATAAACCTGAAGAACTTCCCTTGACCAATTTAGATTGGTCTTCTTTGGTTGATTTACTCAGTACTTCAAATCGGCAAATCGCCCGATATGACGGCTTACTTCAATCGATCATTAATCCTGAGGTATTGCTATCTCCGCTTCGGACACAAGAAGCGGTATTGTCTTCAAAAATAGAAGGTACTCAGGCGACATTAAAAGAAGTATTAGAGTACGAGGCAGATAAGGCACAGTCTTCTGAAAAACAAGGTGATATTCGAGAAATTATAAATTACCGAAAGGCACTCTTTACTGCGAAATCCAGATTAGAGGCGCTTCCTTTATCTCTTCGATTGATTCGTGAAATGCATGCGGTATTGATGCAAGATGTCCGTGGCGAAAATAAAGCTCCTGGAGAATTCCGGAGAATCCAAAATTGGATTGGAGCCCCTGGCAGCACGATTGAGACAGCAAGATTTGTTCCCCCAACAGTCCAAGATATGCTCAATGGTTTGGATAATTGGGAGAAGTACATCCATTTCGAAGAAAAAGACCCGCTGGTCCAGTTGGCAATTATCCATGGCCAATTTGAAATACTACATCCATTCTTGGATGGAAACGGAAGGATAGGAAGGATTCTAATTCCTCTTTTTTTGTTTGATAAAAATATTATTCGGGAACCAGTATTTTATCTTTCAGATTATTTAGAGAATCATCGAAGGGATTATTACGATGCGCTGAAAGATATCACAGATTCAGGAAGCTGGACTAATTGGATAAGATTTTTTCTTGGAGCGATTATTAGCCAATCTAAGAAGAATAACGATCAAACCCGGCAAATAGTGGCACTTTATGAGTCAATGAAGGAGAAAATTGTAAATGCAACCCATTCGCAATTTGCAGTAAATTGTCTTGACTTTATTTTCAATCGCCCAGTATTCAACAGTGGGAGATTTTACGAAGAGTCAGGAGTTCCCAGAGCATCCGCTTCCAGGCTCCTGGGTGCTATGGAAGCCAATAACTTGATCAAATGCATTGAAAAAGGAGCGGGGAGGCGTCCCTCTTTGTACGTTTTCGAACCTATGATGGAAATTGTCAACCAGTAGTGGTTTTGTGTCTCATCAAATAGCTATAAAGCATTTTGCGTCTCATATTATCCTTTATGTGAGACGCTATGAAATTTGTGTCTCATCCATAAGACACAAATAAATGCCAAAGCAACCATTGGGCCTGCACTAAAAACCCATAGTCTTATTTTGATGTAATATCCAGTAATTCAAAAAAGCTTGCTGCCCAAAAAGTTTATGATTTATGCGCCGGAGTTCCTGATTCCACTCCGCTGCATTTGGATAAACTTCTCCTTCGGCCTTACAAAACCATAAAAGCTCCTTCAAAAAATTGAAGGAGCTTTTATACAATGTACCTTGGGCCGGAGTCGAACCGGCACGAGTGTTACCTCATTGGTGTTTGAGACCAACGCGTCTACCAATTCCGCCACCAAGGCATTTTCTTTATTCACTATTTCAAACGATGAGTTTGAGACCATCGCGCCTGCCTGCCGGTAGGCAGGTCTACCAATTCCGCCACCAAGGCATTTCAAACTAATCCCGTTCCTCGCCGAACGGGATGCAAATATGGGCAAAGAATTTTTCTCAAACAAAATTTTTACCGCCTTAAAACCTGAATATTTTATTTTTTCCCTACCAGCAAATCCAGCCATCGCCACAGATGGCTTCCATTGGTCAGGCAGGCTATGCCTGACTTTCAAAATTAATGAAAATCGGGCTGTCGTATTTTAAACCCAATAAATCCGCCCCGTGGCCATGGTTGATGCCTATCTCCAATAACCCCAGACTGTTGAAAAAAGCCCAGCAGTCTCCGGGCTCTACCTCATCGTAATTCTTTTGGATACTTTCCAGGGTTTCACGGCCAAAGGCAATCTGAAAATTGCCCGGATTGAGTTTTTTAAATACCTCCCTCGGAATATTCGTGATCAGGTTGCCGTAATGGTCTATGCGTACCACATAGCCTACGATTTGCTTTTTGCTGGCTTTAAATTGCCTGCTCATCATTTTTTTGATGTTCTGAAGCGGCCCGCCAAAATCATGAATGGCTGCACCACTGGCTACCTTGGCAGCAATAGGTGCAAGGATATCCTTGGCGGGAAAGCTGCTGTTTTTGATATGGATATCGGAAAATTTCACTACGATTCCCGGATCCTGATCGGCCAGCATGCTCAGTACCCCATTGTTTGGACCTATAAAGATGTGTTCGTTTAATTTGATCCCAATATAGCCATCCGTGATGCTGCTGGTGGTATTCAGGGCCACCAAATGAACAGTCCCCTTGGGAAATTCGTTATAACTTGCACGAAGTACAAAGGCAGCATGGGCAATGTCATAGAGTTCGATATCATGACTGATGTCCACTATGGAGAGTTGTGGATTGATGGATAACATTTTGGCCTTTACCACTGGTACGTAGTAATCTGCGTTTCCAAAATCTGATATGAATGTTACCAATGCCATACAAGCAAGTCAATTAAAAATTCGTACTTTTGTATAATGAATAAACAAAAATAAGCATTTTAAATTTGTTTTTAGAATCAGGTAAACAGAAGAAAATATATTGGTAGAAAAAGTCATTACATTGGAAAACATTTCCCTCCTGGACTTCCTTGGATCGGAAAATGAAAATATCAGGCAGATATCGGCTGCCTTTCCCCAGAGCAAAATCGTTTCCAGGGGCAATGAGATCAGGATCAAGGGACAAGCCCCGGAAATTCTAAAAATCAATGATATTCTCAACATGCTTTTGGAGCATTTTAACCGGTTTGGCCAGGTCACTCCGGACAATGTGAAAGAATATATTGCCCTGGAGGGCACCCCGCCCAGCCAGACCGAAACCAAAAATGATATCATACTTTTTGGCAACAAGGGCTTGGTGGTTCGCCCCAAGTCTCCTAACCAGAAGAAAATGGTAGATGCTTCCTATAAAAATGACCTGGTCTTTGCATTAGGTCCTGCAGGAACAGGCAAGACCTATATTGCAGTGGCCCTTGCTGTCCGGGCATTGAAAAACAGGGAGGTCAAACGAATCATCATTACCAGGCCTGCAGTGGAGGCGGGGGAAAACCTGGGTTTTCTACCCGGTGACTTACAGGAAAAACTGGATCCCTACCTCAGGCCCATTTATGATGCCCTGGGGGATATGGTCCCTTCAGAAAAGTTGCGCTTTTATCAGGAAAACAGGGTGATAGAAATTGCACCGCTGGCCTATATGCGGGGCCGAACCCTGCACGATGCCTTTGTGCTCCTGGATGAAGCCCAGAATACCACCAGTGAACAGATCAAAATGTTTTTGACCCGGATGGGGCCCAATTCCAAAGTGATCATCAATGGTGACCAGTCCCAGGTAGACCTCCCTCTGAAACAGAAATCTGGATTAAGGGAGTCTTTGCGTATACTCAATGGCGTAAAGGGAATAGGGGTGGTCAATCTTTCGGGTAGGGATGTAGTCCGGCACCGACTGGTGAAATCCATTATTGAAGCCTACGAAAAGAGTGAATTGGAAGAAAAACAGGTTAAATGAGTATTTCCATAAAGAAAATCACAGACCAGGCCAGTCTGGAAAAAGCCTTCAGGATAAGAGAGCAGGTATTTGTAATAGAGCAGCAGGTGGCTCCTGATGAAGAATATGATGAATTTGAGCAGGATGCCTTCCAGTTTCTGGCCTATCAGGGACAGCAGGAAGTAGGGACGGCAAGGTGGAGATTTACAGACCATGGCATTAAGCTGGAGCGTTTTGCTGTCCTGAAGCCATTCCGGGGAAAAGGCATTGGTGATGCCCTGGTAAAAGCTGTGCTAGCCGATATCAGGAAGCATCCCCTCAGCCAGGGAAAGACCATTTACCTGCATGGTCAGGTTCAAGCCATGGGGCTGTATGAGAAATCCGGCTTTCAAAAATCCGGTGACCTGTTTGTAGAATGCAATATCGATCACTACCTGATGAAACTTTTTCCCGAAAATAAAGTATAATTAACAACTTATTCAATTACACCTTTTAATCGTTACTTTTATAATGAGACATGTAAAGCTTACTTTGGTTTTTATCGCAATGATTGGAATGGCTTGTCAGCCTGCTTTTTCCCAGAACCTGACGGACCCCACCCTGCCGGAAAATGAAGTCAAAATAAATATCGTTAACACCATTGTTATCGGTTCACTTGAATTGGGATATGAGCGTTTCTTGGATCAGAATCAATCCCTCGGCCTGGAGTTGATGTTTATGGACAGGTTTTCCTATATTTCTGACAGCGGAGAGGGGGAGGAATTCAATGCCACCAGTTTTATGCTCTCCTATAACTATTATTTTGTCACAGCTTCCGATCCCTCAGGATTCTATGTATTGCCATTTTTGAAATACCGGAATGGTACCTTTTCAGAAACCGGGGAAAACAATCAATTGATTGAAACCAACCTGAATAGCTTTATGATTGGCTTTGGCGCCGGCTACAAATGGGTACACAACGATAAATTTGCCCTGGGTCCTTATGTAAATATTGCCCGTGGATTCAATAGTGATGTGAGCGACCGTTTTGATCCTGTAGAATTCAATGCCGGCTTTAGCATAGGGTTCAGGTTTTGATTATACCTCAATACTGAATTGAATTTCAGTGTTTTACATTGATTTTTTTAATTATTTTCCTTAACTTTTTCGGAAGTTAGGCAGGATGTCCATGGTTCCGAAAAGGCTGTTGGAAGCTTCGGGGAACAAGTGCTTAGGTTTTATTTTCACTTTTTTTATGAAGTTCAATGAATTTCCGTTCGTCAGGTACACGGTGTTCTTTCTTTTGGGAGTGCTGGTGTACCCGTATTGGGGTCCATTTCAACCGGATTCATTTTTTATTTACCTATTCATTTTTTGGGCGGTTTTTACGGGTTTGTCCCTGGTATATCGGCCAGCACTCAGAAAAGCCTATTATTTCGCCATGCCTGTTTTGGCATATGGCTGTCTTTTTTTGGCTGGGATAAGTGTGGCGGCGATGCATGATGCCAACAATGACCCCCGGCACCTCATCCATCAGGAAAACATATCCGGCTACCTGGCCAAAGTATTGGAGCCAGATCAGAAAAAGGCAAATAGTTTTGGGAATTTGGTGGAAGTGGAAGCCGTAAAGACTCCTGCCGGATGGGAAGCTGTAAAGGGTACCGTACAAATTTACCATCGCTCAACGGCTGCTTTGGAACCTGGGGCTGTTCTGATGATAGCCGGTGCCCCGCAAAGAATAGCCCCTCCCCTAAATCCGGCAACATTTGATTATGCCACTTTTATGGCCAGGAAAGGAATTTACCATACTCACTTCATTGATGCAGATTTCAACCTGATCACCAGAGAAGAATTGTCCTTTTGGCGGGGGGGGATATTGGCTTTGCGGCAACACCTGGAACAGAAAGTACAGGAATATGTCGGAGATGCGGCGGCCGTACAGATTGGCAAAGCCCTGCTTTTAGGGCAAAAAGAAGACCTGGATGAGGATATAGGGGAGGCTTATGCTACTGCAGGTGCCATGCACATCCTGGCGGTTTCGGGATTGCATGTGGGCATCATCTATGGCTTTTTCTATCTTTTCTTTAAACCCCAGCGGATGAAGGGCCACAAGAGAGCCGTTTTTTTGGGTATGATCGTGATCCTGATTTGGGTTTATGCCGCCATTACGGGCCTGTCACCATCGGTTTTGCGTGCCGCTACCATGTTTACCTTTATTTCCATGGCGCAAATAAAATCCCGAAGCCCCTCTATTTTTAACCCTCTGGCCCTTTCCGCTTTGGTGCTACTGGTCTACGATCCCTTTTTGGTTTATGCGGTAGGCTTTCAGTTGAGTTATACGGCCTTATTGGGGATACTTCTTTTTCAGCCCTTGATTGCCAGGCTTTGGTATCCGGAATCTAAATGGCTCAGTTATTTCTGGGATATACTCACGGTGGGCCTGGCCGCCCAATTGGCCACTTTCCCTTTGGCTATTCATTATTTTCATGTTTTTCCTACCTATTTTATGCTGTCCAACCTTATGGCCATCCCAGGAGCTTTTCTGGTCATGTCATTGGGTATTCCTTTTTTGTTATTGTCCTCCTTTCCCCTACTGGCTGCTGTGATGGGATATTTGCTGGACCTTGCGCTGCAACTGCTGAATTTTGGCATTTTTAGCCTGCAGCATTTGCCCTTCTCTAAAATCGACCATTTGTATTTTCAAGTTCCGGAAATGATTTTGATCTGGTCATTGTTATTTTTTATCTACCTGCTGGTTGAGACCAGGAAGAAGCAGGCACTTGTCCTGGTTTTTATCAGTCTGTTTTTGTTTTCAGGATACCGGATATATACCAGCTTCCAAAGGATGAATCAACAGTACCTGGTCATTTACCAACTGCAGCAGGGCATGGCAGTGGATTATTTTTATCAGGGACAGTTGTATGCCCTGGCATGGCACCTTAATCCCCGAGATTTTAAATATCAAATCCTTCCTCACAGGATCAAAATCACAGGTACCTCCCGTAATTTTTTGCTTGTCAGGGATAAAGGCAGGGAACTTCACCTGGATTTGCCCTGTGGGCGGCACCTCGTATTGGACAAGGAAACCCACCTGCCCATAGATAGGAGGGGTATGGAACTTCACCGTTGGGAAGCAGGAAACTGGCGCAGGTATGAGCCAGCAAAATTCCCTGAACCACTGCCAAAGGCAGCCCTGAAAATAAGTCTTAACAATAGGCCGGCATCCTTGTGATTGGCAGGGAAGGGAATTAATTTAAAGGAAATTTTAACATCAACGGGAAAATCCCTTTGTTTACAGGAATGGATCAATTGAAGACTTTGGCAATTGCCACGCTGAAAAAGCATTTCGGCTACCAGGATTTCAGGCCTTTGCAGGAAGAGATCGTGCTGTCCGCTGCCCGGTGGCAGGATACCCTGGCCCTGATGCCCACCGGTGGAGGTAAATCCATTTGTTTTCAGGTACCAGGCCTGATGAATCCGGGCATTTGTCTGGTGATCAGTCCTTTGATAGCCTTGATGAAGGATCAGGTAGATCAATTGCGTAAAAGAGGCATCAAGGCCATGGCGATCCATTCAGGTATGAGAAAGCGGGAAATAGACACCCTGCTGGACAATTGTGTTTATGGGGATTATAAATTCCTGTATGTTTCTCCAGAGCGGCTCAAGACAGAAATATTTATAGAGCGGTTCAAAAAAATGGAGGTCAACCTGATAGCTGTGGATGAGGCCCATTGCATTTCTCAGTGGGGCTACGATTTCCGGCCGGCGTACCTGGAAATCGTAAAAATCAGGGAACTTGCCCCGAAGGTACCGGTCATTGCGCTAACTGCTTCCGCCACTTTAACGGTAAGGAAAGATATTTTAGAAAAACTTAACCTGAAAAATACCGGAGTTTTTGTGCAGTCTTTTGCGCGATCCAATCTATCCTATGTGGTCCGCTGGGCAGAAAACAAACTGGAGCAGGCAGTGGCTATTTTGCAGAAGGTTCCGGGGAGTGCCATTGTTTACCTCAGAAGCAGAAAAGGAACCAAGGAGACCGCCGGGCATTTGCAGCAATTGGGTATATCGGCCACTTACTACCATGCCGGGCTGGAGCAAAGTGTCCGGAACCAAAGGCAAATGGATTGGATACAGGGGAAGACCCGGGTAATGGTAGCTACCAATGCCTTTGGAATGGGGATAGATAAACCCGACGTACGGGTAGTTTTACACCTGGATCTACCGGAAAATCTTGAAAATTATTATCAGGAGGCAGGAAGGGCTGGAAGAGATGGAATCAAGGCTTACGCAGTGTTGATGGTTCGTGAACAGGATTGCCTGGGGCTTACAGAGATGGCGGAAAATGCCTATCCCCCGGAAGAATTGATCAAGCGGGTGTACCAATGCCTGGCAAATTATTACCGCATTGCCGTGGGAAGTGCCCAAATGAGCAGTTTCGATTTTGACTTTCTGGATTTTGCCAATACCTATGATTTAGATGTCAAGCTGGCTTACAATGCCATAAAGGTTTTGCAGGAAGAGGCTTTACTCTTGTTTTCTGAAAGTGTCTTTTTGCCCTCTTCGCTGCATTTTCTGGTTTCTCAGACGAAGATCTATGAGGCCCAGATAGCCTACGCTTCCCTTGACCCTTTGATCAAATTGTTACTCAGGCTTTACGGAGGAGAGTTGTTTGTCAATTACATCCGCATTCAGGAGAATAAGATTGCCCAGCTGCTTCAGGTCCCTGAAAAGGAGGTGGGTAAAATGTTGCAAAAATTGGAGGACCTTGGTTTGGCTGCCTATTCCGGTAAGAAGGACCAGCCGCAAGTGACCTTTCTTACACCCCGACTGGATGCAGGATCCCTGCCCCTGGACAAAAAAAGGATAGGCCTGAGGAGAGCAAGAGCCAAGGAAAAGGCAGAGAACATGGTTGCTTATGCAAAAAATGATAGAATTTGCCGAACAGCCTTTATCTTGGATTATTTCGGGGAAAAGAGTGATTTAACTTGTGGAATTTGTGACACCTGTATCCAAAAGAAGAAAGAAAAGGAAGCGGATAAGCTGAATAAGAGACTGGGAGAAAAAATACTTAAAACTTTAGCGGAGGGAGAAGCGTTTTCTTTAAAGGAATTGTTTGATCTTGCCGGAGAAAGGCTGGATGAGCATGCCGTGGGTTTAATCAGAGAGATGGAGGATGAAGGCTTAATTGCCACTGGAGAAAATGGTAAAATCAGAATTAAATGAAATTTATTGAAGATTTGTTGGGCGGACTGTTTCCCGGGAAAAACAGTAAGGTGGCCATCAGGGAGAATTTCTCCATTCCCAAAGAAGAGGAAGACAAGGCCTTGGGCTGGATGAATTCTTCGGAAGGAAAAGCCGCCTTAAAAAGTATTTATGACAATTACCATTTAAAAAAAGCCGGCGTCAATAAAGCCCCTGAGGTACATGTGCTCCAGTCCCCTTATGCCAATGGTTTTGCGGTGAGTTTCCAGGCTCCCCTGAGCAAAGCTGATTTTTCCAGGATATTTATTGGTTTGGGTCAGGAAATCCTGAGGATGGGTTATAGGAGAGTAAGCCTGGACCGGAAAATAGAGGAAGTACATGACCTGGTAAGGGTGACAGAAAAATATTATTTTAAACCACCTCTATCAGCGGCAGACCTGGACAACAAAATAGATCAGCTATTTGGTAATATTAGTTTAGAAAAAATTTACCTCAACAATAAACCCAATTTCCTGAAAGTGTTGGTTACGGTTTATGCAGACAGGTTATACCTCAAAGCAGCACCTTTTGACCGGTTTATGGATCAATTATTCAAAGCAGACTAAAAATATATGGATAGCATACTTCTAAAAAGTTTTATTGGCAATTACAGGACCCCTTTCGAAGAAGAAAAAGCGATGGTGCCTGATTTTTTGGCACTACTGGATGACCCCATGGCATTTAGCAGGGAAAGAAAAGAGGGGCATTTTACAGCTTCCGCCTGGATTGTAAATAAAAGGCGGACCCATACCCTTTTGACATTACACCGCAAATTACACAAGTGGCTACAACTCGGAGGTCATGCTGATGGGAACGAAAACCTGTTGGAGGTAGCCATGAATGAGGCAAGGGAAGAAAGCGGCCTGACCTCTCTTCGTTTGGTGGATCGTTTTATTTTTGACCTGGACAGACACATCATCCCAGCCAATGCCAAAGACCCCCAACATTTCCATTATGATGTCCGGTTTTTGATAGAAGCGGAAATGGATGAGCCTTTGGTCATAAGCCCGGAGAGTAAAGATCTTGCCTGGGTGGGATTTGACATGACGGCCGAATTGGTCGGCTATGAAGGTTCCATCCTTAGGATGTTGGAAAAAACCAGCCGGTCAGAAATTCTATTGTAGGTTTCACGTTTGCTTTTGGTTTTTGTACAGGTTTTATGGGGATTCTACACCCGGGAATCCCTATCTTTGCAAAAAATTTAAAATGCACAAGTACCTATTAAAATATTTCGTCTTTTTATTGTTCATCACCTCTTGTCAGCCTTCGGCAGAGGATTTGTTTGAAGCCGGTGTAGCTGCCCTGGAAAAGCAGGAGTATCAGCAATCCATTGAATATTTTGACCGTGTGGTAGAAATAGAGGAGAATAATCCCACTGCATGGAACGCCAGAGGCGTGGCATTTTTTGAAATGGAAGCATGGGACGAGGCCATAGATTCCTTTTCCAGGTCGATTGATCTGGATAGTGCCAATTATAAACCCTATTTTAACAGGGGAAATGCGTTGATGGAAAAAGATTCCTTCAAAGAAGCCTTGTATGATTACAACATGGCCAATGGCCTGGATTTCAATCAGCCGGATATCTATTACAATCGGGGTTTGGCTTTATTGGGCCTGGAAATGTACGATGATGCATTGGTAGACTTTGACATGGCGCTTCGGGCAAATCCTGAGGACACCCGGGTACTCTTTAACAAAGCAAAAGCGCTATTGGGTAACAACGATCCACTTACCGCTATCAGCATCCTTAATGAGGTGGTCAGTTTAGATCAGCGAAATGCCGCTGCCTATTACCTGCTTGGAGTCACTGAAATGAGTGCTTTGGGAAATAAGGAAGCTGGTTGTACCCAACTGAAAATGGCCCTTTCCCTGGGTTATACCCAGGCCAAAGAATGGATAGATGAATTCTGTGAAGAATAATGGCAGAGATAGGAAAAGACATTGAAAAAGCGGCTGCCCTCTTGTCTTCCGGGAAGCTGGTAGCCATACCCACAGAAACAGTTTATGGTCTGGCTGGAAACGCCCTGGACGAACAAGCCGTTTTGTCCATTTTTAAAACCAAGAAGAGGCCAAGCTTCGACCCGTTGATCGTGCACCTGGGGGATAAGGCACAGCTAAGTGATTATGTGAAGGAGGTTCCTGTGGAACTGGAGGAACTGGCCAGTAAGTTTTGGCCGGGTCCTTTGACCTTGCTATTGCCCAAGAGGGGGATGATTCCCGATTTGGTAACCAGTGGTTTAGATACGGTAGGAATCAGGGTTCCCAGGCATCCTTTGACCCGGGAGCTGTTACAATCCCTGGATTTTCCCCTGGCAGCACCGAGTGCCAATCCCTTTGGCTATATTAGTCCTACTTCAGCCCTTCATGTGCAGGACCAGCTTGGGGATAAGTTGCCCTATATATTGGATGGAGGGACCTGTGAGGTGGGTTTGGAAAGTACCATTGTAGGAATGGAGCAGGGTCAGGTGATCATTTACCGGCTTGGCGGAATAGCGGTAGATCGCATTGAATCTGCGGTTGGAAAAGTATTGATCTTGCCTCAGTCCAGCAGCAACCCCAAATCTCCGGGTATGCTGAAGAGCCATTATGCCCCCGGAATACCCATGGTGCTGGGAAACCTGGACGAATTAATGACCAAATACCGGCAGAAAGGAATTGTTTTTGCGGTGCTATCCTTTAACCGGTCTTTTCCGGAGTTACCACAGGAGCTACAGTTTGCCTTGAGTCCGGCAGGAGATTATGATGAAGCTGCGAGAAACCTGTTCCAGGGGATGCGGTTTTTGGATAGGACAAAAGTGGAAATCATACTTGCCGAAGAGCTGCCGGAAATTCATTTGGGCAAAGCCATAAATGACCGCTTGAGACGGGCTTCTGCCAAATAAAATGCTTATTTTTGACGAAGTTTTAAACCTACAACTTATGAATAATAGAATTAAAATTGTGGATAATGTTGATTTTAAGGGTAAAAAGGCCCTGGTAAGAGTAGATTTCAATGTGCCACTGGATGAGAAATTCAACGTTACAGATAACACCCGAATCATATCAGCAGTACCTACCATCAAAAAAATACTGAAAGATGGTGGTGCGGTGATATTGATGTCCCACCTGGGTAGGCCCAAATCTGGTCCGGAAGATAAATTTTCCCTTCGTCACATCATCACCGAGCTGAATAAGGAATTGGAGGTATCTGTCAAATTTGCCAAGGATTGTATTGGAAATGAAGCCAGCCAACTGGCTACCAGTTTGAATCCCGGTGATGTTTTGCTTTTGGAAAACCTCAGGTTTTACAAGGAAGAGGAAAAAGGAGATAAGGATTTTGCCGGAAAATTAGCCAAGCTCGGAGACATTTATGTCAATGATGCTTTCGGAACCGCCCACAGGGCCCATGCATCTACTTCAGTAGTGGCTGAATTTTTCAATGATAAAGTCGCCGGGTACCTGATGAGTGCTGAATTAAAAAATGCGGAAAAAGTATTGGAAGCTCCGGAAAGACCTTTTACAGCGATAATGGGAGGAGCGAAAATATCTGATAAAATATTACTGATTGATAAATTGCTGGACAAAGTAGACAACCTGATTATTGGTGGCGGCATGTCTTACACTTTTGCCAAAGCCCAGGGTGGTAATATTGGCGATTCCTTGCTGGAGGCAGATAAAATGGAATTGGCCCTTGAGCTGGTCGAAAAAGCAAAGCAAAGGAATGTAAACATCTTTTTACCGGAGGATTCTGTCACCTCCAAAGCCTTTGCCAATGATGCAGAACAAGGGACGGCCCGCAAAGGTGAAATCCCGGAGGGTTGGATGGGGCTGGATATTGGTCCTGAAAGCAGAAAGAAATTCGCTGAAGTAATCCTTTCTTCCAAAACCGTTCTGTGGAATGGCCCCATGGGTGTATTTGAAATGAGTAGTTTTGAAAAAGGTACCAAGGCAATAGCTGAGGCAGTAGTTGCAGCTACCGAAAAAGGAGCTTTTACCTTGATAGGAGGAGGAGATTCTGCGGCTGCGGTGAATAAATTTGGGTTTGGAGAAAGTGTTTCTTTCGTATCTACAGGTGGAGGAGCCCTACTCGAACTTATGGAAGGCAAGGTCCTACCCGGAGTCAAAGCGCTTGAGCCCTAAGATTTAAATTTCAGAGGCTGTTTGAAAGTATTTGTGTGGGTCTCCCTTGCTTCGAAAGGGTTGTTCAAAAAAGGGAGTACAAAAATTCAGATCGTAAACAGCCTCTGTTTGATTTTTCGGTAACCAGTAAGCAAGATTTAGCTCTGGTATGCGTTTTTATGTTAGGATAATCCGTTGAAGCTATTGGCCTCCACACGGCAAGTGTAACTTATCCCATAGATTTTAGCTTAATTTGCTGTTATGTCCATTTCCATTCATCAACTTTCAAAGCGTTTCGGTCATCAAGATGTTTTGAAAGAAGTAAGTTTTCAGGCCAACCCGGGACAGGTGCTTGGTTTTTTGGGGCCAAATGGGGCAGGAAAATCTACAACGATGAAAATCCTGACCGGATACCTCGCGGCTGATGCAGGAGAAGTGTTGATAAATGGTATTGCTGTCAATAAGCACCCAAGGGAAGTAAGCAAATTGATAGGGTACCTACCGGAACACAATCCCTTGTACCCCGATATGTACATTGCCGAATTCCTTTCCTTCATGGGAGGATTATACCAGATGAAAGGCCAATTCCTTAAGGAAAGGATTCAGAAAGTAATGGAGCAATGCGGCTTGATGGCCGAACGAGGGAAAAAAATCGGGCTGCTTTCCAAGGGGTATAAACAGCGTGTAGGCCTGGCCAAGAGCCTGCTGCACGAACCTGAAATCATCATTTTGGATGAACCTACCTCCGGTTT
>Ga0008836_100372_pt1 | contig 31607 bp, 25 predicted proteins | sample HotLakConsUCCR28_FD_62214 | JGI IMG/M metagenome (GOLD analysis project Ga0008836, IMG submission 62214) | Hypersaline microbial mat communities from Hot Lake, Washington, USA - Hot Lake Consortium UCC-R28 (Hybrid Assembly) ... | reverse complement strand
TGATTGGTAGCCGCCATTCCATTCCGGGCCAGTACTTCTGACCGGGTAGCAAAAGACTTGCCCGAGAGCCGGTCCTGGGCTTGCGATAGGTGCAGTGATGTCAGTAGTAACAGTATTGAAAAGAGTAATTTCATTTTGTCTGGTATTTAGTGGTAATGGTAAAAGGATGCAATACGGCAGCATTGGCTCCGAAAAAAACGGCAAAATGAGATGTATTTCCTCCTTTTGCGAAACCGGCCCTTCCGGGCCTAATAAATCCGTTATTCCCATCGCCGGAACGGAATTGCCCCAATCGCTTCTTTCATCGATGCGGGAAGGGGAATGGGGGTTCCTTACGGCTTTGCCAGCGTTTAAGCTATGAAAAAAAAACCAAACTGTCATGGAAAAAAGGTAAAAGTGTTTGCTATTGCAGCAATCTGAGGGGGTAATGGATAACTGATCCATGATTTGATGATGTAGGGTGCCTGAGCTTGTTGAGCTTCGGCTGGATCAGCCGGATAAGGAATGATTTGAGAATGTGGGGATGTCGGGAATGAAGGACAAAGAGACGCATAGGGAGGAGCGGATCCTTACACGAGTTTTTGTCACGAAGGGCTCAAAAGAGGCACAAAAGGCAAGAAGTATTTTTTGGGTTGAAATAGATTGAGGGAGATTGATGAGGGGCGACTTAGGGACTGAGAGACTAGGGGACTTAGAGATGGGGAATGGATTGATGATGTAATGATTGGCTTTCCACTACGATCCGGCACCGGATTGAAGGAGATTGTTCTTCAACAGGCTTAGGGGGCGGGAGGATTTTATGATCCACATAACCAATTGGATGGTCGAAGGCAATAGGCATTCAAACCAATTTGTGCGTCTTTTTTCCCCTAAGTTTGCGTTCTAATTTTCAACTGTTATTTACTATGAATTTGAACTTTAATTTTTATAAATCTTGTTTATATTAGCATATGTTTTTATGCTATTATACATCAATAATTATGAGAACAACATTGGAAATACCAGAAAAGCTAATAAAAGAAGCTATGGAGCTTACTGGCGCTAAAACGAAAAGCCAGTTAATAAAAGAGGCCTTAGAAGATCAAATAGCACGCATAAAAAGAAAGCGATTGATCAGCTACAAAGGAACAATTGATCTGGAAATTGACTTGGATAAACTTAGAAAGCGGTAGGATGTCTGATCACAGGGTTTTGGTGGATAGTTCGGTCTGGATTGATTATTTCAAATCGGGAAATATCCCCATTCTCGACCGGATGATAACAGAGGATCTGGTATGTACAAACGAATTAATTTTGACGGAGCTATCGCCTTTTTTGGAACATAAAGGCAGATATGACATCTTGGAAAATCTCCTTGAATTAGAAATTATTTCCCTTTCCATTGATTGGCAACTCATCCAAAAATACCAACTTCTAAATCTTCAAAAAGGTATCAATAAGGTGGGTATTCCTGATTTGATCATTCTGCAACAAGTAATTCATAAACGGATGTCCCTATTTAGTTTTGACAAACATTTTAGATTAATGCAGGATTATTTAAACTTTGAGCTGATAGCATAATGGAGAAATGGGATGTTTACAAAATTAATTCAAACAATGCATTCACTTTTGGATTATTTAGGATATTCTCCCGCCCTTCGCTGACATGATTCTTTCCTTGAAAAGGTCGATCTTGGAACAATCGGGCATCGGAAATAAGGTCAGAGAAAAAAAGAGGCAAAACCCTTCTGCTCCGGTCAGTGTCCAAATACATAAACCCATAATCTTTGGGCCCTCTGTGCCTCTTTGGATCCTCTGTGACTAAAAAACATCTCGCAATTATATTTTTTTTCCTCAGTACCTATTCCACCACTTCTCCCCTATCAACCCATTCCCCATTGAGCATGACTTTTTCAATGGCATACATGGCTTTGATATCCACGGAAGGGTCGCCCTCTACCAGGATCAGGTCGGCCAGCTTGCCGGGCTCAATACTGCCCAGGCGGTCCTGGGTGCGGAAATACCTGGCATTATGAAGGGTACTGCTGGAAATGGCCTCCAGCGGCGTCATACCGGCAGCAACCAATAACTCCATCTCCCGCTGGTAAGCGAGGCCGGGTTGGGCGTATTTTCCGGAATTGTGAGAACCGGTAACCACCGTGACTCCTGCCTGATGCGCCATGCCGACGAAATCAAGCATGTTTTGGAAGGCCTTTGCCTGGTACTCCTCGTCACCAACTTGCCTTTCAAAGGTGGTCAGGGTGGGTGACAATACCACCTTTTTTTTAGCCGCCAGGGCAAGCACCTCTTTCACCCGGTCAGCGGACAAATCTATCTTAGACCACAGGCGGTACCGGCCTTCCCTTCGGTAATTGTTGTCCGCCTGAACCCCTTCCCTGAATTCTCTGGCATCTTCCGGATCGGCCAGGGAGGTACCGAAAGAGGTGACGTGTTCTACCCCCTGAAGCCCGGCAAGGATTGCATCATCCGCATCTACCAGCTCCAAATGCGCCACAACGGGGATGTGGTAAAAATCGGCCGTCTGGAAGACCGTTTCATAATATTTCAACGGAAGGCGGAAATAGATTTTGATGCCAGATCCTCCCTGCAGCACATAGTCTTTTATTAACGTTTGAATATGATCAGTACTCCGTACCAGCGCAGCCTGATCCAGATAGACCCCGGGATACCCGTCCAGATGGGCTCCTGTCAGGTACACCCTGGGCATTTTAGCCTGTGCGAAATGTAGGGATTGGTAAAAACGAAAAGGATGTCCGGGATCCCTTACAGTCGTTACCCCATTGGTAAGGATGGCATGAAGGGCCCTATTGTTATTGACATTGTGTAAATGGGCATCTATCAAACCCGGAAGCAGACTCATGCCTGTACCATCGGTAATTTCCGCTCCTTCCGGAACGGTAACCTGATCTGCCGGACCTGCTTCAAGGATCCGATTGCCTTTGATAAGCACGACTGCCTCCTCCATTGTCGGCCCGCCCAGACCATCTATCAAGCGCACATTTACGACGGCGCTGACCTGATCATTTGAAGGTCCCTCAGGTGGGTTTACCTCCAAAAGGGAGGGGTTCTGTGCCAACGCCAGGTGAGTCAGACCTAAAAAACTGCCGATCAGCAATAAAACAAAACTCTTCGATAATTTCACCGTTTTCTTTGGTTTCACATTCATTTGATAACTGGTTATTTTGGATCTTCTAAATGTATCCATCCTTTCCCAACAAAACAAGGAAGCGCAAGGGGCTCTCGACCCGAAATAGAGATCGGTCCCCGTATTTATTCCATAGCGTCCTTCGTTAAGCCACCGGCTCGAAACAAAATGCTCACCTGACCTTTAACCAAGTGTTTTCGGTCACATTGCTGGTCTCCCGAGGGTCAACCTCATACAAGGTAGCACGATCATTTACCCCGGTATACATGCCATTTAAAAAATGACAGTTGGCTACTTTTGCCTGTATCCTTACCAAGGATTGGCCATTTCCCATGATGTTCATGGCCTGAATGGTATGAATTGTACCCGGTAGCGATTCTTCTCCATAGCCCCTTCCGCCGATCAGCAGGGCTTCATATCGATCCTCCCTGGCTCTGAAAATCAACCCACTAATGTAGATATGATGGATTCCTGCCCGGTCGCTGCCCCGTATCGCCACCGCACGGTACCGGTTTTCACAGGAGATATTCGTAATCACCACTTGCTCGATATCATCTTCTGGTCCGTACCACCGACTGGCTGTCACCATACTCCCGTTGATATCTCCATTTTGCTTGGGAATATCCGGGGCAGTGTCCAAATTAGAAAGCGCTATAAAATCATCTCCTGTTACACCGGAGACATGATCGATCCGAACGTTTTTACAACCCTGTCTCAGGTTAATCCCGTCCTTATTGGCCGTCATCAATTGCTCCCCATCCACGGTCACAAACTCCTCGTTGAAAATAGTCACATCGGATAGGTCTATTCCCACCGTTCGCTCAAAACTAATGGTCCAGCCATGGGCATTTTCAAAACGAACATTTTTTAGGCTGAAGTCCCGGACGTATCCTATCAACACCATGATGTTCCGCCAGTCGCCCGTTTGCTTCAAACCAGGTTTTCCGGCATCACTTCCGTAACTTACCCGCCAATTTCCCTTTTCCTGCTCTTCTTGTGGATTCAGGCTAAGCGTCCTGGCACCGTCACCAGTTGCCCGGGGATTGACCGCCCCTTTAAGTACCGCATTTCCAATTCCGTAAATTCGTATGTTTTCATTCCAAACCGGGTCAGTAATGCCTTCCCCTACATTGTCCGAACGGAACAGGTTGTCCCTGCTTGTATCCGAGAGTTGCAAAGTACAATTGTCCAATATCAGCGTCATATTGCTGGGCAACAACAGGGCACTATCAATCATCCATATGGAGGTTCCATTGGCATTTTCCTTCGGAATGCGTACCACTTGGACACTTTCCTTCGCAGCTTCTATGGCCTGGATAATGCGCTCGGTATCCGTTCCTTCAAAAGCGTTGGGGGTTACTGTTTGGTGTATCCCAATTCCTCCACTGCCAATAGCGAAGCTTTGGAACCCAAAAAGAAAAAACGCCAGGCAGCAATTCACTACCGAACGAAAATGGTTATGCGTCAACATGGGGCGTTACTTTTTGACAAAATAAAATTAAGTTGAACCAATACAGGATTTCCTTAAATTGGTTAATTCTACAAGTAGTCGAAAAATAGCCATCTTTGACGGATAATAAAAATCAGCAATTCTCGGATAGAAAAAACAAGGTTCCGAAAAAGGGTCGGGAACAAATGGATAAAGCCGATGAATCCGGAGACGAAGGTTTCTCCACTGAAATCTTCCCTTTTTTTTGAAAAAAAGTACTTTCGGTACAATCTATGCTATTCCATAAACTGTTTTTATCGTTAACTCTTGATGCATGTCCAAAAATAAAACGGCTGTTTGGCCGTACATTCTTTCCAGTATTTTTTTCGGAACGCTAATCGCTTTTTATTTCCTAAACGACTCGGTTCGGGAATTTTTTTCAGAGGCCTGGGAAGTACTTCGCAGCAATGATGAAGAAAGGATATCCAATTGGGTGGAACAATTTGATTTTTGGGGACCGCTACTCATCGTGGCTGCCATGACCCTACAGATGTTTCTGTTTGTGGTCCCTTCCTTTCTATTGATGGTCGTAACTGTCATCGCTTATGGGCCCTGGGCCGGGTCAGGTATTATCTTCCTGGCCATTTTTATTGCTTCTTCTATTGGGTATGCGATAGGGATAAAATTTGGCACCCCGGTCATCGATCGGATCCTCGGTAAAAAAACCGAAAAAAACATTTCAGAATTTCTGAAAGACTATGGCTTTTGGGCCGTCATTGTGACCCGAGTCTCTCCCTTTCTATCCAACGATGCGATCAGCATCATCGCTGGCATGTTGCGACTGGGCTACTGGAAATTTATCGGAAGTACCATGTTGGGCATTGCGCCGCTTACTGTTCTTACCGCCTTTCTGGGAGAAAATACCGATCGGCTGAAAGGCGGCTTGGTATGGGTTGGAGCGGTTAGTTTGGTTGGTTTTATTGGCTATGTCTGGTGGGACCGAAAGCGGCAACACAAGAAATAACGGTAAATTAACTTTCTCCAGCTCTCTGGTATGGGAAAGAAAGGAATGGTAAAACCTGAAAGAAAATCTCCTGAAGCAGGGTATAGGCAGAAAGTGAAAAGTATTTCATTCACACAAAGCAACGAAAAATAAAGTCACCACGAATCAACAACTCGTTAGTGGCATATTGACCCTCTGCCCGTATCGGATCAACTGCCTACCATTGGCCCCTAACAAAATGAGGGGATGCATCTCCTTTATGGCTAAATGAATATCCCCCATTTCACAGCCAAAATAAGTCAGAGGCAGAACCAGTAAACAAATCTTTCAGGCCACTCCCTTCTCCACTTGTACCTCTTTTACTTAATTAAAAAGTTATAGTTTCAAAAAAATCAGTCAAAAATTAAATTAAAAGTCTCTTTAGATAAACAAAATGCACCTTAAAGGTGTTTGATCTTTTTTTAAAAATTATTATTCGCAAAAACGATTATTTTAATACTTAAAAAGGGTTAATGTTAAATTAAAGAACTTCCTACATGATTATGAAATTTTTACAGTTTTATCTAATCCATATCATTTCATTCCTCGTACTGACAACATCAAATATCTTACTAGCTCAAAGATTTGAAATCATTCCGCCGGTAACGCATTCAACTCCAGGTATCGGCACGTATTCCGTTCCCACATCCACCAGCCTGCAATCTGATGAATATGTGGACGAGATTGTGCTTACCCTAATTATCGTAGGAGGGGGTGGTGGAGGCGGAAGAGGGCAAGGAGCAGGTGGAGGCGGAGGAGGCCAGGTAAAGACTTTTACCATTGACGCCTCTCCTGAAGATTCATTTACCTACACAGTTGGTACCGGTGGAACGGGTAGTACTATTGATGGTATGAGTGGAAGTCCGGGGACACCTACCCGTTTTGATATACAAACCGCAAATCCCGGACTAGGTGGGGGCGGTGGAAATAGCGGAAGTGGAGCGCAATCGGGCATGGGAGCGCCAGGAGCGGCCGGATCCAGTGCGGGTGGTAACAGGAGAGCAGGCGGTGGCGGTGGTGGAGCTTCCGGCAATGGGGCTAATGGGACTGTAAGCAACCGTGGTCAGCCCAGGGCTACGGGAGGGAATGGAGGAGCCGGACTACTTGGATATGGTGGGGGCGGTGGAGGATCGGCCAGCTCTAGCCGGTTCCAAACCCAAGGGTCTGGAGTAGATGGTGGCACAAATGGTGCTACAGGGACGGCGACAGATGCCACAAACGGCGGAGGTGGCGGAGGTGGCGGTACCAGAGGTGGAAACGGCGGAAACGGACTGGTAATCATCTCCGCTACCCTCGTAATACTTCCGGTAGAATATACCTACATCAATGCGTCCTTTGATGAAAAAAGGCGCATTGGTACTATTACATGGGCTACTTTAAAAGAATGGGAAAACTCCCACTTCGAAGTAGAACGTGCACTCGCTGATATAAAGGCTTTTGAAAAAATCGGGGAAGTTGAAAGTGTTGGCTATTCCGATCTTCTCACTGATTACAGCTTTTCTGATGAAAACCTACCTCTTTTTGGCTCAATGGCCTATTACAGATTAAAGCAGGTAGACTTTTCAGGCGCTTATACCTACAGCGAAACCGTGGGAATAAAAATCTCACCGGTCGGTATAACCAACGGAGTGTGGCACGCTTACCCCAATCCGACGCCAGGGAAAAATCTAAAAATTTCTTTGGTTGATAAAACTCAGTATACCGATGAACAAATCACCTTTCGAATTATCCATCCAGAGCTGATCACTCAAGCAAACAGGGTCAATTCCGAAAACGAAATGAATGAGCAACTAGCTAGCCTTATCCCAAAAATTCCTGGTGGATTAATGGTTATAGAAATCCAATGGGGTCAGAAAGTGGAGTACCTGAAAGTGATAAAGGAATAGTCCTGCCATACGCTTTGGCAGGTTAATCATTAGCAAGGTTTGAAGCTTTTAGAATACCGTCGCATGTGCAAATCGTGTTATAATAAAAAAAGCACTTACAAGATATTTCTTATAAGTGCCTGATAATCAAGAGCCTCCTGTCGGGATCGAACCAACGACCTACTGATTACAAGTCAGTTGCTCTACCAGCTGAGCTAAGGAGGCTTTTATAGGATGCTCACATGCAAGGAAAAGCAAATATGAAGGATGGCTTTCCCCAAATGCGAGTGCAAATATAATTTTATACCATTAGTAATTCAAAATTTCACCCAATAATTTTAAAAAAAATACTTACTTTACTCTGCATGAGGAAATTAAAATTCCCGGATGATGGACAGCTTTTTCTTCAACTTATCCACCTCCTGCTCTGCTTTGTCAATTTTTTCTTCAAATTGGTCTTTCAATTTATCGGCCGTCTTCGAGGAAGCAAAAAACTCCAGGTTGTTTCGCCAGAGGGTGATGTTGTTTTCAAGATCAGAAATTTGTTTCCTAATGCCATGCTCTTTCTTATTCAACACCTTGTTGCTATTGGGATCCGCCTGTAGCTTGTTCAGGTTTAGCCTGAAGAGGAAATCATCTTTGCTTTCTCCTTCCAGATCCAATTGGCTGAGATAGGCATTTACGGCATCATTGAATTTTGCAGATATCTCCTTCATGTTTTTCCTGGGCACAAAACCTATCTCGTTGAATTGCTGGATCAGGGATTCCAGATTTTCGGGGCTGCTGCCCTCCTTATCTGCTGCTGCTGTTATTTGCGCACAAACCGCTTCCTTCGCTGCCAGGTTTTCTTCAAAGGCTTTGTTGGTCTCCTTATTGGCACTTCGACGGTTATCGAAAAACGTGTCACAGGCCTTTTTGAACCTCCCATACAAACTATCTCTGAATTTTTCCGGCAGAGGCCCCAGCTCTTTCCACTCCTTCTGCAACTGTATCAGGTGATTGGAAGTTTCCTTCCAGTCTGTGCTTTCCAGATGTGATTCCGCATCTGCAATCAGCTTTTCAGCCTTTTCCTTGTTCTGATGCCTGACCTCATCCAGTTCTTTGAAAAACTGATTTTTATGTTGGAAAAACTGTTTGAAAAGCCCCCAGAATGTTTTGTTGATTTCCTTTCCGGATTCTCTGGGCACCGGGCCGATGGCTTCCCATTCCTTTTGAATGGCCAGTATTTCTTTGGTTTTGATATTCCAATCCCGGATTTTCTCTGCCTTAAAGGCTTTAAAGGCATCCAGTTTCTCTATCAATTTTACTTTTAAATCCTGATTGGCCTTAAAAACCTCCTTCTGGCTATCGTAATACGCTTTTCTTTTGTTATAGATGGCATCCGAGGCCCCTTTGAATCGCTGCCACAAGGCCTCCTGCTCCTCTCTGGGAACGGGACCTATGTGCTTAAAATCTTCGTGCAGGTCATTGAGTGATTTGATGGCTTCTTTGATATCTTCCTGCTCAGACAGGGCTTCGGCTTTTTCACATAACTCCAGTTTACTTTCCAGGTTCTTTTTCCGATCCAGTTCTTTCAGCTCAAAGTAAATGCTCCTGTTATCATAAAACCTGTCCATCAGGGCATTGTAGGATGCCCAGAGGTTTTTGTTTTGATTATGGGGAACAGGGCCTATTTTTTTCCATTCTTCCTGGATTTTTTTTATGGTCTCAATGCTGTTGGTAGTTTCCTCACCATCTACCAGGCTCCTCAATCTATCCAGGATCTGATTTTTCTCCTGGGCATTTTTTTCTTTGGAGCGCTCTAATTCCTTTATCTGCTGGTGTCTTTTATCCTTAAATTGCTGATAAGTAGCGAAAAATTCCCTGTCTTCATCCAATCCCCTGTAATCGAAACCTTCCTCCTCTCCACCTTCAGCAATAAATTGCTGCAGGGCCAGGTCTTTTTCTTTTTGGTAATACTCTTCGTAATGGTTTTTGATCTCCTGAACAAGGGCATCACTTTTGATGAAATGCTGCTGGCTGACAATTTCCTTCAGGGCCTTGAGTAATTGAGGTTTATCAAAGTTGTTGTAATCAACAGTATCCTCATCCTCTTGATCATCTTCCTCTGTTTCTTCAGCATTGGCCTCATTTTCAGGAGTTTTTTCCGGAATTTCCTCTTTTTCAGGAGTTTCCTCTTTTTGCTCCGCATCTGCCTGCAATCCTGATTCCTGCTTGTCTACCAGGTCTTCAGTAACCTTGTCCTCTTTTTCGGACATTTCTTTATCCTTATCCATATTATTGTAGTATTCCTGCGTAAATCAAACCATACTGAACAAAAGTAGCAATTTTGGGCTAATTAAGTCTTGGGTCAATGGGATAATTTGCCAAAACCTGAAAATCACCTCCCATATTCTTCAAGATCACCCGCCACAAATCATCCGGTTCGGATTTGAATATATTTTTTGCCTGGGAATTATCACAAACAATCCAGGTATTCTCTGTAAGTTCTGCTTTCAATTGGCCACTTTCCCAGCCGGAATACCCAATAAAAAACCGGTAATCTGTCATATCTACCAACCCCAGTTTATTTTTTTCTAGCAATTCCGTAAAACTTCCTCCCCACCAAAGCATTTCTCCCAGGGAAACGCTATCTTCCAACTGCTTCTCCCCCTGATAGATAAAATGAAGGGTATTTTGTTCCACCGGTCCACCTACATATACCTCCTTGTCCATCAACTCACACCCTTCCAGCAACTCATCCAGTTTAAATATAGAAAGTTTGTTCAATACCAAACCAAATGAGCCCAATTCGTTGTTTTCACACAAAAGCACCACCGAGCGGACGAAATTTTCATCCTGTAGGAAAGGCTCTGAAATGAGCAAGCTTCCTGATTGGGGAGATATGTTAGAAGGTGCATGCATCAATCATCAATTATATGAAGCTTTAATTTAAAAGAAAAAAATTTAAATACAATATATTTATATTCTTAAATTTATTTTCTGATTTATTTTGAAAAAATGAAATTAGCAGACATAAGACAGGAGTATTCCTCTAAAACTTTAGACATAACAGGGATGAATCCCGACCCTTTAGAACAATTCAAGTTATGGTTGTCCAATGCGCTCGCCGCACAGGTAAATGAACCTACAGCCATGCACCTTTGCACGGTAGATAAAGCCATGAAACCTGCCGGTAGGATTGTTTTGTTGAAGGGAGTAGACGAGGGTTTCGTTTTTTTTACCAATTATACCAGTCAAAAAGGAAGGCAACTCTCCGAAAATCCTTTTGCTTCCCTGACATTTTTCTGGCCTGAACTGGAAAGGCAGGTAAGAATATCCGGGAAAGTCTCAAAAATTCCGGCAGAGGAATCCGATGAATATTTCCTTAGCAGACCGAAGGAAAGCCAGATTGGGGCCTGGGTCAGTCCTCAAAGCCAGGTGATCCCTGACCGGGAATTTTTGGAAAAAAACCTGTCCCTCACCGTAGAAAGGTTTGAGAGGGAAACCTTAAAACGACCGGAATCCTGGGGCGGATTCCGTTTGATGGCAGATGAAATCGAGTTTTGGCAGGGCCGGCCAGCACGCCTGCACGACCGCATCTTGTATACGCTTTCTACTTCTGAAAATCAGTGGAAAATGGAAAGATTGGCACCCTGATACAAAACAATTCCCCCAATGCATCAAGTTTGTTTCGCCAGGGATAAATAAAATTAATCTTTAAAAAAAGAAACCTTATAAGGAATAGAAGGACATATTAGTTTTTGTGATCCTTGCCCTGCAATCAGCGGTGAACATGATGGATTCTCCACGGGTAGGCTCAGATTTTCAGAATTTTTTCCTGATTGTGGCCCAACCTTATATGCTCTTATCTGTCTTATATGGTTTAAAAAAAAGAACCATAGAAGGAATAGATGGACAAATCAGGTTTTTTTCTGATTCTTGCCCTGCAATCCCAAGTGAACATGATGGTTTCACCACAGGTAAGCTTAGATTCCCAGGATTTTTCCTGATTGCAGTCCTTCCTTATATGCCCTTACATGTCTTATATGGTTTAAAAATAACATATAAGGAATAGAAGGACATATAAGGGGTTACTCTATTAAAGTCAGCATTTTACAGCAAATCAAAAAGATTCTTTACTCCGGCCACACGCTCTACGGTAAATCCCTCTCCATACTTCACGTTGATTTTATGGCCCATTTCCCGGCTTCTGGCCTCGATAAACTCCAGGAAGTCGGGCCGGGAGATAAAACTTTCCGGTTCCTTGGAATCCGGATTGTAAAACTGGGATTGGAAAGCCAGGATACTGTTGATCTTGGTTTCCCAATGGGAAGAAATATCCACCACCAGATCGGGTTCGATGTAGTTGTTCTGGATGTAATGGTAAATGGCTTTGGGACGCCATGCTTCCTGCTGCTTCCCATCCATTTCAGTTTCTACCTTTCTCAGCCCACTGATAAAGCAGGCATGTGATGCCAGACTTCCGCCCTTTCCATGATCCGGATGGCGGTCACTTACGGCATTGGCCAGAACCATCTCGGGGCGGTATTTCCTGATGATCCTGGCTATGGCTACCTGGTGAGCTTGATCATCCTTAAAAAAAACGTCTTTGAATCCCAAATTTTCACGGGCACTCAAACCCATAATCTTTGCCGCCTGCTCAGCCTCTTCCAACCGAAGGGCTGGTGTGCCCCTGGTACCCATCTCTCCCTGGGTCAGGTCAAGAATACCTACTTTATACCCTTTCTCCACATGGGAAGCTAAAGTCCCACTACAAGACAGTTCCACATCATCCGGATGGGCTGCAATGGCCAATATATCCAATTTCATAAATAATTCTTTAAAAGTACATTTTTACCTGCCCGGTACTGTAGGCACTAACTACTCATTCTTAAAATAAAAGGGAGCTGAATGGCCTGTTAATGGGAATTCTGGTTTACCACAACCCCATCCAATCCATGAGCAATACCGGCAATTAAAACCAGCCACAACTCCTTTAATTGACCTGTGTTTACTTGGTATTCCTGAAGGAAACTTTATCTAAGGATCCATCAATCCCCACCTACAGGGCTTTGAAAGCTTTAGTTATTTGTCGGGCTACTCTTGTGCGGAAAGAAATCTTTCAGCATCCAGAGCGGCCATACATCCCGTTCCAGCGGCAGTTACCGCCTGTCGGTATTCGTGATCCTGAGCATCTCCGCAGGCAAAAACGCCCGGAATATTTGTTTTGGTACTACCCGGTTTGGTTTGTATGTACCCATTCTCATCCATATCTATCAGTCCTGCAAAAACATCGGTATTGGGTTGATGTCCTATGGCTACAAAAAATGCCTCCACATCCAGCAGTTTTTCTTCTCCGGTTTGGTTATTTTTCACCCTTACGCCGTTGACCTCCTCTTCACCTAGAATTTCTTCGGTTTCATGGTTCCACAGGATTTCGATTTTAGGATTGTTCATCACCCTTTTTTGCATGATTTGGGAAGCCCTAAGCTCATCTCTTCTTACCAGCATGTACACTTTACTGCAAATATTTGCCAGGTAACTGGCCTCTTCACAGGCGGTATCTCCTCCCCCGACGATAGCCACATCCTTTCCTCTGAAGAAGAAGCCATCGCAAACGGCACAGGCAGAAACGCCCTTTCCATTGAGCCTGGTTTCACTTTCTATCCCCAGCCATTTGGCAGAAGCTCCGGTAGAGATGATCACCGTTTCGGCTTGAATGGATTTGCTGTCATCCACCAATACTTTATAGGGTCGCTGACTGAAATCCACCTGAGTTACCACCCCATACCTGACTTCCGTACCAAAACGCTCCGCCTGTTTCCTGAAATCTTCCATCATCTGGGGGCCCATTACCCCGTCCGGGTAGCCGGGATAATTTTCCACATCATTGGTAATGGTAAGCTGTCCTCCGGGCTGTATACCCGTATACAATACCGGTGATAAACCGGCTCTGGATGCATAAATAGCGGCGGTATATCCCGCAGGTCCTGACCCTATGATGAGGACTTTTATTGTTTCGGTCTCCTGACTCATTACTTTAGGTATTAATCAATTTTATAAAATTCCAATGCTTATGGCATGTTAACAAAATATAAAAACAAAAAAGTTTAATTTACTTCAATAAAATTTTCATACACATAAAAAAAGGGCGACCTGCCCTTTTCAATATTTCGCTTTTCAGCAATTCTTAACCCAGATAGGGTTTCAGGGTTTTACTCCTGCTGGTATGTCTCAATCTCCTGATTGCCTTTTCCTTGATCTGCCTGACCCGCTCACGGGTAAGGTTAAATTTCTCTCCAATTTCTTCCAGCGTCATGGCATGTTCCCCATTCAGTCCAAAATAAAGGGTTATCACATCTGCTTCTCTTTGTGTCAGGGTAGAAAGGGCCCGCTGCACTTCTTTTCGCAGAGAGTCATTCATCAAGCCATCGTCAGGTTTGATTTCCCCGTCATTTTCCAGTACATCAAGGAGGCTGTTTTCTTCCCCCTGCACAAAAGGTGCATCCATGGACACGTGTCTGCCGGAAATTTTCATGGTGTCTACCACTTCCCCCGCCGTGACTTCCAGTACCTCCGCCAGCTCTTCAGGAGAGGGTTCTCTCTCAAACTTCTGTTCCAATTCAGAAAAGGTTTTGCTGATCTTATTCAAAGATCCTACCCTGTTCAAAGGCAACCTTACAATTCTGGATTGTTCCGCCAAAGCCTGAAGGATGGACTGCCGGATCCACCATACCGCATAGGAGATGAATTTAAATCCACGGGTTTCATCAAAACGCTGGGCGGCCTTGATCAGACCCAGGTTTCCCTCGTTGATCAGATCTCCCAGAGATAACCCCTGATTTTGATATTGTTTGGCAACAGAGACAACAAATCGCAAGTTGGCTTTGGTCAGTTTCTCCAGGGCAAGTTGATCCCCTTCTCTGATTCTTTTGGCCAAAACCACTTCCTCGTCTGCTGTCAATAGATCTACCTTACCTATCTCTTGAAGGTATTTATCCAGGGATTGACTCTCCCTGTTGGTAATCTGTTTACTGATTTTAAGCTGCCTCATTCAATTGTATCTATTATTTTTAACGCATTCATAACAGAAGTTTCCTGAAAATAAGTTCAATTTTTAATAATTGTTCTAAATTTTCAGAAAACTTTCAGCTTATTTGTCTTTTTTTTCTGGTTTTGGCAACAAAGCTTTTCTGGATAACTTGAATTTGCCGGTTTTCTTGTCCACATCAATGAGTTTTACAGCAATTTCCTCGCCAGATTCCAGTACTCCATCCATGGATTCAAGCCTCTCCCATTTGATCTCGGAAATATGCAACAAACCATCTTTGCCTGGCATGAATTCAACGAAAGCTCCGAATGGCATGATGTTTTTAACCTTTCCGGTATATACTTCTCCGATCTCAGGTTGGGCCACGATGGATCTTATCCTCGCAACAGCACTGTCCATGGCATCCTGATTATTTGAAAAGACATTGATACGGCCCACATTGTCCACTTCTTCAATGATAATGGTAGCGCCAGTATCTTTTTGTATTTCCTGGATTACTTTACCGCCCGGACCTATGACCGCTCCGATCAGCTCTTTAGGTATTTGCATGTTGAAAGACCTTGGGGCATGTGGCTTGAATTCTGCCCTTGGCTCGGACAAAGTCTTGTTGATTTCATCCAAAATATGCAACCGTCCCTTTCTGGCCTGGTACAAAGCTTCTTTCAATACATTATAATCGAGTCCCTCTACTTTAAGGTCCATTTGACAGGCAGTAATGCCTTTTGCAGTACCCGTCACTTTAAAATCCATGTCTCCCAAATGGTCTTCATCACCGAGGATATCAGAAAGGATGGTATAATCTCCTGATTTGGCATCAGAAATCATTCCCATCGCTATACCCGTTACCGGAGCTTTTATCGGAATTCCCGCATCCATCAATGCCAGGGAGCCGGCGCAAACCGTAGCCATGGAGGATGAACCGTTGGATTCAAGAATATCAGACACTACCCGTATGGTGTAGGGATTTTCGGCATCAGGGGGCAATACTTTCTTCAAAGCCCTCATGGCCAGGTTGCCATGGCCTACTTCCCTTCTTCCAGGACCTCGATTGATTTTTACTTCTCCGGTAGAAAATCCGGGGAAATTGTAATGCAAATAAAATTTATTGTAACCGGAGTGTACGGCTCCATCCACCATTTGCTCGTCCAGCTTCGTACCCAAGGTACAAGTGGTGATGGATTGGGTTTCTCCTCTGGTAAAAACAGCTGATCCGTGAGCGGAAGGCAAGTAATCTACCACGGACCAAATGGGTCGGATTTCGTCCGGGTTTCTTCCATCCAGCCTTTTCTTCTCCTTCAGCGTAAAATTTCTTGCGGCCTCTTTGTGAACTTTACCAAAGTACCTGCCGATCAACCCTTCATCGTATTCATGCTCCTCTCCCAAACTTTCCACAAAGGCCTCTTTGATGGCTTTGGTCAATTCTGAACGCTCCTGCTTATTGGCAATCTGTCTGCTGACCACTTCATAAAGCTTGTCATACAGTTCGCTTTTCATTTTTTCGAACAGGGCCTCGTCATTGACTTCATGGCTGTATTCTCTTTTCACTTCTTTTCCAACCAATTTGGTCAGTTCCTTCTGTACCTGACAGTGCCTTTTCAGTTCTTCATGAGCAAACTGAAGGGCTTCTACCATTTCATCCTCAGCGATTTCATCCCCTTCACCTTCTACCATCAGGATAAATTCTTCAGATCCGGCCACGATAAGTTCCATAGAGGCCCTTTCCAGGTCGGCAGGTTTGGGGTTAATGACGAGTGATCCATCTATTTTGGCCACACGCACCTCAGATATGGGACCGTTGAAAGGAATATCTGATACTGCCAATGCAGCAGAGGCAGCCAGTCCTGCCAAACAATCCGGTAGGACCTCCTCATCTGAGGACATCAAGGTGATGGTAATATTGGTATCGGCATGATAATCATCCGGGAAAATAGGCCTGATGGCCCGGTCAACCATACGGCTGATCAGTATTTCATAGTCGGATAACCTGCCTTCCCGCTTCAAGAACCCACCCGGAATCTTTCCGGAGGCAGCAAATTTCTCCTGATAATCTACAGACATGGGTAGAAAATCTACCCCTTCGCCCGCTTCTTTTTTGGTAACTACGGTAGCCAGCAGCATGGATTTACCCATCTTTACCATGACTGCCCCATCTGCCTGTTTGGCTAAGGCTCCTGTTTCAATGATGATTTCCCTACCATCTTCCAGGGTGATGGTTTTTGAAATTGAATTTGGTAACATAAATTTTTGATTCTGAATAAGGTATAGTTGTAAAAGTAAGGTTTAATAACAGAAGGTAGCAAAAAAGTAAGGTTCCCTGATAAAAGGGAACCCCACGTGGTTGTTATTTACGGATACCCAGGTCTGCAATGATAGCCCGGTACCTCTCAATGTCGGTCTTTATCAGGTAATTCAGCAAACGCCTTCTCTTACCTACCAACTTCAAAAGACCTTTTCGTGATGAGTGATCTTTTTTGTTGGTCTTTAAGTGTTCCGTCAGATGCGTAATCCTGTAAGTAAACAGGGCAATTTGTGATTCAGGAGACCCTGTATCTTGTTCTGACTTCAACCGACCATGATTCTTGAATAGTTCTACTTTCTCTTCTTTCGCTAAATACATGCTTAGTCAAATATGATGTAAATTTTTTAAAACAAAGACAAAGGTAGCTGTTTTATTCGAAATTATAAAACTTCTTCTTTTAACTTTTTGTCTGACTTCCTGGGGGGGTCTGTAGGAGCTTGCTTTCGTACCATGGTTTTTTTTATTTTATCCCATATCGCCTGGTAAAAATCCGGCTCAAAAAGCCGGGCATCTTTTCTGGCCTGCCTGAGGAAAAACAAACCAAATGGGATCAGTGCCAGATTGGAAAAAAAGGTACCAAAAAAAGTGTCTGACATGCCTTCTTTGGCCCACTTTTCTCCAGTGATGGTCAACATATAATACATGATAAAGAAAATGATGGACATCAATACCGGCATGCCCAAACCTCCTTTTTTGATAATGGCACCCAATGGAGCGCCTATCATAAACATGACAAAACAGGCCAGAGACTGGGTATATTTCTGGTACCAGGCTACCTTAAAAACCCTGTAATTGCGTTGTACTTCATCAATCCGGGTTCGGTTGGTGGTAAAATTATTCTTGATGTTTCTGGCAGCCGTCAGCCCTACAGTGGCCTCCGAAGTCCTGTACCTGGGGGTATTCCTCAGGGAGTCTAGCTTTTGTTTTTGCTCCGCTGTAAGGGTAGCCGGCTCAGGCTTGTCCTTACCCATTCTTACATTTTTATTGATCCCTCCCATATCAGGCTGGGAAGCCAGGTCATTGATGCTGTCCCTTTCATTCATTTCAGCATCACTGATCAAATCCTCCCCCGCAGCAGGCTGGTTATTACTGAGTGTGTCTCCGATGGCATCCACCGAAGCACCGTTTTCAGTCGGAGAAATAGTGTCGCCTGAAGCCAATAAAGTCGTATCCGGATCAGCAGGTGGTGCAGTGCTTTGATCAGTACTGTCCTGGCCGGAGGCATTTCGTACTGCATCTCTGTTTGTCGCTACATTTTCATTTACCGGCCTTCCGTTTTCCGGGTTTTCGTATTCGTCTTTATATTTTAAGTTTTTCAGTGAATCCGACTCATTCTTTTTGTCTACGATCTCTTTGGGAGGTGTCAACTTCCGGGTCCTTCCAAAGTAGTTGTAAGAGGCTTCGGTATTGGCATAATTAAAAAAATACCAATGGTTAAGCTCCCGGTCCATGGAATCCAGGTCTACCCTGATTTCACCTATATTTTTAATGGATTTACTGTTGGACCAAAGGTTTTCAGGCGTTCTTTTCATGTCAAATGCGTCCAGGCTGAATACCATTTCGTTTTTATCAAACTTGGTCCTGCTGAAAGTCACCGGCTTGTCCTTGATCCCTCGTTGCCCGGTACCTTCCTGATAGCTGTTTCCATTATATAAGGTCAGCATCATGTACCTGTCATTGAAAAAGGATTCCATCCTACCAGAATCTGCGGTGATCACATGAAGGTTTCCCTGTCCCTGTGTATGGTCATAGATGAGTACCTCCTCCAGCCTTACCTCATCCAATTTGCGGTTGACCTTTATGCTGTAATTCGGTATGCCATTGTAAAACACCCCCTCCTTGATATCGAGCGCAGGCGACTTCATCCGTATGTCATACAGCAAACTGAAAGTTTTTAAGTTTACCCTGGGAACTACATAGTTATTGGACAAATAGGCAAAGACGGTTAAAAAAACAACAAATATACCTATAGGAAGCATGGCCCGAAGCAGGGAGATGCCACTACTTTTGATGGCCGTCAATTCAAAATGTTCTCCCAGGTTACCAAAAGTCATCAAAGAAGAAAGCAACACAGCCAGGGGAAGTGCCATGGGAGAGATACTGATCACAAAATAACCGATCAACTCCATATAAACCATAAAAGGGAGATCCTTGCCAAATATTTCGTCAAAATATTTGAGCATATTCACCGTGAGGAGAATAAAGTCCACCACGATGAAAGTGAGTAAAAATGGCCCCAGAAAGGAACCCAGGATCAGTTTATCTAATTTTTTCATGAAACGCCTTTTTCCCTTCATTTAAAAGACGAAACAAAATTGAACATATTATGTTAAAAATGATAATTCTAAAGTGCTTATCCACCGATTATTTCCTTGAGACTGCCGATTAAGCCCTCCCAAATGGAGCGCTGCTCCTGCTCATCATAGGCATCTCCATACTCAATCACACGAAGATAAAAGGTTTGGGTCAATTCATTTTCCTCCAGCTTGAATTCGATAAAGGGGTTGTCTGAACTTTCCTCTTCCTCTACAGAAGGGTCGAAAAACTCAAATTTGACATGGTGATTGGTGCGCATGATCACCGGCCGGGCATAATGGTTTTCTCCATCGTATATAAAGTTATAGACCTTGTCTTCGTTGATGACTACATCATCTGCAAACCATTGTGATAACCCGCTGGCCGTACTTAGGTACGGATAAATGATCTTTTTGGAGGTATTTATCTGGTAATCCGCAACAAATTTAATTTTCTCCATAGCCTTAGTTATTCTGGTTATAAAAAGTCTTTTTTTAGGTTCTCCATTATTTGCAATTCAAGGATTATCCTCACATATTTGCATTCTCATTCGGCGAGGTAGCTCAGATGGTTAGAGCGCAGGATTCATAACCCTGAGGTCAGGGGTTCAATTCCCCTCCTCGCTACATTTCATACAGGTCTCCAATCGGAGACCTTTTTTTATTGACCATGATGGGGTTTGCTTCTAATTTTCCCATAGGAAAGCATCAAATAACGAATCCTTCGCCCTCTTTACTTATTGTTTTAGTACAAGGGACATGAAACCTAAACAGCTTTTCTTTGAGACATTCCCATTGAAAAGACTAAAGGAAAAGTAATATAAGGAAAATTTCAAAAAAGTAAAGCTTATTGTCCGAAAGGGAATACAAAAAAAGCCCTCCTGAGAGGGCTTTCATATTTATAGCATGCAGAAAATCCTTATTTTACCTTCTCTACTATGGCTTTGAAGGCATCCGGATGATTCATGGCCAGATCAGCCAACACTTTCCTGTTCAAATCAATGCTTGATTTTTTCAACATACCCATAAACTGGGAATAGCTGATGCCGTATTGTCTGGCCCCGGCGTTGATCCTTTGGATCCACAATGCCCTGAATTCTCTTTTCTTGACCTTCCTGTCCCTGTAGGCATACTGAAGGCCTTTTTCATATTTGTTCTTGGCTACCGTCCATACATTTTTACCTCTTCCGAAGTAACCTTTAGTAGCTTTTAATACTTTTTTTCTTCGTGCTCTTGAAGCAACTGCGTTTACCGATCTTGGCATGATTGTTTTAGTTTTTGACTTTTGGTGCTTTCTACTTTAAAGACTTGATGAACCAAAGGTCTGGTGAATTTTTAACCTGTTTAATTTGATGGGAATCAAATCCTGAGCATGGCTCTTACTCTTCCTTCATCCGTCTCATGGACTTCTCCCATTTTGGTAAGATTTCTCTTCCTTTTGGTAGATTTCTTGGTCAGGATGTGGCTTTTGAAAGCATGCTTCCTCCTGATCTTTCCAGTGGCAGAAAGCTTGAACCTTTTCTTGGCACTTGACTTAGTTTTTACTTTTGGCATTACCGTATATGATTAGTTAAATTATTTTTTACCTGCTTTGGGAGACACAAAGATATTCATCCTTTTGCCTTCCATTTTGGGAAGCTGCTCCACTTGTCCATAGTCCTCCAGGGCCTGGGCAAATTTCAGCAGCAGCATTTCACCCCGCTCTTTAAACACAATGGTACGACCCACAAAATGAACATAGGCCTTGACCTTTGCCCCATCTTTCAGAAAACCAATGGCATGCTTTAATTTGAAGTCAAAATCATGGTCATCCGTATTAGGGCCAAAACGTATTTCCTTGACTACCGTCTTGGCTGCATTGGATTTGATTTCTTTTTGCTTTTTTTTCTGTTCGTACTTGAACTTGGCATAATCAATCACCTTACAGACTGGCGGTGCTGCGGAAGGAGAAATTTCTACGAGATCAAGTCCGTTTTCTTCAGCAAGTGCTATGGCCTTATCTGTCGCCATGACTGCATTGCCCCCCTCTACAAAATCCCCCACAACCCTGACTTCTCTGGCCCTGATTTTTGAATTTACCTTATATGGTTCCTCTTGTCTCGGAGTATACGTTCTTTTTCCTCTCAAAATAGTTATGGTTGTTGTTTAAAGTTTCAATCTGCAAATATCTAACAATTTTTTAAATATTAAAAATCAACAAATTATTATACTGTTATTTATTCAATGATTCCATGATAATTCCCTGGAAATAGGCTACAAAATCCTGCAGTTTGAAACTTCCAATATCGCCTTCGCCATGTTTACGAAGAGAAAGCTCATTTTCTTCCTGCTCCTTTTCGCCTACGATCACCATGAAGGGAACCTTTTTTACCTCTGCATCCCGGATCTTACGGCCTATCTTCTCATCCCGATTGTCAATTTCCCCGGAAATACCATGATCTCCCAGCAAAGATTTGACCCTGGCTGCATAGGAAGCAAATTTTTCGGAAATCGGCAAGATAACCAACTGCTCAGGGGCCAGCCAAAGGGGGAAGTTTCCCGCACAATGCTCAATCAGCACCGCTACAAAACGTTCCAGAGAACCAAATGGTGCCCTGTGGATCATTACAGGCCGGTGTTTTTGGTTGTCAGATCCGGTATATTCCAGCTCAAAGCGCTCGGGCAACTGGTAATCCACCTGAATGGTACCCAGCTGCCAGCTTCTGCCCAGGGCATCCTGAACCATAAAGTCAAGCTTGGGTCCGTAAAAAGCCGCTTCTCCCAATTCTGTGACCGTCTGCAAGCCTTTCTCGGCAGCTGCTTCGATAATGGCAGCCTCGGCCTTGTTCCAGGCCTCCCCTTCTCCGATATACTTCTCCATGTTTTCCGGATCCCGCAGGGAAATCTGGGCGGTGTAATCATCAAAACCCAATGCTTTGAATACATACAAAACCAAATCGATGACTTTGATAAATTCCTCCTTCACCTGATCCTGCCTGCAAAAGATGTGCGCATCATCCTGGGTAAATCCCCGCACCCGGGTCAATCCATGCAATTCCCCGCTTTGCTCATAACGGTATACGGTTCCAAATTCCGCATACCTGACCGGCAGATCCTTATAGGACCGGGGTTTGCTTTTGTAAATCTCACAATGATGGGGGCAGTTCATGGGTTTCAGCAAAAATTCCTCTCCCTCATGGGGAGTGGTAATGGGCTGAAAGGAATCCTTGCCGTACTTTTCGTAATGCCCGGAGGTTTCGTACAATGCCTTGTGCCCGATATGCGGGGTAATGACCTGCTGATAGCCGGAATGGTCCTGCTCCTTTTTCAGAAAGCTGACCAGTCGTTCCCTTAACAGGGTACCCTTGGGCAACCATAAGGGCAGACCCATGCCTACCTTTTCGGAGAAGGTAAACAATTCCAGTTCCTTACCTAGTTTGCGGTGATCCCGTTTTTTAGCCTCCTCCAGCATTTCCAGGTATTCCTTCAGCTCTTTTGCCTTGGGAAAGGTAATCCCGTAAATCCGGGTAAGCATCTTGTTCTTTTCATCCCCACGCCAGTAAGCTCCTGCGATATTGAGCAGCTTTACTGCCTTTACAAATCCAGTGTGCGGTATATGTGGGCCCCGGCAGAGATCAGTAAATTGGCCCTGCTTGTAAAAGGTGATGGTGCCATCCTCCAGTCTTTCCAGGAGGTCCAGCTTGTACTCGTCACCTTTGTTTTCATAATAATTGATCGCATCCTGCCTGGAGATCTCCTCCCGGATATAGGCATTTTTCTGCCGGGCCAATTCCACCATTTTGGCCTCTATTTTCTCCAACTCTGCCCCTTCCAGGGTCTTGTCCCCAAAATCTACATCGTAATAAAAACCCTGGGCTATCGGCGGACCGATACCAAATTTAATTCCAGGATAAAGGGCTTCAAGGGCCTCTGCCAAAAGGTGAGCAGAGGAATGCCAAAAGGTGGATTTCCCTTCCTTGTCGTTCCAGGTAAGCAGGGAAATCCCGACGTCCTTGTTTATCGGGCGGGTGGCATCCCATACTTCGCCGTTAACCTTTGCGGCGAGAACATTTCGGGCCAGGCCTTCACTGATGCTCATGGCAATATCCAGGCCGGTGACTCCCTTTTCAAAAACCCGGACCGACTGGTCGGGAAAGGTTACATTGATTTCATTTTCAGATTTTGACATGCTTGCGCTTTCTGTTTAACCTACACCTTTACAAACAGGTGTTTTTAACGGACTGCAAATATGCACATTCACAAGGGTAAAAAAAAGATTAATGTGGGCTTATCTTGTGGATGGTAAAAATCAGGCATTCCACCATAAAAGGGAGATTTTGTTTGGTCTGGGTTTTTGATTTATTTTTTGATTTACTATTCCTACAATCGGATCAGGTCCTTTCCTGCAGACCAAAAAATCTGTATCAACCTGTGGTGAAGTTGCCGATTCACCTATCTTGTGCCTAATCAGGGTTGCAAACCCTCATTATCTGGGTTCGGAATTGCAAATCCCGAACAGCACGGTGTTTTCAAATATGAACGCTTCACGTGATTTCGGAGTAATTCAATGCCTACCACCTCAAAGTTTATTAAAAACAAAATACTCAATTTTAGCACTTCATACCGCATTAAGCTTATATATCGTTTTGCGTGGTCCTTTTAAGCTTTTAGCTTTGAACTTTCCTTTTTTAAGTATTCCTTAATTTCTTCAAAACTCATTCCATTCAAGTCTTTGGAAATGCTGTCCTTGATTTTTCGGAACGTTTTTACCGTATCAAATTTTTTCTTTTGATTATCCTCTTTAGTTTTCATAATCTACAATTTCTTTAGGGGAACGTATCTCCAATGAGGGGTAATTCATTCTCAGGGTATTATAAGCTAACAACAGTTGATTCATCTATTTTGAGGTAATGGAAACCCTATTGGTAGATTAAAACCAGTCCCCCTCCCCTTACATTATCCACAGTAGAATCCCGGTTGTGAGTTTAGCTGGTCTGAATTAATCCATCAAAACAAGCCCAACTGTTCCTTATCATCATCATCATCCTCATTATCCTCCTTTTTCTTTAGGTCAAAATTGACCGTAGATCCAACGGAAAGGTTTTCATCAGCATTACCGGATTTCTTTTTCTCTGATTCCAACAGTTGTATCGATTTTACCGTATGGTTGCTCAGCCGGTTGCCCACGGCCCGCCAGCCCTTCACATCTATCAGCATGTCCATGTCGTAGACATTTTCGTCGATCTCCTTCCCCTTCTGCAGCTTCACCTTTACCTGTGGCTGCTTTTCGGTGGTGACTACCGTCAGTTGAGAATTTTTATGATCGGAGATAAAATTGAATTTCTTGTTGAGCGTCGAGGTTTCTACCTGGAATCTTTTGATAAAATATTGCTTGCTGGCTCCATCAAAATAGATGGCAGAAACCACCCTTTCGGAATCGAACTTTTGAATCAACAGCAGGTTGTCCTGATCAAAGCGATTGGTCAATTCAAAATTAGTCAGTTCATAATGACCGTCTTTGAAAAAAGCAATGATTTTGTCATCCCCCAGGAAGTTGCCCACCAATTCACCCCGCTCGTCGGTATTGAGTCTGCCCACAGAAGGGTCATAATAGATATTCAGTCCACCCAAGGTAGAAACCCCTTCCATTTTGAGCTGAATTTTCCGGACAGGATGCTTGGTCAGTATATTGCCCTGAGCTCCCCTTCCCTTGATTTCTATGTCTTTAAAATCAAAATCGAAAACCTTGATCCGGGCTTTGCTGCCGGCCGTCAGGTAAACCGTGATGATTTCCGCTTCTCCATTGGCATTGGCCGTAAAATACAGAATTTTAGAACCTTTGGTCCCCTTTGTCAGTGGGTATTCCCTATCCCGGGTAACACTCAGGACCTGAAACCTTTTGATCATTGCCCTGCCGGAAGCCCCATCCAGGTACACCAGATTATAGACCATGCGTTCATCTCCCTTTCGGTATACCGCCACATGGATGATATCTTTGCCTACAAATACCTTGTCCTGAATCCTGGATACCAGGCAAACGCCATCCTTCCGGAAAACGATGATGTCGTCCAGATCTGAACAATCACAGACAAACTCATCTTTTTTCAGCCCGTACCCGATAAACCCATCCGCACGGTTCACATACAATTTCGCATTGTTGGCGGCTACTACATTGGCTGCAATGGTATCAAATGTGCGGATTTCGGTTTTTCTTTCCTTGCCTTTGCCATATTTGTTCTGCAGGTTTTTGTAGTACTGTATGGCATAATCGGTGAGGTTTTCCAGATGATGGTTTACTTCTTCCAGTTCTTCCTGAAGCTTGCGCATCAGTTCATCCGCCTTAAAAGTATCAAATTTAGATATCCGCTTGATTTTGATCTCTGTCAACCGGATGATATCATCGCGGGTGATTTCCCTGTAAAACTGTGGTTTAAAGGGATCCAGTCCTTTATCTATGGTTTCGATCACTGCCTCCCAGGTCTCGCATTCCTCTATGTCCCGGTAAATCCTGTTTTCTATAAAAATCTTTTCCAGAGAAGCAAAAAGCAGCTTCTCCATCAACTCTCCCTTGCGGATTTCCAGCTCCCTGTTCAAAAGGGCTTTGGTCTGTTTGGTATTGTATTCCAGGATTTCATTTACGGTCAGGAATACGGGTTTTTCCTCTATGATTACACAGGCATTGGGAGAAATGCTGACCTCACAGTCGGTAAAGGCGTACAGCGCATCTATGGTCATGTTGGGTGACTGCCCGGGAGCCAGTTGTACCATGATCTCCACATCCTTGGCGGTATTGTCCACTACCTTTTTGATCTTGATCTTGCCTTTATCATTGGCTTTGATAATGGATTCAATCAGTGAATTCGTAGTCGTGCCATAGGGGATGTCTTTGATAAGCAGGGTCTTGCTGTCTTCCTCCTCTATTTTGGCACGGACCTTTACCCTTCCACCCCGCAGCCCCTCATTGTACTCTGAGAAATCTGCCAGGCCCCCGGTATTGAAATCAGGGAGCAGGTTGGCTTTTTTTCCCTTGAGTATTTGTATGGACCCTTCGATCAGTTCGCAGAAATTGTGGGGAAGTATTTTGGTGCTTAAGCCCACGGCTATGCCTTCCACTCCCTGGGCCAGCAGCAAGGGGAATTTTACGGGAAGGGTGACGGGTTCTTTTTTTCTTCCATCGTAGGACAGCTGCCATTCCGTAGTCTGCGGATTGAAAACCACCTCCAGGGCAAACTTGGACAACCTGGCCTCGATGTAACGGGCTGCCGCTGCTCCATCACCGGTACGCACATCTCCCCAGTTACCCTGCGTTTCGATCAATAAATCCTTTTGCCCCAGGTTCACAATGGCATCTCCAATGGAAGCATCTCCATGGGGATGGTATTGCATGGATTGCCCGATAATGTTGGCCACCTTGTTAAAGCGTCCGTCATCCATCTCCTTCATGGCATGAAGGATCCGGCGCTGAACAGGTTTGAGCCCGTCTTCTATGGCCGGAACCGCCCGCTCCAGGATCACATAGGAAGCGTAATCCAAAAACCAGTCTTTATACATCCCCGTGACAGGTATGGAATCGTGCAAACTTTCGTCCCCGTTTTCGGGGTTAATGTCGTTATCACTCATGTTTTATTCAAATAATTCCAATCCGCAATTCATTCAACCAAAAAATGTAACTTTAAAGTTTTACTTAATCCTGCACCACATGGTCTTTTTAACCCAAAATAATTATAGGTCCTTGCTGTTTCATGAAAAGTGAAATAAGTTGGATCATTTCACAAAAAATGAAATAAGCCAATCCCCTTTCCGTAATGCTGACAAACTATCAGACCGCTTCCGACTCTTCCTCTTCAACTGTCTTTGCCGCCGGATCATCAAAAACAATGTCCTTTTCAATCTTCAGGTTATCGATGATGAAAGTTTGCCGGTTGGGGGTATTTTTGCCCATATAGAATCCCAGCAGGTCGGCGATCTTTGTTTCCTTATTCAGGATAATTGGCTCCAGGCGGATATCTTCCCCGATAAAGGCTCCAAATTCACTGGGAGAAATTTCACCCAACCCCTTAAACCGGGTAATTTCAGCTGTTTTGCCCAATTTATGAATGGCCCGTTGCCGCTCTTCATCCGTGTAGCAATAAATGGTTTCCTTTTTATTCCTGACCCTAAACAAAGGGGTATCCAAAATGTACAGGTGCCCATTTTTGACCAGGTCCGGAAAAAACTGCAGGAAATAGGTCATGATCAGCAGTCGAATGTGCATGCCATCCACATCGGCATCGGTGGCAATTACGATTTTCCGGTACCGCAAGCCCTCAATCCCATCTTCTATATTAAGCGCATGCTGCAGGAGGTTAAATTCCTCATTCTCGTACACCACTTTTTTGGTCATGGAGTAGCAATTCAAAGGCTTCCCTCTCAAGGAAAAAACGGCCTGGGTCTGCACATTCCGGGATTTGGTAATGGAGCCTGAAGCTGAATCTCCCTCTGTGATAAACAGCATGGTGCCATCCTTCAGCTCTGCATCTGCTTTATTGTCATCGTAATGTACCCTGCAGTCCCGAAGTTTTTTATTGTGCAGGTTGGCTTTTTTGGCCCTTTCATTGGCCAGCTTCTTGATACCGGAGATTTCCTTTCTTTCCCTTTCCGATTGTAGTATCCTTTTGAGTAGGGCATTGGCCGTATCGGGGTGCTTGTGCAGGTAGTTGTCGAGTTCTACCTTTACAAAGTCATTGACAAAAGTCCTCAGGGTAGGCCCGTCCGGTCCAACACTATGAGAGCCCAGTTTGGTTTTGGTCTGGGACTCAAACACCGGCTCCTGTACCCTTACAGCGATGGCTGCCACCACGCTCTGCCGGATATCCGAAGCATCATAATCCTTCTTGAAAAACTCCCTGACCGATTTCACAATAGATTCCCTGAAAGAAGACAGGTGTGTACCTCCCTGGGTGGTGAATTGCCCGTTTACAAAGGAATAATATTCTTCTCCATATTGATTGGAATGGGTAAGGGCAATTTCTATGTCTGTTCCCTTCAAATGAATGATAGGATACCTGCGGCTATCCTCATCCACTTTTCTGTCGAGCAGATCGAGCAGGCCATTTTGGGAGTAAAATTTGACCCCATTGAAATTAATGGTCAGGCCTGAGTTCAGGAAAGCATAATTCCAAATCTGGTTTTCCAGGTATTCCGGGATGAAGTGGTAATTTTTAAAAACTGTGGAGTCGGGGGAAAAGACAATTTTCGTTCCGTTCCTCTCCGAGGTCTTTTCTACCTTTCGGTCTTCGAACAGTTCTCCTTTTTGAAATAGGGCTACCTTGCTCTCTCCTTCCCGGAAAGATTGCACCATAAAGTTTTCCGAAAGCGCATTCACTGCTTTGGTACCTACCCCATTGAGTCCTACGGATTTCTGAAAAGCTCCGGAATCGTATTTTCCACCGGTATTGATTTTGGACACGCAATCGATCACCTTACCCAAAGGGATACCACGGCCGTAATCCCTGATCTCTACCTTGTGCTCACTGATTTTTACTTCGATGGTCTTGCCATGACCCATCATGTGTTCGTCTATACTATTGTCCAGTATCTCCTTGACCAGCACATAAATACCATCATCCTGGGCACTGCCATCCCCCAATTTACCAATATACATGCCGGGTCTGAGCCGGATATGTTCTTTCCAATCCAGGGATTTGATACTGTCTTCTGTATATTGAACGTTCGCTGCCATATTTTTCAACTAATAATATTACCCATTTTCACCTGTTTCATTTTTCCGGCCAAAAGATAAAAAAGTACGGCTACCCAAACCAACAACAATAGGGGAGCCAGGTAAAAAAAGAAGTTATAGGATGAACTGCTGATTTCATTTTGATTGCTGAGACTATGGATATAAAAAACAAGCACTGCGCTGGCTACATTGAGTATCCCGATAAAGGAATATATCCAGGCAAGCATTTTATCCCTATAGGGATCTCCCACAGGGAAGAGTCGTTTCAGGGAAACATTTATTTTCATTTCTATCAACTTGGCTGGAATGATCAACAACACATTAAAAATCAAAAAGAAAACTACAGCGGTATAAAAGAAGGCATCTCTGCTCACTTGCTTTAAGGGCATTCCTGCTTCGTTTACAGCGTAGGTAGCAAACTCAGGCAATGCGGCGTACACATACAGCAAAAAGAACAAGAATAAGCCTATGGAAAGAAAATAAAACACTTTGGCAAAACGAGTATACATGATTTTTCAATTAGACCGCTAATATAAAAATTAATCCAGTACCAAAAGGGTAAATTTCGGGAGCCTTTTCAAAGGACCGGTCAGGTATTAAACTAATCACCTGAATTCCAGTATGCGATCTGCTTCGTGGCCAATGCCATGGATGATTAATTTATTTGGATGAACTGTCACCACCGCACCGAGTGCAGGACTTGTCGCCTCCACCATTCCTTCAAATGTCAGGTGGTGGACCCCATGGTTATCCTGTACATAATTCCCCTCATGATGGTGTCCCGAAAACCAGGCCAGGAGTGCAGGTGACGCTCCTATGGCATCCAATATTTCCCGGCTGTTGAGCAGGTGCAGGCCATTTTCAGGCAATAAGGGATAGTGGCAAAACACCACCACTTTTTTGCCTGCTTTTTCGGCATTCCTGACCTGAGCGATTAACCACTGCAGCTGACCCTTTCCGATGGCACCGTTCCATGGCTTGGCATTATTGGCTCCTGAAGCCTCCAATTCGGCCATCAGGGCCTCCGCCATTTTATACCTTTCACTCCCTTTGGGATGCCCCTCCAGGCTAATGTCCATGCCATTCAAAACCAGAAACACCAGCTTCCCCTTTTCAAAGGCATAATGGCCTTGTTCATTCCCCAGTCTTTTTCCCACTTCCTGCTTGAGCTCGTCCTCCACTGAAAAGTCATGGTTTCCCCAAACATGATGAAAAGGGGCCCGGCTCTTTTCCAAAATGGCCAGTGGCCTGTCAAAACTTGCAAAATCCCTGTCTATCAGGTCACCCAGGTTGACTGAAAATTCCAGGGCATGAGCATTCAGAAAGGGAATGGTTTGTTCGAGAATACTCAGGGTTCCCCGGTAGTTACGCTTTCCTGCAGTAGCTACATCTGCATATTGTACGTCGGCTATAATGCCGAAGGAAAAGCGTTCGTTTGCTGCGTTTTCGTCCAGTAGTGTTTTCATTTTATCGGCGTACCTTTCTCCCAGCAAAACTTGACTGGGACTATCAAAATGGGTGCTATCAAAGGTGTTAGTTCCATAGCTCATGACCACTGCGGTATGGGGCACTTTATCCGGTAATGCAAGGATCATTTCATTGAATTTTTTCCTGCTTATTTTGTCCTCCGACACCTGCCCAGCCACAAATGGCAGATCAGGCAAGCCCAGACTATCCCGCAAGGCCGCTATCAAACTGCTGATCTGATCCAGGTATTGGTCTGCTCTTCCAACATTGGACTCTCCCTGGTGCCAGATGACCCCCCGGATGCTGCCGTGTTCGGCTGCTTGCCTGGCCCTTTGAACGATTTCATTAAAAAAATGAGATCCCGGCATCCACTCCTCAATGGAACTACCACCTTTGGCATTGACCAGCAGGCCGGTTTTTCTTTCAGGCTTGTATTCATGTATCTTTCGGGCAAAACCATAGGCAGGACTTAGTTTTTGCATGCTGCTGTCCTTTCTTATACTCGAATAGAGATTCAGGGGATTGGCTGCAGGCAGCCAATCGGTTCCGGAAAACAGGAAAATCCCGGCTAATGTATCTGCAAGCTCCGGCTTCACTTCTGCCCTCCCTGCCATGTTTGATTGGCCGATGGCCAGGTAAATATCCATATCCTGCCGGGCTTGCAACTGGCACCAAAAAAGGATTAGCAGAGGTAAGAGAAAATATTTTTTTAGTGAAGGGCTCATTGTACCGTGAATTTTTGCCTTTAACATGAATCCCCAAGAATAAATAAAAAGACCCGAAATACCCCGGATTTATTCACCTTTTTCCAATAGCTCAGCCAGTTTTTCTTCGATCAGGGGCACGGAAGTATACAAAGCTTCCAAATCTTCAATGATAAAATACCTGTCCTGAAATTTATTTTTCCAGTAAGGAGTATTCAAAACCGTCTCCACTTCATAGGGTAGGTGCTGCGGTTCATCAGACAGGCAAAATTTGGTCTCTCCAGCTGAACTAAGGATACCCGCTCCATATATCCTCAGCTGTCCCCTTTCACGGATCAACCCAAATTCAATGGTGTACCAATAAATCCTTGAGAGCAGATCGATGGCCAATGGATTATCAATATACCTGAGTGCGATTCCAGCCAGATCTTTCAAAAACCGGGTATAGTCCGGATCGGTTAGCAGTGGCAGGTGGGCAAAGGCATCATGAAACATGTCGGGCTCCTCCAGGTAATCCAGGTGCTCTTTTTTTCGCAGCCAGGTTGAAGCGGGAAAACGTTGGTGATACAACAAACTAAAAAAAAGGTCATCATCAATCAATCCCGGAACGACCTGAATGGCCCATCCGG
>Ga0008836_100364_pt1 | contig 32057 bp, 23 predicted proteins | sample HotLakConsUCCR28_FD_62214 | JGI IMG/M metagenome (GOLD analysis project Ga0008836, IMG submission 62214) | Hypersaline microbial mat communities from Hot Lake, Washington, USA - Hot Lake Consortium UCC-R28 (Hybrid Assembly) ... | reverse complement strand
CGACATACTCTTTTTCCTGTGCCTGATAGTGTGCTATATTTTTGGTTTCTTTGCCGGCGCAAATGATCAGCAATCCGGTAGCCAAAGGATCAAGGGTTCCTGCATGGCCCACCTTTTTCACTTTCAGGGCATTTCTTATTTTTTTTACCACATCAAAGGAAGTCCATTGATAAGGTTTGTTTACCAGAAATACGGCGCCATATGGTTTTTCCAAATTGTTCATTAAAACCAGCCTGAAGATATGGCAAGCAGTCCCACCACCAGGCAGTAAACGGCAAAATAACTCAACTTACTTTTTCTTACCAGCTGAATCATCCAGGTACAAGCGATAAGGCCGGCAACAAAGGCAGCAATGAAAGCTACTGACAGGGTAATGAATTGTTCGTTTTGGTAGGTCAGTGCTCCATCCATTATGTCTTTACCAATTTTCCCCAAAATCAGCGGAACGACCATCAGAAAAGAAAATCTTGCTGCCCTGTTTTTGTCAATACCCAACAGAACAGAAGTAGATATGGTGGCACCGGATCTGGAAATTCCCGGCAACATGGCGAAGGCCTGGGATAAGCCAATGATGACCGAATGAAAGAATGAAACCGGCTTCCCTGTATTTTTCGCCCTGTCAGCCAAGAAAAGGAGCAAAGCGGTGATCAATAACATAAAGCCAACAAAGACCACTTTACCACCAAATAGTTGTTCCAACTCTTCCTCAAAAAACAAGCCGATGATTACAGCTGGGATCATGGAAAGGATCACTTTAACCGAAAACCTGGTTTCTTCATTGTCTCTGAACTGAAAGAGTCCCTTAATGATCTCATAGACATCTTTTCTAAATACCACAATGGTACTTAGGGCAGTGGCAAAATGAACTACAACCGTAAACATTAAACTTTCCTCTGGCAGCTTACTGCTTCCCAATAGGGCGGCAGCTATTTCCAAATGGCCACTGGAGGAAACTGGTAAAAATTCCGTTAATCCCTGGACAATACCCAGAATGATGGCTTCAAAAAAAGTCATTAATTATTTTTTTTTATAAAAGATGGCGTAAAATTGAAAAAGAAAACCGAAAAGTACCGTGACAGGCCCCAGGGTAAGTCCCATAAAACCAAAGCCATGCATTTGCTGGTCCAGTCCCATGATGGTAAATCCCAAAACGATTATGGCTATGCCAATCAGCATCAAACGGTAATTGTATTTGGTAAAAGGTAAAGGGTTGTTATTCATAATTTTAATAAAGTTCGTCCAGGGACATGTTCAGGTATTTGTTTATAGATCTATAGGTACTTAGCCATGACATCAGGGCGCCCAGTAAGATTAAACTTCCAAAAAGCATGACAAGCAATTCGGTATCGTACAACAGCTGCAGGCCCTCAATGAAATTTTTCCCATATTCCAATAAAGTAAAGATTATGCCCGAGGCGATGATTCCGGCTAAGGCTCCATAAAGAAACGAACGCCAAAGAAATGGCCTTCGGATAAATCCTTTGGTGGCTCCTACCAACTGCATGCTTCTGATCAAAAACCGCTGGGAAAACAAGGCCAGCTTTATGGTATTACTGATTAGAATGACCACGGTCACCAATAATATTACAATAAGTGAACCCAACACAATACTTACTTTCAAGAGGTTTTCATTGATGGAGGCCACCATGTCCTGCATATAGGTTACCTCAAAAACACCGGGGATCTTTTCCAACTCGGTTACAATAACAGCAATTTCTTCAGAAGTTTGGAATTCATCCTTTACGGAAAAGGTAAATGAATCCCTCAATGGATTATCGTCGAGAAAGGCCGTAAAATCTTCTCCGACTTCCTCCAGGAAAAGGCTTGCTGCTTCCTCTTTTGAGGTAAACTGAATACTTGTTCCAGCTTCCTTCTCTAATACATATGGTTTGGATGCTATCTGTCCGATAAGTCGTTCAATGGAAGATTTCTCCAACTCCTTGTTCAGGAAGACTTGTATTTCAATGTTTTCCCTGATTAAAGAGGTCAATTTTTTGGCCTGAATGACGATTACGCCAAATATGCCCATCATTAACAAAGACAGGGTAATACTAAATAACACGCTGGCAAACTTATAGCTGCCAAGCTTTGTTTTTTTTCTTTGCAATTTGGCCATTCATCGCTATTTATACAACTCAAAATTAATCAGGTATATTAACTTAACCAACCTTATTTTTTAATTTGATTGGAATCACAGCTTCAGCGGTGGTTACCAGGATGGCTTCTGCAGTTTTAGCAGACATTTTCATCAGTCCGGTGAAATTTCCAAATGCGGGCATGATCAGACAGTTTCTGGTGTAATAGTAGCAGGGCAATTTGAGAAATTGTTTGCTTTTTCCCTTAATAACCAAGCCCGGATGTAAGTGCCCGCAAATGTTCAATTTCCCTTCTGCCACTTGCTTCAAGGGCTCATGGCTCAATACAAACCTTCCCATTATACAGGTTTGTTTATGGATTTGCAGGCGACTGCTTTGATAAATTTCTGCTGGTAAAATATCGTGGTTGCCCAAGACCAAATGAAAATTTACCGTTGGATTTTCATCCAGAAATTCAAGTAGGTCTGCCCAGGTCTCATTGTGATCACTATGGAAGAGGTCTCCCAGGAAATAAACTTTCTGAGCTCCCAATGTTGAAATCAGCTGATAGATTTTATGGTAATCGTTTATATGAATGGTCTCTGGGATGGGAATCCCTGATTTCCTAAAATGTCCGGCTTTGCCAAAATGGGTGTCTGATACCAATAAGGATTTCTCTTCCTCTAACCAAATGGCCTTTTCCTTTAACAGGTGAACCTGCAAGTCCTCATGTTGCCATATGTATCTTCCGTCCGCTGAGTGATTCAATCCTGGTCCTGATTTTACTTACAAAGTTAAGCTTTTTGGTATAGAAATTGTCTAGCCCAAAGAATAACATTTGTGAGCTTACGCCCGGAAATGCTGGAACCTCATAAGCAGATTGAACACCTTTAGCATGAAAACAAAACCAATTATCTTATTGTCAGTGATTTTGATGAGCTTGTACCAGGTGCAAGGTTTCTCACAGGAGCTGGAATTCAGTGCCGGAATGACCCACAAATATTTATTTGGCAAGCAAGCCGATGTTTATTCTCCGGCTTTGGGGATTGAACTGGCCGCAGGTAGACAGGAACTCACACCCTTTTCTGCAGATATGGTTACCTGGGGCCTCAATGTAGGGATATACCGCATGGACAGGAACCCGGAAGGTCAGGAGGATGCTAGCGGGCAGTACCAGCAACTAATAGCCACAAAAGGGACCTATCGTTACGATTATTACTACAATGATTTCCTGACTTTTTTTTATGGTGCGGATGCAGGGTTTCAGTTTATTTCTCCCAAATCAGAGGAGCCAATGATAGTTACGGCTGATAATGGTACCAGGATTTTTACCAGAGGGGTAGTTGCACCCAATATCGGAGTCAATTTTGAATTTAACCCCTATATTGCCGTCTACTATAAATTCCAGTATGAGGTGGGTAAGTTTTTTGGAGACCAACCCCAATGGGGTTCTCCTTCCTCAAAATGGAATCATTTGTTGACCAATGCCGCAGGTTTAAGAATAAAAATTTATTGATCCTCCCTCATTTGATTTTTTTTTGTGATTGCAGGTAGGCCATCAAATTGACCACTTCCTGGTTGGACAAGGGCTCGAACAATCCTGGTGGCATGAGCGAAAGGTCTGTAATTTCTTTGTTTTGTATGCTGGATTTATTGAGTTGAACAGGATCTTGTCCAGCAATTTTCAAGGTGATTTGCCTGGGGCTTTCCGCTACCACATTCCCTGTATAGGTCCTGCCATCCATCGTAGTAATGATAACCAGTCGGTAGGCGTCCTGGATTTCAGCACTGGGTTCCAGGACATTCAAAAGAATGTAATCCGGATCCTGTCGATTGGATCCTGTCAGGTCCGGACCAATGTCAGCCCCTTCTCCAAACATTTTATGGCAGCTTCCACAAGATTGCATGAATAATTTCTTACCTGCCTGAAGGTCGGCCTGTTTCAGGGCATCGGCGGTCAGTAGTTTCCTGTAGTTCTCATAGGCAGCCTCATCGCTGGGAACATGTTCTATGGGACCCCATATTTCTACAAATCCACTGCCGATTACCCGATGTAACTGTCTAGCCAGGGTGACGGGCACCTCTTTTTTTGTAATGTTGCCTGATTTGATTTCCTGCATCAGCAGATTTCCATACACAGATCTGGAGGCAAGGCTTTGAAGGATGGTGGTTTTTTCTTCTTCAGAAACGCTGGGATACAAGTCAATCAGGGTTTTGCCCAGGGATTCTCTGTTAAAGCCGGCTACGGCACGAATGGCAGCTCCTCTCAGCTCACTGTCTTCCAAAAGGCTGGGAAGCATGGGGATTAACGCTGTTTTTTGCTGGGCAGCCAGCATCTGTATGGCCCTGACTTTAACTTCTTTGTTTTCTGACTTATTTTGTATGGTTGCCAATGCTTTCTGGGTAGCTTCGGCATCTCCAAACCGGGCGGAAATTTGGGCAACAAGGTCCTGAAGCCCGCTGCCTTGATTGAGTTGTTCCGCAGTTTCTTTCCAGTTTACCGGCACTTCCAGGTCAGTGCGGCCTTCCATCCCATTAAGCATCCCTTCCAAAAGCTGCGCTTTATTCCGGTCTGCCCGCTGTATGGTGGCTACCAAAAGTGCCAACAGATCCCCATCTACAGCTCTTCGGGCAATGAAACGGGTAAGCAGGGGGATATTGGACTCAGCAGCCAGGCCAAGAAGCCTTTCAGGATCCACTTCCATCAGGTATTCGGTTCCAAACCAAATCATTTTAGGAATATTATGGTCGGACTGGTCCTCCTCCCGCTGCGTCAGGGCAGCTGCCATTTCCCATTTCCAGGCTTCTGGAATACGTTGAAGAGCTGCTGCAAGGTATAGTCGTACGGTGGCGGACGGATCCTTTTCCGCCAGTTCCAGAAACTTTGTCCGGGCAGTTTGGGGCGGGTTTTTGTCTTCGCATAGTAGTTGGATGGCCCAGGATCGGATATAAGGATCCCGGTCCTCCAGAAGGGCGATCAATTCCTCTTCCTGCCAGCCATTGACCTGGTGCAAGGTCCAAAGGGCGCGCAAACGGTAATCGGTATTTTTATCATTGACGAAGATTTCCTTGAGTACGGCAATGGTTTCCTTATCTAAACTTTCCTGGGCGGCTCTTTTTTGTAAAATTCCCCGGGCTCTTCTGGAATGCCAGTCACTCTTGCTGGTCTGAAGAGCCACCAATTCATGATCCGACAGGTTGTTGAGGTCTTCATATCTGCCTTCCCAGTTTTCGGCCAGGGATTGTTCCGGCATGATCCTGAAGATTCTTCCTGTTTCAGCATGGAGCACCTCTTGCCCACAGATATCAGCATCGTGCCAATCGAGTACATAAACAGCTCCTTCAGGACCTATTTCCATGCTGAAACCGACCCATTGGGCATTATTGGCTAATAAAAAATCATCCCCGTGCTGCCCGCTAAAACCGGAACCCTTGGGAAGGAGTTTGTCCGTCAAAACGGCGTGTTCATGAATATTTGCCATGAAAACCCTACCTTTTTCTTCTTCGGGAAAAGCATCAGATTGATAAATCCTGGCACCTCCATGAGCCGACCGGTGGCTGTGGTCCGTAATGGTTTTGATATCCTCATACACATAGGGATTAAAATGTTGCCCTCCCTGCCGGTGGTAAATGCCACCCGGTACCACATGCCAGAGGTGAGGTATCACGCAGGCACTCATGATCAATTGGCCTTTGGAATCATAGTCTATTCCCCAGGGATTACTGAATCCATGTGCTACTACCTCAAATTGATCTTTGGTGGGGTGGTAGCGCCAGACCCCTCCATTGATGTCCACGCCATCGGACTCCAGTAAATCTTCAGGAAAGGGGTCCTTATGGTAATACAACTTATTTTTTTCCTCTCCGACAGGTTTTCGGATTTTGGAAGGGGTGGCAAAGCCCTGCAGGCCATACAGCCAGCCATCAGGTCCCCAGTGCAGGCTATTTAAGGTTTCATGCCTGTCTCTGATGCCCCATCCGGTAAGCAGTACTTCAATATCCCCTTCATCTGCCTGGTCATCTTTATCTCTGTCAGGAACAAAAAGGAGGTTGGGAGGTGCCCCTACGTACAGCCCGTCGAAACCAACGGCCAAAGCAGCGGGGAAGGCCAAACCCTCCATGAAAACCTTTTTTTTATCGGCGACCCCATCACCGTTGCTGTCTTCCAGTATCAGGATCCGGCTGTCACCGGCATTGGAAAATCCATGACCGCGGGACTCATAATCCCGGTTTTCTGCCACCCACAACCTGCCTTTGTCGTCCCAGCAAAAAGCCATGGGCTGGGTGATCATGGGTTCCGAAGCAAAAACATTGACTTCAAATCCGGCTTTTACAGTCATTTCTGCTACGGCTTCCTCCGGACTCAGAAATTTAGCATTTCTCCCTTCCTCCTGGGCAATTCTCCACAGGGCAGTGGTATTGTACATGCCGGTGTTTCCCGTATAAGCTCCCCAGGCTTCCGTCAGTGCCAGGTCCTGAAATTCATCGGTATACATGAGCAACCGGTGCTTCAAAACCAATTTTTCTCCGGAAGCAATTTCCCAATCCTGTTCCCGGGTGTAGGCAGGTCCCACACCGAATTGCCCATCCACCCGCCATTTTTGGGGATAGCCCTTGTTATCGGGATGATCAAACAAGGCAATATTGACCCGGTCTTCACGATCTGGTACCTGCATGCCGATATTGAGCCACATGGAGGGCTGGCCCTCAGCCATTTCATTTTTTTGTCTGGCCGTATTGATCACTTCTGCATCCATGCCCTCTTTCCAGGGCATCCGGAGAAACAAGCCTCCGTAATCATACTTTTCTATGGTGATGGCTGTTTTTGCCAGCCCGACCCATTCCAGGTCCAGGTAATACTGTCCCTCTTGGATACCAAAAGACCAATTTTGGGTTTCTGTCATGATGGGTTGCCCCAGGCTATCAAGCATTTCATAAACGGTTTGCCAGGCCACCTCGTCTCCCTTGGCCTCAAGTACATTGGCGGCAACTTTCCTCCAGTGACTGTCATCAGGATGGTGAAAATAATCCCTGTCATTAACCCGGGTGAATCCCCAATATAAACCCGTCTGGTGCCTGTGGTGCTCCGGGCTGTATTCTGTCAACATCCCCTCGCCATCAGGGGCCAGGATCGGATGGATATAGGGCCTGAAATCTTCTCTGGCTTCCTGAACCAGTATGGCTTGCTCAGGCAAACCCTGCCTGTACACCTGGATTTGTCCCGAGGATTCGTCCTGCACGATTTCCAACTGTACAGGTTCTTCCAGGTCGTTTGTTGCTTTATTGCTCTTATTCTGGCCACATCCATATATTAGCAGGGTTAGAATAATGAAATAGCTGATCCGCATCATTTTGGGTTTAAAGGCTGTTTAATAATTACTTTTCGGATGGATGACCCCATATTGGGTTTTTATTCTTTTCAAACGGTCCTTCAGACTGGTCTGGAGAGAGTCGTATTCGGGATGGTCGTAAACATTGTTCATTTCCATGGGGTCTTTTTCCAGGTCATACAATTCCCACTCATCGATTTCATAAAAATGCATGAGTTTATACCGCTCTCCGGTTACCCCTTCGTGCTTTTGTACGCTATGGACCCCTGGGAATTCATAGTAATGGTAATAGAGATAGTCCCTCCAGTTGTCAGGCGTATTTCCCATCATTAGAGGAAGCAGGCTCCGGCCCTGCATGCGGTCAGGTGCTTCCACCTCGGCTATGTCAAGAAAGGTCTGGGCAAAGTCTAGATTGGACACCAAGTCTTTATTCACGCTTCCTTGCGGTATCTTATCCTTCCATTGCATCAGTAGGGGCGTTCTGAAAGACTCCTCATACATAAAACGCTTGTCAAACCAACCATGCTCTCCCAAATAAAAACCCTGGTCTGAAGTATAGACAATCAGGGTGTTTTCATCGAGCCCATTTTCCTCCAGATAATCCATTACCCTCCCTACATTGTCATCGACAGAGCGGATGGTAGCCAGGTAATCGCGCATGTATCGTTGGTATTTCCAACGGACCAGTTCCTCTCCCTGCAGGTCCATTTCCTGAAATTCCTCAATGATGGGATCATAAACCGCATCCCAGGCCGCTTGCTGCTCCTCATTCATGCGGCCATAGGTCCGGTTAAAACTACCTTTGTTCTTGTTCTCTTCCGTCCATAGCTTCAAATCCGAATCCAATTGCATGGTTTCCCGAATGGTCATGTCCTGCTCTTTGGCGGCGGTTCCCCGGCTGCTGTAATCATCAAATAGGTTGGCGGGTTCAGGGAATTCCACATCCTCGTATAGCTCCAGGTGATCCGGCCCCTTTTCCCATTCCCTGTGTGGTGCCTTGTGTTGAAGCATCAGCAGGAATGGTTTTTCTTTATCTTTAATGTCCTCCAGCCAGGCCAGGGATTTGTCGGTGATCAGGTCGGAAACATAACCTTCCACAATTCCCGTATCTGAGGCGGAAATAAAATCGGGATTGTAATAATGCCCCTGACCGGGTAAGATCTCCCAGTGATCAAAACCCGTTGGAGCAGACCGCAGGTGCCACTTTCCTATCAGGGCGGTGGTATACCCGTTATCTTTCAAAAGTTTGGGGAAAGTGATTTGGCTTCCGTCGAAAATATCTCCATTCGTGCGGTGCCCGTTTACATGGCTGTGTGCTCCTGTAAGAATGGTGGCTCTGGATGGGGCACAAATGGAATTGGTGACATAGGCCTTGTCAAAGCGCATGCCTCCCCGGGCAATTCTATCGATATTTGGAGTAGGGGCCAGGGCCGCCAATCGGTCTTCATAGGCGCTGATTGCTTGAAAAGCATGATCATCTGTGAAAATAAATAGAATATTCGGAGGTTTAGGTACCGTTGCTTCTTCTGCTTCCCTGTTCGTGCAGGCCGCAGCTGCCAATGCCAATGCGAATAAAAGAAAAAGGCTATTATTTAATAGTAAATTGACTTTTTTCATTATTAAGATTAATCCGGTAGAAAGGGTATTATTTTATAAATTTACAACAATCAAAAGCAAACAATATAAAAATATTTCTTTTCACAAAGAAATCTGAATCAATGATAGAAAAAAGATTATTTCAATTTACGGTGTGCTTGGTTTTTTTAGCAATGCAACTCAGCTTTGGCAGGCAGGAACCGGTCGTGAAAATAGCTGAGAAAAAAGGTTTGGTCGCCCTATGGGATTTTAAGGAACCTGCCGGTAAGGAAAGAAAAGCGATAGGCATGGGGTACTTTCCACTGAAAGAAATGAATGGGCCTATCTCCAGGATTGAGGAAGGGCCTTTATCAGGTTATGCAGCAGTTTTTGAGCGGGAAGCATTTATGGCACTTCCCCATGAACGCACAGGAGCCCTTAATATTCATGGGAAAAGGCAGGGAATTACGGTTATGGCTTGGGTAAAATGGCGGGGGAAAACAGGATTTGTTGGCGGAATGTGGAATGAATATACCGATGGAGGCAAAAGACAATATGGCCTGTTTGTGGACCTTCCGCATTACAATGGTGCCAATCAGGTTTGTGGCCATGTTTCTGCTTCAGGCGGACCTACCTCGCCATTCCCATATAGTTGTGATTATTCAGCCAGCCGACAAGTCCTTAACAGGGATCAATGGCATTTTATCGCCTTTACCTATGACGGGCAGTATATCAAATCATATCTGGATGGGGAGTTTCAGGAAAGGGCACCTGAACCCATTAAAAATACCAAAGGTTTTCCGGGATTGCCAGACGGACTGGTCCATTCTAAAAACCCCTATTATTTCCCTGATGGATTAGGGGATAATGGATCGGATTTCACCGTTGGCGCCGTGGTATTGAAAAGGGGAATGGGTAATTTTTTCAACGGATACATCGGCGGACTGGCCATATTTGACCGGGCCCTGGAGACAACAGAGTTGGAGGAAATATACAGCTTGTCCATGTCCGGGAAATACCAAAAGTAAAACCGAATCCTGAAAAACCTGCATCAACAGGGCTTTTAGTCCAGAATAGTTGCCTGAATGGGATGCATCAGGTCACTGGTAATATTTTTAATTACCCTTTCATCAGGTTCCCCCTGATGTACATAGTATCGAAAGCTGCTTTTGAATGTTTCTCCCGGAGCGATATAAAATTCTCCATCTACCATGGGCGCATACACCCAGTAAGGCATGGTAGGATGAACCCTTATGGCCTGCGGGTAACGGAAATTATCCGGAAATCCGAATACCGTACTTCCTGCTGTTTTCCCATCCACCTCACCAAAGGCGGCAACCCAGGAAGCATGCGTGTGGTTGGCATTTTCATTGGTATACCCCTCTGAGGTAAGGATATTCCAGGAATTGGTAAAATGAACCGAATCCACTTCATTCCATTCCCTGCTGCCTCGAAAGCCCATGCCCCCATAATGATAATCCAAAATGTATAGGGTATCCTCGCTGGTATTGGTTTGCTCGGAATACAGGTCAAACAGAAAATAATCGGTGGCGGGATAGACCATGACACGCCATTTTTCTTCCAATACCTCTCCCTCCTTCAGGCTGATATGGCTCAATATACTTTCAAACAAAGCTGCATTTACTCCTTCCTCTGTATGAACCATGTCTACATGTTCCACTGTACCGGTTTCCTGATGTTGATTCCAGAAATCCACCTTTTCTCCCTTGAAACGGGTGTTGACCCAGGCATTGAAAATGGCATGCTGGTGGGTGTGACCTGCCGGAAAGGCATCTGTGAGTACCTGCCCTTCGGGACTGTAGAGGGGATGTATCATGCCACTTCTTTTGTAATAATCGGGCAATTCCTCCGGTGGGGATGCGGTGGCAGTCTGGTAAAACAATACAGGGTTTCCATCAATCGTTATTTCCAGCCCTTCATCCGATAAGTTTATCTTTGGCGTATAGGTGGCTAGGTCTTCCTCTGAGCCAGGTCTGAGGGCATAATTACCCGAGGTTTCGGCAGCCATGGAATCCACAAAAACCAATAGTTGCCCGGATTCCAGCACCTGGGCCGGGTAGGCTTTCCCGGTTTCCTCATTGACCAATGTATACTTACTGCCTGCGGGAAGATCTTTCCCTGTAGTAATCAACAATGGGCTATTCGACCTGGCTTCATTTCCATTTTCCAGGGAAATACGCATCAGGGGAGGAGAGGAACAGGCGGCCAGTACCAATAGGGTCAGCAGCGCATGGAAGGGGTTTTTCAGCATCATTCTTCAGTGTTTGATATCAAATATCGAAAGCATAAGCAGGATTTCCAATCCCAGACCCGTAAATATTACCCCTTAGGATAAGCCTGCCGGAAAATGCCGCCATTTATCCGGATTTTTTTTCAAATGGCAGATAATTTTAGCATATTGACTGTCTTATTAAGCAATCAACTTTCTTTTTATTAAATACAGATGAAGAAAAGGCAGCAGTTATTATTTACCGTTTGTTTTAGTTTATTTGTCTTTTCCTCCATGGCCCAGGTCGATTCCTCCGGGATCGTTCCCCTGGACAGCAGGGTCAAAACCGGACAGCTGGAAAATGGCATAGAATATTACATCCAATATAATCCCAAGCCTGAAAGCAAGCTTGAGCTTCGACTGGCCATTAAAGCCGGATCCATGCAGGAAAAAGAAAACCAGCTTGGATTGGCCCATTTTGTCGAACACATGGCCTTCAATGGTTCTGAACATTTCGAAAAAAACGAATTGATCAGTTATCTACAATCCATAGGTGTTGCTTTTGGCAGCGACCTGAATGCTTATACCAGCTTTGATGAAACGGTTTACATGTTGCCCATTCCTACTGATGATGAAGAAAAATTGAACAGTGGCTTTCAGGTGATGCGGGACTGGGCAGGTGGATTGTTATTTGAGGCTGAGGAAATAGAAGCAGAACGGGGGGTAGTGGTAGAAGAATGGCGGACAGGACAGGGAGTGGATCAGCGCATGCGGGATGCTTACCTGCCTGTATTGCTTCATGACAGTCGCTATGCCGAAAGACTGCCTATCGGAGATATGGACATTATCCGCAATGCGGAGGAAAATGTTATCCGGGAATTTTATGAAGATTGGTACCGTCCCGATTTAATGGCCATCGTGGCGGTAGGGGATGTAGCACCTGAGAAGGTAGAGCAATTGATCATAGATTATTTCACCGGGCTGGAGAATCCTGACCAGGCACCCGAAAGAAGTTACCACAAGGTACCGGAGCATGAGGAAAATTTTGTGAAGATCATTACCGATGAGGAGGCCCCTGGCATTCAGGTTCAACTGTATTACAAACACCAACCAGAACCCAGCCTTACCTATCAGGACTACAGGAATCGGGTGCTCAGGACCATGTTTGGGGGCATGCTGACCCAGAGACTGGATGAGATCAGGCAAAAGGCAGATGCCCCCTTTATCTTTGCAGGAGCCAGGTATGGCAGCCTGGTGAAGGGATTGGAGTTTTTTACCACCTCTGGTGTGGTGGGTCCGGGCAAAGCCAAAGCCGGTTTGCAGTCCTTTTTGGAAGAAAACCAGCGCATTGTCCAGCACGGTTTTACGGAAAGTGAATTGGAGCGGGTGAAACGCTCGCTGTTAAACAGTGCTGAACGGAGTTTTAAGGAAATGGATAAGGCAGAATCCCGCTCCCTGGTGGGGAGGTATGTCTCACATTTCCTGAACCAGAGTTTTACAGAAGGTCCTAAGCAAAGGCATGAGATTTATCAGGAAATGATTCCCCAAATCACCATACAAGAGGTGAACGAATTGGCGCAGCAGCTGATAAGAAATGACAACACCGTGGTGATCATCACCGCCCCTGAGAAGGACAGGGATAGCCTGCCAGAAGAATCCGAACTCCTGGCTTTATTGGAAAAAGCACAGGAAATTGAAACGGAGCCATATCAGGAGAAGGAGTTGAGAGAGGAATTATTGCTTAGCCTGCCGGAGCCGGGAAAATTAGAGACCATAGATACCCTGGCATCTGTGGAGCTGGTCACCGTACTTTTGGAAAATGGGCTGAAAGTCCATTTCAAGCCTACCGATTATAAAAATGATGAGATCCTTTTTACAGGAACCAGTGAAGGCGGAACGTCACTTTACCCTGAAGAAGACCATTACAGTGCGGCCTATGCAGGTACGGCGGTAAATGTCATGGGGATCGGGGATTTCTCTCCTTCCGATTTAAGGAAAGTGCTGGCCGGAAAAAATGTGCAGGTGACTCCCAATATAGGATCCTATACGGAAAACATTTCCGGAGCCACTTCACCCAGGGATTTTGAATTGGCCCTGCAATTGATGCACCTTTATTTCAGCGAGCCCAGGATGGACATGGACCTTTGGGAAGTCTTTCTGACCAACCAAAAAAACCAGCTCGAAAGTGCCGCTGTTAATCCTGATTTTCAGTTCAATAAAAGGGTAAATGAAATCATCAGCAATGGTAATCCAAGGGGAATGGGCGTATACTCCCCCGAACAGCTGGAAGCCATTGATGTAGCACGCAGCCTGGAAATCTACCGGGAGCGATTTGGAAATATTGCTGATTTCGAATTCCTTTTCACGGGTAATATTGACCTGGAAACGGCCATCCCCCTGATCGAACGCTATTTGGGTAGTTTGCCGGGAAACTTGTTAGAGGAACCTGAAAAATTCAATGATCTGGGCATCAGGCCTCCCCGGGACCAAAGGGAATTGGTCAGGGTAGGGGTGGATGATAAAAGCCAGGTGATCCTGTATTTTAATGGGGAAACGCCCTACGACCTGGAAAAATCCCAGCAATTTTCCTATTTGGGTGAAATATTGACCATTAAACTGATCGAAACCCTGAGAGAAGAAATCGGTGGCGTCTATGGGGTAAGTGCAAGAGGTGCCCTGAGCAGGGTTCCGGAGGAAAGGTTTAGTTTTACCATTACCTTTCCCTGTGGACCGGATGCTGTTCAGGAATTGACGGATGCCGTTTGGGAAGAAATTAAGAAAATTCAGGAGCATGGACCTGAAGCAGAAGATCTGGAAAAAGTCAGGGAGACCAAACGCATTTCCCTGGAAGAAAACTTAAAACGCAACGGGTTCTGGCATGGACAGCTCAGCTCAGCCATCAGTGGAGACCTGCCCTTGGATACCGTCCTGGGAGCCCCGGACAGGGTTTTGGGCGTTACCGGGGAACAGGTGCAGGCAGTTGCGCAGGAATTCCTTCAAAAACCCAATCTGTTACAGATCATCAGGTACCCAAAAGGGTATGAAGAATGAAGCGGTTGAACCTCTATAAGACCCGGAAAATAATCCTATAATCTAAAATAACAATGATCATGTTTTTGCGTATTTTAATTGTATTTGGTTTCAGCATCTCAGTGGGTTTGGCTTATTCTGCCACAATTCCGGAAAAGGATGAAACGGATCTTTTTGTCAGTGGGGAAGGGGGCTACCATACCTACCGGATTCCATCCCTTATCCGCGCAAAGGACGGGACCTTGCTGGCCTTTGCGGAGGGGCGTAAATCAGGTAGTGGAGATACCGGAGACATTGATTTGCTGGTCAAAAGATCTGGAGATGGAGGGATTAGCTGGTCCGAACAGGAGGTTATATGGGATGATGGCGATAACGTTTGCGGCAATCCCAATCCGGTTTTGGATGAAAGTACAGGAGAAATCCACCTGCTGTTGACATGGAATCTGGGTGAGGATCATGAAGGGGATATTATCCTAAAAAAGAGCAAGGATACCCGCAGGGTATTTGTACTGAGCTCGGCAGACCATGGCAAAACCTGGTCTGAACCAAAAGATATCACCGAAGAGGTCAAGCAACCCGAATGGGGCTGGTATGCTACCGGTCCGGGAGTAGGGATACAAATTAAAAACGGAGCCCATAAAGGAAGGCTGGTCATTCCTGCAAATCACAGTTATGATGAGCCAAATGGAAATGTCAGGGGTGGAAACTATGAATATGGTGCCCATGTGATATATAGTGATGATCATGGGAAAACCTGGCAGCTGGGAGGAGTGATCAGGCCCAAAATGAACGAAAGCCAGCTCATTGAAATGGCGGACGGAAAGGGAACCCTGCTGATGAATATGCGCTCCTACTTTGGGGAAAACAGGAGGGCCTTATCCGTAAGCCTGGATGGCGGAATGTCCTGGTCGGATCCGGTGGAGGCGGGTGCATTGGTAGAACCGGTTTGTCAGGCATCTTTTCTCCGTTATTCCTGGGCCAGGGATCCTGCAGGAGACTTGGTTTTGTTTGCGAATCCTGCCAGCACAAAAAGGGAAAACATGACAGTAAAGTTGAGCCGTGACAGCGGGAGGACCTGGGAAGCCTCGAAGACCCTGCATACCGGTCCTGCTGCCTACTCTGCCCTGGTTGTTTTGCCGAATGGGGAAATCGGCTGCCTGTATGAAAAGGGGGACCAAAACCCTTATGAAAAAATATCACTGGCGAGGATAAGCCTGGAAGATTTTCAGTGAAAAAAATTCGGGTTTTGGTGTATTTTGGAGATTCAGGATTGCCTTGATGGCTGATCAGGAAATGGATCCCGGGATGGCCTGTACTATTTATTTAAAGCCTGATTGGGTATCCTTTCACCGGGGATATAGCTGAAACCTGGCAGATATGCCTGAAATATAGGTGACAACAGATAAAAAGCCAATGAAAATAGTAAAAGCAGCAGGGAGGTTAATGGTGCTGATTTTGGTGCTGCCTTCAGGCATTTTGCAAGCTCAGTCCCCGGAAAATCAAAAAGCCATCCCCATAGATGGGCCAGGATATTTTAAAAACAGTTGTTCGATAAATACTGCCCTGGGAATCGTGATGCTTTTTCCGGTCGGTTCAGGGATGCCGGTCTGATCATTAATTCGGAAAAAAACGACATTGTCGCTTTCCATATTCGCCACCAAAATCAATTCTCCCTTTTCATCAACCTTAAAATTTCGGGGATGTTGACCTCCGGTGGGAACATGTTCCTGAAGGGTAAGCAGGCCGGTTTCCTGGTCCACCTGGTAGATGGCCAGGTTATCCTGACCCCGGTTACTGGCATAGAGCCACTTGCCATCCACTGATAGGTGGATATCTGCAGCTGCATTGTAATCTGATCGGATCTTCGGTGAGAGCATTTCGACACGACCCAATAATAAAAGGTCACCATTTTTTGGTTCAATGGTGTAAATGCCCACTGTATTGCTCAGTTCTTCCACAGAATAAGCATAGGGAAGGGCAGGATGGATGACAAAATGCCGTGGACCTGAACCAGCTTTGACAGGAAAAATTTCAGGGTCTTTTTTCACGCTGCCTTTTTTGGGATTTACCTTATATTTCAGGATCTGGTCAATGCCCAAATCCGAAGCATATACCCAATTTCCATCATGGGAAGGAATCATGGCGTGCATGTGCGGTTTGTTTTGGTTGGCATGGACACTGCTGCCTTCGTGTTGAACAAAAGATACCGCCTCACTGATACCTCCCGATTCCAGGATTTTGAAGGTAGACAGGTTGCCACCCTGGTAGTGGGAAACAAAAACGACCTGCCCGGAGGGATCTACGCTGATGTGGCAGGGGCTGGCACCCACGGAAGAGACCTGGTTGATCAGGCTGAGTTTCCCGGTCTTTTCATCAATGGCATAGGCCACAATGGTACCTGCGGGATCATTTTCATCTTTACCTTCCCGGTAAGCAGCATACAAATATTTTTTTTCAGGGTGCAGGGCCAAAAAAGTGGGGCTTTTTTTGTCATGAACCGTTTGGATGGTTTCGGCACTGAGTTTTTCCCGGTTAAAGGCCATTACATATAAACCCTTGCTGTTATTTTCACTGTAGGTACCGATGTACAAAATTTCAGTATGGTTTTGGGGCATGGCTAAAAGGGGATAAAATATCAATGAAAGGGCTACCAGAAAGGAACGGAAAATTTCAGATAAGGAAAGGTTTTGCCGGATATTATTTTGCTTCATGGTATAAGGTAGTAATTTTTTTGAATATCAGGTAGCATGAATCATGGATATTATTGTGATTGGTTTATTCGAGGTATTGCTGAATGGCAGCAATGATTTTATCATAAATCGCCGTGTTTTCATAGACTCCCCGGAAAGCATCTGAATGGGGGCCATAGGCAAATACAGGCACCATGATCCCGGTATGGTCTTCGGTAGAAAATTCCAGTTCTACTTCCTGACGGTCCAGGTTGCCCTGAGGAATGGTGATGCCACCCGTCTCGTGGTCAGCCGTGACGATGACCAGGGTTTGTCCATCCTTATCGGCAAAGCGCAGGGCCTCGGCTACAGCCTGGTCAAAATCTATCCCTTCCTCTATGACGGTACTGACTTCATGGGCGTGTCCGCCGGAATCGATAAAGGCGCCTTCTACCATCAAAAAGAAGGGTTGTTTTTTAGTCTGGAAAAAGTCCAGACTGGCTTTGGTAGCCTGCTGTAAGTAATGCTTTCTTCCTTGCATGACTTTGGGGAGTCCCTGGTTAGAAGCAAAATAGCCCACCCTGAAAGCAGTGCTTCCAGCTAGTTCCTCTAGCGAGCCGGCAAGGAAAAAACCATGTTCCTCCAACTTTTTGGTTTCATCGGTACCAAAGCTCATAAAATCATTTTTACCACCTCCAATAAAAAGGTTGAGCGAGCTTTCGGACAACTCGGCAGCAATTTCCCGGATAAGGTCCCGATCAGTCTGGTGGGCATAAAAAGCGGACGGAGTGGCTCCCGTCACATTGTCGCTGCTTACAATTCCTGAATTAAAACCATGAGAATCTAAATATTCAGGCAAATTCTCTGCGGCAGATCCATCCGGTAGCATTCCTATACTTCTGTTTTTGACCTTCTGACCTGAAGCCAGGGCTGTACCGGCTGCAGCAGAATCTGTGGTGAAATCATCCGCAGCCTGGGTTTTAATCAGGCCTATATTTTTCAATTGGGTGATGGTAAGCTGGTTGTTATTGGCATACATGGTAGCGGAGAGTTGGGCCAGCCCATTTCCGTCACCTATTAGTAAAATGACATTTTTAACCTTTGATGGTATGCCATCCGATTCGAAAGTGGGTCGGTATATTTCGCTGATATTGGGGCTTTTATACAGCCTTTCCGGCAGGGTTTTCAGATAGGAACCGGCTGCATGGGGCTGATCGGTATTGATAAAATCCACGCCCATTTCGCTTAATGCTTTCCATGCAGACTTGCTGTCCGGTGTAGCCCAAAACCTGAAGGGCTTACCGAATCCATGTGCAAGCTGTATGGGCATTTTTATTTTTTTTGCATCTTCATCGGTTATCCTTCCCTTGCCGTTCCACTGGGAAAATCTAGCAAAACTCAGACTGAACAGCTCGATTTTATCAAGCGGCAGGTTCAGGGTGTCTTCCGTACTCTGGTGATCAAAAAACACCGGAAAGGGATATTTGTGGTAATCCTCTTTGGCAGGCCGGTTTCCGGAAACCACAATTTTAACAAAGGGTTGGGTCTGGTTTTCCCATAACGCTCCATAGGGTGCGATATCTTTCAGCAGTTGTTCCATGGTCGCATAGGCCTCGGTTTTAAAATCTACCAAAAGCATAAACGGTTCCTGCTTCCCAATACCCAGTTGTTTGGCCTTCATTATAGGGTCCAGGTAAAGTGAAGTTAAGGTCTGGTCCTTTTTGATGCTTTCTTCTTCATGGGCTACAAACAAGGTATCATTCATTAAGATGACATCTGCTTCAATTGACGTTGCTCCGGAAGCATAGGCTTCCCAAAAAGGAACATTTTGCAAATAGTCATTGTGGCTATGGATTTTGGGTTGCTGCCCAGCCAGGCTGAAAATGAGGAAAAATGACAGTAAGCTCGTGCAGCAGCAGGTTTTGAAATGCATATGAAGGAAGAAAATTATGGATATATATATTTGTAAAATTACCATAAAGGGAATGATTATCTTATTTGGTTTTGGTTAAATTTTAGTTACTATTCCGGATTTTTACGCCTGTTGGCGATAATCCGGAAAAATTGCAGGGTTTGATGTGAGAAAATTAATTTAATCGCAACTTTGGTACAAATGTTGTTGTTTCTAGCGAATAGAATATCTTCTGAAATGAAGATGAGTTTTTCATATTTTAAACCATTAATTCAGATATTATGAAATCAGCGAAAATAATTTTAAGCGCATTAGCAGGAGTAGCAGTAGGAGTTCAGATTGGTTTATTGATCGCTCCGGAAAAGGGAACTGATACCCGCAAGAAACTGACCAAAAAAGGCGAAGAATATTTGAAAGACATTAATGGGCAGATTGATGGCCTCCTGAAAGGAATGAATGAAAAAATGGAGAAAATGAATAAGAACATTGCTACCGTGGCTGAAGAGACTAAGGCCAGGGGTAAGGAGCTTTTGGCAGAAGCCAAAGATAAAACCAAGTAAATTGTACCCTTATTTTAGAGGTCAATGAGCAGTCATTGGCCTTTTTTTGTTTATACCTAAAAACAATCAATCATGACTTTAGTAAATACAACCGCCATTATCACAGGCGGCAACACAGGAATTGGATTTGGCATTGCAGAAGCACTGGCTGCAGAAGGGGTGAATGTAGCGATCACCAGTCGTTCAATGGACAGGGCCGTAGAAGCTGCAGAAAAAATCAGGAAAATGTCAAAAACCAAAGGGGAAATACTTCCGCTGGAGGTTGACGTCAGGGATTTTGATGCCCAGAAAAGAGCCGTACAAGCCGTTCTTACGGAATGGGGGAAATTGGACTATTTCGTAGCCAATGCAGGAGTAGGGCATTTTGCTCCGATACAGGAACTATCTCCCGAAAAATGGCACGAAACCATCGATACCAACCTGACGGGGGTGTTTTATGGGATTAAATCATCAGTAGAAGCCCTGAAATCCACCAAAGGCTTTTTTCTCACCATTTCCAGTCTGGCCGGAACCAACTTTTTTGCGGGCGGTTCTGCCTACAATGCGAGTAAGTTTGGCCTGACGGGTTTTTCCCAGGCCATCATGCTGGACCTCAGGCAGGAGGGCGTGCGGGTAAGCACCATCATGCCGGGTTCCGTCGCCACTGGATTTAATGATCACGAGGTAGATGAAAAAGATGCCTGGAAAATCCAGATCGAAGATATTGGTGAGATGGTAGTAGGCTTATTTAAGCTGGACCCAAGAACCCTACCCAGTAAAATTGAGGTCAGGCCCAGCATGCCGCCAAAGAAATAAATATAACCCGGTGAACATTGCCAGGTCCGGTGCTTTTTTAAGTACCGGCTTTTTTTATTTGCTGGCAAATAATCCTGAAAGCCCGAAAAAAAAACAGGATACATTCAGCATGAACATTTCGGGAAATTTTGGCTAAAAACCAATTTCCAAAAAGCTGAAAAATGTCCTGACCATCCCGATTTGTTGTTACATTTTTTCCTGATTGCCATAAAATAGTTTGGCTTAAAGTTCCAAAATTTTATTCCATAAAAACACGTATTTATGGCAATTATTTTAATAAAATTTACAACCTTTACAGGTAGAAGATGTTTTTATCTTTTATAGACAAGAATATGGATTTCAAAGGTTTAAAACTACCTTAATGTTTAATTTTATTTTTTAGGAGCGGGAAGAGATGCGGGAAAAAATATTAAATGCCTTGTTTCACCACAGGGTGAATGAGGCGGAAGATCGGATTTTCAGGACAAGGCTGACCATACTTTCATGGGCTTATTTATCCACAGCCCTGTGTTTCATTCAGTGCGTAGCATTGGTTTGGATATTTGGAGAAATTCAGGATGATGCTATTGGTTTCATTCCATTCATGTTCCTGCATTTGCTGCTCCTTTTTTTACTCATACCACAAGGCGTAGCCTTCATGTCTAGTATACGAAGACGGAATTACAAAGCGTTTGAGAGACTTAAATTTATCATAGATGGTGACTAGATTCTGTGAATCCTAGAGGCGGAAGCTCTGGCATCTTAGTAGATCAGAATTGGGAAACAGAGGGGCGAAGCCCTGAATTCTTTTTCCTGCGGGATCCCAACCAAAAACCAAAAGATCTTCTTGTCCCAAACCGTTGTAGATCATAGTTAGTATCACGGACCATAGGGGCGTAGCCCTGATATCTTAGTAGAAAAGAATTAAGTCGGGAATCAGAGGGGCGTAGCCCTGAAATCTTTTTACTGCGGAAATGTAAAACAATCTGCAAAAGCTTTGGTACTTAATCTTCGTAGAACTAAATTACTTTTAAGGAACCAAAGTGGCTCAGCCCTGACATCGTACCATGGCAAATACATATACACAATTATACGTCCAATTCGTTTTCTCTGTCCAGGGCAGGGGAAACTTTATCAAGGAGTCTTATCGTGACGAATTGGAAAAGGTGATGTGTGGCATCGTTTCCAATCATAAATGCAAAACGTATGCTATCTATTGTAATCCGGATCATACACACCTTTTTGCGAGTATACACCCTACTATTTCCCCTTCCAAACTAATGGAACAAGTCAAATCAGGTTCAACAACATGGCTGAACCAAAAAAAGCTTGTTCCTGATAAATTCGCATGGCAGGACGGATTTGGGGCGTTCACTTATTCCAGGTCCCACATTGACAGGGTCGTGAAATATGTCTTGAACCAACCCGAACACCATAAGAAGCAATCGTTTAGGGAAGAGTATTTGATGTTGCTTGACAAATTCAGTGTTGAATATGATCCCAAATATCTTTTTGAATGGTACGACTGACTTAGATGTCAGGGATACGCCCCTGGATTTCGGCTGGATATAGATTTATTCCAACCAGGAAATGACAACCGTTCAATGATAAAAGTGTGTTGCGGCCTGAACAATTCTGTGTGGGCTTTGACTCCAAATTTTTGCCTTGACGGCAGGACGGGAAAGATTTCAGGGCTAACGCCCCTCATTTTCGCCGACCCAGGTTTCTTCTACTAAGATTACAGGGCTACGCCCCTGGGTTTAGTCACAAAATTAACTGGTGGGACTTTTCACTCAAGTTCCGTAAAAGGTGCTCTATTGAGCAGATAGGGCCATTGTGGTTGCTACGAAAACAGTTTTTTGCCCCACTTTATGCAAGGTGAGGTGAAAAATTAACAAAGGTTGCCCGTTCAAAGTCCAATAAAGCCAAATTCGTAGCAACTACATTGCTTTTTTGAAGAATATGAGCTAGGAAATCCCTCCGTTCTGACGAAGGGATTTGGATTTTTCATAGTTAGTAAATCCGTTTTAGGATTGATTTATCCTTGGGCCAGATCGTTGTTATAGCTTCAGCCTCAAATGCTCAGCTTCAGACCCTTCCTTACAATCCTTTTCCCAGGTAGCATGCGGTCAAAAAAACTACTTATGGCCCCATCAAGTCCTGGCTAGTTATTCACGGTTGTAATCCCCATTGATAAAATGGATCGGAAAGGTCCTGTTTATCCATGGCTTTTTGTAAACCAGTCATAATTAGCACCTTATCGGTAATTCTACTATTTCAGGTTATTTTTGCTGCTGTATTGGTACAGGATAATCGACGTTTCATGTAATTTTTATCGCTGCTTCTTTGAATTTTTTGCTAAATTGTAAGATGAATAAGCAATTATTCGAAATATTAATCCAATAATTCTTTATTAATAAAGCATAAGTATTCCGATATAAAACATGGATAACAGAAGAAAATTTATGGGAAAGGCAGTTCTGGCCGGGGTAGGCTTGAGTCTTGCGCCACAAGCGATGAGTTTTGCTTCTTCCCGACCAAAAGCAGGAAAACGGGTAGGCATTATCGGACTGGATACCTCGCACAGTCTGGCCTTTACCAAAGCTTTCAATGCTTCGGATGCAGCAGCAGATCTGGGAGGATATAAGGTGGTAGCTGCTTATCCGCATGGGAGCAGGGACATTGCCTCCTCAGTAGAAAGAATTCCCGGCTACACGGAAGAAATCCAACCATTGGGAGTAGAAATTGTAGACTCCATCGCATCTCTGCTGGAAAAGGTGGATGTGGTATTACTGGAGACAAATGATGGCCGACTCCACCTTGAGCAGGCACTGGAAGTATTCAAGGCCGGCAAAACCGTTTTTATTGACAAGCCGATTTCGGCCTCCCTGGTGGATGCCATCGCTATTTTTGAGGCGGCAAAAAAATACAAGGTACCGGTCTTTTCCAGCAGCTCCCTCCGGTATATGGAGAATGCAGTAGCGGTTAGAAATGGAAAAATAGGCAAGGTAATGGGAGCAGAGGCTTTTAGTCCGGCTACCCTGGAGCCGACCCATCCCGATTTATTCTGGTACGGCATACATGGGGTTGAGACACTCTATACCTTGATGGGCATCGGTTGCGAAACCGTCCAAAGGACCTATACCCCTGGGGCGGATGTAGTTGTTGGCACCTGGGAGGAAGGCAGGATTGGCACTTTCCGGGGTACCCGTTCCGGGAAAAGCGGATACGGAGGAAGGGCCTTTGGGGAAGAAGGAATCCTGGACATGGGGTCCTATGGTGGCTACCGGCCACTTTTGGTGGAAATAGCCAAATTTTTCGATAGTGGAAAAGCTCCGGTGTCTCCTGAAGAGACCATTGAAATTTTTGCCTTTATGCAGGCAGCCGATGAAAGTAAAAAAATAAATGGTCAGGCCGTATCCGTGCAGGCCGTTTTGGATAAAGGAAGGCGTGACGCCGCTGAGATTAAAATATAAAATTTACGCAGTAAGATGAAAAACGATAGAAGAACCTTCGTAAAAAAAGCCATTGCAGGTGCCACCCTTGCCTCAGTAGGAGGCATGCTTCCCGGCATGACTGCCAAAAGCTATGGCAGAATCATGGGAGCCAATGACCGCATCCTGGCAGCAAGTATGGGAGTGGTAAGCCGTGGTCATGCCGTGGGGACGAACTTTGCCAGCCAGGAACAATGTGAGGTAATATATAGCTGCGATGTAGATCGTCGTGCGGCTGAAAAGTTTGCCGGTTCCGTGAATGAAATACAGGGAAGATCTCCCAAAATAGAAAAAGATGTGCGCAAGGTGCTGGAGGACAAAGAGGTGGACGTACTGATTGTAACGGCACCGGACCACTGGCATGCTCCAGCAGCCATAATGGCCTTGAAAGCAGGGAAACACGTGTATCTGGAAAAGCCGTGTAGCCACAATCCCCATGAAGGCGAGCTCCTGATGGAGGCCCAAAAGAAATACAACAAGGTCATTCAAGTCGGCAACCAGCGCCGCTCCTGGCCCAATGTGATGAAAGGGATTGAGGAATTGCACAATGGCGTGATTGGCAAGCCCTATATGGCCAAGACCTGGTATGCCAATAACAGGGGCTCCATAGGCGTAGGAAAGCAGGTGCCGGTGCCGGAATGGCTGGACTACGAACTCTGGCAGGGGCCTGCACCCAGAGAGGCTTACCGGGACAATATCCTACACTACAACTGGCATTGGTTCTGGAACTGGGGTACCGGGGAAGCCCTTAACAATGGCACCCACATGGTGGACCTGGCCCGCTGGGGACTGCAGGTGGATTATCCTACCCGTGTCAATTCTTCCGGAGGCCGTTACCGGTACAATGACGATTGGGAAACGCCTGATACGCAAATCATCAATCTGGAATTTGACAACAATTCCCTCATCACCTGGGAAGGCAGGAGCTGTAACGGCAAGCACATTGAGAGCGGCAGCGTAGGCACCTTATTCTATGGTGAAGAAGGTAGCCTGCTCATAGAAGGAGGAAATTCCTACAAGATTTTCAACCTCAAAAATGAATTGGTGAAGGATGTGAAAAACGATCAGGAAATCGATCCCACCAACCGTACCAACCCTGCACAGGCATTGGATGCCATGCATATCCAGAACTTTTTTGAGGGGATTTCTAATGGAACAGAAGTCCGTTCCGAGATCGTTGGTGCTCACAAAAGTACCCTCTTGGTTCAACTGGGAAATATAGCCCAGCGAGTGGGGAGGACATTGGATATCGACCCAAAAACCGGGAACATTCTATACGATCCTACGGCGATGGAACTCTGGAAACGGGATTATGAGCCCGGTTGGGAACCAACCGTCTGATAGTATTTTGTGTTTTTGAAGGCCAAACTTTCACCGTTTGGCCTTCTTTTCAAATTTACCCCAAAAAATTTCTCCATGGAATTGAGTACCCCTGACCTTTTTGTGATTGGCCTGTTTTTTATTTTGATGCTGCTGATCGGTGTCTGGTCCTATTTTAGAAATGATGATGCTGAGGACTATTTTGTAGCCGGAGGGAAGTTGCCCTGGTGGCTGTCCGGAATTTCCCACCATGTTTCCGGTTACAGCGGAGCGGTCTTTGTGGCTTATGCAGGCCTGGCCTATACGCATGGTTTTTCGGTATATATCTGGTGGGCATTGACCATCGGCCTTACTATCATGGTGTCGGCTAAGGTATTTCCTGTTTTCTGGGTCAGGCTTAGAAAAAGGTTTAAAATCCAATCCCCATTGGAGTTTTTGGAGACACGTTATAACCTGGCCACGCAGCAGCTGATGGCCTGGAGTGGGGTCATTTTGAAATTGTTTGATATAGGAGCGAAATGGGCGGCTATTGCCATATTGTTGAATGTGTTTACCGGGATTTCCCTGACTTGGGGGATTTTGATTTCCGGAGGAATATCCCTGCTCTACATTACATTTGGGGGTTTGTGGGCGGTGATCATTACCGATTTTGCCCAGTTTATCGTGCAGATCATTGCCGGACTGGTGATGTTTGTGGTGGTCGTGCAGAAGCTGGGCGGTTTGGAATCCGTTTTCACCGTTTGGGATCAATTGCCCGAGGGAAATGCCCAGGCATTTAACGATCCCTATACGGTAGGTTTTGCCCTGGCTTTCCTCTTTATCAATTTCCTGTCCTACAATGGCGGACAATGGAACCTGGCCACGCGCTACATTTCTTCCCCTACCGAACAACAGGCATCCAAAGCGGCCTGGCTTTCAGGGGCCTTGTACCTGGTTTGGCCATTGATTTTATTCTTCCCCATGTGGGCCGCCCCGGTGCTGTTGCCCAATATGGAAGACCCTACCCAATCCTATGGCATTTTGACCATGGAGTTGTTGCCCGTTGGTTTGATTGGTTTGGTGATCGCTTCTTTGTTTGCCAATACCATGTCCATGACCTCATCCGATATCAATACCATTTCAGCCGTGATTTCCCGGGATATTTTGCCGGCCCTCAACAAAAAATTCCGAAAGGAAGCCACTTCCCTGACCACCGCAAGGGTTACCACCTTTCTGTTTACCCTGGGGACCATTGTTATTGCCTTGCAGTTTGAGCGTTTTGGTGGGGTATTGGGATTGATCATCAGTTGGTTTGGCGCCCTGGTGGGGCCTATTGCCATACCCATGTTGTTTGGATTGATTCCCTGGTTCAAAACCTGCGGGCCTAAAGCAGCCATTGGATCCATTTTGGTTGGTTTGCTGGCTTTTGTCATCACCAAAAATGTGGAACTGAACAGCCTGGCCCTGGAAGTAAGCCTGCCAGTATTGAGCTCAGCGGTGACCTATATTTTTGTAGGCTTCCTGCAACGAGACACGGTGCCCGATAAGGTAAAGCAGATGCTTTCGGATATTGCGCAGGAGTAGCGTTATGCGTCCACATCCTCCTTGCCAGGGTGCACCACAGATTACTCAGATTAGCACAGATAAAAGATCAATAGGGGTGAAGTAGGCCAATCACCCTGTTATTTACGGAATCATAAACAGATAAAACCTACCAAAGAGCCATTTGAAATGGCTTATCGTATGCTTTTTTAGAACGATTTTTATACGGTTGATCTTTGGTTTCCGGCATTACAAATGCCTCGTATACGAAACTAATCTGATAACTGGGATGTAGTTTCAAACCACCCAGAGAGGGTTTTGGGGATTACAAATCCCTTTTATCTGAACCACGGAATTACAAATTCCGAGGAGCGGGCAGCCAATCGGATATCCAGTTCCACCTTATCCACTTTATCCAATCATTTGTTATGATTTTAAAGCTAACTACTAGGTTTGATGGAATGTCGGCAAATAAGGAAAGCGGGCAGGCCGGCACAAAACCGGCCTGTCCTGAATTTTCTCAGGGGGGTGTGGCAGGATGCGGGGGGAAGGATTTTTGTGCCTTGATCTTTTGGTACTTTTGGATCTAAGCCAAAAGTACGAAAGGATTCTGCGGTTTGATTCAGATAGTTACGGTTGTCCTGCAATACCCCTATATCGGTGAGCAAAGACAAAATCCCTCCGCCGCGGAGGGAAATAGGGGGGGGGTTCGCAAGCCTACCGTATTAACATTTCTGTAATCCAGGATTTAGCTACCCAATAACTTATCAGTCCTGGGTGAAGTATGCTACTTCACTCAACTATTTTCGGAATCATAAACAGAAAAAACCCGCCAAAAAGCCATTTGAAATGGCTTATCGTGTGCATTTCAAAGCACGATTTTTGTTACAGTTGGTCATTGGTTTCCAGCATTACAAATATCTCGTTTGCGTAACGCATCGGATAGCTGGGAGGTAGTTGCAAACTCACCCAGAAAGGGGCTGGTCCATGGTAAACGGGTGTCGGACAGTTTTGGGGATTACAAATCCCCCTTATCTGAACCACGGAATTACAAATTCCGAGGAGCGCAGTTAAAAAATGTCAAAACTATTTTTTATTTATTTTCATAATGTATTTTTAGGTAAAATTACCTTTAGGTTTAAGATATGATTGATTTTTCCAGGGAATTAAAAGTGTTGTCCTGCTTAGTGCTTTTTCAAGCTTTTATTTTCAATGGATTATCCCAGGGGATCAGAGGGTTGGTCACTTCTGAAGAAGGCGAACCCCTGGCTTACGCGACTGTTTTTGCCAGGAACCTGAATGACGGCATTCCCACCAACCAGGAAGGTCGGTTTGAATGGAAACTACCCCCTGGAAACTATGATATCATTGTCCAACACCTCGGCTACCAGTCTACATTACAGACAGTGGAAGTTGAGGACAGTTGGTTGGACCTGAATGTACGTTTGGAAATGCAAACATTTGCCTTGCAGGAAGTAGAGGTAAAGGGGGATCAGGAAGATCCGGCACTTACCGTCATGCGCAAAGCCATAGCAAAAGCAAAATTTCACCGCCTGCAGGTTCAGGAATACAGCATGATGGTGTACATCAAAGGCACCGGAGAACTGACCAATGCTCCCTTTTTCCTAAAGAAGAAACTGAAAGAGGAGGGAGTTGGACTCAATGAAGCCTATACTTCGGAATCGGTTTCTAAAATTCACTTCAAGCAGCCGGATGAAATTTCTGAGACGGTCATCAGTATCCGGTCCAGTGGTGAAAACAACCAAACTTCACCAGCTCCCTATATTGGAGCCAGTTTTTACGATGAGCAGATCAATGGCGTAGTTTCCCCACTCTCCAGGTCAGCCTTTGTTTATTACCGGTTCCGGTTAGAAGGAAGTTTTTTTGATAACGGGGTCTTGGTAAATAAAATACGAGTTATTCCCCGTTCGAAAGGAGAAAAGGTATTCGATGGGTACATCTATATCATGGAGGATTTATGGGCCATTCATAGCCTGAATTTGAAAACCTCCCTCATGGGTTTTGATATTGGGGTAACCCAGCAATATGCTCCGGTGGAGGAAAACATCTGGATGCCCCTGACCCATACCTATACTTTCGGGGGAAAGTTTTTTGGTTTTGCCGGGGAGTACCAGTACCTGGCATCAACCAGGGATTACCAAATCACACTGAATCCCGATCTTTTGGTAGCTACCAAAATTCTGGATGAAAAGGTAGAGGAGGTTCCCGATCACCTTCCGGAAGTTACTAAAAATGCAGACCCCATCGAACAGTTGGCAGCCGCTGATCAGATGAGTAGAAAGGATTTCAGAAAAATGGTCAATGCCTATGAAAAGGAATCGGTAAAGGAAAGAGAGCAGGCGGAAGTCATAACCGAAAGAAACTATACCGTAGATTCCCTAGCCAGGAAAAGAGACCTTGTGTATTGGAATAGCATCCGACCGGTACAACTGACAGCCAAAGAAATCAAAGGATATCGCAGGGATGATAGTTTGGCTCTGGTGGAGGCTGCCCGTGAAAGTGACGTTGACTCCGTGGCCCAAAAAGCCAAAAGAAAATTCCAACCACTTGATTTTCTAACGGGTGGAGATTACAGTTTTGGGAAAGGCAGGTCAGCAGGTTTTCATTCCAATTGGACCAACCTATCATTCAACACAGTAGAAGGGTTTAAAATCGGGTTTTCAGGATACTATCGTTCTGAAAAGAACACAAAAATGGCAGACAGTGTGACCAATCACCTGCGGTCCTGGAATTTCAGACCAGCAATCAGGTACGGTTTTGCAAGTAAAAAGCCCTACGGAATGCTGCACATCAGGCGCTCGGTGACCAAGGGAAGGCCAGGCCATACCTGGGGTATGGAAGGAGGGAAATTCATTTTTCAATACAATGGGGAGGAGCCCATCAATGAGCAAGTCAATGCCCTTTATTCCTTATTTTTCAGGCAAAATTACATGAAACTGTATGAGAAAACCTTTACCAGATTATACCTGGCGCACAGAATTACGGATGCCTTCACCTACAGGGTGAATTTCCGATTCGAGGATCGGGTGACTCTGGAGAACAATTCCGATTACAGTTTTTACAATAAGCCGGAACGAATGTATGCTTCCAACCGACCAATCAACCAGGAAGCAGGGAACGAGGCCTTTGCAAATAATGAGGCCGTATTGGTAAGCGGCTCCATTGAGTGGAGACCTGGATTGAAATACAGGATAAGAAACGGGAGAAAATTCCCGCTAATGGAAACGGCGCCCCTGGTTAAATTTAACTATAATAGAAATTTTTCGGGGGCAGGTAAATTCGATCACCTGGAACTAGGAGTGGAGCATGCGCTTAACTTCGGCGTAATTGGTAAGTTGGATGTAAACGTGCAAACTGGTACTTTCCTGAATGGTTCACAGGTCTATTTTATGGACTACAAACACTTTGGAGGTAACCGGACCATCTTTAGTAATATGGGAGCGGCCAGCAATTTCCGATTTTTGGATTATTACCAATACAGCACAGCAGGTCCCTATTTCAGTAGCATCATGCATTATCAATTCAGGAAATTTCTTTTTACCCAATTGCCGGTGCTCCGGTTTTCAGGCATCAGGGAAAATCTATTTTTCAACTATTTAAAAAACGAAAACGCTCCCCATTATTGGGAGTTGGGCTATTCATTGGACAACCTGTATCGGATTTTCCGGGTAGAGATTGGCGCAGGCTTTGAAAACAGCACGTACAAAAGAGGCGGGATTCGCTTTGGTATCGCTACTTTCATTCAGATCAATGTAGGGGAATGAGGTTTGTTTGCGAGCGATTATACACTTGGAAAAATTTTCAAAATAAGAGCTGCCAGGATAAATCTAAACCATTCCATTAACCTTCGTATTATTTTTTTGCCCCGGGTTCTGAAAAGGCGGGAAAAAACGGTAAGAAGCCAACTGCTGTGATGCGGGCATTTTCTGATCGTATACCGATGACGTAACCAAAACCGTTCTAAATTTAGAACTCAAGAAAGAATTAAATAAAAACGAAGAATGATATTTAATAACGCAAAGAGCGCAGGCCCGACAAAAAACCGGGGAGTGCGGCAGGCTTGCGGGGCGAAGGATTTTTTTGTCTTGATTTTTTGGTACTTTTGGATCAAGCCAAAAGTACAATAAAAACAAGCTAAAATACTATAAATAGCCTTTAACTCACCATTATGCATTAAACAATGAGAAGTTTATATTCCCATATAATGAGAAAAAACTAACGTCATCCCGATTTCTTCGTTTTTTTAAAATATTAGGTCTCGTAATGACAATATTCAATCCCAAAAATGGACAGATGACAGGAAATGGCTACTAGCTTTATTTGATTGGAAATTTTCTTATCGATAATCGAAGTTCTCCAGGACAGCATTTTATATCAAGCTATCCGGCATTCAAAGGTTATTGTTAATTTGGGAACTTGATTGATGCTGTTTTATGAAAAGTAGGTTGATGATCCCGATGATGTTATTTTCAATACTGACGTTGATGGCTTACGGGTTGGTATATGCTTTTCAGGAGAAGTTGCTTTTCTTTCCTGAAAAACTGAAAAGCAATTTCCTCTTTCAATTTGACCAAAAATTTGAAGAAATGAACATCCCGATGGAAGATGACATTACCTTAAATGGATTGCTATTCAAAACCGATCATCCCAAAGGCCTTATTTTTTACCTGCATGGAAATGCAGGATCATTGAGGACCTGGGGTGGGGTAGCTGAGGTATTTACCGCATTAGGGTATGACCTTTTTATCCTGGATTACAGAGGTTATGGCAAAAGTGAAGGGGTGATTCAGGGTGAGGAACAAATGTTTCAGGATGTTCAAAGGGCTTACGATGTGTTGAAAAGCAGGTATCCTGAGCAGGATATCATCGTTCTGGGGTATTCTATGGGCACTGGTCCGGCTTCAAGATTAGCTTCCGTCAATCAACCCAAACTATTGATTTTGCAGGCACCCTATTACAGCTTATCCGATTTGGTGAAACATTATTTCCCTATTTTTCCTTCTTTTTTGCACAAATATTCTTTTGAAAATTACCGACACATCCAAAACTGTACCATGCCGGTGGTGATTTTTCACGGTGATCAGGACGAAGTCATTTATCCAGGGTCCTCTGTTAAATTAAAAGAACATTTTAAAGAACAAGACACCCTGATCATGCTTAGCGGTCAGCAGCACAATGGAATGACGTTTAACCCTGAATATCAATTGAAAATAAAGGAAATATTGAGCCAATGACCCGCAACTGAACACTTTATTGGTTTTAATTTGCCCACAAATATTATCAACCACTAGGTTTGGAAGGCTTTGTAATCAATAAAACCTTGGGTTATTTACGAGCATCTCCTAGTTTTGATAAAATGCATAGGAACGAAAGAAGCGCGGGGGCCGGCACAAAACCGAGCCTGTCCCGATTTTTTTCGGGAGGGTGCGGTAGGGATGCGGGGCGAAGGATTTTTGTGCCTTGATCTCCTGCCTGCCGGCCATAGCCGTCAAGCTAAGCACTTAATCTGTTGATTTAAAGACATTTTGTCTTTCTTTTTCTCAAGT